>MDSZ01009601.1_pt1 | contig 41136 bp, 50 predicted proteins | sample 811201 | NCBI WGS metagenome assembly MDSZ01 (sample SAMN05326647, study PRJNA326480) | marine metagenome | isolation source: seawater | place: Indian Ocean: North | collected 2010 | reverse complement strand
GCACTGCGTAATCTATTAAGCATATCTCCTGGGTCCTCATCTAAGAACTTCTCTTCAGTCTTAGGTTTAGGTGCTGGCTTAGGTTGGGCCTTTGGTTTCTCTGTTGGTGTTTCACCTTGTGAATAAAACTCTTCTTCAGTTATACCACCGGTCCATAGCTCTAGGCCTAGGCCTATTCTCATCGCACATCTTTTGATACCATCACTAACTGCAAGTTTTAATATCTCACTTTCAGTGTTTCTATCTAGTGCGTGCTTATCAACATCTCCTACCTCTTCTATGGTTTGGTCTGTTGATTTAATATATAGTCTGCATTTGGCCCCGACTATCGCGTTGTCTTTGCCTCTAACTTCTTCATAAGTGAAGTCATATCCTCCAGGAATTACATCAACAAGTCTTTGTGTCACGATATGGTGAGGTACATACTTGCCGAATTTTCCTTTCGGTGCATCCTTTACAACTTCTTTTGAGAAGTTTTTAATAAGTGCCTTTAAGGTCTTATCATCCATCTGTTATCTCCTTATTCCTATCTCCTTGCGGTATCGCAAGAAGTTTTGTTTTGCGTTTTTACTTTGCATACAAAATCTCCACCAAGTTTCAAAGTCACAATAGTTTGTATCCCATTTCTCGTATGGTTTACATTTTGTTGTGTGCTTTTTATGGTGCCGGCAAGCGTATCCTTTACCGAATACTTTATAGGCCGGGTTCTTTTGTATGGGATTAGGCATTTACTTTTACCTCTTCCAATATTTTATATACTCTTGCTAGACTAATGTTCAAGATAGTCGCTATTTGCTTGACTGTCATCCCATTGTTTAAACAAGCAGTAATATAATTCTTACGAACTTCTAACTTAGAAAGTTTTTGCTGTTCTAATTTATTTATTTCGTGTTGAATACCACGAAGATTATTTGTCGCTGTTGTCTGTTCCATTGTTGTCAATGTTAATCACCTCCGCATCTTCTATTTCTGTATTTAATACTTTGCATCCAGGCATACTATCTATGTATCCTCTAAAGAAAGTTTCCCTATGCTCTGCTGTTCTATTGTATTTAGTTTCATCATCAACTAATACTTCTATCTTTAGAACTCTATTCTTCTTCTTCTCCTCCGGCATTTGTTTCTCCTTCTATTAACTGTTTGTTATATGCTTGTGCGAACTGTTCCAATAATGCGTTAGCTAATACTGGATTTGGTTTGTGTATTAATGGGCCGGATGCCCTCACTTCTGCACCACCACAACTGTTCGCTAATTTTATTCCCCAGTTTCGTATTGATTTGGGGTTCGTAAAGTCTAGGCCTTGGGCCATACTCCACCTCTTACTTTCTGTTTAAGCTGGTATTGTTTCGTATAAGCGTATCATTTGACTGTTTGCACCTAAGTCTTTGAGATGTCTTACTTGGCGTTTAGCATCTTCCAAGGTTTCAAACTCCCATTGCATAGTGCTACTATCAATTATGCTTACACATTTCACAATGTATTTCATACTACTATGCTAACACCTATTGAATATTAAACAAGTATTGATTAGGTTTTTACTCATTGTTTAAACAACCTTATGCTTATCTAATATATTTTGTATTCGTATCTGCAACTTGTGAATATCTATTTCACAATCTGCAATTATTTTATTATCGTGTACCTTATCTCTTGCGTGTACCAGCTCTACAACTTGTCCATCATCTTTTGTATTGGCGATAGCTTGGTTAAGTACCGCTAACTGTCCATCCAATTTGCGTTTGAGTGCGTTCAAGTTGTGTATTATTTCCTCTCTGCTGGGCGTAAGGTCAAAGTCCGGCTCGTTTATGTCATCGTGTTTGCGTTTCATTACATCTAACATTAACGCTTTAAACTCCGGGCTATCTATTTCTACATTAATATTTTTACCACCAGGTAAATCTTCCCACCTTAATTCTTTACTCATCTGTTTCCCTCACTTTTTTCCTAAGCATTTGCACCAGCTCTCGCTCATTGCGTTCTGCATTAAGTTTGCTTGTCATATGGGCGTGTGCTTTTTGGCTACCACCTCTCTTCTTAGACTTTGCTCTTCTTCTGTCTGCTCTATTCGGCATCTTTATCCTTCCCAAATATTTGGCGTAATAAGTCTTGGCTTATCCCATCTCTTTGCTTTTGTTGATTTAATTTATACTCGGTATAAAACAACCACATTGCTGTAATCGTTAGTGTCGTTGCAACACCGAACATAAACATTATTATTAATCCTTGTACACTAAGCATACGGATTTCTCCTCTCGTTGTTTAAACAAGTAGTGTGACTGGTCATTCGTACCAGTCCTCACTACCATCTCCTTCTACTACTGTTATGTTTTGTATCTCTTCTGTCTGCAACTCTGCATCATTTGTATTTAGATACATATGTTCTGTTTGGCTTGTACTTTCCAGGGCCATCTGCCTTGCATCGTACAATTCATTTGCATTCATTGGATACTTATACTTAAAGGTTTTCTTTACGATTACCTCAAAGGTTATCTCATCTGTATGTTCGTTCTCTGCTGGTTCTCCCATACTTTGCCCCCTTCACCAGTTGTTTTTGTACAACTGTATCCCATTTTTCTACTGCTGTTTCTCCATCAACACTTCCTATTTCCTTTGCGTATCCCATAGCTTTAGCTAAGGCATCAAAGGCTGTTGGATGTATCATTACTGTTGTGTTCTGTTCACTGTTAGGATTAGTTTCAACTTCTAACCATACACTGTATTCGTTTAGTGTATAGGTTGAGTTGCTACCGATTTCTATTAGTGAATTATTAGGCTCGTAAGTTTCGCTCACAAGTCCACCTCCTTATTTATTTTCTTATACTATCTTAAAGGTCTATTGAATAAAAGTCAATAACTGTTTAAGATTTTGCCTCCTGTTTAAACAACTAGACAAGCTAGGGCCGGAGGCACCCAACCCTAGAATGTCTTACCCTATTGGGCTGTTAGTTGATTACATTTTTGTGTGTCACATTACTTAGTATTCGTATCCAGTGTAAGAACTCTTTGCTCTTTAGATAATCAAGCACTGCTTGTAAGTTAGTTTCTTCTAACCAGGCTCGCTTGAATGGTATGTCTATCTGCTTGATAGTTTTGTACACCATACCATCTATACCGCTGTCTGCTGATACTCTACTTCGGTCAAGGTAGATAACTTCTGCATAGAATACTGGTATCATTTCATCCTTTGCATCATCCCAATTCCAGGTAATGTTATCTATGCCTAGCTGTCCATCGCTTGAATGAACTTCTATTGATAGCATCTCCTCGCATCCATAGTGATTACAATGAAGGTTCTCTTCTCTTATTTCAAACTCTTGTTGAGTTCTACTTGTCACCTTCATATCACTGAACACCTCACTGAAGAACCTAACCTCTATGTCTTGCTCTTCTCGCAAGTCGTTTATCTTTTGTACCCTCAAATAGTCTTGGATTAATTCTAAGTTTGCCTTGAATGTTTCCGCAACTTGTTGCTGGTCATCTCTTGAATGGTCGCTCACTTTGCCTCCCCTTCTATTGTCAAATACTTATGAACTCTTGACTGTGTTGCTACTAAAGTATCTACTGTTTGTAAACTCTTCAATAACTCTCCAGCTTTTATTTTGTAGTATTGTCCATCACTTGTTTCACACCATACCGAATTATTATTTCGGCCATCGCTAGTCCATACACGAACAATATCTTTACCTTCTACTATTCCTTCTATCATTCTTCCTCCTCTAATACATCACCGCTGATATTAATTTGGGCATCATCACCATAATCAATACCTAAGAATGTGATTAACACCTTCTCATCTTGGCTTTGTCCTTCTACTTCTGTATCAATATCGCTTAACTGATACTCAACTTCTTCTCCAGCTGGATTACCGAATGCTAAATTCTGTAATTCTGTTAGCTGTTCTCTAGTTAGTTTCGTATTACATTCAATACGATATTGTCTTGTGTCTTGTGAATACTCTTCTACTTCGTATTCATAATCTAGTGCTTGTTTCACTTTGCCTCCTAAGCTCTCTCTGTAATTAACTTTAATTTATTAATTACTTCATCTATTGATGCATCTACTTGCGATGCATCTGTATCTATCATTGCTATTTCTTCTGCTATACAATCAAATAAATTTCTACTAATTTTTTCTTTTGTATATTTCATTCCAATTTGAACATAAATGTCCATTGGTTTGCCTCCTTTATTTCTATTGTGTCGTAAATATCCTTGTGATACTTACCATAAACCAGGCTGTTTAAACAACCTGGTCTAGCTAGGTATCTTAGAATGGTGGTGGCTCGTTAGCATCAATGACTTGCAACTTGTCATTGTCATCCCAATAGATGTCATCAACTGATACACGATTTGCCTTGGCGAACTTTGCCTCGGCTATCATTGCATCAATGATTTCCTGGGCCTCTTTACGCTCTGCCTTACTAGCGTGACTGAGTGGAAGAACATTCATTGCTCTGTCCTGCTCTCCCATCTTTGCTGTGTTGACTGGGGCGTTGTCTGCTCTTACATTACCTGGCTTAAAGTGTTCCAGTTTGCAAGCGATAACCTTACCATATCTAACCTCGGTCATAATACCTGCGATTGCGAATTGGTCTTTACTCCATTTCTCTACCGCACTACTAGCGTTAGATGCCTGCACATTGAATACATCTGTGTACCCACTGAACATACATCTAGCTTGAACAATATACTCTTGCATATTGTGCCTCCTTCTATATTTGTGTTTGCATATTTACTATAAGACTGGTTGTTTAAACAACCAGTCCTAACTAACTACACATTAAGCGAATGTTTTGTTGAACTCTTCTTCATCTAACATTTCTTGTGTGACTTTGGTTAAGTAAGTCGGTGATACCCTATACTTTTTGCCTTGGTATTTTTCTAATAAGATTACATTAACTGTTTTCTTATTAACCTTTTCTACTCTAGCTCTAAGCACTTGGCCATCATTGAACTTGACATTGACAAGGTCTAACTCATTGAACTGATTTACCTGTACTTTTGTGTTTAAGTCCCATCTCTCTTTGAGAATGTCATAAACTCCTTGTAGGTCATCGTTGTTGAATATGTTAGCTATTGCTGTTCTAGCAATTCTTGCATTTTCTCTGTCACTTTTACTCACTACTACCTCCTATATAGTTTTGTAAATAACCTTGTGTTATCTACCATAAAGCTGGCTGTTTAAACAACCAGCTCTAGCTAGATACGCTTAGGCGTAATCTTTGCGTAATCTCTCCGGTAATTCTACAACTGTGGAAGAACCGCAAGCCATACATCTAAAGTTGTCACCAACTTTGCGAAATACTGCTATAGATACTCTCGCAATTAGTCCCCATCCTTGGGCAAGTGATTTGTCACTAGCACCTGGGCAAGTTTCTGCACCAGTACAACGAACTGCAACTGTAGTAGAACCCTTGCCTGTGGTATCTTCTACCATCTTAGAGTGTGGAAGGTATCCTAACTCTTTGATGAAGTCTTGTATCATAAGAGTGAACCTTGGTCCAGCAACTGTTGCTGTAGGCTTACCCTCTGCACCTAGATAAGATTTGATAATCTTAGCGAACTTTGCATTGTGTCCAGTACCTGCGGGCAACACTGCGTGTGTCACTTCGTGGGCAACAACCTGGGCTGTTTCAATACATTCTGCTAAATTACTAGCACCTAATGTAGGCTTGATAAAGATTTCTCTGTAATTACCAGTGCTGTGTCCTTCATAGTGACATACACCGATAGCGGAACCTTTAACACCTCCCGGCATAAAACCGATGGATAATCTAATATTTTCTCTTGGAACAACCGGCACGAACTCTTCTTTGATTTTGTCATAGATAAAGTCCGCAACTTTGTTTAACCAGTCCTCACGATTACCCTTGAATAAAGGTAAGTGTTCTGTGTGTACTGGATTTTCTGCAAGTAATTGTTTCAATTTTGCCTCCTATATATATTGTGTTTTGTTGATAGCTAATAATAACTATCTATCTACTCACTGTTTAAACAATGAGTAGTTAGATAATTACCGAGTGTAATCTGTGTTGTTTTCAACTAACTGAATTATTCCCATATGTAATTTTTCTATTGTTGAAGGATGAGTGTCCGGCAACTGTTCCTCTAATAATGAGAGAATATCTTGTGATAAATCTTGCTCAAAATTTTCGGGATTATTGAAAAATTCCATCGCTCTCTTCTTCAATATTTCTTCCTTCTGTTCTTCGGTCAAAGCCATACTTCCTCCTATTGTTATTACTTAGACTAAGAATGTACGAAAAGGTTTCATACAATCTCACAACAACTGGCTGTATAAACAACCAGCTGTAATTAGATTATATAAAAGATTAGATTAAAAGTTTATGCGTACAGCTAGTAATTGTATAAGGCCTGTAAATATCCAATCTAAATCAATAATGTCAATTTTTTCGCTTATGAGGTCAAGTTTAAAGATTTCTCTAGGTCACCTTGCGGTCTATCGGTTAGCTAGCATTTCCTCTAGCATCTAAGTTTCCCGATAATCAATTCCTTAGCTGTATCCTGGGGCCTTTATGCCTCGGTCCAGGTATTTAGTTGAAACACCTTGGAATTGGTATCCTCTCTCGCTCATTTCCTAGGGCTATTATTTGAAGGTCCTAGGTCCCCTCTCTATGTGTTTTTGTTAAGTACTAATTTAGGGGGAATATATTTAGTTGTCAACAACCATTGAATAACTACATAAAAAATATATCTAATATCCCCAGTGTTTATAGGCTTATTTAGAGTGGGAAAAAAAACTTTGTTTTCAAGGAAAAAATCTTGTAGATTTTGCACCGAATTTGCCTTGATACTTTTTGCTGGTGAATAATTATTCATTGCTCTGTATATTTATACATTGCTAGTTGTTTTACATTCGGGGGGATGTTGTTTAAATTTATTACCTATATCCTTACAACCTGTATAAACAATGAGTTATTTTATATATATATCTATGCATCTGTATAAACAAAAAATAAAATTTTCTATATATGAACACCTTTAAATATAGGTAGAGGTTTAAGGTTGACGCCTCCATTATATTAGGTGTACCCCCTAGAAATATACTGTGAACTTTAAGAAAAACTAGCTATCCTTTACTGTGTTATCTTTATTGTTAATGATTTATTAATTAAGATGATTAATAGTTCTAACCCTGTGCTACGCCCTCCCAAACCGAATTAACTCCATATCGCAGCAGTTATACATATGTAGAATAATAGGCTTTTACCCTAGTTATCACCGGCAAGCAAGTCGGCTTGGTTTGAAGTCTTATCTAGTAAATTCTTCCTATGTGCTTGAAATCTACTATGTTTGTTTACTAACTATACCATACAAATTTTTTATACAGGTATTTACTTGCATAAATTTTATTTGGTGTATAATAAATAAAGAATGAGAACATCATAATCCTTTCTTGGATGACATTTGTTCCCCTTTCTATTGTGTTGAGAGATGGCCGACTAGCAATAGCCGGTCATTTCTTTTTAATATGATAAAGTGGACCTATGACAATTTATGTAAAAGACTGTGATGAATGCTTACAACCAATGTGGGAGGACTTACTAAATGATGAAGGTATCTGCGAAAATTGTCAATTACATAAAGATAGCTAACAACTTATTGTTTTATTGCTATAACTTTATTTTTAAAAATCATCAAACACCAAAAGAGAAGCGAGAGTTTCAATGCTTTATGTGCAACGAACATTTCGTATTCCCAATTACAAGCAAAGACTATATGGCTTGTAATGAATGTTGGAAAACTCTATAAAAAAAATTTTTTTTACGCCTCGTATAAACGAGGCTATCCTATAATAATTCTACCTGGGAAAAGTTCCTAGGTACTGTATGAGGATACAGTGGAATAAGAAAGAATGCGTTTCATCTTATAGAAATGACAGCCCTGTTGTTGAAATGAGTGAATTGATATTATTTCTTTTTTCTTTCATACAGAGAAGGTGCGAGGACTTTTAACTAAAGACACAACTGCCTTCTCATAACAGAGTTGGACACTTTGTAAGTACAAACCTCCTTCGGGAGGTTTTGTGCTATTATAAATAAAAAGAGGAGGATATATGCCTAAAGGAATTGGATACCCTAAAGGAATGCCTAAGAAAAAGAAAAAAGGCAAGAAGAAGAAAAAATACTAATGCCGGAATACCAAGGTAAAAGTGTCACTTTAAATAAACCTTCACGCATAGGTAAAGGTGAACCAGGATATGGTCGTAAAAAATTTAAAGTGTATGTAAAAGATGGTGACAAAGTAAAGAAGGTTATGTTTGGGGACCCGAATATGGAAATCCGCAAAGATAATCCGGAGGCAAGAAAATCATTTCGTGCTAGACACAAATGCGATACAGCAAAGGACAAGACTACTCCAAGATACTGGTCTTGTAAGATGTGGTAATTATGGGTGGTAGAAATGCAAAACCTCCGTGGGATAAACCTAATCCAAAGAAAAACTCTAAGAAGCTAACGCCTTCACAGAAGGCCAAAGCAAAAGCTAGAGCTAAAAGAGCTGGTAGGTCATATCCTAATTGGGTGGATAATACTTGGGCATCAAAGCAATAGTTTGGATATTAGCTGCCCTAGTTGTGGGCTAAAGATGCAAATAACCAATGATAAAAAGCTAAAATTAACTTGTTTAAACAAGGAGTGCAGGAATTATAAAAAATGAGTAAAGTAAAAGTTTGTTTTGCACAGTCTTGTCACACAGTATTAAAACCCCCTAAAAGAAAATTTTGTAGTGACAAATGTTCCAGGAGTTATCATAATAAAAAATTTTATGCTGAACAACAAGGTGCAGTCTATGAACCGGAGAATGAAGGTAAACCAGTAGCTACACCGGATACACAAAAACGAAGAGGTGAAGTGTATGACAAACTCTATGAATTTGATTTAGGCCCTAAGATATTAAAGAAGGAAATTACAAAACAAGATGCTGCTGAAATACTAGAGTGTTCTAAAGCAGCAGTTAGTTATGCATATGCGGCCTGGTTAGAAGATATGGAAACTAAAGAGAAGGCCGAAAACTGGACACTACCAGCTAGAGCAGAAAAATCATTAGCTGATTTTAAAATATTTAGAGATAGGTACTTTGAAACTGAACAAGGAATACCTTATGAAACTCCGGACTTTCACATTAGATGGATACAATCTATCTTAGATGCTATAGAACACGGACATCAACAGATGATACTATCTCCTCCTAGACACGGAAAAACAGATTTGTTAATACATTTTGCAGTATGGCTAATAATTAAAAACCCTAATGTTCGTATCTTGTGGGTTGGTGGTAATGAAGAGATAGCTAAGAACGCAGTTAGTTCAGTTATTGACCAGTTAGAAAACAATGAAAAACTTATAGAAGATTTATGCCCACCAGGAAAAACTTTTAAACCTAGCAGTCGTGCAGGTAAGGCCTGGTCACAAAATGGATTTACAGTTGGAACTAGAACAGTCACAGGTATTAAGTCACCTACTATGGTAGGAATTGGTAGAGGTGGTAAGATATTATCTCGTGACTGTGACATCATAATTGCTGATGACTTAGAGGACCATTCATCTACTATGCAACCATCATCAAGAGAAAACACTAGAACCTGGTGGACTACAACATTGTCATCTCGTAAAGAGGAACATACAGCTTTAGTAGTAATTGGTTCTAGGCAACATTACGATGACTTGTATTCACACTTGTTAGATAACGAAAGTTGGAAAACAATAGTAGAAGAAGCACACGATACTGGATGTACACTACCCGAATGGGATGATATAAAACACCAGGACTGTATGTTATGGGCAAACAAAAGAACTTACAAATGGTTAATGGACCGAAAGAAGGGTGCAGAAACTACAGGTGGTAGAGCAATATACGAAATGGTATATCTTAATGTAGCAATGCCGGATGGTATGGCCTTATTTGATAGCGTAGAGATAGATGCTTGTAGGGACCAAAGTAGAAGTATTGGACACATACCACACAATGTAAGATTAATTGCAGGCCTTGACCCAGCATCAACTGGATACCAAGCTGCATTCTTATGGGGATATGACCAATCAGCAAATAAACTTTTTATGATAGATATGGAAAACTCATTAGGTGGAGGTATTCCGCAGGCCCTAAGAATTATTAAAGAATGGTATCAAAAGTACAGTTTGTCACACTGGGTTATTGAAGAGAATGGATTTCAGCGTGCAATTAGACAAGACCAATCTATAAAAGATTTTGCAGGTAGGCACGGAATATTCTTAGAAGGTACACAAACATATTCTAACAAGCACGACCCTATCTATGGTGTGACAGCTATGAGGCCATTGTTTGAACAGCAATTAATTTCTTTACCATATAATGGATTTGAAGCCCAAGAGAAGGTAAACTTATATAAAAGTCAGTTGGTTTATTTCTCTTCTGCACAAAATAAAAGTAGAAGCGTAGGAACTAAAACCGACATAGTTATGGCTAGTTGGTTCCCTATGAAAACTATTCGTAGAATGCAAAAGGAAAGACTTGCTACAATGGGACTAGAATATGAACCAAGTTTTGGAGGGTATGAACTAAGTACAATGGACTTAGATAATTGGAGATAATGAAAAACGCAGAACAAGTATATAACAGAGTATATGAACTAAGACAACAGCACGCAGATTTTGCAAGTGACAAAGATAACATAAGAGATATTATGAATGGTGGTGCTGATGGCCTAAAAGCATTACTTGGTAAATCAATGCGTGATATGGATTATCAACAAATACCTGCACCAAACTTATTACAATCCGGATTAGATAGACTTGCACAAAAATTAGGAAGAGCCCCGGACTTAAAAGTAGATATTTACAATGACAAAGATAGTGAGAGAGCAACAAAGCGTGCAGAAAAACTAGAACGAATAGTACACGCATATGATGAAATCCAAAATTTAGATTTACAATTACCACAAGTAGGTAGATGGCTACCTGGTTATGGTTTTGCAGTATGGGTATTAAAAGAAAAAAAGGACCATAATGGTATTCCTTATCCATATGCAGAAATTAAAGACCCTTATCTTTGTTATCCTGGATACTTTGGTGATGGACAACAACCTAAAGAACTTGCAATAGTTCAAAGAGTTCCACACAAAACACTTGCAGAAATGTATCCAAATTATGCAAATATGATTTTAGATGATGTGCCTAATGAAAATCAAACATTAGCTTATATGTCATCATACGACAAAGGATGGGCCAACCAAAGTGGTGCCGGTATGGTAGTTGCAGAATACTATGACAAAGATGGTACTTACATATTGCTACCGGAAAAAATGGAAATAATAGATTTTGTACCTAACCCACTTAAATCCGGACCAAGATTTGTTGTAGCTAAAAGATTTGCATTTGACCAAATGCAAGGTCAGTTCCATCACACGATAGGACTGATGGCTAATATGGCTAAGATAAATGTTCTATCTGTCATTGCAATGGAAGATGCGGTATTTACCGAAACAAACATCATTGGAGAGATAGAAAGTGGACAGTATAAGAAAGGAAGATTAGCAGTTAACTATTTAACTCCTGGTTCGCAAGTAAGCAAACCTACGAATAATCTACCCTATCAGCTGTTCCAACAGATAGATAGACTAGAACGACATTTACGATTAGGTGCTGCTTATCCAGTTAGTGATGATGGACAGTCACCAAACGCATTTGTCACTGGTAGAGGACTTGAAGAACTAGGCCAGTCTGCATCTTTACATATTAGAGAATATCAAACAATACTAAAGAACGCTTTAGAACAAGTTGATATTAAAAGACTAGAGTGGGATGAAACTATGTATGCTGATATGAGAAAACCTATTGCAGGTTATCGTAATGGTACAGCTTTCAAAGAAACATATGTTCCTAAGAGTGACATTGCAGAAATGTACAAGACTAGAAGAATTTATGGTGTTATGGCCGGATTTGATGAGCCACAAAAAATTATTACAGGCCTTCAATTAAAACAACAAGGAATTATTGATACACAAACATTACAAGAAAATATGGATGGATTAGATAACATTACACAAATCCAACAAAGAATTAATAGCGAAAGAGCAGAGAATGTATTGTTTGAAAGTCTTATGGCCCAAGCTGCACAAGGTAATCCTAAAGCTACTATGGCCGCAATAGAGATAAAGAAAAATCCTCAAAACATAAATAAAATTTTAGAGAAGTTCTATACTGCTGAAGGTGATGAAATGTCACCGGAGGAGGAAGCACTTGTGGGTGGACCTCAACAACCACAAGGACCTCCACCAGGATTACAACAGGTATTAGCACAAGTAGCTGCACAAGGAGGTGGACCAGGTGCCTAAAGAATTTGACCCAATGGCTGAAACTGATAAAACATTTTATGATATTGTTAACAATCAACCTGGTGAATGGATAACATCAATAGAACAAAATCCAATAGATTTTGAATTTTCTCCACATTATGTGGAATACCATATGCCTGGACCAATACCAGGAGTATTTATTCGTGTAAGTATGAATATACAATTACCCGAAGAAATGCTAAACATAAATGAATTTATGGTAAGTCTTAGTGAGTATTTGAACGATGAGGATGAAAAATATGGTTCGTAAACCAGCAAGTAAAAAAATGGCTGACCAAGCTACAGATATGAAAGCCGACCCAGGTTATGCAGATTTATATGTACCAAGGAAGAGTGGCGACCCAACAGGACAAAGTAAAGTTATTAACGAAACATTAGCACCGGGCCTTAGTGCAGAAACAAGTGGACCGGAAACAGACCAAGTAAATGCACAAATAAGACAACCAGCTTCACCTATACAGTTAGGTGCACCTACTAAATTTGGTAGTGTTCCTATAACTAATGGTTTAAGGTCAGCAGGTGCAAACATTCCAGGTAAACCACAAATGGATATAGAGGCTTACTGGATGGGCTTGTTTGATGAATTTCGTGACCCAATGATAGCTGAATATTTAACTAACGATACTTTTGTAGCACCAAGAGTAGAAAAAGTTGGACCACAAAACGCTGATACAGAAACCTTCTAATGCGTGGGTCATCGTTTTTTTCTGCTTCACACATAAGCGAGGCAATAGCTAGAGAAACATTAAACAGAGTTAACTCTTACAAACAAGGCCAAAAAATAGCTAAGACACCACAAGGTAAAGAGTTAGTTAACAACTTTGTCAACCTAGGTAAGACATATCCTAATGTTCCATTTAGGATGAATGCTTACCAAGCAATGAGTGGTACACAAGATGATGATGCTGTTGCTTTTGCAACTGCTATGAAAACAGCGGAAATATTAGCAGAACAATATCAAATAGAACCAATTACAAAAGTAGGTGGAGTAAAACGAGCATTCCAAGTAGGTATATTAGGCCTTGACAGTATGTTTCAACCAGTATCAAGAGGTTTTAAATCAGCTGTAGTTGCTGCACAAGCAGAAGGTAAATCAGTTCCAGGCACAGTTGCACTTGCAACACTAGCTGGAATACCGGAAATACTTGTTGGAGATAAAGGTGAAGGTGGAGGTGCATTCACGCAAGGTGTTTTGAATGCAGTGCTTGGTGATGGTGTTGGTGATAAATATAGAGAAGCTAGAGATGCTTATGGACCAACAGAGTTAACTAGATATATACAAGAAAAAAGGAAAGGTAATCCTATAAACCTAGGAGATGGGTTCCTGCCTAACTCTGTAGATTTAACTAAAACACAAGAATACTTAAATGCTATTCGTGCTGGTGAAAGTACACAAGTAGCTTATAACAAAGCTAAAGCTATTTATGGTAGAGATATTACAAATGCTTTTGACCAAGCAGAAGATAGGTTTAAATATACAACTAAGCGTGGAGAAAAAATAAATATATCTCCAGGAAGAATTATTGCATCTACAATGACTAATCCTGGAAGCACAGGATATAGTGTTATATCCGGACTTATTGATGGTGTATTTAGAGTAGCTGCTGACCCTATGAACCTAGCACTTATGTATGGTGCTGGTACTAAAACTGCAATGAGAACAATGTTAGATGCTAACAAAGCTGCAACAAGACTTGGAACTCCTGCTTATAAGAATGCACAGTTTTGGAAAGGTTTTTTACCAGGTAAAACAGGTAAAGAGAATAGAGCATTATTTTATGGTAAAACAGCAGATGAAGTATTAACACAAGAATGGGGTATGAAGTTTACAAGAGCTTTAGCAGATTTATCCGGAGATGAGGGATTAGCTTTTTTACGAGATATAAAAGAGTTTGATAGATTACCAGTATCAGTATTACAAGTTCTCAATGAAATAGATGACCCATTACACATTAAACAAATACTAGAAACTGTAGCTAAAGCAGGAAGATTAACAGACCAAAACTATGATGATATGTTTAACATCATAAAAGAATATTTACCAGCTAATAAAAAAATAGAACTAGACAATGTTAGACAACTGACCGAAAGCAATAAAAACTTAGGGCTAAAAGTATTGCCTTACAAACCTACTGCTTATGGTGAGTTTTTTAATTATATGAACAAAGTAATTACAGGTAAAACTACAGAAGTAGCACCATTTAGAAAATTACTTGCACTAGGAACAGATAATCCAGTAAGAGGACTATTAGGTGCATCACAACAAATAAAACTAGCACTACCAAAACATATGCAAAGAGCTTTAGCACTTAGACCGGAAACAATGGTAATGATTACAGAACTAGATAACAGCGTTAAAAATATAGACAATATGCTTAAAGCTGCATTTGTTGACCCAAAGACAAGAGGTGCATATATTCGTGAAGGACTGCAAGCTACTAGTCAAACACAATTAGATGATTTAGTTAATCAAGCCAATATGGATATTGCTGAAAGTATTATAAATAGAAACCCTAACTTAAAATTTGATGTAGAAGATATTGTAAAACAACAAGAAAACTTTTCTGCACAAATGGAAGAGCTAAGAAGTTTCTTTAGTGGTACAGCTGGTTCTCTTGCATTTAACGGAACTAAAATTAAAAAACGATATAAAACATTAATAAAAGATTTAGAAGAATATTACAAAAGAGCTGGTATCAAAAACTTTGATAAAAGTGAATTGGAAAGATATGTGTATGAAGCAGTTCCAACTATGCATTTATTATCACAAGCAAGCGGTTCATTCTCTTTACTTATGGACCCACAAGATTTACTTCGTGCATCAAAAGCACATCAACAACTAATAGGGCCGGAAGAAAGTTTAGGAAGAGCCTGGGCTAAAAACTTTGGTTTAATAAAAGACAAAGACTGGGTAAAAGAATTTAAAATTCCTAGAAGAGCATATGAAGGACAAACAACATTAAAGCCACAAGGAAGCATAGATTATATGTTTAATGCATTTCAAAATGATTTCTTAAAACCTTTATGGATGATTAGGCTAGCTTTGTTGCTTCGTGTAGTTCCGGAAGAAGGTTTAAGAAACGCATATGCAGGAAATGTTAATCCATTTACAAAATTCCTAACTAGATTATCTCTTACTTCTAATAAATACTATGAGTTTTTTAATATTGATAGAGCCGAAGCTGTAGCAAGAATATGGAATAATACCGGTGAGTTAGTAATGTCAACTCAAATGAAACCGGATGATATACAGTTTATGTTAAAGATGCTAGATGAAAGTGATGTTGCAGCTTTAAATGCAATGGATTACGGACAAGCAGAAAAATTAATTAAACGATACCTACTAGAAACTAATTACAGTGGTGAAGTTAGTGAGTATATGGTTGATGCAGCAGTTAATGGCTTTGATGTAAGAAATGTAAAGTTTGCAGAACTTACAGAAAAAACATTTAATGCTAAAAAGAAAACTATTAAGGCCGAGGCTAAAGGTGCAATACAAGGATACGATGGAAATACTTATAACTCTATGGGTGAAGCAATACTTGCAACTGGTGGTTTTTCAGTAGATTTATCTAAACAAGGATTTATAGACTTAGGATACAGAGGACCAGCTGAAGGTGATGTATTCGTATCTGCTTATAAAAATAAAGAAATGCAAATAGGTAATGTTGCAGATATAGAAAAAGAAGCAGCTAAGTATGGTGTGACACCGGAAGAATATTTAGATACACAAATAGATAATTTATTTTTTGATGATGACACAGTTGCACTGTTAAGTAAAGACAAACACGCAATGGGTGTTTATACAGACAAAGATGGAAATATTATGTTAGATGTAGCGGTAGGACTTAGTGGTGATAATGCTATGACTAATGCTGCAATGATAGGTATGAATGCGTTCCAGGAAAGTGTTTATGTAGTCAATAAACAAACAGCAATAGATGCAGGATTTGGTAAAGCATTAGGAAACTTAGATGACAGCAATTTAGTATTTTTACATTATGTAGAAGAAGGTAAAGGTGCTAAATCAATTAGCTACGATAGTGTAATTAATAAACCAGCACTAGAAGCGTTGTTTAAATCTAACTTTGATGCGTTAAAAATATCAGTAGATGAAGTCAAAGGTGCCGCACAAGGTTTACCTGGTGGTAGTTTAATGAATAACACACCGGAGTATATGTCATCTATGGGTGAACAAGCAATAACAGCTGCATTTAAAACAGGCCGTAAAGATTTAATTGAAAATATGTTTATACAAGTTGATAAGTATTTAGGTAATGGGGATATTAACCCTAGGTACTGGGAAGCATTATGGAGTGAAATAGAACTACTAGCTACTGACCCTATTGCAGTAAGAGTTGCAAATATGGGAATAGATGAAGCATTCAAATATTTTAGAAATGAAGGTAGTGAAATTATAGATGACTTAGTTAGAAGAAGTTTTAACGAAGAAGATAAAATATATGGATTAAAAAATGCTGCTGGTGATAAAGCATTCAAAGAATATTTAGAGAGTGTTCAATATAGAATAGCAAGGCTTATAGGTGCAGACCATCAAATACTAGACCCGGTGACACGACTTCCAATATCTGCTGAAGCAGCAAGAAAAGTAGGATTTAAAGATGGATATAAAGTGTATCCTAAATTTACAAGCGACTTAAATTCAGTTAAAAATTCACAAATATTAGAAATGATTAGAACTGGTGGTGTTCTTAATAGGAAAGACTGGGTTAAATGGAAACAACATAACCAGTTGCTTAAAGGTAATTCAGCTAGAACAGGTGGTAAAAGTATTAAAGGACAAGCTAACCAGGCATTCTATAAAGAATTAATTGAAGTATTAACACCGGAAGTTGATAGTGCAGGATTAGGAGGACCTTTGTCATTACCAGCTAAATTTGATGGTTCACAAAGAATAAGTGAAAGCGGAACAATGATAGTTGGAGATAAGATAGTAGCAGCTGGCTATTTTGATGATGCTAATTATAACCCTGGTGCAATGGGAGGCTACAAAAAAATAATAGATACTGCTTATGATAGTTTACTTGCAAGCCCATCTAGCCGTTTAAACAGGGACCCATTGTTTAGGTATGCGTTCTATGAAAATGCAATAGAGGCTATGGCCTATATGGATGATGCAACAAGAGCAGAGTTTTTAAAAGGTGCAGAAGCCTGGGTAGATGGTAATAAACTATGGGACCAGCTAATAGAAGCTGCTAAACAACCGGCAGTAGAAAATACAATTACTTCTCTTAAACAAGCAGAAGATATATTAAAAGCTAAAGCAATGGAAGAAGTAAAAACAATATTGTATTCTACAAATCAAAGACATATGGCCAGTGATTTGTTTAACAAGTACATACCATTCCCGGAAATATGGGCAGAGGTATTCCAATCTTGGGGTAAATTAATACAAGAAAATCCACAGAAGTTTAACAAAACAAGAATTGCAATAGACAATGGTGAAGAAGCAAAACCTTGGGATAGTGAAAATGGTTTCTTAGAAGAGGACCCAAGAACAGGCAAGATGATGTTTAACTATGTAGATGCATTGAACTTATTATCATTTGGTGTTGGTGGTAGAGCATTAAAAGCAGTAGCACAAAACAGAGCATTTGGTGAAAACTTAGAAGATGAAGGTGTAAGGATGTCTTTACCAGGATATGCTAGCGGTCTTAACTTAATAGCACAGAATGGTTTCGCACCTGGTTTTGGACCATTAGTCACAATACCAGCAAATCTAATTGCACAAAGAATGCCGGTTCCTAAAACAATACAAGATTTTTTCTTAGGTTCTTTCGGTAGAGGTAATCCTGTTGACCAGCTACCTGCGTGGCTACAGAAATTTTTAACAAATGAAAATACTTTTAGTGCAGAACGACAAGCACAATTTGGTACCGCAGTTATGGACACTTACACAGGATTTGTACTAGCAGGTTTAGTTGACCAAAAAGACCAAAACAGTATTGATAAATATATGAATAAAGCATTTGAACAAGCAGGTAAGTTATTTATTTTTAGAGGGACTACACAATTTACATTACCTACTGGAATACAACCAAGGATAGAAGTAGAAGATAAAGATGGAACTTGGTGGACAACACAGGCCTTAAAATCTAAATACGATGAGTTATTAATTAAGAATGGATATGATTACATACAAACAGACATAGACTTTGAAGAGAAGTTTGGTATAAATCCTATTCCACTAACACAAGCTAAGAACCAAAGTATGGGTAAAAAACCAGTAAAAGAACATTCATACTTTTGGTGGAACCAAGATAACAGGAAAGACATACTTCAACCAGGTGCATTACCAAATACTGGTGTGTATATACAACCGGATAGAATAGAAGATGATTTGTATTATCCAGCATTCTATGAGATAGAAAGTCAAAACTTAAATCCAAGACAATATGCAGAGTTTATGCAACAGTCACAAGCTATCTTTGAATTAGAAAAAAAGAAACAAGAGATAAGAAATACTGAACCGGAACGAAACTGGGATGATGCATATGCAGATGCTAAAAGACAAATACAAGATGAGTATGGTATTGCTAATATATACAACTTCGTAGGTAGGCAACAAAGAGCGAAAATAGAAACTATTATGGCCGAACTTGCAAGTTGGGGAGATTACGAACTTACTAAAAATTCACCGGAGTATGCATTTGTAGTAGAATATGTACAAAGAAGAAACGAAGTTCTTGATGTATTTCTTAATAATGGAAATTACACATACACTAATAGGTATGGACAAACTGAAACATTAAGAATTAGAGGTTCTTCAAGAAGTAATCCAGTGTTAAGTGGTAGTAGCGATGACTACTTAGAAGCACAGGAAATAATGAGATTTATATGGGAGGACATCGTGGCTAAGAGTGAAGGTACAAACTTTAGACAATTAGCTAATGAAGTATTGTTTTACGAAATAAGCCCAGTAAACCCAACAAATATAAAGGATAGATAATGGCTAACGGAGAAGAAGAAAATAATATATTAGACCTTGAAGAAGGTAGTGGTGATGACACTGGTATAGATGTTGCTGAATTTAGTGAAGGTGGAATAGGTAGTGCATCTATAGGAGAAATAATAGCTTATTATTTAGCACAAGCTGTATATGAATATGATGTCACAAAAGTAAAAGAAAACCTAATGGGTGCTGATGTAAGCACAGAAAGTTTGAATATAAATCAAATATTTCAAAACGATGATTTACAAGGTATATTTAGTGATGAAACAATAGCTTTATACAATGATGTCACACTAAATCTAAATATAGATAAATTAACAGAGTTAGTAATAAAAGCTGATGCAGAAATTAGAAGTGCTGAACCGGTAATTGATAGACCGACTGAAGGTTCCGCTAAAGGTGCAACAACATATACATTTAAAAAAGCAGGATTTTTTGGAAGTGGTACACAAACAAATACACAAGACATAATAGATGAAATAAACAGAACTCTTGACAGTGTTGATTATGAACAAGCTAGAGATGCAGAAGAGAAAACAAAACAACAACAAGAGAGTGTAGATTATATACCGGACCCAGCTGGTACTTATAGGTCAACTCATCCAGCGTGGGGATATTCAACTACAAAAGATGGAACAGTATATTCTAAAACTGAAACTAACCCTGATACTGGAGAACCTGTGGAGTATGATGCACCATTCTATAAAGGTGCAGAGTATAGAAACTTTATTGATATGGACCCAAGTGAGATATTTATATTGCAACAGCGAATGGTAAGAGCAGGAATGCCTGCACCACCTACAGCAGAATTTGGCCAGTGGACAGATAGAGAAGCTACTTTTATGGCCCAAATATTTATTAAAGCAACTGATAGCGGAAACTGGGAAAAAGATATGGCTTCAAATATTCCTATGTATGAAACTACTCTTACAGAACAAGAAGAGATATATACAGAAACAAAAGATTTTACTGAAATGTACCAGGATATGTTAAACCTGGAACAACAAGTTAAAGCTAATCCATCACAAATTAAAGAACTTATGGACCAAGTAGGTGTGTTGCTAGGTATTACTTTTACTGATGCAGATTATGTAGAGTTCGCAGATGATATAAATAAAAGTTTAGCCGTAGCTGCTGCATCTCAAAAGGCATACGAAGAGAGCTTGATAACAGATAAAGATATTATCTTAGGAACTACAATGGGGGATAGTTATAGAGATGAACCAGGTGAAGGTTATGTAAAGCTAATGCTACCTAATAGCCGTTTACCTTTAATGGTTCCTGGATACGATGTCTTGATGCAAGGCAAAGGTGAAATACCACAACCTAAAAATGCTATAGATGTTATACAAGAAAATTTATTAGCAAGACCGGAGATACAAGGAGAGATAGCATCGGTAGAGAGTTTACAAAAAATACAATATGGTACTAATTTCTTTGAAGCATCAATGGGCCAAATTGGAATGGGAGATGACAAATAATGGAAGAAAATAATACAACACCATTTGGTGAACTGGACTGGTACAGAGCCAAGACCATTGAAGAAATGCGTGCAGATTTAATTAAACTAGCCGAAGGTACCTACTTTGATAATGAAACATCTTATGTATTTAAAGCAGGTGGAGATATTGTCATTAGAACTGGTGAAGAACTTAATGACCAAACACCGGAAGGACCAGGAGTAGAAGAATATCAACAAATGAGTGATGAGTTAGTAGTTAATTCATACATATCAAATATTAAAATGTATCCACCATTAGTAGAAATAGAAGATAAAGAAGGTTTTGCTGAAGCATTTTTACCTGCATTGGACAATATGAATAATGTTGCACAATACTTTATGAAAGGTAAAGGAACAGCAGATGACCCTAAGGGTAGTGAAATAGAATACGGAGATGGTATGACTATAGCTACCGAAATACAAACAGGTATTATTGGTGACTATATTCAAACAGGATTTAAAGATACTAAAGAGTTTTATGACTGGTATTTAAGTGATGTAGCCAACCTACAAGCAGTAATGCAACCAGGACAAACACAAGCAGAGGACTTTAGTATTGTTAATGAAGGTTTTTATGATGACAATACAGAACCATTTGTGGACCCAATGGCCACTCCAAACACTAGATTTGCTAGAAGGCCGGCAACACAAGCTGATAACTCTTTGTTTAAACAGCCAGCTAAAAACTATTATGGACTGCTTAAATTGATGACAGGCATAAAAAAGGGTGCTGAAGATTTTATAACATACAGAGATAGACTTAGAGCAGGTGCAGGTGGGCCTACAAAAGAAGCTAAAGCTAGAGCAGGTATGTTGGAAAGTGAACCACCTAATACAATGTTCCCACAAAACGAAGAAGCACAATCGTTATTAGAGTTAGTAAGAGGTATTCAAGATGGCGATAGACAACAGTAATTTTAAAAGAAAAACTATTGATGAATTATTAGCAGAATTTAGAAAAGAAAAAAAAGAACGCAAGAAATCTCAAAATGGCTAATCTTGGATATAGAGAAGTCGGCATCATTGAACAAGCTGTTAAAGATGTTTTAGATGAAATAGCACCTTACAGCGACATAGATTATTTTGAAGATGCTACAGAATTTCGTAAGTCATTACTTACTACATTGATGCAAGCTACCGATGGTAGTACCTACGATACACACGGAATAATAGTTGACAATTATTACCAAAAAACAAAAGTAGGATTTAATGATTTAAAAATAAATACTGCTTTAAAATATATGCTGACAAGTTTTAAGACACTACAAGAAACAGACAGCTTAAACACTGATACTTTGGAATGGATGTGGGCAACACGAAATGATGAAGCATTTATTTTACTAGAAGATATAGTAGATGAATTAGTTGCTTATGGTGATATAGAAGTATCTACCGCTTCAAAAATGTCAATTACAGGTGAGAATAATGATATTATAAATGTACTAGAAGAACTTGTAGAAAAAACAAATGGTAGCGAATTAAAATTACAAGACTTTGCTAGCGAAAGTTTAATAAGGTCATTATCCAATCTTTTTACAGAAGAAATGTCGTATTTTGAGTTAGGCCGTATGTATGCAACTTGGCCATCTACTGAAGGACACAGACCATTCCTAACAATGTTAACAGAAGTATATGAACAAATAGATATTGATGGTGCTATTAGTAATGAAACTGTTGAATGGATGTTTGCAAATTTTCAAAATAATTTAGAAATAGACAGCCGTGATATGGGTTCAACTTTAATTGATATGAACCAAAAAGTAGGACCAGGGCAACCAGGATATAATCCTCAAACATATATGCGGCAAGCAGTTAAAAATATGGTGAAATATTATTTTGAACAGCTTGGAAAAATACAAGCAGATTATGTAAATTTTGAAGGTGTAGAAAATGTATTTTTAGATGGTGGTGAGATGTGGGATAATCACGCACTTTCACAAATGTTGCAAGGTGGTTTAGCAGATAGACTTCAAGTAGATATGCCTAAGATGTTTTTTAATGCAAAGCATCCAGCACAGTTTATTAGGTCATTATCATTAGGTAGTTTATATCAAGGCAGGCATAACATACCTCATCAAATAGGTAATAAAGTTATTGATGCATACTGGAGAATTATTGGTAAAGAAAATCTAAGTGAAGGCTGGAAAACTAATGCAGATTTTGCCGGTAAAACCGCTAGCGATTTTAGAATGACACCATTAGAGTTTATGGAAGATGTAGGTTATGACATAGACATAGATGATGCGGACCTAAAAAGTAAGTTAACTAATCTTACTATTGATGTAGCAGCACAAGAGCCTAATGCACTTACTACTCCATACAGTGTTATTGCAGACAAATTATTAAACACAACAGCACAAGATGTATATGTTGTGCCTCCATATAAATTAAAAGAAGCAGTAGAAATTTTAGACAATGAATATAGTGGTGTAATTTGGAACCAACATAAAGAAATAATTGACACATTAAAAGAAGTACTATACCAAGATTTAAACTTTGAACCTCGTAATGGTGCAGATGCCGACTTAGATGTGGTCTTAACAGACTGGTTAGAAACAGATGGAACATTTTATAGTAAATCTCCAGCAATAGAAAACTTACCCGAACCTTCTTTGGTAAGAGGTTTAGTTGCCGCAGCTGGTGGACCATCTAAAATGAAACCAGGATACCAATTCCCTCAATATTTTAACAATAGGCCTAACGACCCTTACATACCAAATCCTGGTCATTATGGAGTAGATGAAACTGAAATGCGTAAGGTTCCTAAAGATGGTATTAAATTTCAATACTTAGAGGATGTTGAACCATTAGTAATATTAGAAACAAAAGGTGGTTTACACGCAAGACCTAGCGGTAAGCTAAACGCAATAGCAAAAGAAGTATTAGAAAAAACAGGAGAAACTTTATATATTATAAAAGATGGTGTGGCTGAACCTATAAATTCTCCTATAGCATTTGTTAAGTATGGAAGTATGTTTGATACTGGTGAGGTCACTTCTAATGGCCGAATAATAAGCAACATACCATTGTATTTAAAAAACAATGGTAATGCTTCTGCTGTTATGGATGTAATAAATCAATATGATAATAAAACATTAGTGACATTTGATGAAGCAGGAGAAGATTTTGATTTTGGAATAAAGAAACCACCATATGAACCTACAAATACTGGTATAGATAATTTAGATGATGCAATATCTAAAACAGATGGTGTAGAAAATCTTAATAAATCAAAAGAGATTATAAGAAAAAACCCTGGAGTATTTAGAAAAATATTTAGTGTGTTAGAAAAACTAGACATTGGTGACCAGGTAATTACTAAAGCTGTGTTGCCTACACTAGGTAGAATGGGAGTAGCTGGTGCTACTGGACCATTAGCTTTAGCTTATACAGGATATGAAATAGCTTTATTACTAGCAGATGTTGCTAGTTCTACATATCAAGCAAAAACTACTGATGAAACATTTTGGGAAAACTTTGGAGAGATAAGCGATAAGTATTCTATTGCATACAAAATAAGCAAACCAGTGTATGATATAATATTAGGAAACCTATCTACAGTATTAGAACAGGAGGATGAGGAATTTATTCCACAATATAACTATGGCCGATAATGAAGAAGTTGTTGAAGAAAATAAACAGGGGTTATTAACTAACCAGTTTGCATTCCAGCCGGAAGAAATTATTGAAATAGATGGTGTAATGTATGCAGTTTATTTTGATACAGGAGAAGAACTAGGTGACTTCCCTATCCTAGCTAAAATTGACAATGCTAATTTTATGACAGTAGGTGTAGAGCCAATATCACTAAATATGGAAAGTTTTGCACTGCGATATGGTTATGTATTTAGAGGACACGAAGATTTATTAGTTAGTGAAATACTAACAGGTGAAGATGAAGAGGACTACAGAGAAGTATTTGATGTAGTAGAGGCACAGTTTGAAGCTAAAGCCAAGGATGAAGGAATGAGTTGGTTGTTAGATACAGATGTTCAAGCTGCATTTTTAGCTGCTTCTTTAACTGGTACACCAATATCTACTGATGATTTAGAAGGTACAGAATGGTATCAAAACTCTACAGAAGGTGAAAGAAACTTTATGTTGCAGTATTATAGCGACCCGGACAAGGTTGCTAAAGACATAGCAACTAATGTGGCCAACATTAAAGAAGGAATTGTATCAAGAAATATGACTGGACCAGTAAATGAACTAGCAAGAACAATAGCTATGATGGTGACAACAGGCCAAATAGAACCGGATGAAGTAGATACATACTTAGATTACATTGATGACAGTGCATATTTAGATTTATTAGGTGGTAAAGAACTGCTACCCGAAGGATTACAAGGTTTTGTAGGACAGTTTACTGGTGTCAATACAGGACAATCAACTGCTAAAGGTTTAATTGTAGATACATTAGGTATGGGTGCATATGAAGCTATGGTTAATAACAATTCATTTTACAAGATAGCCGCAAGAATTAGAGCAGGAGATGTAGATGGTGTTAAGAACGAACTACAAATGCAACACGATGTACTTTATCCTATGTTCAAAGGTTCTAACTACGCTACCTGGAATGGATACTACTCAAATAGAGCATCTAAACTTATTAACGGAACTACAGGTGGACAGCTAGTTAAGCTAACACAAAGTCAACAAGACACAATAGATGATTTAATTGTTAAAGCTAACGGAGATTATATGAAGTTTGATGAAGAAATAAGAACAACTTTTATTGACAGCCCAGGAATTAAAAATAAATTCTTAGATGATTTAGCATCAAGAGTACCGCAAGCATTTAGTGGAGTATTTTAATGCCTTTATATAAAGACCCAAGAACAGGAGATATAAAAGAGTTTGAGAACGCTAGTGAAGCTGCTGGTGAAGGATACTTTGAAGAAGTAAAAATAGACACTGAAGAATTTGAACTACCGGAAGGTAGTGCAGCACCTAATGATTTACTTTACAGAGAAAATGAAGAAGGACAACAAGTAGATAGTGAGGGAAATGTAATTGAAGGTGGAACTTTTGATTTACCTATTATAAAAGATGCCGATGGAAATATATGGGACCCAATAACAGAAACATTTAAACCACCAGCAGAAGCTACACAATTATCTAATGATACTGATGATACTTCAACTGATGGTGAAGAAATATCTATATCTCCTGGATTATCTAAAGCAGCAGAAGAGTTAGCTAATGCAGAGAGCAAAGCACTAGATATAATAAATTCATTTTTAAAAACACTAGAAGGTTCTAATATTTACACTGGTAGTGATACTACACCGGAGTTTGAAGAAGAAACAGAAACATACACACCTACAAAAAAAGATGCAGCTGCATTATATCCATACTTCCCTTCTAATATTCTTGATGGATTAATAGCTAAGTGGACAGAAACAGGAAGTATTGATATTGCACTTGCAACAGTAAGAGGTAGTGATGAGTATGCTAAAGCATTCCCTGGTATAAGAAGAGAAGATGGAACTCTTCGTATGACAGAGATACAATACCTAGAATTAAAAGATGGTATGAAAGATGCATTAAGAACATACAACTTAAATCCCGATATATTTGCAGATGAAATAACAGCAGCAATTAGCGGTGATGTAGATATACAAGAATTTAAAGCAAGATTAGAGTTTGGTTATGAACAATTATTAAACAACAAAGACCAAGTATTAGAAGTATTTAACGAACAATATGGTTATGCAATAGATGAAACTTCTTTATTTGCTATGTTTATTAGCCCAACAATATCTACAGCAGTCTTAGAAAATCAAATACTTACATCTCAAATACTTGCAGAAGCAGAGATAGCTACAGTATCAGTAGGACTTACAACAGCAGAAAAATTTGTAGAAGCTGATATATCACAGAAAGATGCAGCTAAAGTATTTGCTAGAACAGATGAGTTATCCGGCCTTACAGGTGCAGCCGCAGGTAGAGGGAATACCATTACAGAAGAACAAATTGCACTAGGAGTAGCCGGTTTATCACCACAAGAATTAGGATTAGTTAAACGAGTAGCAGCACAAGAAGCAAGCGAAAGTGCTATACAAACAGGTGCAGCAACAACCCAAGGTGGTCAAGTTGTTGGATTAGTTGAGGAATAACTACTTGTTTAAACAAGTTGTGTTATAATTAATACGACACTCTACTAAGGCCGGGTGGTTAAACTAGACCTAGAACGAAAACTGTCTTGATGCCTACATACAAGACACGATAAATAAATAATATGTAGTAGTTCAGCCGATGACATAAATGCGGCTTGTAAAAATATTATTTATAGAGGAGGACAGCAATGTCACAAAACGAAGAAGCAAGCGTAGAAACCAATACTGGTGAAGATAAAAACTGGAAGGCAATTCGTGAGGAGAATAAAACCCTCAAAGAAGAACTGATAAAGTATCAAAGCCAGGAACGAGATGAGTTGTTTAAACAAGTAGGTTTAGATAGGTCAAAAGGAATTGGTAAAGCAGCCGACCAAATGTACGAAGGCGATACTACAGCGGATGCATTAAAAGCATTCATAACTGAAGAATTTGGTGAAGAAGTATTTGGGCAACAAGACAGTTTTCGTGAAACAGTCAACGCAGGGCAGGAAAGATTAGACAACCTTGCAGCACAAGCACAAGCCGTGTCGGGTTCCCCAGGCATTCGGGACCAAATAGCCGCAGCACAAGAAACTGGTAGGGTGCGAGATAGCATCGCTTCTAAAATGAAAGCTCTTAACGAGCTAGAGAAAAAATAGTTTAGGAGAATAAGCCTCCTAAACAGAAAATTTAGGAGATAAAATGGCCGCAATAGGTGCCCCCGACCCGATTTCAGTAAGCGAAATCAATAACTTTACGGGTGAACTATTCAAAGTTGGTGCAAGAAGAACACCTTTACTATCTATGGTAGGTGGTTTAACTGGTGGTAAACTTCTTAACTCTCCTGTTTTCCAAACCCAAAAAGTAGATACACCAGCAGTATCCAGTTATACAACTGTTGCTGAAGGTGGAAACCCTGCTTATTTTGGTAGAAGCAGAAGTTCATCTATTGACTGTGTGCAAATTTGGAACCAAGGTGTTAAACTCACCTACTCCGCATTAGCATCTACAGGATATTTGAACTCACAAGCTATGGAAAGCGGGACCGCAGCTTTTGAAGGTTCTAACCCAATTAACGATGAGATGGCTTTTCAATTAGAAGAGTTGCTCTCTAAGATAGCAAGAGAAGTTGAATATGAATTTTTCAATGCTACCTTCAATGATGGAACAGATGGAAACCCAAGAGAGATGCGAGGCATCGCTGAATGGGTAGCTTCCGGAAATGGTTCATCAGCATACGCACACGATACAAACAACGATGGTACAGGTTCAGCCCAAGGGCTTGACTTTGATGCAATGGCTGAAACATTAAAATTAATGTATGATGCCGGTGCACCATTACAAAATGTTGTACTCTTCGCAAGACCAGGTTCAGTCTTAGACTTAAACCAAAACCTTGTTAAGAGTGGTTCTAATCAAATGGCTATCTTACCAAGAGATAGAAGTGTAGCTGGTATCAACATTGATACTATCATTACACCATTTGGAAATATTGGATTAGCAGTGAACGAATTTGTTCCAGCTGACCAAGCATTCATACTGGACCTTGCATATCTTGATGTATGCTTCTTAAACATCCCTGGTAAAGGTGGTGTATTCGTAGAAGATACAGACAATGATGATGCAGCAGCAGTATCAAAGCGTGTATATATGGAAATTGGTCTTGAAAAAGGACCTGCCGAATATCACGCAGTTATCAATGGCGTAAGCTAAAGATAAAATTTACAAGATTTGGGTGGAACTCCACCTCCACCCACTTCTTGTGTTAAAATATTACATAAGATTTAGGAGAAGATAAATGCCGGTAGCAGGTAAAAGTTTATACAAAACAAAAGCAGTGACAATAGACATAAGCGAAAGCACAACTGTATCTACAGCAGTGGATACTGATGGTTTATTGTTAGCAGGAATTATTTTTCCAGCAGCAATGACAGGAACAGCTATTACATTTCAAGTATCATCTACTAACACCAACGGAACATTCAAAGTCTTAACTGAAACTGATGGAACAGATGTGTCTTATACAGTATCAGCAGACAAGCAAGTTCGTGTGGACCCTAGTGGATGGGCTGGAGTAGGTGCAATTAAAATTGTATCCGGTTCCGCAGAAGCAGCTGATAGAGTAATTAATTTAGTATTTCATTCAGCATAAGGTAAAAAATGAGTAGTGATATACGAGGCCTAATAGATAGGACCTTTAGAGAGTATTTAGAACCAATGGATAGTTTAGAAAGCTATACATATCTAACTACTGGTATAGGTACAACTGAAACAACTATTGCTTATGATGGTGAATTGTTAAGCATTGAAGAAGAAGATGCAATAGATGCTGGTGCAATAATAGAAATTGGTACCGAACTTATGTATTCTAAAGGACTTAATGCTGCTGGTAATACTCTTACAGTATCACGAGGTGCTAGAGGAACAACTGCACAAACTCATAACGAAAACGATTTAATTAAATTATCACCTGCATTCCCAAGAATTAATGTTTTTAATGCAGTTAAAGACCAAATAGAAAACCTGTATCCTACTCTCTACGCAATAGAAGAGCAAACAATAGCAGCTGCTACAGGATATGTAGCACTGACAGGTGGTGATGATAATAGAATTGTTGCACCACTTAAAGCAGTATCACAATATACAAACCTATCTTCCGGTAGTGAAACATCGGTACAGTTTAGAGGTGTAGCAGTAGAACTAATTGATGTGCCTACAACAGTCACAGCTAGTGGTAAAGTAGTACAGTTCTCCGGTGTAAATAATGGTGTAAATGTTCATTGCACATTTAAGAAAAAATTCGGTGAGATAACAAATGAAGATACAACATTATCTTCTATAGGTTTAGAAACAGAATACGAACCTATAATTATGGCCGGAGTAGCCGCACAGATACTAGCAGGTAGAGATATACCTTCTGCTACTGCTGAATATATAACAGAGAGTATGGCCCTAACTACATTCCCAGTTAATTCAGCTACCAGCATTAGGAATAGTTTGTTGCAATATCAACAAGTTCTTATAAATCAAGCTAGAAAAGATTTAAGAGCAAGGTTCCCGGAACCAGTCACTCTTAACAGTGTGGTGTATCCAAGTGCCTAGAGTTGCAACTACTAATAATATTACAAATCCTCAAAGATATGGATATGATGTGCGTATTGATGAGTTATTGTTGCGTTCAGCAGCAGGTACAGATAGAACATTAACAATACAATCCAGTGATGTTCAAGACAACACAGTTAATGTTGCAAGAAATCCCGAAGATTTTACATCTAATGTTGGAAGAATATACTCCAGGAATAATTTTTCTGCTGGTCAAGGTTTAGATACCGCACATAGAGCTGATGCAAAAGCTAATGATGCTAATAGATTTTGGGACAGTAATGGTGTAGATGTCTTTCACGGAGATGATGAAACATCTTATAATATTCACCTACTACACACAACAGCACCGGAAGGAATAAGTTTTTCAAATACAAACAACTACCTTGTTCAAACAACTAATGGTTATTTGTATGTGACAGATGGAACAGATATACATTTATCTACTGATAATGGTGTGACCTGGAGTACAATAGCTTCCGGAACTAATGGTGCAACACATAACTTTACAGGATTAGCCGCAGTAGGAAACACTTTGTATGCTACAACTGCTAATGGAACCGCAGGTTCGCAATTAATTAACTACGATGGTAGCACTTGGTCGGTTCTTACTACAGCACAAGCTGCTGCTGGTGGCCTAAATGGTATATGGTTTGCTAAAGGACAGCTATTTATTAGCGGTGATGATGGAACAGTAGAGAGATTATGGGCATTATCACCATTTGAACACTCCTGGAGTGCAAGTGATTTACAAACTTCTGCACAAATTGTATCTTTTGAGGACACACACCACATATCACAAGTAGCTGATGCAGGTGCAGTAGTTCTAGTAGCCGCAACAGATGGAAATATATATTCTATTAAAGAAGTAGAAGGTACTATGACACTAAAAGGCCAAACTACTATACCATTTGAAGAGGTACATTCAATAGCTGCAACAGAAGGCCAGGTATTTTTTGGTACAAAAGAATATACCAGGGATGTTGGAAGATTTTATCGTGCACAATTATCAGTAGCAGATGATTTATATGTGCTAGCAGGTAGGCAATTAATAAAAGAATGGGTTATTACTGGTATAGATACAACACCTAAACATATGTTTGTATCAAGAGATAGTGTTTATTTAGGAGTACAAGAAGATACTAATGAAAGTTATTTATGGAGATACTATTTACCAACTGCTGGTTTTGCTAGAGATTTAGAGGCCGGTGCAGGAGGCCATATAACTGGTATAACTATTGCAGGGGATAAATTCTGCATTGTTGTAGCGGGTGAAGATTTATACAGGGAAACCTCGTTGTTTAAACAAGAAGGTTATCTCATTACTTCTGCTGCTGATTTCTTTACAGCTGAACATAAGCAGTATGTAGGTGCAGAAATATCTACATTGTCTTTAGCAGACAACACAAGTGTAGAGTTAGAGTACAGTACAGTGTTTGAAGCATTAGATAATCCAACACACAGTAGTTTTAAGAATGCATTAACACAAATCATAGGTGTTGGTGACAATGAAAAACAAATAGCAGAAGTATCTAGGTACATTATTGGTAAGGTAATACTTAAATCTAGTGACCAGGTATCTACGCCTTATGTTAAATCTATGCAGTTTCGTGCATTAGCAAGGCCCGAACTTGTTGTTGCACAGATACCAATTAATTTAAGTGATAGAGTTGAAAGGCCTAATAGAAAACCTCTTAGAGTAAAAGGACTTGGAGATGTTTTATATACGGCACTAAAACAAAAAGAAGGTGATGCTGTGACACTAGAGTTATATACGCCCAAGGAAACAATAAGAGGTGTAGTAGAACAAGTAAGTTATCCAATTATTGATAATGAAAGTGTTGGTAGTGATTTCTTATTTGCTATAGTCACAGTAAGAGGAACTAGGGTACCATTAACAACTGACCCTACAAGCGAAGAAGTATTTGGCCTTCCAATGCTTGGTAAAGCAATATTTGGTGGGTAGAATATATGGTATCATTGTTTAAACAAGGAGATAAATGACCGCACAACAGATTAATTACAGCAACTTTTATGAAAGTACAGTTGCATCTACTCAAATAGGTAGTAGTGATACAGCTTTTGACATTACTGCGGTAGCTACTTCTAATGGAACTGATGCTATAAATGCACCATACTACATAGTAGTTGACCCGGATACAGCATCTAAAAGAGAAATAATGTTAGTGACTAATGTTGCTGGTACTACTCTTACAGTAGAACGAGATAAAGAAGGCAGACATTCAACAGACCCAGTTCACGCACAAAATACAGTTGTTCGTATGGCCGTTGTTGGAGAAATGTTTGAAGATATGCACGACCAAATAACAGATGGTGCAATTACAATAAAAAACAAAGTAATACAAGATTTTACAGAAACAGTCTATGGTAGTTCAGCTAGCGTAGCAGGAAACTTAGATATAGATGTTAATAACGGAAACATACACACAGTCACTTTAACTGAAAGTGTGACAGGAATAGATTTTCTTAACTTACCAACAGGTGGTATGTGTGTAGTACAAATATTATTTACACAACCATCTTCACAGTCTTATACAGTTGCATTAAATGCAATAACAATTAATGGTGCGGGTGCAGTCACAGGTAATACAAGTGGTAATGGTGGAATAACTATTACTGCAAACCCTTCTACTGATACAGTTGATATATTAACCTTTGCTTTTGTCAATGGTGGAACACCTCATATCACTGCATTCCAAGACAGTAGAAATGCGTAATGCCTTTAGGTGCATATAAACTAGCTATCTATTCAGCCGGAGATACTAACCCTCCAGTGTGGACAACAGCAGCAGGACTACTAGGAACTTTTAGGCCTGGTAAAACAATAGCTTCTCAAAGTGCAGACATTACAGTTGCCGCAGCTGATGAAGAAGGTAATGGAGAAAACTTTACAATAACTTCCGGTTCATTACCTACAGGATTATCAATGGTAGATAATGGAAATGGAACTGCTACAATTAGTGGTACACCAGGACAAGTCACCAGTAGTACAACATCTAACTTTGATATATCAGTAGCAGATGACAAAGGAAACAGCGATGCTAGGTCATTTAGTATTGTCATTCAACCTAACTACTTTGGTGACAGTAGCGATGGTGCATATACAGGAGGTAATGATTAATGGCTGCTTATACTTGGACAGTTAACAATGCAGGAACATATACAGGTGATATGGTTGTAAGACAATATTCATCTTTTAACTTAGGTGCTGGTGATACACTTGAACCAGCTTCTAAATCCAATGGAGTTATGATATTTGTAGATGGTGATGCAACTATTGATGGTGCAATAACAGTGCGTGGTGCATACTTAGGTACTCCAGCTGATACAACTTGGAATTTAAAATGGATTAAATCCGGTGAAACACAAAGTGGTAATAATACATCTAGTGACTGGGGCAATGGTTCTAGTGCAGCTAATGGTGTAGAAAGCACATTAGCAACAATACTTAATAAAATGCCTGCACCGGACAGCAATGCATTTAATATTTTTACAGGTTCAAATACAGGAGATAACTCCGGTGGTTGTGGATATGGTGGTGGTGCAACTAACGAAGGGCAAGGAACAAATAACCAAGGTTCTCCATTCTCCGGTGGGGCTGGTAATGGAGGTGACATAGGTAGTTATAACAACCCTGCTGCAACAAGATATGGTGGTCAAGGTGGTGATGGCCGAGGTGGTGCTTACGCTATGGGTTGTGGTGCTGGTAATCCAACTGGTACAGGAAACTCCGCAGCTGCTAGCTATACAGGTGGTTTATTTGTATTGGCTGCTAGTGGAGATATATTAGGTTCCGGTTCTATTGATTGCAGTGGTGGTAATGGAGGATACGCTTCTTTTACTAGCACTGAAGTTCTTTATTCTTATGGTGGTGGTGCTTCCGGTGGAGGTAGAATTATATTATTAGCAGGAGGAACTATATCTAGCAGTATTAGTTGTAATGTTAATGGTGGTTCCGGTGGAGGTAGAGCAGGTTCTAAAAACTTAAACAGTTCTGCTTATAATGGTGGAAGAGGACAACACGGAACTATAACAAAAGTAGAAGGTGTTGCAGTTTAATGGAAGATATAGAAATTGTTTGCGTTATTGATGATGGTGGAACTAGAAGATGTTTTTCTATAGCAGTAGATAGAAACTTAATGCCGGTATGTCACACTACAGATACTAAACCAACCAATGATATTGAATGGTATAACGAGTTGTTTAAACAGACAGCTATAAACCCGGAAACAGAGGCCGTTGTAATAAAGGACTGGTCATAGGTGTTTGAAACATTAATAACTGCTTTTGAAGGACTGGAAGATTACCAGCCAATTCACCACGCAGATTTTATTTCTCATCATAGTGATATAGAAGATAGTTATATAGAAACATTATTTGAAAACCAGTTAGAACATTGCAGTAGATTTATTAATCAAACAGTTAGCGAAGCTGGTGTATGTAAAAATGATATAATAGAGTTGAATAATTTAGGATTACTATGAGCATATTACTTAATTTAAAAGAAGGTACATCATTAGATATTGACCAACCTAACTTTAAACCATCATTCCCAGGAACACCTCCAAGTTTAGATATTGAATATTTAATTGTTGGTGGTGGTGCTAGTGGAGGTTCCGGAGGAACAGGTGGCGGTGGTGGTGGAGGTGCAGGTGGTATGATTACAGGCACAGCAACCATTGAAGCAACAGGAACTTACGCAGTCACAGTAGGTGCTGGAGGTTCGGGAACAGGTGGTAGTCGTGGTAATGAACAGTATGGTAATCCTGGTGGTGATAGTTCTATTGCTACATTAGTAGATACTACAGTTAAAGGTGGAGGTCGTGGTGGTAGGGCTAATGGAGGGCCCGGAGGTACTGGTGGTTCCGGTGGTGGTGGAGGTTATTCTAACGCTGCTGGAGGTTCAGCTACAACAGGTCAAGGTAATAATGGTGGAGAAGGTGGAGGTGGCTCTTTTGAAGGTGGAGGCGGTGGAGGTAAAGGCGGTGCCGGTGGAGGCAACGGAAACTCCAATGGTGGTTCTTCATCTAACAGTTCTATAACAGGTTCATCAGTTGCATACGCAGGTGGTGGCGGTGGCGGGGGCTGGCAAGACCGCGGAAATGGTGGCGGTGCCGGTGCTGGTGCTGGCGGATACCACTATGGAAGTGGAGGTTCTGCTTCTATATCTAACAGAGGTTCCGGTGGTGGTGCAGGTGGAGATGAAGGATATGGTGGTGGTGCTGGTTCTTCCGGTGTCGTAGTTATAAGATACATAACTGATGATAATCCATTCACTATAACAGGAGGTTCTACTTCAACTACAGGTTCATACACAGTTCATACATATACAGGTAGCTCTAACTTGGTGGTAGCATAATGGCTCATTTTGCACAATTAGATGAAAACAATGTTGTAATAAATGTATGGGTTATAACAAACGAAGATATAGGGGACCCGGACAATACAGCAGGATTAGATAACGAACAACAAGGCATTGATTTTATTACAAATGAATTAGGACAAGTCGGGTTGTTTAAACAAACATCTTTTAATTCTAATTTTAGAGGTGGTTATGCAGGAATAGACTGGGTTTACAGTGAAGAAGATGATAAATTTTATCCTCCTAAACCTTACGATAACTGGATTTTTAATGAAGAACATTATGTATGGTTGCCTCCAGTAGAGAAACCTACATTAACAGATGAAGAAATAGCTGCTAATAAAATGTATTACTGGAACCAAGAAGATAATACTTGGAACCTAGGAGATAGCTACAGAACATAGTATTGTTAAGGTATGCTTAAAGTATATCCTAAGAAAAAAGAATACATTCCTTTATTAGAACATATATCAACTAAACCAATTATCCCCGATTGGTATAAAAATCAAAAGATGTCAAGTGATAAAGACACTTGGAATAAATTTATAAATAGAAAACCAGCAAAAAACTGCCCGGCTCTTCAGCATAATATTACTTCCAGTTATTATGTGACTGCTTGGAGTGATGTATATGTAGAGATATTTGATGATGGTAGTAGCACTTGGGATTGCCCAGTTAGGTTTGCGTGGGAAGAACCAATAGAAGATTGGATAAGACATCAAAGCCCTAATCAATTAGAAGGTATGGATATTGAACAGATACCTGGTGTAGGCATACTTAAACTTGTTATGCCTATGTATTTTAAAACACCTAAAGGGTATGGATTATTGGTAGAAGGAATACATCCAACTGCTAAATTTGTACAAGGAATATCTCCAACAGATAAATGGTTTAAAATTCCATTACCATTTAGTTTTGAAGGAAATAAATTAGTTATTAAAACAGGAGAACCTTTAGTAAAATTAACAATAGTTAAATTAAAACCTAAGATACAAAAAATAAATACTATACCTAAATATTTTAATGTATTAGAAATTAAAAAAAATCAAGTATATCACTGGAACAGATATAAAAATATGTAGGCATATGATATAATCGTATCTATGGATTTATTTATTGTATTTATAGCTGGTTATTTTTGCAGAGATTTTTTTATTTTTTTAAAAAAAGTTAGCAATTACAGTACCGAACAAGACTGGGACTGGATAACCTATGATGCGGATGACCTACCATAATGGCTAACTCTACAAACGGATACACAAATAAGGAGTTATTAAATATGGTAATGGACCAGTTAAAAGAGATAGATAAAAAACTAGAGGCCAAACTAGACAAAGCAGAATTTTATAAAGTATTAGGATTATTAATCGCAGTAGGTGGACTTGTTGTTGCTGCTTTAATGTAGGAGAACAATGAAAGCCCAAGTTAATTTAGGACAAATACTACAAGGTGGTTTAGCTGCACTTGTAGGTTGGTTATTCAAAACAGTCAATGATATGCAACAAGAAGTTGCTACTTTAAAAGCACAAGTTAGTGCGTATCAAGAAAGTATTGCAGGATTTAACCAAAACTTAATGGTAATTGAAGAAGTAATTAGAGAGATATTATTTAAAGTAGGAGGATAGTATGGACTGTTGTGGTGGCGGTTGCTGTGGTGGTAAATAATGTGTATAGTAGATAGTAAAGATGATGGTTCATTTGTACAGATTTGCGATTGTAAGTATGGTAGTTCTAGTTGCACTACTACAAAGTCTTACTAATCCATTGTCTGCCTATCTAGTACGCAGAGAAACTAGGAGATACAATGAAATTACAAGTAGTTAGAACACAGTTTGGAAGTAATGCAACCAATGGTTTACTGTTTATTGATGGTGTTTTTGAATGTTATACACTTGAAGATGAACAAAGAGATGTAAAAGTTATGCACGAAACCTGCATCCCGGAAGGTACTTACAAGATTAAGCTAAGAAATGCCGGTGGTTTTAATACCAGGTACGCTAAGAAATATCCTACTATGCATCGTGGTATGTTGCACATACAGGATGTGCCTGGCTTCACCTGGATATTAATACACCAGGGGAATTTTGATACCAACACCTCGGGCTGTCTATTGCTAGGAAATTCTCAACAAGATTTAGATGTTAGCGACAAAGGGTTTGTCGGGGCCAGTGCTGATGCGTACAAAAAGGCCTATCCAAAAATATCAAATGCAATACTTAAAGGTGAAGAGGTCACAATAGAATACACAACTATTAATAAACTATTTACTAAACCATTGGACCAGGCCTCTAGCATAGATGTTGATATTGCAAAGGATATTATGGAGAAACTACAAGAGGTCAATGGTAATGTTATTAAAACTAATGCTATGCTAAAGGGTAGAGTAATTAGATAATGCTAGAAAAATATAAAAGAGCAAGAAATACCGAGGGGAAGTTCAAGAAGGACTTGCGGTGGACACCTTGGAATGATGCGTGGGAGTATAAAATGAGTAAGGAATACAAAGAAGTTCTTAATAAAACTATTTGGACATTCGTAGAGGCATTCATATCTGCACTCACAGTAGCACCATTAGTTGGTGTTGATGCTGATGCAGTACAGTTAGCCGCCCTATCCGGTGGTGCAGCCGCACTTGTTGTTGTAAAAGAGTTCGCCAAGAAACAAATTGGTAAGAAACCTGCAACAAAAGTATCTAAATAATAAAAGTTAAATACCGGGGTAATTCAATATCTGTTATATACTTGTTTAAACAAGCAATAAAAACGGAGGTGGACATTGCCTAAAAAGAAACAAGAGAAGGGGATACCGGTAGAGAATAGTAATAACTTTTACAAAGCCGGTTGGAAACCTAACGCTGAATTTAATCACGAAACAAACAGAGGTGAAATAACAGAGGTCACCACTGATAAGAACTACCACAATAACTACGACAACATACTAAAGAAGTGGGGATTTAATCCTAAAGAGTATGAGATAGATGGTATTTTAAAGGTATCTTCCTGGAATGCACAGCTTAAAGGTGGTAGGGTTGAAACATTTTATGCGTTCAAGGGTACAATTCGTAGAAAAAATTTATCAAGAGATAAGTATTACAAGGAGTTGTTTAAACAGGCAGTCAAAAAACCACCACTACCAAAGCATAATATCTTTAAGGGTGACACTGCATTCTGCTTCTTTATGGCCGACTTCCAGTTGGGTAAAGATGATTATGGTGTAGAGAATACAGTCAAAAGATTTGATGTTGCTTTACAAGATGGGTTGCAACTACTAAAGAACTACAGAAAAATGGGTATGAAGATAGATGAGATATACCTAATAGGAATGGGTGACCTTACAGAAGGGTGCAGTAAATTCTTTTACGACAGTCAACCACACAATGTTTCTTTAAATCTTTTAGAACAATATGCATTAGCCAGGGCAATGATATTTAAGGCAGTAGAAAACTTCTTACCTCACGCAGATAAGATAGTTCTTACTGGTGTTCCTGGTAATCACGGAGAAATGACAAGAAGTTCTAAGGGTCAAGTGTTGTCTAATCGTTTAGATAACAGTGACACTATGCATATACAAATAATGGATGAGATATTTAAAGCTAATCCGGAGAGATACAAGAAGGTAGAGGTAATAGTTCCGGAGGGTTATCACTTAAACTTAGAAATAAAGGGTGTGCCTTGTGCTTTTACTCACGGCCATATGAGTTCGGGCAGTGGGAATGCAGAGGCCAAGATAGAGAACTGGTGGAAGGGTCAAATGTATGGGTTCTTACCATCGGGTGATGCGAAAATTCTAGTCACAGGCCATTACCATCACTTTCGGGCCAAGACACAAGGAGATAGACACTGGTTTCAATGCCCATCCATAGATAAAAGTATAGACTTTACACAACGAACAGGCCTTTGGTCACATCCAGGGGTTCTTACTTTATTAATAAACGACAGAGGCCCTAGCTTTCCAGTCATTGTTTAAACAAGCAGGCCAGGCCTAGCTTTTAAAGGCTAGACCTGCTATCTCATCAATGGGTACCAGTACTCCCTTACTTCTATTACCATCGCCACCGACCACATCCCTTTTGGATTGTAGATATTTACTTACTATTTTTTTAAGGTCAGCAACTCTAACAATATAAGCAATGACAGGAATTTCTAACTCATCAACAAGAAACACACACCAGTATTCAGCTTTTGTAGCTGCTATACCACTGCGTTCCCACTCATTACTACCGATAGGCATATAAGAATACTCCACAAAATGGTTTCGTGTGTTCTCCCATATATGTCTTTCGCTTTTAACTTCTATGTTTTTACCTAACATAAACTCTTTAAATAGTTCCTCCATCTCTTCACCTTTTGCAAGGTCATCGTGAAACTTTTGTGTGTCTATGTCGTAGTCTTTATTCTTAGGCATCGTTCCTCCAGCAGTGTCCGCTACTATACCAATGGTGCTTACCATCGTTGTACCACAACCAAGATGCTACCTTTGTTGATATAACTGGGTCAGTTCTTGGGCTAGTAATCTTTAATTTGGGTGTAAGCCAGGCCCAAGTGTCATCGTTAAACTGGAATAGACCAACATCTCTAGTTCCATTCGTGTTATCGTTGACTGCATTAGGCCTGCCCGAACTCTCACAATATATAATTGTGAGAACCTCCGCTACATCTTCTTCTTTGAAGTGTTCGCTTACTAGAGGTTCCCATTCAATTACATACTCTATCTTCTTCACATTGTTTAAACAATTAGAATAAAGGCTTATGTCACTAGGCATCTCTCCAGCTGGATAGATACATAGGGGTAATACCAATTTAAAAAATAGGGGTATTAGCATTCCTTCTCTTCTCCTCATCTTTCCTATGTGTTAATTCTACCAAGTAAGCATTGCATCCTTGCAGTTCAGTTTTCATTGAACCAGTATTGGTCACAACTTTATCCATTACCGCACAAAAATAGTTTCCATCATTGTCGTAATAGACTGGTTGTTCCTTACTGCAACGATGCTTGAACTTACATTTGGTTGAGGGCATAGATGGTATATCAAAGTTATGATTAGGGTATCTATCCTTAATCTTCTTGATAAGCCTATCTAGGTTTTCTCCTCCGGCTTTTTCAAGAGCCATCTATAAGTGACCAGGTATCGGTATCTATCCAGTCAAAGATATTACCTTTGTTAATTACTCCATTGTGTAATGCATCCTTAGCCTTCTTAACTAATTCTGTTTTGCCCTCATCAGTTGCTTTAGCTAAACATCCATTAAATGTTTTTAATTGTTTTTCTGTTGGTGCATCACCTGGATTTTTAATTACTGGTTTATCTTTAACCTCTTTAACCTCTCCAAATACTTCACCTACAATATCTGTGTCATCTTCCTCTTGGAATTTGTTTTCCTGGTATTGTACGAATAGGTCCATAAATAAATTAAAGTCCTTCTCGTTCCATTCAGCTATGTTTGTTTTGTTTCCGGATTTCTTCCAGTCTTTCCAAGCCATATCTTTTACAACTCTTCTTACTGCTGGGTTCTCCTCGTGAAACTCCAAGGCACTGCGTAATCTATTAAGCATATCTCCTGGGTCCTCATCTAAGAACTTCTCTTCGGTCTTAGGTTTAGGTGCTGGCTTAGGTTGGGCCTTTGGTTTCTCTGTTGGTGTTTCACCTTGTGAATAGAACTCTTCTTCAGTTATACCACCGGTCCATAGCTCTAGGCCTAGGCCTATTCTCATCGCACATCTTTT
>MDSZ01069916.1_pt1 | contig 41146 bp, 40 predicted proteins | sample 811201 | NCBI WGS metagenome assembly MDSZ01 (sample SAMN05326647, study PRJNA326480) | marine metagenome | isolation source: seawater | place: Indian Ocean: North | collected 2010 | reverse complement strand
TGATGAACAACAGGAGATGTCTATACGGTTAGCAGAAATTATCAAGACAAAGAGTTCTGAGTATCATCAATGCGAAACTCGCATCGAAAACTTAACTAAGAAGCTCCAAGGTGATCGGGGTGAGAGGATGAAGAAGATGCAGAAGGAAAATGCTTCGTTTTTATCTATTGTTCAACTTTTTCAAGAAGAAGAAGAAAGAAAGACAATGGCACGGATAGCAGAGATGCAAAAAGAGGCAGTAAAGAAAGAAGCCGAAAGATTAGAAGGAATGGCTGAATGGAAAGCAAGAGTTTTAGGAATTGGTCAGCAAGATGTCTTATGATTGCAAAGAGTGTGGCGAGTCTTTTGATTCATTAAGAAGTCTCCACGCACACATAAAGAAACATGGTAAGTTCCTTGGGGATTACTATGTAGAGAATTATGCAAGAAAGGACAAACTCACTGGAGAACTGATCCCGTTCAAAAAATACGATCAGTATTTCGCTACTGACTTCCTCAATAAAAGAAATATGAAAAAATGGTGCAAAACAGCACCACGGTCAGAGGTTAAGGAATATATCATCAAAACCTTTAAACAAAAAACACAAGCCAAGGGGCTACAAGGTGGACCACCTTCCGTTTACCTGCAAACAGCAGGATTGCCCGATGTAGATCTTTGCAAGGAGGTATTTGGAAGCTACAGCGAAGCCTGTAAGCAATTTGGTATGTTGCCCATGCTCTCGGGGCAACTACCAAATGAATTTAAAAACGATTACTCAAACACACCTATACTAATAGATACAAGAGAACAGAAACCACTGCATTTCAAGAACTCTGAACTATTTAAGCTGGATGTGGGAGACTACGCTGTTGGAGGTGATTTATATGACTATACATTCGTGGATAGGAAATCTTACCAGGATTTCTGCGCTACAGTTACAAATGGTTATGCTAGATTTGTGAAAGAGCTAGAAAGATGTAGGTCAATGGGATGTATGTTGTTTGTAGTCACCGAGACAGCGTTTGATAAAATGTGGGCGAACAATAAGGCGGGATATAAAAAATTTAACTTAGATTACGTTTATCACAGAATGCGAGAGATACAGGCTGAGTATTCAGATTGTTGTCAATTTGTGTTTAGTGGGTCTAGACGTAGAAGCGAAGAAGTAATACCCAAAATACTTGTTTTAGGAAAAAAACTTTGGACGGTAGATGTTCAGTATTTTTGGGACAAACAACTTAAAGAAGATGGCTTGGGAAACAGGAACACAGAAACTCCACAGAGAGTTCAAAGATATAAATCAGTCGATTCTAGAAAAAGAGGGGTATTTAGAGGAAACTGAAGCAAAGATTTTGCTTTATAAATTTCTAAGGGAAAACCCTTCCTTTGCCTGTGAATTGTTTACTGGGGTAAAATTATTTCCTTTCCAGCACATGGCTATTAAGGCGATGATGGAGTCTGATTATTTTTTGGGCATATGGAGTCGGGGAATGTCTAAAAGCTTCTCTACGGGCATTTTCGCGCTATTAGACGCTATTCTTAATCAGGGTGTCCAGATAGGTATTTTATCTAAGTCCTTTAGGCAGTCAAAAATGATCTTCAAAAAAATCGAGGATATCTCTAAAAGCCCCAAGGCTGCTTTTTTCTCTCAGTGTATTACGCGAGTTTCTAAAATGAACGATGAGTGGGTCATGGAGATCGGTCAAAGTAGTATTCGCGCTCTGCCTCTTGGTGATGGGGAAAAACTTAGGGGTTTTCGTTTTCAGAGAATGATTATTGACGAGCTGCTGTTGATGCCTGAAAAAATTTACAATGAGGTTATTATTCCATTCTTGTCTGTGGTAGAGAACCCAACTGAGCGTCAAGAGGTATATGATTTAGAAACCCAAATGATTGCTAAGGGTAAAATGAAAGAAGAAGAACGTAGGATTTGGCCTAATAACAAAATTATTGGACTTTCCTCTGCTTCTTATAAGTTTGAGTATCTTTATAAAATTTATCAACAATACGAGGCATTAATTCTTAACGAGAACAACCAAGATGGAGCGCATCGGACTATTATGCACTTTAGTTATGACTGTGCGCCTGAACAGCTATATGATCAGAATTTGATTAGCCAATCCAAAGCAACCATGAGTGATTCTCAGTTTGAGCGAGAATTTGGGGCAATTTTCACAGACGATAGTTCAGGATACTTCAAGGTAAGTAAAATGGCGGCTTGCACTCTTGCAGACGGGGAAGGCCAATGTGTAGAAGTGGTGGGAAATCCGAAAGATGAATATATCTTAGCTTTTGACCCCTCATGGTCAGAGAGCGAAAGTTCTGACGATTTTGCCATGCTAATTATCAAGCTAAACAGAGATACTCGCAAAGGAACCGTGGTTCATAGCTACGCTTTATCTGGAGCAAATCTAAAAACTCATATAAAATATGCCGCTTACCTATTGACCCATTTTAACATTGTTGCTGTAGTGGGAGACTACAATGGAGGAGTTCAATTTCTAAATTCCTGCAATGAAAGTGATATATTTAAAAAGAAAAACTTAAAGCTTGGGGTTATCGAGGCTGATTTGGATAAGGCTAAAGATTATGAAAAAAATCTAAGAAAGGTTAAAAATCAATACAACGCCAGCAGCAAAAATATTGTTTTCCTTAGGAAGCCCACCTCTCAGTGGATAAGGATGGCTAACGAATCTCTTCAGTCAGCCTTTGATCACAAAAGAATGTTTTTTGCGGGGGCGGCTATGAATGATGATTACAATAATCAAAGGAAGGCTAACGTTCCAATAAAAGAATTAAAGTTCATTAGAAACGACCCTAACGAAAGAGGCGCGGCTGGAGCAAGAATGATTGACTTTGTTGAGCATCAAAAAGACATGATGGACTTAATCAAGGTTCAATGTGCTTTGATACAAATTACAACTTCTTTACAGGGAACTCAAAGTTTTGATTTACCGCCTAACCTCAGAAAGCAAAGCGGTGCAGATAAAGCGAGAAAAGACTCTTATTCTGCCTTGGTTTTAGGCAACTGGGCTATGAATGTCTTTTATGACATGCAGTCAGACAATATCGCTGACACCCAAGCCACCTTTACCCCAATGTTCATTTCTTAACTTTTAAAAGTTGAAAGTTAACTTTGGGGTGTAAGATAGGTTACATCTATGGCTAAAAGAAAATACACCAAGCGTTCTGAGTATTGGAACCAGTTTAACGCCCAAGACCACCCCTCTCTTCCACCTAGCTCGCATATTTCTCCAGAACTTCTGGGAGAGCCTTTTTACACTTCAGATGCTTCTTATGGTGAAGTTTCTAAAGCAAGAAGGCAAAGCATTAGTGATGTGGGTTTTAAGGGGACACGAAAGAATCGCGTAGCTTTCAGAAACCCAAAAGATAGGTTTTCAAGCATTCGTGTGGGAATGTTGCCTTATGAATATGCGTCTGATGGGGTAACTTGCAGAGATGCTATTGAGCTATGCCAGAAAGCGTATGCTAATGTTGCAGTCTTTAGGAATGCTATAGACATAATGTCTGAGTTTACAAACACGGATATTTATCTAGAAGGAGGGACCAGAAAAAGCCGAGAGTTTTTTTACGAGTGGTTTAAAAGAATTAATATTATTAACCTCAAGGACCAGTATTTTAGAGAATACTACAGGAGTGGAAACATTTTTCTATATCGCGTAGACGGAAAATTTAAAGCCGAAGATTACGCAAAATTAATGAACCAAGTTGGATCAATCAATCCATCTGCCAACAATATTCCTCTTCGTTACATTTTGCTTAACCCTTATGATATTATAGCTACGAGAGCCACAGGGTTTACTGAAGGAGGCGTTTATAAGAAAATATTATCTGAATATGAGGTTGCTAGACTAGCAAACCCTCAAACCGATGAGGATTTTGGAATTTTTGAAGCGTTAGATACAGAAGCGAAAGAATCAATAAGAGACGGTTCTTATACAAGAAAAGGGATCGAATTAAACTTGGACCCCACTAAACTTTCTTACTCTTTTTACAAGAAACAGGATTATGAGCCTTTTGCTGTTCCTTTTGGGTTTCCAGTTCTGGAAGACATTAATGCGAAACTAGAACTTAAAAAAATGGATCAGGCTATTACTAGGACTGTAGAAAATGTGATTTTGTTAATCACTATGGGCGCAGATCCAGACAAAGGTGGGGTTAACCCCAACAACATGGCCGCGATGCAGGATCTTTTTAAAAATGAAAGCGTAGGCCGTGTATTAGTATCAGACTACACAACTAAGGCTGAATTTATTATTCCTGAGTTAAACTTGGTATTAGGTCCAGAAAAATATCAAATTCTCAACGAGGACATTAAGCAGGGTCTTCAAAATATCGTTGTTGGCGAAGAGAAGTTTAATTCAACACAGGTTAAGGCTCAAATCTTTATTGATAGATTGCAAGAGTCTCGCTATGGATTTTTAAATGAGTTTCTCAATAGAGAGATAAAAAGAATAGCAAAAGACTTAGGTTTCCGTTCGTGGCCTGAAGCCAAGATGAAAGATATTGACATGAGGGACGAGGTGCAACTTATGAGAGCGTCTACAAGGTTAATGGAGTTGGGAATTATTACTCCAAAGCAAGGGATGGAGATGTTTCATAATGGTCGTTTTCCAGAGCCAGATGAGCTTAATGATGCTCAGAAAGACTTCCTAGAAGAGCGGGAGCAGGGATATTATAACCCGATAGTTGGTGGAGTTCCTGTTATTGCTCCTGCGGGGGGTCAAAAAACTGGGCCAAGAAAAGAAGCGGGTAGGCCAGAAGGAACTACAGATATACCAATTACAAACGCACAGTATTCTAGAGCGAATATTCAACAGACTATCTATGATATAGATAATCTAATTCATGAAGCGAAAGACTATATGAAGAAAAAACTTAAAGCTAACGAGCTTTCTGATGAGCAATCAGATATGGTGAGCACTCTTTGTGAATCTATAGTTTGCTCTCAGACCAAAGAATATTGGGCAGAAACCTTGGAATCTTGTGTAAAGGATTTTAACGAAATTGAAAATCTTAACACTTTGAAAGAAGTTTTAGAAATTTCAGCAACACATTCCTTAGAAACATATCCATCAGCCATTTTATATCACAGCCATGAAGCAAAACCTTAAAGCAAGCCACTCCTTCAACGAGAATTCTATTGAGATTTCCATTACTGAGGCCGAAAAGACCAAGCAGCAATTTGATAAAATCGACAAGAAAGAACTTAAAAAGGACACCAAAAAGGAGAAGGAGGAGCATGAAAAAGATGCTATTGAAGACGATAAGAGCAAAATCAAAAAACTCGAAAAAGGCAAGCCTTCCGAAAAGAAGGATGCAGAAAAGAAGGCTCTCAAAAAGGACATGAAGTTCGATAAGGATTCCAAGGAAAAGGTGGAAGGAGATGCAATTAGAGGATATCCACCCAAGCCAATTTTAGCTGAGACAGCTAAAGACGGAGAATACAAAGGTAAGCCAGCTAAAGCTGACATGACGAGCAAGCAAAAATCTGGTTTAGATAAAAACAAAGATGGCAAGATCACCAAGGAGGACTTTGAGTTACTCCGTAAAAAAGGTAAAAAAGAAGCTGATGGTGGATACGGTGGGGGAGATATGAAAAAGAAAATTACCCCTAAAAAGAGTTATGCTCAGATGCTCACAGATATTGCCGCCGAAAGATTCGGTAAAAAAAAAGAAGTGAATTAAAAGATAGTGACTTTCTTGACCCCAAAAGAAGATCTTTCCCAGTGTTGTCAGCTAGAGATGTAAAAAATGCTGTTAGCAGCTGGGGTCGATATGAGGGGTCAATGACTTTTGAAGAGTTTAAAAGCAAGCTTATACGAAGGGCTAAAAAAATAGGAGCAGAAAGTGCTCTACCTAAAAGCTGGATGGAGAAAAAATAATGGATTACAAATACACCACTACTTTTGAGGCTCCTTTGTTAGCTTGTGAAATTAGCGAATCATCACTTATTTCCAAAGCATCTCTTGAGAACTTGGAGCCATTAGTTCCAAAAAACATTAACTATGATGAAAATGTAGATTTAATGGGGGTTGCTTTTAATGCGGCTCTTATAAATAAATTTAATAAAAATGGTGACGGAATGGATGCTTCTACCGCCGTTAAATATACCAACAAGTTTGTTCACAAGCCCACTAACATTGAGCATGATAAACAAAAGGTGGTGGGTCATATTGTTTCTGCTGGTTATAGTGCTTTTGGTTCCAGCGAACTTTTAACAGAAGAGATAGCTAAAAACCTAAAAGAACCTTTTAATATTTCTTTGGGGGCCGTCTTATATAAAACAGTTAACCCAAATTTTACTGATTTAGTAGAAAAATCATTAGATCCTGATAGCTCCAGCTACCAAAAGGTTTCGGCTAGTTGGGAGGTTGGATTTAGTGAATATGTTTTAGCTGTAGGAAGCGATATTTTAAGTGAGGCTAGAATAGTTTCAGATCCTGATGAAATGGAAGAATTACGAGGCTTTTTAAGAAGCTATGGGGGTAATGGGACAACAGACAAAGGAGAGGTAATTAATAGATTAATTCTTGGTGATATTTATCCTTTGGGAATAGCTTATACACTGAACCCTGCCGCAGAGGTTAAGGGTTTGTATTCGTCTAGTCCTGAAAAGACAGAAGTTTTTATAAACGATAAAAGGGATAAAATTTCACAAAATAATAATTTAAATGTAAAAGACGAAAAGAACATCATTAATATGGAACTTGAAAAGACTCTCAACGAACTGAAGGATCTTCTTAGTGAGAAGAAATTCTCTAAGGAAGCGGTAGCTTCCATGACCGATACCTTTGCTGATGCAATCCGAGAGCGGGACGAACAATACCGCAAAGAGATTGAAGCAGAAAAGGCGGCTAAGGAGGGAAAAATCAAGGAATATGAAGACATTAAGTCTTCTGTTGCTGAATTAGAAGAAAAGCTTGGTGCAGCTAATGAGCGCATTTCTCACTTTGAAAATGAGAAGCGAGCAGTAGAGGCTGTTGCCTCTTTCAATCAGCGCATGGAAGACATTGATTCGAAATTCGAACTTGATGATCAAGATCGTGAGTTTCTTGCTACTGAACTTAAGGGATTAGAAGATCAAGAGTCTTATGAGGCTTTTGCTTCTAAGCTCTCAGTCCTGTGGAAACATAAGGACAAAGAAGTTCAGGCTGAGTTTGATGCTCAAATTCAGGCTCGTATTGACGAGGAAGTCGCTAAAAGAGTTTCTAATGCTTCTACCGAGGAGGTAGAGGTTGAAGATGCTCTGGATGCTGCTGAGACCACTGACGCGCCTGTTGCTAATTCTAACGAAGCTGTTGCTTCCGAGGAGGCCAGCATACGCGACAAGTTCAAGGCTGCTTTCAGCCGCGACAATATTGAAATTTCTTAAATTTTTAACCACATAAAATTATGGCATTACGAATTCTACCATTCAGACAATATTCTGATCACAATGTCGTGAACATGTATTCCGTTTTGGAATTCGATGTTCTCGATAGCACCACAGGAACTGGCGGCGGTGACGCTGGCGTATTTGTTTCTGTGCAAGACGGTAACTTCGATAACGATCCCATTACATACCAAAACAGGTCATATCTGGGTGATACCAGCTATCCTTTCCTTGGAACGAATGAGATGTATCCCGAAGTTAATCTCAAGGTTACTGGCGCTACCTCTGGAACCAAGCCTCTTGGCTTGACTCTGTTGCAGACCGCCAAGGACGACGAGAACGGAGAGAAACTCCTTTATAATCCAACCAAGCAAGTTGAGCTTCAAGCCTGTCTCCCAGGACAAGCTGTTCCAATTCTCACTAAGGGTATTGTGACTTTGAGTTCTGATGCTTTCGATGGAACTCTTCCTGATAATGCGTATACCCCAGGTTCTGGAATCGCCATGTCCCACACCAATGCTGGTTTAGTTACTGGCCAAGTGAGGACCGATGGAATCCACATCTTTGGACATGTTCTTGGAACAGGGAATCGCTCTAATGTTGGAATCACCACTGATCAATTCTCTGGTGATTATATCGTTGTGTCGTTTGATTGTAACTAATTTTAGAAAGGATTTTTTATCATGAATATTACTTTAAAAAGAACACCAGAGCAAGTTGAGCTTGTAAAAGCTATGGCTTCTCGTAATCGCAACGTTGCATACGAAGCACAGGTCGCACTTGCTGAATTCATCGGACCAGTTTTGGCCGAAGTTCTCAATAATGCTCCTACCGTAAGCACCCTTTTCAAGTCTCTTCAGTTTGATGCTGATGACAACCCAAGTATCCCTCTTGATCTCTACTACAATATCGCTGACGAAGATTACGTCAAAGTGTGGAGTCAGAGTCATGCTGGTGGTCTTCCTAGCAACCAAGTGCTGCCTACCGCTTCTGAATTGAAGCTGGCTACTTACAGCCTTGATACTGCGGTAGACTTTGATCGTCGCTATGCTGCTAAAAGCCGCATGGATGTTGTTGGAAAAACCTTTACACGGGTTGCCCAAGAAATTCTTCTTAAGCAGGAGCGGACTTCCGCTACCCTTCTTATGACCTCTCTTGCTGGCGCAACCATCAAGAGTTCACCTCTTGGCAGTAATGTGCAGGTTTTCCGCTCGGCTAATGACGGACAGTTCCTTATGGATGATGTCAACAACTTATTCACCCTCGCAAAGCGTATTAATAGTTCGTGGATTGCAGGGACTCCCACTACTCGCACTAGGGGGATTACAGATCTTGTGACTTCTCCTGAAATCGTGGGAGCCATCCGTTCTCAAGCTTACAATCCAGTAAACACTAGAGCTGCTATGGGAGTAGCGGGTGCTGCGGAAAACTCCAATGGTCTCGCGGCTCCTGAGGCTCTTCGTGAAGAGCTTTATAGGGGTGGCGGCGAAACTAGCTTCATGGGGCTTAACATCTTGGAATTCAACGAGATGGGTGAAGATCAGAAGTTTAACACTCTCTTCGACACTGCTGCTGGATCTACTTCCTATGCCCGTTTTGACGGAACTGACACTGCTGTTTTCGACGCTGATGACGAAATCGTTGTTGGTATTGATCGGAGTCGGGACTCTCTTATTAGGGCTGTCGCTACTGATTCTGAAAGCGGAAGTGAGTTTAATCTCATCGCTGATGATCAGTATAGCGTTCGTCAGAACAAGATTGGCTACTTCGGCTCTGTCGAAGAAGGTCGCGTTGTTCTTGATAGTCGCGTTCTTTGCGGAGTTGTGGTTGACCACGGTTAATCAGATAACTCTTAAATTTAAGAAGCCACCCCCTGCGGGGGGTGGCTTTTTTTTTGTAATTTATTAGTTGAGTGTATATAATAATGTATGGCTAAGAAAAAAGCAGCTAAAAAGAAAAAACCCCCTTTTAAAGAAGTGACAACGGGGCAGGAACAACCTGCAAAGAAAGGTTTGCTTGAGGAACTGGAGGATCTTAGAAATAAAGGAGAAACTAGCACCGCTAGGTATCAAGAGCTTCTTAAGGAGGTAGAAGTTATTTTCGGGACAGGAGAGACAAATACTTTTGGCACCAATGATGTTAATATTTTAAAGGAAAAGCTTAAAAAAATGTCCAAGGCAGACCTTGGGAATTTTGCTAAAAAAGTAGGAATTAATCCCTTCTATGATAAGAGTATTTTAACTGAAAATATTTTAAGAGAATTTAACCGATATCAGAGTCGAGGAAATATATTTACCGCCCCGCAGCCAACTCCTGCTATTGAGTTAGACCCAGAGAATCCCAAACATAAAGAGATTCTTGATTGGTTAAATGGCTAAACGTAGTGTAATATACTACATGCCTAACGTATTAGAAGACCTTGCTTCGGGAATTGTAGAAACTGAGTTTGATAGCGACACAGGAATAGCTACTGTAGCTAATGTTAGCGGGTGGCTATATGAGAATCTAGGACAAGTTAACACTTACTTGTATACAGATTTTAGTGGCGCTAATGGCAGTGGAACCTATGGGGTAATGGACATAGAAGCTCAAAGCGTTCTTAAGGAGCTTTACCTATGCAACTACTATAACAAGCAAGCTAGAAACGCTTTAAGGGGAATTGTAGACTCCAGTGTTAGCGGAGATAACATTTTGTCCTTAAGGGACGGAGAAAGCGCTGTAACGTTCGTTAACCGCAATGAGGTCTCTAAGGTCTACAGAGGCCTTGCAAGCGACTGTATGGACAAGGTAACGCGATTAGCGGCACAATATAATATCTACCAAGCACAGCCTCGACAGCTTGGTGGGGTAGATGCCAGCGGAGTTGGCTCAGTTTATACTGTTGAAGACTAATACTTCCGAAGAGCCTTTAACTCATTCTTCTCTACTTCGTATTTAGCGCGAGAAGGATTAGATAAAGGAAGCTTCCACAAATTAGGAGTAGACTTTAAGTGTTTCTCCTTTAGCTTATTCTTTGCCTTGTAGAATTCCTCTTTAGTTTTGAAGTTAGCAGGAGCCTTTTTCTTGGGCGCTTCCTCTTCTTTCTTCGCTACAGTTTTCTTGGGCGCGGCTTTTTTCTTTGATTCACTCATTTAATTTAAAGGCTTTAGTCTTTAACTTTAAAGAGCCACCTGCGGCCAGTCCAATACTGGGTTTCTTCGCTCACTGGGTCAACTCTCTCGTCTCCAACTTGGAGTTGAGAATTATCTTTTTTAGCAGGGGGAGCGGCTGCTTCTTGAGCAGCCTCCTCCTTTTTGCCCTTATCCGCTTTTGGTTTGTCTGAAAAACTCATTTAATTAAAGTGTGAAGTATTATTGGTAGATTGGGTGAGCATTTGCACCACTAACAAACAAGCCGTTATCCGTATCATTAGGACCAGCAACTTGAGCGTTAAACACTAGGTCTACTGTTTTATTAGATCCGATACTGGAAGAATAAGATTCACTTTCAAGCTTGGCACCCTTAAGTTCAAACCTCATAGCGTCAGTCATAACCGTATCTGCATTAGTAGATTTCAATCTGACCGAAATAGTTTGAGCGCCAGAATCAAGAACATCAACAAGGTTTGATGCATCTGTTTGGTTAACAATCGCGCTAACAGACATTGTAACATTCACTGGGAAATCAACCGAACGCGCAAATGGAAACTTACTTCCGAGTCTCTCCAGAGGACTCCTAGAAAGAGGGATGGAAATGTTACAGCTTTGAATATGTGCGCCCTCGTCGCCAACTAACTCAGCGGTGGTTTCTCCAGAAACGTTCTGGAGAGCAAGAGTAATATCACCTGGGCGAAGGGCAACAATTGCCGTTCCGTTTGTTCCTGTGCCACCACCTGGGCTTGTTGCAGGATCAGGTAAAGCAACAATTGGGTGACCCACGGAAGTTCCATCTTCTTGGTCAATCGCGGGACTTTGGAAGGATTTACCAGTAATGCTAGAGCGAACGTTGGCTCCTTCCATAGTTATGGATGCCGTGGGAAGTGCTCCCACAGAAAGATCAATAGAATAATCAGAAACATAACAGTTACCAATACCGATTACAGTATCTCTTGCTGCATCAGTGTTTGTATCAACAAGAGCGCCTTGTTCGTTGAGATCTTCTCCATCAGGACCAGTAACAATAAATATGTTTTGTCCCGAGTGGGCAACCATATGACCAGAAGCGAAGTTTCCTAGTCCGTATGCGGCTGTAGTAGCATTGCGTTGAGCACCTGCTCCAGCTCCTGAGTTTTGAACAAAAAAGCCTAAACATCTTTCATTAAAACCGTCAGTTAAAAGGTAGGTAAAATCAACTGAAACCGTAGGCGGCTCCAAAACAATAGAGTCAATACGAGCAAGTTCTCCGTATTGGTTAACGTCTTGACGATTAATCGTATAACTATAGTTTGCACTTTGGACGCGCTCAATTTGTTCGTGATCTGCTTGTAGCGTAGCTCCCGCGTCCTCACTGATATACAAACCCTCTGATTGGTAAATTACTCTGTTTCTACTGGCCATGATAAAAGTTTCTTTCTGTTGTTTACAGTTTTAATCTTAAAATATGAAATTATGAGAATCGTTCCCGTGCTTTTTGTATATCAAAATCAATAAATCCTATATATAGCTCATTAGCTAATGATTTTTTTGCTCTGTCGCTTAGTTTTGAGGTTTTTACTTTGTCTACAAAAAATTTAGTGTTTGAACTAAACTCGTCTTCTTTTCCTGTATAAGAATAAGTGTCATCTTTTAGATCTCCCAGCTCAGTAATTGGGTAACCCGTCATGGGAATTGATGCAATTGTTTCATCTACGGAGTCTAAAAATATAGACATTACACCATCGAGCTGATATGGGTCTTCTGCTAAAATAACAGCCTTTGCCTGTATGATTGTATTTACAGTTCCCCCAAAAGCAAAAGGGGTATTTTCTGTTTGAGCCACTGAAAGAAATGCTGCTGGAACTACATCGTCATAAGGCTCTATATAATTCCACGGCCCTGAAGGAATTCGGGAATTAACTACATATTTGTTTTCAATAATTAAATCATCTTCGGTGTCATTGGTGAGGTATACGTTAAAATCTTTAACTGCAAATTCTCCAGTGACTGACATTTTGGTGTTGCTTCCTGAAAACAAGGCTCTTCCGTTATCAAAATCTAAAACAACCCCATTATTTCTACCCGAAAATCCAGACCCAACAACATGAACACCTGTTGGCATCGTCGCTCCAGTAATTGAGGAGTCAGTAACCCATTGTTTGTAAGGGCTACCATATGCCACATATCTAGAATCTAGTCGTGGATCAGAATAATAAAAAAAATCTCCCGTGGTGTTAGTGTATGCTTCTCCTTTATCCAAGAGAAAATTGTCAAACCACATTAAAAAAGAAGTGGTAAATTCATGTTGGAACTGTTCTTTCATTTTAAATCTTCAAATCTTTTTTTGTATTTCTTTAGAAGTTGGGAGATATAAGGTCTATTTTGGAAGCTTCCGCTTCTTACTTTTACACTGGTTTGAACAGCGGCACCTGATCTACCCTTGTTTTTTCTTAGCAAGTGGCCTAGTCCAGATATTCCTCTTTCTATTCCTTCTGCCCAGCTTCTTCCAGTAGACCAAGGCATCGGGGTAATTGCAAAAACCTCTTCTTTTAAAGGAAGGTTTACCTTGAGTCTAATTCCCAGCCCCCTGTTTCTTAAGGGTTTGCTGTATTCCATTCTTATATCATTGAACAAAGCTAAAATTGGAGCAATTGGATCTTGCCCCTGACTAAATCCAATAAAAGCAAAAAGATTGCTTTGCCCTCCCAGCGTTCCACTAATATTTACCCCTTGTGGACCCTGCATTATTTCTTGTGTTACGGGGTCATTAAGAAACTCTGATATCAGCTCTGCTTTAATTTCTTTAAATTTTTCTCTGGCCCTTTTTTCCAAATCCTTTCTTGTTAGCTTTGGGACTTGGCTTTTGAGAGCTTGACGAACATCTGGAGGGAGGTTGGGCATCTTAAGAATCTACAGGGCTAAGAACGAAAGTATAAAACTGATTAGAGGTAAATCCTCTTGGCTGACCATCGCTTTCAATTATAAATTTTGTTCCGTCAAATTCTACCCTTCTCGCCTCGCTTAAATAGTTGTAAGCGGTTTCTTTCACCACAATTCGGACTATGCCATCAGGGACAACCACTTTGTTTTGAGTGCCAGCCTGTTGGGTTGGGCCGTCATCGGTTAAGTAAGAGGTGTCCATGTCGTCATAGTATATTCTCGCTTCGAACTCATCATAAACAGTAGTATATTCAACAGCGTTATTTTCTCCTGTATTTGTGCGCCTATAAACCGCATTCCAAGAATTTGTAGAAGCGATTAAAGTTTTCTTTGCGTTTTTGTAAACCGTTATAGTCCGAGCGAAGGTGGTGTGCAGAGTGTCTGCTAAATCCCTTACTTTTGTTATTTGATCTGCTGATAAAAATCCTGCCATATTGATTTTTACACTTTTAATTATATAATAAGATAGGATTAAGGCATGGATGCTAAAAAAAACTTAAATGAAGTTTCTAGCGATGAAATTTCTAGAATCTTTAAGGCAATGCTTATGTTGGTTGAGGACATGAAAATGGATCACGATTTTCATTATGATAAACTTTACCAAAATATCCCTGCCAAGTATCATCCAGTTATAAAATCAGCTAATCATTTTACTCCTGAAAAAGTAAATTGGATTAGAAAAAGAATTTTGGATGTAGGAAACGAATCTATTAGAAATTTCCACACCAGACTCAATAATTACAAAGTAACGTTTATTTTTAAACAATAAGGAACAAGGCTATGGATTTTAAAGAATTATATTCATTTACGTTAGATGAGGAAAAAGAGATTGAAAAAACTCATACTCGTAAAAATAAAAAAACAGGAGAGGAAACCACTGTAACTAAAAAAGTTAAGGAGACGGTTCCTGTTCAGGTAAGGATTAAAAGGCCATCTCGCAGAGAGCTTGAAGATGCAGAATTAGAGTATTCTGTTGAAATGAGCCGTTGTGTTAAAAGGGGTATTTTAACTAAAGCTATGCTTTATAAAAAATACAGCGATACAGGTGGGGTGTGGAGTGAAGACGATGCTAAAGACTATGGAAAGCTTTATAGGCAGATTTTTGATATTCAAAACGAATATGCCCGACTAGAGACGGTAGAAAAAAAGAGCGACAAACAAAAAGAGCGGCTTTCTGAACTGAAAGACTCCTTAGCAGAAACTAAGAGGCAGATAGTTGAGGCCGAATCTGCTATGCAGTCTCTTTTTGATCATACTGCTGATATTAAGGCTCAAAACCGTTTGCTTTTGTGGTATACCTTGATGTTAACTCATACCCAAGGAGAAGAAGACGAAAATCCAGTTTCTTATTTTAAAGGAGAAACATTTGAAGAAAAAATTGAAGACTATTACCTAAAAGAAGATGTGTCCGATGATTTTTATGGAGCGCTTGTAAAAAAAGTTACCACTATTCTGGCTTTTTGGTTCTTCAATCAGGCATCCAGCCCAGATGAATTCAATAAGCTTATTGAGGATGTTGAAAAGGGTGATCTTTGAAGGAAGAGTTCTATATCTCCTTGATTGGAGAGGCTTTTGATGGATACACAGAAAGTGTATTTAGAAATAAGCCTGTTTATTTAAAGCATGTTAGTATTAAAGATCAGAGGTATTTGCATAAATATTATGAAAAATATAAGCAGATAGCTATTTCCAAGGGACTAGAGAAAGAAGAGGACAGGATAAAATATGTTTTAGATGAAGAAATATGGTCTGAGGCAGACGATAATAAAATTGCCTCCTTGGAATATGAGTTAGAAAATTTAAAAAGAACTGTAAAAGAATTGTTCCTGCAATCCCAAAGGCAGGAGATGCAAAAAACAATAGATGAAAAAATAAAAGAGGTATATGAGCTGCGAGAAAAGCGGAAAGAGGTTATGGGTAAAACCGCTGAAGACTATGCGAGCACCCGCAGTTCAGATGAGATACTAAGGTTTTTATTGTTTAAAGATAAGGAACTATCAGAACACCTTTTTACAGAAGAAGAATTTGGTGAGCTTGAAACATGGGAAGTGCTTCAACTTATTTCTCTTCAAAAAGACGTATCCGAAAGGCTTTCTGACCCAAGGCTTCAAGAGGCTGTTTTAAGACCTTTCTTTAGCATGTATTTATCTTTTTCTGAAGATCTATATGGTTTTTACGGGAAACCCGTGACGCTTCTTACTGTTTACCAATTAAGGGTGGTTGTGTTTTCTAAAATGTTTTTCAACATATTCCAGTATACAGATAATATACCTGATGACATTAGAGACGACCCAGAAAAACTTATTGCGTTTGCCGACAGCTCTAAGTCAAATTCAGCAAAGAAAGGTGGCCTTAAGGATAATGCAGACCAATCTTTTGCGTTTGGGGCAACTAAGGATGACATTAGGAACTTAGGTGGAAGCGAAAAAGCGCCATCCTTAAGAGATGAGGCCAAAAAACATGGGGGCAAGCTTAATATGCAACAAATGATGCGATTAGCTGGGCATGATGTGTAAATCTTTGTGTAATTAATACAAAGGTTTACGGATATGCCACTTAATGTTCCAGCAAGAGTAACAGGATTAGAAGCCAGCATTATAGCTTCAGCTAAAAAAGCGGGAAGAAATCTTAAGATAAACTTAGGAACTAGCGCAAAGAGCATTGAGGGTTTATCTCAGCCATTGGGAAGAATCACTGGCAAGGCTGACCAGTTTACCAAATCTATGGAGGCTGCAAATGCCCGTGTTTTGGCGTTTGGGGCTTCCGTGGGTGTTTTGTCTGCTGTAACAAGGGGCTTTCAAGAGTTAATTAAAACAACTGTAGAGGTAGAGAAGTCTCTCACTCAAATTAATACAATATTAAATGTTACCAGTGGTCAGCTAGATAAGTTTAAGAACACAGTTTTTGAGGTGGCTCGAAACACAGAGCAATCTTTCTCTACGGTTGCTGAAGCTGCTTTAGAATTAAGTCGTCAAGGTCTTTCATCTGAAAAGGTTATACAGAGATTAAATGACGCAATGATATTGAGTCGTTTGTCTGGGCTAGGCGCAGCTGAAGCCGTGGCGGGAATGACAGCAGCAATTAACTCTTTCAATCGGGCTGGTGTTACCAGTGAACAAGTTTTAAATAAGTTGTCGGCAGCTTCAATTAAAGCGGCTGTTTCTGAGAGAGACTTAATTGAAGGATTGAAGCGCTCGGCTTCTGTTGCACAAACTGCTGGAGTAAGTTTGGATGAGCTGGTTGGGGTCATTAGTGCAGTTCAGCAAAAAACCGCTCGGGGTGGTTCTGTTATCGGTAACTCTTTCAAAACAATTTTTACTCGGATTCAAAGTTTAGATAAACTTAAAACAATGCAAAACCTTGGCGTTCAAGTAACGGACGTATCGGGTGCTGTTTTAAGTGGAACAAAACTTATTCAAAACCTAGCTAAAACCATAGAAGACCTTCCTCAATCAAGAAGGTTACAGATTGCAGAGAATCTTGTTGGAAAATTCCAGATCGCTCCGTTCTTAGCTATTCTGGATGACTATACAGAAAAAACATCTATTGCTTTAAATATTACAGATGTCGCGGCTAAAGCAACAAATGAAGCCTATACTCGAAATGTAGCATTAAACAAAACCTTGTCTGCCGCAATTAATGAGGCAACAGTTAACCTCAAAGAATTAGCTAATACTTTGGGAGAAATAGGAATAACCGATAGCTTAAAAAACATTTTAGGGTTTTTTAATTCTTTAGTTGGCAACATTAAAGATGTTCTTGAAGGAGAGGGTTTGGGTGGTGATTTTGCGAGAGGGATAGTAAAGGGAATAGGAAACGTTCTTGCTGGACCTGGGTTAGCTATATTTGGTGCAATTATCGCCAAGCTAACTATTGACTTGGCGAAGTTCGGAGTTGGTTCCTTAAAAACTTTCTTTGGATTAAACAAGGCTGCTCAAGAGCAAGCCACCCTTCAAGGACAGATAGCTTCTACCTTATTGAATAATAAAGGCATCCAGCAGCAAATACTTCAAATAGAAAACAGCAGTTTAACTGTTGAACAAAAACGTGCAGCTCAAACTAAATTTTTTACTACTGCCCTAAACGAACAATTGGCGGTAATGACCAGAATGCAAAGCATTGCCTCTAGAATAGCTCCTGGGGTTGCTGCTGGGACTAGAGCTAGGAGAGGTAGGGCGGCTGGAGGATTTATTCCTAATTTTAATGCAGTTCTTGGTTATGGAAACGAGCAGTCAGACATAAAGCGTGGAGTGGGGGGAGCGCCAAGAACTGCGCGACCAGTGTCAATTCCTAACTTCAACTTTGGAGGAGGACAAAGAGGAACAATGGTTGCTAATAGCAGTGAGTTTATTGTTCCTAATTTTGCGGGAGGATCGGGCAGCGCAATCTTTAATCAAGATATGGTTGCCAGCATGGGTCTGCCTTCTGGAGCAAGAAGAGTTGGGGCGGCGAGGGGATACATTCCTAATTTCGCCACCCCTGCGGTTCAGGCTGCTGTTCAAAGAATACAGAAGGAGACTTCGCAAAGCAATCTAAGAAGTATTGCCAATAATGCAAGCAAAAAGAGAAGCGCTGAGGAAGTCAGCGCTGCCAGAAAAAGACTAGACGAGCTTAATATGGGTAGCGTAAAAAGCGGGGTTTTAGGAATTGACGCTCAAAATTATGGCGTAGCTTCTCTTTTTGGGTCCGCTCGAAACATGACTGTTAGCACGGGTATCGCACAGCTCCAAACTTCAATGCTAGGAAAGCAATTGAAAGAAAGAGGGGTAAAAAAAGTAAAGTTTAATAACATTCAGATTAGAACGTTAAAAGACTTTAACAAAAACCTTAAAGCCAAATCCTCGCAAGGACCAGCAAGAAACCGCAATGTAATAGCAGAGCTTTTTTCTGGAGCGTTATTTAATTATGGAAATAGAATTCTTGGTAGAGATAGCGGTTTTCAGGGAGACGAACTAGCAGCCATACAAGAGGAAATATCACGAAAATCCAAAGGAGAGGGCGTTAACTTATTTTCTAGTTCGGTAGAGGGTGGAATTTTTGAAGCGGCAGTTAGACTTGTTACGCGAGGAGCGTCAGGAATTGCAGAATTTAAGAGTCACAAGTTGGAAGGAGCACCTTTTGATTTCGAGGAAGGGGGGCCAGCAGGTCGGAAATTTAATGAAACATTTGCGTTTGCTCCTTTTGTAAGAAGGGCTGACGGAAAAAGAACAGCTGATGATGATGCGGTAAGAACACTTATAAGCAAGGCTTTGAGAGATAAGTCAGAAGCATCATTTATTAACAGAGAGGCTACCGCTAGGGGTTTTCCTACCATAAGTCAAGTTCGTAGAAGAAAAGGCAGAAAGGGTAAAACAGCAGCAGGAGGATATATTCCCAATTATGCGTTTAGTCCTTTGATGCAAGCTGTAGAAAGAGAAAGAGCCGCAGGTCTTCCTTTAAATCAAATAAGAATCAACCAAAGTGGTGGACTTCGCAACGCCCAAAACCCAATGGGCCTTGCGGTTACTAACACAAGAGATGAGCCTACAGGTGTTATTCCTAATTTCGCTGATGACCAAGCTGGAATGAAGAGAGCTTCGGGAGACCTTATGACTAAGTTTCTTGGTTTGAGTGTGGTCGCTGGAATGCTGTCGGGAATGTTCTCTCAAATGGGAGAAGAAGGTAATAATTTTTCGGAGGGAATGAATCGGGCCATCCAGAGCCTAATGATGCTTTCTATGATGGCGATGGTATCACCTGCGGGATTGGGGCGAATGGCGGGTCCAGGGCCTATGGCAAATTTTGGCAGCTCAATGGTAGAGGCGGGGAGGACGACTCTTGCTGGTCAGTTAATGCAAAGGAGTGGGGGTATTAATCCTGCAACTGGTCAGACACTACCATCAAGGCGAATCCCCCCAACAATTACGCAAAGAGCGGGAGCCATTGGAAAGATAGGCTTTGGAGGACTAGTCAAGGGTCTCTCTATATTTGGAAGACTTTTGCCTGTTATTGGCCAAGTTGTATTTGGTTTTCAAATTATTAGTGGAGTTTTAAAAGCTTTTACTGGTTTTGATCTTACCAAAAAACTTGGAGATATGACCAAAGGATTAGGAACGGCGCTTGGTTTTATAAAAACACCTGCTGAAAAAACCGCCGAGGCTTTTGACAATGTTGCAGAGGCAGCGGCTAAAGGGTTAGCTTCTGGTGCATTTGGTCAAACAAGTGGGGAGTTTGTAAAGACTCTTGGATCGTTGATGCCAGAGGCTGTTTTTGAATCGGAAAAAGCAACTCTTACCAAAGAACAAGAGAAAAAAGCTGATGACGTAGAAAAGTTAAGGGAACAAACACTCGTTAGAGATATAGCTAAGGCTCAAATAAGACTTGATTCCGCAAGGTTAGCGGAGGCCGCTGGAGCGCAGGTAGATCCAGAAACTGGAGAAATATTTAGGATGGGGAGGCAGGGGATGGAAGAAAGATCTCCCGTAGTAAGGATTAAATTGGCTGACTCTTTTGAGGAGCTTATGGAAAAATTTCAACGGCAATCTCTTGAGGGAGACGTTCGTTCTGATTTAAAGCTGGGAGAGACAGACAAGCTGGGCGCTGCTACCCAACTTCAGTTGTTCGGACCTAGATTGGAACCGCGAGGCGTATCAGAAGCCCAAAGATCGGCTCTTGCTGCTCTTACTTCAGAGTTGGCTTTATTGGGGGGAGAAAAAGAAATAAAAGAGTTCAATATAGCAAAGAGAGCGGGTGACACTGATTTAAGTGATGAAATCTTTAATTTAGTAACCTCTGCTATTGAGAAGATGGGGCCAGAGAATGCGGCGAATGTAGAGGAAATGAAAAATCTTCTAACTACAGGAGACCCAGGAAGTGATCCTGAGAGAGCGGCGAAGGTTCTAGAATTGTTTAAACAAATAATTAAAGAGAACGATAAAAACAAGCAAGTTACTTCAGCAATAGATAAAATTGAAGCCTCTATAGCAAAACACCGCTTGGCTTCAATTCAAGCATTAGCTAAACAAAGAACCTCTATGGTAACTCTTAATGAGCAAAATCTTATGACCGAAAAAGAGCTTCTTTCTACTTCGGTTAAAAGAAAAGCTGCTATCGAAACAGAGTTAAGTGATGCTAAATTAAGAAGAGATACAGTTCAGTCTCACCTTGGAATTATCAACCAAGTTCTTGCAAGTAACGAAAGCATTACAGAGATATTAAAAGCACATAACGTTCAAGGTGAAATTGATCTAAAAACATCCCAAGGCATTAACCGTGTAGTCGCTGATATTAGCGCACAAGTTCAGGAAAGAGGTGGTTTTGATGAAGAAATCACACAAAACTTAGAAGATCAATTATCGGCTAATTTACAAAACCAAACCGCAGCAAAGGAAATTACCAAGCTCATAAAAGAACAAGTTGAATCTACAGATAGACTAACTGCTCTTAAAAATTTAGAAGTGCGATCAGAGAGGTTTAGAAAAACCATAATGAATGATACCCTTCTTGGGGAGAAGACAAGACTCACCCTTATTACAAAATCTCTAGAGAAGGAAAAGGAATTAGCACAAATATCGTTAGAAAGAGCTAGGATCGAATTAGACATAGCAAAGAAAGAAGATGATAAGGTTGGCAAAGGTGTTCTTGATGAATTAAAAACAGAAAGAGAAATAACCGATTTAAAAATTAAACAGGCCAAGCTTGATCTAAAAGCACAACAAGAACGAGTTAGAATTGGAGTAAGAAAAGAATTTTTTGGAGCAGCACAACAAGCTGGTATTCCGCTGGGACAACTTGCTAATATTAGAACTAGATTAAACCAAGCTACCACCGAAGAGCAGTTTGCGAAGATAGGAAAAGAAATAAACGAAGCTGCAAAAGCGTCTAGAACAGCCAGAATAAACGAAGCGGCAGATGCAAAAATAGCCGCTCTAGAATTGGTGGGATTACAGCAAAAGGGTGGAAACTATGTTTATAATTCCTTGGTAACAGGAGGTAGGTTTGCTGCAAACGCACTTATTGAGGCAGGACACACCGTTAAAAATATGATGGACCCGCTCGGAGTTGGGGGTGTGTTTGGAGTTCCAACTATAGGATTACCTCCAGTTCCTGAGTTCAGCACATTGAACGTTGACGATGCAATAGCTAAAGTTAATAAACAAAGGTCTGATTCTCTTTTTAATGTTGATTTTAGCGAGGACGCATTAGATGTGACAAGCTCGCTAGAGTTGATGAAGATAAAATTAGAAGAGTTAGGTCTTCTTAGTGAAGCAACAATACAAGGTCTAGAAACAGCCTTTAAACAAGCGGGTGGAGTCCTTAATACATTCGAAATGCAAGTTCAAGCTTTCGTTAAAAACTTATTGCAAGAAGGAGAAGACTTGAAGTTTGCTGGGTTTAGGGCGGTAACCGCTCCCGATATACTTGCAAATGTGAGAGGTAAAGATCGAAACTTAAGACTTACTGCATTAGCGGGGCAAGGATTAACTGAAAAACAATTTGCACAACAAGGAATTGCTAAAGAGGATGAGCGAGCTGCTATTACTGCACTGAGAGATCAAGCGTTCTTAGCGGGAACCGCTAGAGAAGCCAGAGCATCACTCAGACAGATTCCCGTTCTAGAAAAAATATTTGCATTAAAAGCTGAAATAAATGAACAAGGCTTCGCTTCTATTGATCAGCAAAACCAGTTATTAGTTCTCGAAAAAGAAAGATTAACCGTTAACGACAGCCTTAAAGCAAAACTAGAAGATGCTTTTGTGTTTACTCAGGAGGAGATAGAAAAGAAACTTAACGATAGAATGGTGGCTTCTGCTCAACAATTTGTTAAAACAATCAGTGATGGGCTTATAGATGCTATTGTTAAGGGAGAGAATCTTGCAGATATATTAAGAAATGCTGCGGCAGATTGGTTTACCGATATGGCTAAAGCCAACATGACAGCAGTCTTTGAAAACATTTCATCTGGAGTTGGTTCTCTTTTCGGCGCGAATTCTGGAGGGCCAGTTAGAGGTGGATCTGGAAGAAGAGATGATGTCCCAGCTATGTTAACTGGCGGTGAGTTTGTTATGAGGAGAAGTGCCGTGGACAGATATGGCCTTAATTTCATGGAGGCTTTAAATCGTGGATCAATTCAAGGACTGGCACGGGGAGGATTATTTACCCCAGGAACTTATGGACAAGAGTCAATAGTGGGCAGTAGAGATCTTTTAGATTTTGCTACGCAGCCCTTTACTACGGGAAGGTTTGATAGGGTTTCTGGTGGAACGAGTAGAGGTGGTAGTTTCGCCTCTGTAGCGTTAGAGCCTCAAAGCGGTGCTCTCACTGCGTTTGCTAGGGCCAATGATCCTCGTTTTGCCAGAGAGCAACAATCGAGAGAAAGAGCCTTTGGTCTTTTTGTTGATCACCAACAAAGGGTTCAACAGTTTAGAGAGGCTCAACGTCAAGCTAACAGAAGACTTCTTTTATCTATTGGGGCTTTTGCTCTTTCAGCAGGTCTACAAGAGATTACGCAAGGCCTTGGAAACGGTGGAGCTGGTGGAGTTGAAGGAGCTGGACTTTCTCCTGATAGCGGCTCGGCGGGTCTCGACGCAAGCCTTCGGCCACGCCCAGGTGTCGATCTAAGCAGACAATTTAGCGGGGGAAGTCCAGCCAGCGACTGGTGGGGAAGGGCAGCAACAGGTGGAGCTATTCCTTATACAGCTGGAGTAGATACAGTTCCAACAATGCTGTCAGGTGGAGAGTTTGTAATGAACGCTGCTGCCACTCAAAGAGTTGGAAGAGGAAACCTTGCAAGTTTAAACTCTGGTGCTGGAGGAGATGGTGGAACTTCAGCTATAGTAGACGCAATTAATGACCTCGGAAATGATATTTCAGGAACTGGAGAAACATCAATCAATATAACTGTTAACTCCGATGGAACAACTCAAGAAGATGGTGGAGCTGGTGCTAACGACGAACAAAGAACTCTTGCTACAAGAATTAGAGATGTAGTTAGACAAACTATTGATGAAGAAAAAAGACTTGGTGGATCATTAAGAAGAGCATAAATGTTTGGATCAAAGTTAAATTACGAAACTCATTTTTTTGTTTCGGGACTCGGCGGGACTCCTAGCGCTAGAGAGTTGTCTGGAATTGAGTCTTTAGATATAGGCTATTCAAACAGTGCTAAAACCGTAAATCCCCTCGGTTATTCAAAAGGGGTAACCGCAGTTGGACAAGCTACATCACAGGAAGTTTCATTTTCTCGTTATTTAATTTATGATGACCCAATATTAGATTTTACAGGACAAGAGGTAATGCGAGGAAGCATTAATTATGATAACAATATAGCTTATGGTTTTGAAAGCGGATATTTAACTTCTTACTCTGTTAACTGTGCAGTGGGATCAGTTCCAAAAGTTAATGCGTCTTTTGTCGTTTACGACGAACTAAGAAGCGGGGTTAGCGCTTCAGGAACCGCATCAACTGCAATATTAATTCCAAACCAAGGATCAATTACTGCTACCTGCGACAACAGCACAACCAACAGGGTTTTAGGGTTTGACTATTCTATACAGGTTACAAAAAAACCATATTACACCATTGGTCGAGAATCCCCGATTGAAGTTAAACACATAGACCCTGTAAATTATACGGCTAGTGTTCAAATGGAAGTGGATGATGCATTAATGGAGAGTGGTTATAGTTTTTTAGATCAAGGAAAAGAGGGTAAGTCTCTTTCCTTTACAGTAAAGGGGAGAGATGGAACAACGCTTCAATCTCTTACGATTCCACGGGCTTCATTGGTTTCTGAACAAGTTAATTCTTCTTCTAACGGATCATTAAGATTAACCCTTAACTATGTAGGACACTCGTCATGAGCGAAGCTTTATTTTATAATAGAGATGAAAATATCTCAGGCATTGCGGTTACTGCTGAACTATCAGGACTGAGACTTACTCCTGTTTATGGATCGGAGGCTTCTTTTTCTGCAAAGAACAATAAATATGTAACTGATGACTTTTATTATAATTTATTGCCGATGTCTATTGATAGCTTGACTGCAAAGTTTAATGTAAGGTATGACCAAAATGAAACTGGAGCTAGGAAACTAGCTACGTTTTTTGAAAGCAAGTCGGGGTATCAACCTTTAGAGTTTACTCCAGACAATTCTGGAATTTACAAAACTGTTTCTGGTTTTTGTGATAATTATGCAATTAATTTTGCGAACAACCAAAGATTTGAAGTTGCAGCAAGCATTAGTGTTGATCATTCTCCCACTATTCTTAATTGGTCAGGAGGAACGTTTACTAATGTTGAGTTTAGAGGTTGGACACCAGCAACTTCGTATAAAAAATACGATGTAATATATACGGGAAGAAGTGCTAATGGGGACATAAATGGAAATAAGTTAGATAATTTTTATTATTGTAGCGGAGACCACACTTCCTCTGAAGCTAATAGCCCCACAGGAATATCTTCAATCTGGACAAAGAAGTTTTTCTTTGAGCCTGACATCGGAACGCAAAACGATGTAAAAATTAAGGTTGATTATTTAAACCTTAAAAATTCCTTTGCTGAAGTATTAAAAACAAATGATAATATTGCTACATTTGACATGCAATATACTTATAGCAATATAGATGATCAACAGCTAAAATCTATGCTTCATTTTCTAGAAAACAAAGGTGGTTATCGCAGATTTGAACACCAGATACCCTCAGTCTATAATAGACCAAAGGTTTACTATTGCCCACAATGGACTCATACTTGGAATTATTACAACTCTAATACTCTGTCTGTTACATTAGTGGAAGATCCCTTAGGAGTAATACCAACAGGAACATAAAATGGCTAGAAATCTAATAGAAAGTCAGAACGCCATTCTTGCTGCCCAAGACAGCACTGCGGCATGGTCTTACAATCAACAATCTCTTGTAATTCATAAGATTGCTCAAGATTGCCAATTTTCTGCAAACATACCTCGACAAAATTTAAAACAATTAGGAGCAGAAGATTTTGTATCTGAAGATTTTTATCGTCAACCAGACGCTAACCTAACTATTAGTTATATCCCTGAACCAAACTGTTCTAATGAGGTAAGAGGAAGATTTATAAACGCTTCTGGTGGTTGGGTTTCTGAATTTCAAAATATGTTCAACTCTCCCGAAGGAAGCGATTCAAACAATTTTTATGTTTTAATAGCAAAAAACCAAGAAGATGATTTTTTTGATGAGCTAGAGTTTTTTGCTGCAAATAATTTTTCTGGGTTGGATGCGATAGCTTTTGGTAACTGTTTTCCAGTTTCTTATAACTTGACTTACGGAGTGGGTGGGCAAGGAATTCCTCGCGTTACAACTGAATATATATGCTCAAATGTTGTTTTTGAGAATATTACTGGGAATGGAACAGCTATGGCCTCTCCAGCAATTAACCTTACAGGCCAAAACAATGATGGCGCTGGACGAATTGGGTTTGATTTTGTAAGAGACTTGTCTTCTGATATATTAGAAAAGAACCCTCCAATTGTTAATCCTACTAACACAAACAGCAGCATAACCTTGGAGAACTTACAAGTGGGAGGACAAACGATAGTTGGAAGCCAATTCATACAATCTGTAAATATGTCCGTTCAGCTGCCACGGGTTTCTAATTATGGATTAGGAGGTGATTATCCTTACGGACGAAAGCCTCAATTTCCAGCAAATGGAACATTTTCCGTTTCTTCTTTAGTTTCTGGCTTAGAAAGCGGTTCAATCACTGGTGTTTTAAGCAACGATGAAAACTATAGCTTTCAGCTGGTTTTAGACGCTAGTGGGAAAAAGATGATTTACGAAATACAAGATGCCAAGCTAGAATCTTACAATTATTCAATGGCGGTTAATGGGGGAATGTCTTTTGACGCAAGCTTTAATTTTGCAGTCACCCCAACCACTGGCCTCAGGCTAAGTGGCACTTATTATTAATCGTATTCAATTTTGACGTTCTTGCTCTCGTATCCTCGTTGTTTTATTCTATTGGGGTGTTCTGCCCCATTTCGAGTTTTCGCATAATCGTCATAAAACTTTTCTTTTACTGCGTCTTTGCCGCCTTCTATGTCTGCTCTTTTGGCGCTTAATTCTGCGGAAAGATCCATCGCATCCCCCAGAGTTCCCTTTTTTGAGTAAGTAGCATCTATATAGTGCTGCTTGCTATAGGGATCAATAGAGGTATCAATAGAGGCGTTCGGTGAAAGAAAGACTCGCTTCCACTGAACGCCTCCTTCTGCGTAAGAATGCTCATCATTCATCCCTTGAAACACCTCGCGGTATTCATCTTTTTCGGGATGTTTGTAAACATAAATAGGCATTATTTGATTTCAATTTTTTTAGCTTCGTTAATAGCTTTTTTGGGCAGTGTTATTTTAAGCAGCCCATAACGAAGTTCGGCGCTGATATGATCCAGAGAAACTAGATCATTTAAATGCAATTTAAATTCTTCAGATCTGTCTTTGTTTTCAGCCTTGATCTCCAGCACATTGTCTACCACATTAATAGATACGTCTTTTTTGCAAAACCCAGCCAACTCAAACTCTGCAAGATAAATGTCTCCCGAGTCGGTGACACTGGATTTTTTGTTAGTAACCAGAGGTTTTTGAGAAAGTCTGTTTAAATCATTCAACATGTTATTAAGTAATGTATTCATACTTCCTCTAAGCATTAAAAGTGCCATTTATTTAGGGCTATTAATACAGTCTAAAATTTGCTGAAGGGTGTTAGAGTAGGTAAATTTGTCTGCCAATTTTTGTCCCTCAGTGTTAATTTGTCCTACTTTAGATTCTGCTTTTTCCATTGCGGAAATAGCTTCTTCTTCGTCCCATGTCTTAAAAGATCCTTGGTTGAAGTTACCTCCTTTATTGAAGAAAACACCATCGGCAGCTGGCATTTGTCCTGAAGGAGTTACTTGGATAGAATTGTCTTCGTTAGCCCAATCTTTATGAGATGTGCATTTTAATACGACACTCCATTTACCTAAACAAGTGGAATTAAAAGCTGGCAAATTCCAGCCTTCTCCCCCTGATAGTCCAGTTAAATCAATATTAATTGAGTTTAAAAACTCATTAACCTCCTTATTTTTTTCTAGATGGGGAATAAAGTTTATGTTATTATAATTCCTTCCTTCTAAAGTGCTGTCAATCAGAGCCTTCATTTGTTCAGGCTTGAAAAACGGGTTATTAACACAGCAAGAAAGCTGGTATTTAGAATCGTTGCCGTATTTTTTAAGCCAAGTTTGAATAATTTTTTGAGTATGTTTTCTTTTCTCAAACTTACCCATTAAACCAAAGTGGACGGTATCGTGCAGATACGTTTTTTTTGTTTCGAAAAAATCCTCATCAAAACCCATTGGAACATAATGGGTATTACGAGCGCCTCTAAACTTGAATTGATCTTGAGCGTGAGTGGAGCTAAAAATTGTGTTGTTCTGGACTTCACATATTTTAAATTCTACTTCCGTAGGATCATTACATTCGTAAAAAGTTAAAAGAGTTTGATTGGGGTTTTTGCGGTTTTCGCTTCCATTTAAGTGCCATAGCTTTAGAGATGGAATTTCAGAATGTAAAAACTCCCAACGCCTGTCTATAGCGGTTTGTATGTATTTAACTAGTTCTTGAGGAACATCAAAAGCATTTAGGTCTACCTTCTCCCCTATGGGGAAAATTCCTATTTCTGCTTCACGCTTATAAAGCTCTCTGACAAGATTGTAAGAAACATTACCAAAGCTTAAATTATTAAGCGGTATTTCGAGAAGTAATTTCATTAAAAGGGAACTCCGTAGTCGTCATCTTCGTCACTGTTTTCTGAGTCCTCCTTCTTTTTAGAAGAGCTAAGAAACTGAAGGTCTTTTCCTCTGATGTGATATTTGCTGAAGTTTTTGCCATCCTTCTCCCAAGAAGACATGCATAATTCTCCGTTTACAATGAACTCCCGTCCTTTCGTAAGATATTTTTCAGCAATTTCAGCTGTCTTATCCCAATATTCAACATCAATGAAACACTTGGTCTTGGCATTAGACGTAGAAACCCCCGCCCTCAAGGTTACAACTTTTTTACCACTGTTGGTGGTTCTTACTTCTGGATCTTTAACAAGATACGCGGCTGCTGTGATTGAATTATACATAATTTCCTTCTTCTTTTACTTTGTTAATAAACTTGTTGTGAATATTAATACAGCCCTGAATGCTCATATCTAGTTCTTTTGCTATCAACTTCCAAGGTGTGAGCTTATTATTATCTGAACCATAACGCATGTCAACTATTTTTTTGACGCGCCCATCTTTTTCTTTTTCAAGACATTTTTTAAACAGATTCAAGGCTTCTTCTCTGTCTATCTCTCCCAAGAAACTATCGCAAGCTGGCTCAATGTAGTTGCTCTCATCATCAATAAAAAATTCTTTAGTCTTCTTCTTTTTATTGAGAATATTTAAACATTTCCATTTTGTTTGGTTAGCTAAATAAGTGGAAAATTTTGCATTTCTACTGGGGTCGTATTTCAAGGCAGAGTTGTAAATCATGGAACTTTTTTCTCCCACAATTTGATTTCTGTCTAAAGCGTTTTGAGGACTAGACATGAACTGGTTCACCATAGTATGGAAGATGCCAGAATGTCTATCAATGAGCCTTATCAGGCTGTCTTGATCATTATCCTGTTGGATATTGTAGATAAGCGTTAAGTCGGTTTCCACTGACTCAATCCTATCAGGTTTTTGTCCTTTTTCCACAAAAATTAAAAATCAATTTTCAGAGATTTTTGATTTATAATATATTTATACGTTTAACGATTAGATCAACGTTATTCTCTATCTATACCGTTATAGCTTAGAGATTCGTGATCCCGTTTCACGGTGTATTATACCGTTGTTTCTGGATTCGTCAACTAAAAAATTTCCGAAATTTTCTCTTTGACATTCCCTCGATCTAGGAGTAAGTGTAAAATGCTTTAGCCATGATTTTTGAAGAGCAAGTATCCAGAAAGCCTGACCATTACCCGTGGGCGCAGGAGTTTATTGAGGCAATGCACAACGGCTTTTGGACTGATAAAGAGTTCAGTTTTAGCAGTGACATTCAGGACTTTAACGTCCACCTCAACGAAGACGAAAGGGAAATGATCATTCGGACTCTTTCTGCGATTGGGCAGATTGAAGTGGCAGTGAAGAAGTTCTGGAGCAAGCTAGGAGACAACTTACCTCATCCAAGTTTGACCGACCTTGGTTATGTTATGGCTAACGTTGAAGTTATTCACAACAACGCTTACGAGAGACTTCTTAAAGTCCTGGGTCTAGAGGATGTTTTTGAGGAGAATCTAAAGCTCGACTTTATCGAGGGGAGGGTAAAATATTTACGCAAATACAATCATAAGTTTTATAAGGACTCTAAAAAACAATACGTCTATGCCCTCACTCTTTTTACTTTATTTGTGGAAAATGTTTCGTTGTTTAGTCAATTTTATGTAATTAACTGGTTTAATCGCTACCGTAATGTTCTGAAGGATACTGGGCAGCAAGTTAAATATACCAGAAACGAGGAAAACATTCATGCTCTTGCTGGTATAAAGATTATTAACACCATCCGAAGCGAGCACCCTGAACTTTTCGATGAAGAGTTAGAGGAGAGAATAGCTACTGAGGCTAAGGCTGCTTTTGTAGCAGAAAGCAATCTTGTTGATTGGATGGTAAACGGATTTGATGAAAAAGGTCTCAATGCTGACATACTAAAAGAGTTCATTAAAAATAGAATTAATGATTCTTTGGAAAAAATCGGCTTTGATTCAGCGTTTGATGTTGACACTTGTTTATTGGAAGATACAATGTGGTTTGAGGAGGAGTTGCTTGGCAATAATGCCACTGACTTCTTTCACTCTCGTCCCGTGGAATATTCCAAGAATTCTCAAACATTCGATGCTGAAGACCTTTTTTGATGAAAAGATACAAGTGGCTTAATAAAGACTCTCGCGACTTCTTAAAAAGAGGTTATTTAAAAGAGAACGAATCGGCAGAACAAAGAGGTCACGACATTTCTGTTGCAGCGGAGAAACTTTTAAAAGTTAAGGGTTTTTCTGATAAGTTTGAGGATTATCTGTCTAGAGGTTTTTATTCTCTTGCTAGCCCGATATGGGCTAACTTTGGAAGAGAGCGTGGTTTACCTATTTCATGCAATGGTGTCTTCGTGGAAGACAGAATGGATGCAATTTTAGAAAAACAAGCTGAAGTAGGAATGCAAACCAAACATGGTGCTGGAACCTCTGCTTATTTTGGTGAACTAAGAGAGAGGGGTGCAGAAATTTCAGCGGGAGGAACCTCAAGTGGGCCAGTTCACTTTATGGAGCTTTTTGATAAGGTTTCCTCTGTTGTTTCTCAAAGCAATGTAAGAAGGGGATCTTTTGCTGCTTACTTACCCATAGATCACCCTGATGTTACCGAATTTTTAAGAATTCGCAGCGAAGGCAATTCAATTCAAGAAATGTCTTTTGGGGTGTGTATTACCGATGAGTGGATGAGGTCAATGATTGATGGCGACCGAAAGAAAAGATCTGTCTGGGCCTCGATCATCAAAAAAAGATTTGAGACTGGTTATCCATATTTGTTTTTTACGGACACCGCTAATAGCGAGGCTCCAAAAGTTTATAAAGACAAGAATCTAAAAATTAGCGCATCTAACCTTTGTAGTGAAATCTTTCTTCACTCTTCTGAAGATGAGTCTTTCGTTTGTTGTTTATCTTCTCTTAACTTGTTGAAATGGGATGAAATTATAGAGACAGATGCAGTGGAGACGCTGGTGTATTTCCTTGATGCTGTTATGGAGGAATACATTAACAAAACAAAAGACATTCCCTTTATGGAAGCGTCTCACAATTTCGCTAAAAAACAAAGAGCTTTAGGAGTCGGCGTTTTAGGGTGGCACTCTTTTCTTCAGTCTAAATCTATTTCTTTTGAAAGTATGCAAGCCAAATTTCTTAACTCGGAAATTCACTGCAAAATTCGTGAGAGATGCGACTATGCTACAAAAGAATTAGCTGTCTTATTAGGAGAACCAGAACACCTTGAAGGTTACAACAGGCGAAACGTCACAACAATGGCTATAGCTCCTACAACCTCTAGTTCTTTTATTTTAGGTCAAGTATCTCCATCAATAGAACCTCTAAATAGCAATTATTTTACAAAAGATTTAGCAAAAGGTAAATTTACCTATAAAAATCCTTATCTAGAAGAACTTCTAGAGGAAAAGAAAAAGAACACTCAGGCTACTTGGAAGTCTATTTTGCAAAAAGGAGGATCGGTTCAACACTTGAGCTTTTTAAGCGAAGAAGAGAAAGATGTATTTAAAACCTTTGGCGAAATATCACAAAAAGAAATTGTGATACAAGCATCACAGCGTCAAAAACACATAGACCAAGGTCAGAGTCTTAACATAATGGTCTCACCTAAATGCCCTCCTAAGCAGGTCAGCGAACTTCTGATTTTTGGCTGGGAGCAGGGGGTAAAAAGCTTTTATTATCAAAGAAGTGCCAATCCAAGCCAAGAACTAGCTAGATCAATTCTAAATTGTTCTTCCTGTGAGGGGTGATCTTCATTTTTAATAATTAAAAGTGTAAATTACTGACAATGAACCTTAGCTTTTCTCAAAAAATTTATAAATGTCTTCTTGGGAAGGTTATTAAATTTAATGAATCATGTGATTCTAATGTTACAATAGAACAATTAATTAGAGTCTACAAAAGAGGGGAAAAAACTTCTAACATTTTCTTTTCTTTCGACAAAAGCACTGCTCAGTGGGCTATGGCTCGCGTAAATATGTTTTTAAAACTTTGTGAAGGAAGAAGGACGAAAGAAAAATACAAATTTCACGACCTTGATGTTTTGGAGGGGACTGATAGGACTCTTGAACAAGAAGAGGCTGATCCATTTTGGTCTTTTTCAGAAACAGATTTTACTATTGCTAGAACAGATCTCTTGTTGGGATATATTTCCGACAAAGAAGCTGAAAATATATTTTCTCCTCAATCAGTGGACGAAAGCATATTATAGGATATAATCATGCATTCGCATGATGAGGGTCTTATTTGTATCTGACTATAATCTAGAGGAAGCGCCTGGGGGAGCACAAATAAGCAACTCTATTATTATAGAGAAAGGTAGGCAGCTTGGTTATGAAATCATTGAGCACTACTATTCTTCCTCCAGTATAGACTTCTTGTCATCTTACGACTTGCTCATTAGCTCTAATCTTGCGGCTATAAAATTAAGAGCAGAGTCAAAATTACCTTTTATATTTAAGCACCCTAATCATATCAGATTAGAGCATGATTCTTGCCTGTATCTCAGCAACGAAGAAAGAAAGAAACTGTTTACAAGCTCAAAGAAAAACTTTTTTCTGTCCGACTTTCATGCCGCTTTTTTCAAAGAGTCTTATGGAGACTATTTCCGCAATATAGAAATAGTATATGACCCTCTTGATACAAACATATTTAAGAAAGCTGAAAAAGAAAAAATATATGACGTAGTATACTGTGGATATCTACATCCACTTAAAGGACTAAAAGAATTAATTCAGTATTTTAGAAACAATCTAGATAGAAAGCTAGACATATTCGGCTGGTCAGATGAAAGCCCTGAAACTCTTTTTGCAAGAGATACTAATATTCGTTTTCATGGCTCTCGCAGCAAAGAAGAAATAGCGAATATTTTACAACAATCAAAAGCCCTGTATCATTCCCCAGTAGTGAACGAACCGTTTTGTAGAATGGCTGCGGAGGCTATTTTGTGTGGAGTTGAGGAACACATTGGAGACAAGTCTAAAATAGGAGCATATTGTGAACTTGAAAAAGTTGGTTATGATGCATTTAAATTAGGCTGTGAAAAAGCCTCTGAAAAATTTTGGGAGAAAGCAACACAATGAACTTTTTATGCGGAACATATTTTAAACATCAGTGCTGGCTACAGGTTACTGATTACAAAGACGAAAGGACTCCAGAGTTTAGTGTCAAAAGATGTGATGACATAGAGAATAACTTTGTTTTTTGTAAAACAGAGTTTTTGCAAATGTTAAAAGAAACAAATATTTTAAAAGAAAGACCATTCACTCTCGTTACCCATAATTCAGACATAAATTTTACAAAGGAAAACGTTGAGGCTGTAATAGAATATTTTCCAAACATGGAGCATTGGTATACTCAAAACCTTTTAACCGAGAACCCAAGGGTCTCTCCTATTCCTATAGGCATTGCTAACCCCCGCTGGTCTCATGGAAATCAAGATAGATTCTCTAGAATAATAGAAGAGAACAACAAAAAAGATAATCTTTTCTATGCTAATTTTAATGTATCCACAAACGCTTCAGAGAGAATAGATTGTTACAAAAAAATAGGTGTTGAGCCTTTCATCAAATATCCTAATGCAGAATCTATAAGCGCTCATGATGAGTTTGTTAATAAAACTCAGGAGCAATATCTTAGAAAAATTTCTAAATCCTACTTTACTGTTTCCCCAGACGGAAATGGTAAAGATTGTCACAAAACTTGGGAAGCAATCTACATGAAATCTATCCCCATAGTTAAAGACTCTTATTTTGCTAGACAATTTAAAGAAAAGGGTATTCCTCTTTTAATTATCAATGATTGGTCTGAGTTTAAAAGTTTAGACTTATCGGATAGTTTATATAATGATTTATGGAAAGACTTTGATCCATCTTCTCTCAACTTTAATTTTTTTAAATAGATATGAAAAGAGTTACTTTTGTTTTAAATACTTGGCAGCGACCCCACACCATTAAAGAGCAAATGGAGGCGATTGGGAAACAAACGATCAAACCGTCTGAGGTTATGGTTTGGCAAAACCTTCCCGATGATCCTTCTAGTGCCTTCTACCTCCAAGACGAAACTCAATCTATAAAAATAGCGCATAACAATTTTAACTATGGTGTTTGGGCTAGATTTGCATTTGCTCTAAACGCAAAATCTGATTATATATGCATATTAGATGATGATACAATCCCAGGAATTAAGTGGACAGAAAACTGTATAAACTCTATTAACGAGGAAAATGGTCTTTATGGCACGGTTGGTGTTATTTTTAATGATACAGACTATCAGTCTTTTGATCGTTTTGGATGGCCAAACCCAAACGAGGAAAAAAAACAAGTAGACATCGTTGGTCACTCTTGGTTTTTTCACAGAGATTTGCTTGGAGCTTTTTGGAGAGAAACTGGACCACCATTAAATATGATTTGTGGTGAGGATGTGCATTTTGCATATTCTGTTCAAAAATATTTAGGTCTTAACACCTATGTTCCCCCTCACCCAAAAGAAGACTTAGAACTCTGGGGAAGCCAGCCTAAATCAGCAATGGAATATGGGGTTGATCAAAATGCTATTTCGGTCAATTCAAATGGGATTGACTTTGGGAAGTCTTTAAAGCATTATTATGACAAAGGGTTCAAACTCTTGAACATATGAAAACTAAAATAACCTTTCTCAATCATGCGTCATTTTCTCTAGAAAACGACGACAGCTTAACTCTCGTAGATCCTTGGTATTTTGGAAGGATTTTTAATAACAGTTGGTCTCTCTTAAAAGACACAGATGACAGCAAAATTGATTATTCTAAATTAAAATATATATCCATTTCCCATGAACACCCTGACCACCTCCATTGGGCCACTTTAAAGCATATAAAATCAAAAACAGAAAACGAAGTAACAATTCTCTATCCCAAGCGCAAAAACCCCAACGTAAAGGAGGCTTGTGAAAAAATGGGCTTTAAGTTTGAATACCTAGACTATTATGTGGAAACGAGCATTGAAGAAAACTACAGCATCACCGCTTTTCCTGAGGGGCATGATAGTGCTTTGGTTTATAGATTTAACGACAAGGTAATTGTTAATCAGAACGATGCATATTTAAATGACAAGACCTTAGGCTACATGAAGCAAATGTTTCCTGAAATTGACCTGTGGCTTTTTCAGTTTAGTTTGGCTGGTTTTTATGCTAACAGCACTGAGCCTGAATCCATAAAAAACAAAGGGACCAGATTTCATATTAACCAGTTTCTTTATTATCAAAACGTTCTGCAACCCAAAATGAGCGTTCCGTTTGCTAGTTATGTTTATTTTTGCAAAGAATACAACGATTATATTAATGATTATGCTGTTAATCTTAGGGATATTTTAGGTCTTTCAGATAGTTTAACTCAAATTCCTTTTTATAATAAGGAAATATCTTTTTTATCAAATGAAAAAAATGATCAACATTTAGATCAATGGGATGAAATCTTAAAAAACAGCAGGGAAAACATTACCCCTGTTGCAGATTTCGCTGGAGAAGAAACAATATTATCTCATTTTGAAAAACTATATGATGAGGGTTATAGGGCTGGTCAAATGATCCTAGAGTTTTTCGATTACAGTAAAAACCTTTTGATAGACACTAATTCTAGAAAATTTTCTTTTATAAATAAGGCAGACTCTCCAGCGAATTTTATAGCAGGAAGGCTACCCAGTGAAGAACTTTTAGCTTATCTAAAAACCCCTTGGGGTGGAGACACTCTTAATATTACTGGGGCATTCATAAAAATAAACCCCCAGCTCTGGACCAACTTTTTAATGGCAAGAGAGCACCTCTACAATAGATAGTGAAAGTCTTACTTTGTTTTGGAACAAGACCTGAGTGGCTCAAAATTAAGCCGCTTCTAAAAGTATTAGATAATTATGAACTTTTGTTTACAGGTCAACATCCAGACCTAATAAAAGACATAAAAACAGACTATAAAGTTCACATATATGCATGTCATGGTGACAAAAGGCTAGATCAGATAATTAGCGATTGTTTGACTCAATTTCCAGATGGAAGCTTTGATGCTGTTTTGGTGCAGGGGGACACAGCTTCAGCTTTTGCTTGTGCTTTGGCCGCTTTTCACAGAAAGAAAAAAATTTATTATCTAGAAGCGGGACTTAGAAGTTATAATTTAGATCACCCATATCCAGAGGAAGCCTATAGGCAGATGATCTCAAGACTTTCAGATGTAAACTTATGCCCCACTTCTCTTTCTAAGGATCACCTGCTACACGAACTAGTCAAAGGAGATTGTCATGTGGTTGGCAACACGGTGCTAGACAACTTATTGCCCTACAAAGAAAAATGTGAGTATGGACAGAAAGTTTTAGTAACCCTTCACCGAAGAGAGAACCATGCTTTAATACCCAAGTGGTTCAAAGAAATAAATAATCTCGCTAAAGAAAACCCGTCTTTGGAGTTTATTTTACCTCTTCACCCTAACCCAAAAGTATGCACTTATAAACATTTGCTTTCTGATGTTAATGTAATTAACCCATTGCCACATGAGATGCTGTTAGATATTCTTTCGAAATGCAAACTGGTAATTAGCGATAGCGGAGGGCTGCAAGAAGAGGGTAGTTTTTTTAATAAAAAAGTAATAGTGTGCCGAGAAACTACTGAGCGCCCAGAGGGGAGAGTTTCAAAACACTTAATTATGTGTCCTTCCCCCGATAAACTATCTGGAATTTTTAATCAGCTAAAGGATAATTATAAGATTGATACCGAGTGTCCCTATGGAGACGGACATTCTTCTTCAAAAATAGCAAAAATATTAAATGAAAAACTTTAGAGGAGATCTTATCGAAATCTGTCAGAAGCTAAAAGAAAAAAAACCATTTTCTTTTTCCAAGTATTCAGACGGGGAATATGCTATTTTGCGTAATTCTCCAATTACAAATTGTGACAATTGGAAGTTTTCTCCCGAGGAACATAAAGCGGAAAGCGACTTGCTTTTAGAATCATTTACTTATGACCATGAAGATTATACAGTTGGAATTGGTTGCCCTTGTTGCAATTCACATGAAATGGTCCAGTGGATGAGAGAAACGCCCAAAACCAAAAACTTAACTTGGGCAAATTTATTTGTTAACGGCAACTATGATTATTTTGTAGAGGAGGCTATTCCAGCTTTTAGAGACTGGGACGGAGACCGTTTTCTTTTTGCAAACGAACAAGGAGTAAGCAAAATTCTCCCTTTCGAAGTAACAAAATACTTCGGAATAAACTTAAAAGCTTGGCAAGAACCCTTCCTTTCTCACTGGATTGAGGTTGGAGAAAAAAGAGCAAAACAATCTAATGGAGCTTTATTTCTATTTGCTGCTGGCCCCCTTGGAAACATTTTAAGCTATAAACTTCATAAAGCTAACCCCCAAAACACCTACATAGACATCGGCTCGACAATTAGCCCTTGGCTTGTAGGAAAAAATAGAGACTATCATCATGGTGGCGACCTTTCCAAACAAATGTGTATCTGGTAATGAAAATTTTAGAATTTAGAAAATTGAGATATTCTGATGAACACGATTTAAAATCGTTTAACGATGGTGCATGTTGGTCAAGAATCTATGAATATCCCTTTGTATTAAAAAGCATAAAAAAATACAATGGATGGCTTAATAAAAAAAACCAAGATGTCTTAATACACAATACTTCTTGGGGTTGGCAGGGGGTCCATGTAACCTTCAAAGATAAGCTGCAAGAGATATATCCTCGTTCTCTTCATTCTGACATAAAGCCATCTAACTTGCCGCACACAACAGTGTATGACATCACATCTGAACCTAGCGAAGAACACGATGAACATTACGACTTTGTTATAAACGTTTCTACAGTTGAGGAAATTAACCCATTCCTCCATGTGGCCTCTATTAAAAACCTATTAGCACAAGTCAAAAAAGGTGGTTTCTTAATTTTAACTTTTGACATCTCCGATACAGTATATGGAGGAACAATAAACCTGAATGCCGTAGAGAACTTCTTAGAACAAAAAATAGAAGACTTTGGTGAAGATAACCTTGATAGTGATAATTCAGCATTGCCGAACAAAGACTGTAGAGGTTTAAACTGCGGTATTCTTATAGTAGAAAAAGAATAATATGGAACATATATATTCAAAAAGCCAACCCGACAAGCTTCTACACATTATTGTTAGAAAAGAAGATCTAACAGAGGGAAGAACAGACATTGTGTCAGAGGAAAATTTTTTACAATGTGCTTTACTTAATATGAAAAAAGATCAAACTTTTAGACCTCATAAGCATATTTGGAAAAATAGAACTAGAGAAGTAATTGCTCAAGAAAGCTGGATTGTTGTAGAAGGAAGCGTAAAATGCACTTTTTACGACTTAGATGACTCTATTATTTCTGAACCAACCCTAAACGCTGGTGATGCGTCCTTCACTCTAGAGGGGGGACACAACTACACAAGCTTAGAAGAAAATACTCTTGTTTATGAATACAAAACTGGACCCTATGAAGGACAAGAGTTAGATAAGGTTTTTTTATGAAAAGGGAGGATTTGGGTGTTTATGTGTGGACAAGCGACAAAAACATGGCTTGCTTGCCTACATGGGCATACCTTTTTAACAAATTTTGGCCGTATAAATCTAAAGTTAGAGTTTTAGGCTACTCTAAGCCCTTGTTCGATCTTCCAGAAAACTTTGAGTTTATTTCTTTGGGCAAACAGCGCGGTCCCAGTTATTGGTCCGATGATATGATTGAGTATTATAAAAGCTGTGAGCATAAATATTTTTATGCTATGTGGGAAGACGGGTTTATATTGGATTATGTTTGTCCTAAAATTTTTGACATAGCGCTAGATAAGGCATTTACAAATAAAGATGACAAGTTTTTTAGATTTGGTCTGACATTAGACATTCAACAAAGACCTCACTCTATTGTAGAAAACTTTAAAGGCTTTGATTTAATCAGGGCCGACCAGCAAAGCGAATATAGACAGTCAACACAGCATTCCATTTGGAGTAAGGATAAATTTTTAAGCAAATTAAAACCTAACCAGTCTCCTTGGGATTTTGAAATGGACAACAGTAGTGCCATGAATGACGGCTTAAATATTTTTGCTACAAAAAGAAAATATGCGATTATAATGGGTCACGGCTACTTAAGAGGCAAAAAAATACCCTCTTGGTATGAAGAAAACAGCGCTTATCATTTAATTCCCGTTGGAAAAGGGGTTTCCTTGACAAAAGAAGATATCGAGCTTATTGAATCAAGGGGATGGATGCCCGAGATTTTATGAAGAAAATAACTTACTTGAATCACGCAAGCGTTTTAATTCAAGACGGAGATAATATAATACTAACGGACCCTTGGTATAAAAAACCTGCTTTTGGGAGCTGGCTCTCTGTCCCACCGTGTTTATATAATCCTGCATATTTTATAGCTCTTGCTAAAACTAATCCTAAGTTTTCTATTGTTATATCGCATGGACATGACGATCACTTTGACGATGACTTTTTAAGTTGTTTGCCATCTAACACCACGGTTTTGCTGCCTAAGTTTGATTCTATTGGTCCGAAAAAAAGACTTGAGAGGTGCGGCCTTAAAAACATAATTGAATTTGGAGAAGAAGGGACTTTAACCACAGGCGGGATAGAATATAAATCGTTTATATTTAAAGATATTTCAATGGACGATGCATTTATCACCATTGCGTCCCTAAACTTCATTGTTGCTCATGGAAACGATAATTGGCAAAAACTTCCTGATGATGTTTTAAAGGCAGTAAAAGAAGACTTTAAAAAATACAAAAAAGAAGATACGTTTTTCATGTCTCAAACAAACATGGCTGATGGATTTCCTCTAATTTACGAAAACTATACTGAAGAGGAAAAGCTTGAACTAGCCAAAAAGAGGCAAGACAATATGATACTGAGTAGCGTAAAAAACGCTTTATCAGTTAACGCGGGAGCTTTTTTAAGTTATGCGGGAATGGCCCTTCCTTTTATTAAAAATAAAGAGCATCTTTTAGTTGATGCTTATTGTAAAAGCTTAGATTATATAAAAAACTTATTATCTTCTCACAAAATAAAAAGCGATATTGTTCTTGATATGGTCCCAGGCGACTCATACGACTTTAACAAAGTTGATAAGCTTTTTGGAACCCAATATTATAATCATGAGGAAATTAAACAAGCTAGCATAGACTTTTACAAAAAATATAAATGGATAGACAATTGCGACACTTATCAAAAACCTTTAGAAATTGGCATAAACAAAAAAGAGAAATATTTGAGCGTCTTTTTGGATGAGTTTAAAAGTTTTGTAAAAAGAAAATCTTATGACACCAGCTTTCAGGAGGGTGTTTTCAAAACAAAGTTAACTTTTAAAGATAAAGATGTGCAAAAATCCATATCTTTTTCAGAAGATTCTCCAGTAGATGTCAGCTTTACATTCGATGTGGTGCCGATGGAAAAAATATTAACTGGCGAATTAAATTGGGAGTGTTGCTATATTGGCTATGAAAGCACAGTTAAAGTAAACGGGGACCACAACATAAGTGCCTTGATAAGATGGCTTTCTATGTTTGGGTATGTATATCAACAACGAATATGGCCTAAATTAAAAGATGAGTAAGGGTTTATATATATCTCCTTACGCAGAAATTAAAAGATCAGACTTATGTTCTTACGGAGATCCTGTAGCTATTGACAGCGGCTTTTACTGCACTACTGCCTTAGATCTAGGCGACTATGTTCACATTGGTCCGAATGCTACCTGTATAGGAGGAGAGAAAGCTAAGTTTATAGCCAAGGGCTTTAACAACGTAATGGCGGGAGCACGAATAGTTTGTGCTTCGGATAGGTTTGACGATTCTGGTCTTTTTGGAGCTTTAATTCCTGAAGAATTTAAGGGCAATCAAATATGCTCCCCCGTA
>MDSZ01031062.1_pt1 | contig 41157 bp, 34 predicted proteins | sample 811201 | NCBI WGS metagenome assembly MDSZ01 (sample SAMN05326647, study PRJNA326480) | marine metagenome | isolation source: seawater | place: Indian Ocean: North | collected 2010 | reverse complement strand
TCAAGCAATTGAATTCGCAATTACTAAAAAGTTAGAAACTGTCGAAGCTGGAGCCCAAGGTATTCATAAAATTCAAAGAGGCTATTACCCGACAACAACACAATCAATTCACTATTTTTTTGACAAAGAATTTGCTATTCCAATTTCTAAATTTTTAAAAATAGAAACAAATGAAATAAAAAAAGACATTATAAGTTTTGAAAAAAGATTACCTTATAAAAATCTATAAGTATTATTTTTAATTAATCTGCTAACACTTTACTACTTTTATTATTTTTAGTATTTCTATTTTTGTTATGAGCAGATTGATTGTTAACAGTCAAACAAAGTTTATCATCTTTTAAATTGACTTCTAATTCACCACCATTGATCAAATCACCAAATAGCATTATATCTGCTAGTGGTTTTTTTATATACTCTTGAACAACTCTTGATAAAGGTCTCGCACCATAGGCTGGATCATACCCTTTCACTGTTAACCAATTTTTAGCTTCTTTTGATAAAGTGATAGACACACCTTTTTCAACTAACTGACCTTCTAATTGCATGATAAACTTATCTACAACTTTCAACATTGTTGATCGCGAAAGTTTTTCAAATGCAATGATTGAGTCTAACCTGTTTCTAAATTCTGGTGTGAAAATTTTTTCAACAGCCTCAGTATCCGCCCCTTCTCTTCCTTCTTTTTCAAAGCCTATTGCATTTTTAGATAACTCCATTGCTCCAGCATTACTCGTCATAATCAAAATACTACTTTTAAAATCAACTGATTTACCATTGTTATCTGTTAATTTTCCATGATCCATAATTTGTAATAAAATATTAAATACGTCTGGATGTGCCTTTTCAATTTCATCTAAAAGAATAACTGTATGTGGGTTCTGATCAACGGCTTCTGTTAATAATCCACCTTGATCAAATCCAACATACCCTGGAGGCGAGCCAATTAATCGACTGACAGCATGCCTTTCCATATATTCAGACATATCAAACCTGGTTAATTTAACTCCAAGAGCTAAAGCTAATTGTCTTGCAACTTCAGTTTTGCCAACCCCAGTTGGACCTGTGAAAAGATAATTACCAACAGGTTTTTCTGGCTCTCTAAGACCCGCCCTTGATAATTTTATTGATGAGGCTAGTGCTTCAATTGCTTTATCTTGACCAAAAACCAATCTTTTTAAATCAGAAGAAATATTAGCAAGCAAATGCTTATCATCACGAGATATATTCCGACTTGGAATTCTCGCTATTTTAGAAATTGTGTTTTCAATTTCAACAACATCAATAACTGGTTTGCGTTTTGATTTTGTTTTTAACTTCTGAGCTGCAGCACATTCATCAATCACATCAATAGCTTTATCTGGCAATTTACGATCATTTATATATTTTGCTGATAATTCGACTGCTGCTTTAATAGCATTAGCTGTATATTTCACATTGTGATGTTTCTCATAGATAGATTGTAAGCCATTGAGGATTGAGATAGTATCTGGGATATTTGGTTCTTCAATATCAACCTTTTGGAAACGACGTGATAAAGCTCTATCTTTTTCAAAATAGTTTCTGTATTCTTTATATGTAGTTGACCCAATACACTTAAGGCTACCTGATTGTAATGAAGGTTTAAGAAGATTTGAAGCGTCCATAGATCCTCCACTAGTTGCACCTGCACCAACAATAGTGTGTATCTCGTCTATAAATAATATAGCATTATCAATTGCTTCAATTTCGCTAATTATAGATTTCAACCTCTCCTCAAAGTCTCCTCTATATCTAGTACCAGCTAGTAAAGAGCCCATATCTAAAGAAAAGATCTCACTCTTTTGAAGAACATCAGGTACTTCAGACATTGCAATTTTTCTTGCAAGACCCTCAGCGATAGCTGTTTTACCAACGCCTGGATCACCTACCATTAATGGATTATTTTTTGTTCTGCGGCATAATACTTGAATACATCGCTCAACTTCTTTATCTCGTCCGACAAGTGGGTCTATATTTCCTGCACGAGCACTTTCTACTAAGGCTTTTGTATATTTTTCTAAGGCTGTTTTACTAGATCCTATTTCTTTTTCATTGTTTTCAGTTCCATCAACTTCTCTAGATTTAGACATCGATGGATTTTTTGCTGCTCCATGACTTATATAACTTACCGCATCTAGCCTAGACATACCTTGATTTGCTAGCAACCATACAGCATGACTTTCTCTCTCTGCAAACATTGCAATAATTACGTTAGCACCATTGGCTTCTTTTCTTCCTGATGACTGGACATGAACCAAGGCTCTTTGTAAAACTCTTTGAAAAGAAACTGTTGGTTGAATGTCATTATTGTCATTAGAACTTTGATTATCAATTGTATCAACAAGGAACACCAATAAATCATTTTTCAATTTTTCAATATCAATCGAACATGCAATTAATACTTCTGAAGCGTCTTGATCATCAACTAATGCGAATAATAAATGTTCTAAAGTTACTAATTCTGAACCTCGATCTGCTGCAAATGTCATGGCTCTATGGAGAGTTTTTTCAAGATTTTGAGATAACACTATTCTTTTTCCAACTTAATCTGTAATGGATGCTGATTTTTTCGAGCTTTTTCAAGCACTTGAGTGGCTTTTGATTCTGCTATTTCATAAGTATATAAACCACAAATCCCTACACCTCTTTGGTGAATATGAAGCATTATACGGGTAGCCTCCTCTGAAGATTTTGAAAAATAAGTTTGGAGCATTTCAACTACAAATTCCATTGGTGTATAGTCGTCATTAAGCATTATAACCTTATACAATGAAGGTCTTTTTATTTTAGTTTTTTCTTCTAAAATTGTTCCTAACTGATTATTTCCATCGAAATGTATATTTCTCTTATTATCGCTATCTTCATTTTGATTTTTAAAATTCAAAACTCAAAACCTCTCAAAAGTATTCAATTTTCATTCCACTTATAAGTAATCATAACTAATTACAATTTAAACCTTTTATCATTAATTATTTTAAAACTATTAATAAATTACAATATTTTATACATTCAAACAAATTTTTGCATAATTTTTGCATTTTTTCTAAAGATATATTTTTAAACAATACTTTTTTAATATAATGCTAATATTTCTTAATATTTTACAAAAGGATATTGCATTATCCCATTGAATCTGTATGATTCATTAATAATTAACCATTGTCTTAGAAAATAAATGATACCTTTATTCAATTATCAAACTTATATTAATAAATATTATTGTGATTTACTATTCATTACTTTGATATCCCTTTTAATATATAATCTATTTATTCCTTATGCCAATGCTAATAATAAATACGCTTCTATAATTGTTGAAGAACATAGTGGGAAAGTGCTGTTTTCTCGTAACGCAGACAGCCATAGATTTCCAGCTAGTATGGCTAAAGTAATGACAATATATATTTTGTTTCAAGAATTAGACAAAGGGAATATATCTCTTTCAACAAAATTAAAGATATCAAAAAGGGCTGCTGGACAACCCCCTTCAAAATTGGGTCTAAAAAAAGGAGAAAGCATAACAGTTCAAAACGCTATTTTTGCCCTTGTTACTAAATCAGCTAATGATGTAGCAACAGCCGTAGCCGAAAAAATTTCTGGAACTGAAGTTAAGTTTGCAAAAAGAATGACTAAAACAGCGAGAAGCCTCGGCATGAAAAATACTGTATTTATGAACGCTTCAGGGCTGCATAATAGATCTCAAAAATCAACCGCCAGAGACATGGCCACTTTAGCCATCGCAATTAAAAAAGATTTTTATCATCATTATCATTTTTTTAAGACAAAAAAATTTAAATGGAGAGGGCAATTATACCAAAATCACAACAAGCTTCTTAAATCCTATGCAGGGACAGATGGAATTAAAACTGGTTATATTGATGCCTCAGGATTTAATCTTATGGCATCCGTTGAAAGAGAAGGAATTAATCTTATTGGAGTTGTCTTTGGGGGCAAATCAGGTTCAAGAAGAGATGTGCATTTGATGGGTTTATTTAATAAAACATTTCCGAAGGCTAAACCACCCAAAATTATCATGGTTCATGCTCCAAAACTACGACCCTCTAAAGTGAATCTTCCAAAGCCAATATTGAAGCCCATTTTAGAAAATAAATTAGCTCTAAATGAATTACCTTTATCTCGCCCAGCCACAGTAAATTCTGATATTTCGTTATCCGAAAGTGATTGGGGCGTCCAAATTGGCACCTATTCAAAAAAGGTAACTGCCCATCTCATGGCTTTACAAGCAAGGCGAGTTGCCTCAGAACGCTTGAAAATGTTGCCTGCTGAACTAACACCTATACATGTAGATGGAAGTTACGCTTGGCGTGTTCGATTCAATGAACTAGATGAAAACTCAGCCAGGAGTATTTGTTCAAAACTATTATCTAAAGATATTTCCTGTATTCCTGTTCCTAGAGAAAATATTTTAGGTTTTTTAGTAAAAAATATTGAAAACTAGATTTTATAATCTTAGCAATATTGATATAAATATTTTTTGAGTTTTTTTATGAGTGTTTTAAAACTAAACTATGATCCTCCCTTTAATATTACCCGTTTGAGCCATGTCAATCTTACTAGTCGTGACTTAGATGTCACAAGGCACTTCTATGAAAAGGGTTTAGGTCTGGAAGTAACTGCACATGAAAAAAACTACTTATCCTTCAGATCTTTGGAAGAAACCAGCCATCACTCTTTAGTATTTGAAAAAAAAGAAACAAAAAACCCTGGAATTTGTAAAAGTGTAGGCTATAGAGTTTACAAAGATGAAGACTTGAAAATTGCATTTGATTATTTTAATGAAATTGGTTATCAAGCTGAATTTATTGAACGTCCACATCAGGGATTAACACTATGCCTCAAAGATAGTGTAGGATCTTGCATTGAGTTTTGTTCATCCATGCCTCAGAAAAAATCTCACATGCAAAATTTTCATAAACATTCAGGCGGCAAATTAGCCTTTTTAGACCATGTTCAAATTATTACACATGACGTACCTAAAGCCTATGAGTTTTATAATGAAATTGGCTTTCGTCTTGCTGAATATACAGCTAAAGATAAAACAGACGAAATGTGGGGAGTATGGTTAAAACGTAAAAATAACACGCAAGATGTTGTTTTTTCTAATGGCTCTGGTCCACAACTACATCATTTTGCTTTCCATACCCCAGAGGTTTCTAATGTAATTCACGCTGCAGATGTAATGGCTTCTCTAAATCTTGCAAATTCAATGGATAGACCTCCAGGAAGGCATGGTATTGGAAATGCTTTTTTCATTTATTTTCGTGACCCTGATGGGCACCGAGTGGAGCTTTTTACAAGTCACTATAATGTAATAGACATTAACCAAAAACCCAAAAGATGGGACCTTTCAGATACAAGGAGATCACAATTATGGGGCTTCCCTGCACCAAAAAAATGGTTTTATGAAGCAACTCAATTTGAAAACAGCTCTATAAAAAAACCTTCATTGAATGCTAAACCTGTGACACTTGAGGATTTTCTAAAAACTTGGTGATTAATAATGAAATTTGCAAGTATAATTGACTCGGAAGAGAAAATAATAATTCTCAAAAACTCTGAAGGTCACATAGCGCGTCTAAAAGATTTATTTCAATATTTACAAGTTAATTATGAAGAAAGCATGCTAAAATTGATTGAAGTAATTCATCAAAAACCAGAGCTTTTATTACAGTTAGAAAACTCTATTGAGCATGTAAAAAAAATTGAAAACGTGGATCAATGTGATTGGTTACCGCCTGTTCATAATCCATCAAAAATTTTAGGTGTGGCTTTCAATAATATAGAGCTGATGCGTAAAGCACATCGTGATCCTGGCGTACCGAACTTTTTCTTAAAACCCCCCTCAGCATTGCAAGGTCATCAAAAACCAATTATTGTTGATCCTGAATGGGGCGCAGTTATCCCTGAGCCAGAGATTTGTGCGGTCATTGGTAAGAAAGCGAAACATATATCAAAAAAACAAGCATTGGACTATGTTTTTGGATTTTTAATCCATAACGATGTTACTTCACATGGTTTAAAGTTTCAAAAGGATAGTATAGCGATAACATATGATAAAGACATGGCAAGACCTGAGTTTTATTGTTGGAGAAATCTAAATGGTTCCAACGATACTGATGCATTTTATGTTTATCACACTCGTTCCAAAGGTACCGACACTTTCGGGCCTATGGGTCCATGGATCACAACTCTTGATGAAGTAGGTGATCCAAATAATTTATCTGTAACTGGGACTATTAATAATGTCTTTTTTACTAAAGACCACACAAGTAATTACAGATTCAGTATAGAAGAATGCATTGCAGAAGCTAGTAGATATTTTACTTTAGAAATAGGCGATTTAATTTCATTTGGCACAACTGGTAAGGGGACAAAACAGTTTCCACGAGGACATAAAAGTCTTCTCATTGGAGAACAGACTGGAACCATTGAAATTAAAATAGAAAAACTCGGAAGCTTAGCCAATCCTATTAAACATCAAAAAGGTGGAGCTTAATAATACAAAACCATCTATGATACTTTCAATAAATCTTTCCAACAAGTAGTATATGCAGGTGAACGAAAATAAGAGCGCATATACCAGCCATTCGAATCATACTGCTTATTTTTACTAATACCTTGCGCACCATAAAAAAGTGTTTTTGAACCCATACGGCTATTTATTTCATCAAAAATGTGCATGGTTTTATTTGTTCTATCATCACGTATACTTTTTTCATGAGAAAAAATGAACAAATCAGGCGTTATATTACCAGATGTTAGATTAACTAGCACTACACCAACCTTATGATAATTATAGCCTGAGCGATAAATCTTCTTCAATCCTTCGCCTGCAGCTTTTATCATACCAACCGTGCTTTGAGTTGGTTGATCAAATAAAATTTTCACTGAGTTGCTGTATTGTAAATCTGATATACGAAACCTATTAGTGTGTATAAAGATGCATACTCCACCACAAAAACTATCCTGAGCACGTAATTTCCTTGTAGCCGTTGCAATATGATTTGATAAAGCCTCTTTGATTTTCTCTATATCTGTTATCGTCTTGCCAAAAGATCTTGATACTGTAATTGTTTTTTTCGTTTTTAACATCTGCAGAGGCAAACAAGATATACCATTCAACTCTCTAACAATACGTTCACCTACAACAGAAATACACTTTCTGATCTGTCTAGGATCTGCATTTCGTAATTGTAAACCGGTCTCAATGCCAATGGATCTTAGACTTTTACCCCACCTATGTGAAATACCCCAAATATCTTCAACTTGTGTATTTCCCAAAATATCTTTTAACGTAGACAAACAATCTATCTTATAAATTCCATTTTTTTTATATTTCTTTGCTATACGATTTGCTAACTTTGCTAATGTTTTTGTTTTACTAATGCCAACAGAAACAGGAATGCCTGTCCACTGATTAATTAACTTCTTCATTTCAGACATATTATTAATTAGCTCTTTGCTATCAAATCCATCAAGGTCAAGAAATGCTTCATCAATGGAATATATTTCCAAAGCAGGAGTAAATTTCGCAAAAGATTGCATTACTCGTGAAGACATGTCGCCATACAATGCGTAATTAGAAGAGTAAATCATGACATCATAATTTTTTAGAAGATTTTTAAATTTATATAGTGGAGCACCCATAGGAATGCCTATTGCCTTCGCTTCATCAGATCTGGCAATAATGCAACCATCATTATTTGATAAAACTACAACTGGCTTATTCTCTAGTGCAGGATTAAAGACTCTTTCACATGAAACATAAAAGTTATTACAATCTACCAGCGCATACATAATTATAGCTTTTCAAAATTATAAAGAATGAATTACATTAGTAACCACTCCCCAAATTAACATACTAGCAGAATCAACAACCTCAATTGGCTTAAAAAGTTTATTTTCAGGCATTAAAATTGTTTTTTTATGTCGACGATATAATCTCTTCACTGTCATTTGACCATCAAGAGCAACAACAACAATTTTGTTATGGCGAGGTTCAATACTACGATCTACTATAAGAATATCATTATTATGTATGCCTGCGCCAATCATTGATTCCCCAACGACACGAACAAAAAATGTCGCCGAAGGATGCTTAACTAAATAATTATTAAGATCAAGCTTATCTTCTATATAGTCATCAGCAGGTGATGGGAAACCTGCAGGAACAAGACAATTATAAAAAGGCAAAGAAATTTTGTTTTCGATTTTTAATTTTAATACTTCACTAATTATCATATTATGTAAAATCCATATAAATTAATTATTTTGTTCATGTTTTGTTCTATTTTGGCTAAAGGCATAAGTCAAGGTGAAATTTAAAGTCTATTTAAAAAAATCTTCATCAAGATCAAAGCTGATAACTCTATCATCATAGCCTTGGCGATTTGATATTAAAGTTAATGTTATAAGCAAACTAATAACTAGAAATGAAAAAAAACATCCTAGAAACATCGCTAAAAAGCCATGGAACGATATATTCACATCAGAAAAAAAGTCAAAAAATGATAACAACAGAAATACCGATAGAGAAGAAATCAGAAAAATCCCTCCAAAAACAAAAATTTTGTGCAAAGTTTCATCAAGCATATTCTATTTTATTAACCCTGTCTAAATTTGAGTTTATTAGCTATGATATGAATAATTTAATACTTTTAACGAGTCAATGAATGCAAACAAATAAGTTTTCAAAGGAAGCTGCGGCAATTTTGATCAAAATTGGGGCTATCACAATTAAGCCAAATGACCCTTTTACCTTAACATCAGGTCGCAAAAGCCCTGTTTATGTTGATTGCAGAAGAATAATATCTTTTACAAAGGAACGAAAAAGACTAATGGAGATGGCAGTTTGCATTTTAAAGTCATCAAAAAATGAAATTAACTTTGATGCTATAGCGGGAGGTGAAACAGCAGGAATACCTTTTGCTGCATGGATTGCAGAACTAATGAACTTACCAATGATCTATGTTCGTAAAAAGCCAAAAGGATTTGGCAAAAACAAGCGTATTGAAGGCCTAATCAAACCAAAACAAAATATCCTGCTCGTTGAAGATTTGGCTACAGATGGAGGCTCAAAAATTTCATTTATAAATGCAATAAGAGACACAGGCGCAAATTGTAATATTTGCTTTGTTATTTTTCATTATGGAATTTTTCAAAAGTCTATAGACTTACTGAAAAGCGAGAATATTAAGCTAGTTGAGCTTGTAACATGGAAAGACATCTTAGACGTGTTAAAAGAACAAGGTATGAATGATTCTGATCATAAAAAAGTTAAAAGTTTTTTAAAGGATCCTGATTCATGGCAAAATAGTATTTCATAAATTTTAGATAATTATTTTCGCAATTGCATCTCTACCAACCGAGACCAATAACTAGCACCCATTGGAAGAATATCGTCATTAAAGTCATATTTACTATTATGCAACATTTTACCCGAACCTGGATGACCTGCTCCAAGCAAAATATAAGCTCCAGGACGTTCTTGTAACATATAGGAAAAATCTTCACTAACCATTGATGGGGGCATTTTGGTACTTGCAGAGTTAACACCCAAAACATCTTCAACCACATTTACAGACTGCTCCGCTTCTTTAATCGTATTAACAGTAGCTGGGAAACCTCTTTCATAAACAACCCTAGCCTTAAGACCAAAACCTTTTGCTATATTCTGAGAAACCTTTTTTATAGAATTTTCTAAACGATTACGGTCTTCTTCATCCATAGTGCGGCAAGTGCCGCTCATTTCAACTACATCAGGTATGACATTAAATGCTGTCCCTGCATTAAGCATTGTGATTGATAATACCGCTGTTTTTAATGGATCAGTTTGTCTTGAAACTAAATGCTGCAGACCATTAATAATTGAAGCAGCAACAGGTACTGGATCTAAAGCTAAGTGGGGAATTGCTGCATGACTCCCTCTTCCTGAAATAGAAATAGATATATTGTCAGATGAAGCCATCACAGTTCCAAAATGGACAGCTGCTTTTCCAACATCTAAGCCAGGCCAATTATGCATTCCCCAAACTGACTGCATTGGAAATTTTTCAAATAGACCTTCTTCAACCATAACTCTTCCTCCCCCAAGACCTTCTTCTGCAGGCTGAAAAATCAAATAAACAGTGCCAGAAAAGTTTTTTGTTTCTGAAAGGTATTTAGCAGCCCCAAGAAGCATAGTTACATGTCCATCATGTCCACAGGCATGCATTTTCCCTGGATTTTGACTTGCGTGTTTGAAATTATTTTCTTCTGGCATTGGTAAAGCATCCATATCGGCTCGCAAACCTATAGCTCCTGAACCAGGTTTTGAGCCACGAATAACTCCAACAATACCTGTTTTAGCTATATCTCTGAAATGTTCTATTCCAAATTCTTTTAGCTTTTCTGCAATGAAGTCAGAAGTTTTGTTCTCTTCAAATCCCAGTTCTGGGAAAGTATGTAAGTTTTGTCTCCATTTTTGCATTTCATTTTTCATATTTGAAATGCTATTAATTACAGGCATCTTGATATCTCTTCAATTTGTTAGAAAATAAAATAATTTTATTTTACTTTTTTATTGAGATATAGAAAGAACTTTATTTAAAAACAATTTTATTTAAATTACTCTTGAATTAAACTTAAATATTTGAATGATTTTTTTTAAAATTTACGGACCCAAAAAGTGACTTCAAAACTAAGCATATCTCAAAAATTTTTTTCTATACTGCTTCCTTTTTGTGGAGGTTACTTCCTTTCCTACTTATTCCGTTCAACTAACGCTGTCATTGCTCCAAACCTAATTGTAGATATTGGAATAAATGCAAAAGAGCTGGGAATGCTTACTTCAGCCTATCTCTTTACCTTTGCTTTTTTCCAGATTCCTCTGGGAATTTTGCTAGACAAATTTGGCCCAAGACTTGTGCAAATATTTCTTATGATTATTGCAGGCTTCGGAGCTCTTTTATTTTCTCAAAGTGAAAGTTTAATAATTTTAACAATTGCTAGAGGAATTATAGGATTAGGAGTGGCTGGATGTTTAATGTCTACATTCAAAATAATTACACTTTGGTACGATAAAAATCATTGGCCAATTTTGTATGGTTTATGTTTATCCAGCGGAGGTCTAGGAGCAATCGTAGCCACCAAACCTTTGGACTTAACTGTTGATTTAATTGGCTGGCGCGGCTCTTTTTTAATTCTCGCAGGAGCATGTATTTTTGTATCTCTGATGATTTGGTTAATAACTCCTGAAAAACAAATTCCAAAAACAGAACATAACTCTATTGATGTTTTGAAAAAAATTTATACTAGCAAACTTTTTTGGAAAATTGCTCCACTTGCTGGCATTTCTGGAGGTACTGGACTTGCAATTCAAGGTTTGTGGGCAGGAGAGTGGTTAAGAGATGTTGCCGAGTTGAGTCAAGCAGATACAACAAATATGCTTTTAATTCTCAATCTTTCTCTTCTTATCGGTATGATTTTTACTGGATTTATTCCAAATCTAGTAAAAAAATTTGGTTTTACTCAGCTGGACGTTTATTTTGTTATCACTTTAATTCTTCTATGTGGTCATGCTTTGCTAACGTTTGAGATATCTCCCAAGTCTTTTTTACCTTGGATATTGATTGGAGTTTCAGCCAATAGTGGTATACTTGCGTACTCATGGTTAAACTCACAATTTCCTATAGATTATGCGGGTAGAGTATCCACGGCTATTAATTTATCTCTGTTTCTCTGTGGTTTCTTTTTGCAATACACTATTGGATGGATTATCAGTTTATGGGACCGATCAACTGATAGTAGTTATCCTTCAGAGGCATATTACTTTGCCTTTGTTATTCTTTTAGGTTTACAAATTATCTGTATTGGTATTTTCTTGTTTCTAAAAACGGAAGATACCCGCGATAATTTAAAGAATAATTATTAATTAAATTATAAAAGAATTTATATGACTGAAAAAACTTTTCCAAAAGAAACACAGAACAATTCAAAAATAAAAAAAAAATATTCAATTTTTTCAATAGCTCGAAATGCATTATCTAATCATCAAAATTGGACCGAAGTATGGAGAAGCCCTGAACCAAAAGAAAAATATGATATATTAATTATTGGTGGCGGGGGACATGGATTGGCAACAGCATATTATCTTGCTTCAATTCATGGAATTACAAATATAGCTGTCCTTGAAAAAAGTTGGTTAGGTGGTGGTAATACTGGTAGAAACACAACCATCATAAGATCTAACTATTTATGGGATGAGTCAGCCGCAATATATGAACATTCTCTAAAATTATGGGAAGGTCTAAGTCAAAAACTTAACTTTAACTTAATGTTTAGTCAAAGAGGTGTTCTTACAATTGCACATAGCGAACACGAACTTAAAGAAATGTCGAGAAGAGTGCATGCTATTAGACTTAATGATATTGATTCTGAAATTCTTACACCTGCACAAATTAAGACTTTTATTCCTATAATCAATACAGACCAAAATATCCGCTATCCTATAATGGGAGGGTTCCTTCAAAAACGTGGAGGAACTGCAAGACATGATGCTGTGGCTTGGGGTTATGCAAGAGCTGCTGATGAGTTGGGCGTTGACATTATCCAAAATTGTGAAGTTACTGGTATTAATAAAAATCAAAACTCTATCACTGGTGTTGAAACAACTCGTGGAACAATTCATGCAAACAAAATTGGAGTGGTTGTAGCTGGACATTCAAGCGTAATAGCTGAAATGGCTGGAGTTCGCCTGCCAATTCAAAGTAGACCTCTTCAAGCTTTAGTCTCTGAACCAATTAAACCAATTTTAGATACTGTTATAATGTCAAATGCTGTGCATATGTATATTAGCCAATCTGATAAAGGTGAGATGGTTTTAGGTGCTGGCGTAGACAAATATAATTCGTATTCTCAACGAGGATCATTCCCAATACCAGAACATATGATAGCTGCTGGAGTAGAACTTTTCCCAATTCTTTCCAGACTAAGAATGTTAAGACATTGGGGAGGAATAGTTGACACATGTCCAGATGCTTCTCCTATTATATCGAAAACTGATATTAATGGTTTATATTTTAATTGTGGTTGGGGTACCGGAGGGTTTAAAGCAACACCAGGAAGTGGCCATGTTTTCGCAGAGTTAATTGCTAGAGGTGAGCCTAATAACATTTCTTCTCCATTTTCTTTAGATCGCTTCCATACTGGACATTTAATTGATGAACACGGTGCTGCAGGCGTTGCTCATTAATTTAATATAGGATAATAAATGCTTCAAATAAATTGCCCAAACTGTGGATTAAGAGATGAAATAGAGTTTTCATGTGGAGGAGAGGCTCATATATCTCGACCAGATTATTCTATCAATTTGACTGACAAAGAATGGTCAGAATATCTTTTTTTGCGACATAATCCTAAAGGAATATTTATTGAAAGATGGTTTCACTCTCATGGATGCAGAAGATGGTTTAATTTAGTTCGTGATACAGTTACGAATGAAATTTTTGAAATTTATCCAATGGGATCATTTCCAAAAACTTCAGAAGGCAGAAATGCATACAAGAACAACTGGCGACGTCAATCTTTATCTGAATTAAAAATTAATGAGAAGAAAAAATGAATATTGGCTCAAACAGAGTTTCTAATTTTGACACAACCAAAAAGAAAATAATATCATTTACTTTCGACGGATTGAATCTTTTTGGAGTTGAAGGGGAAAGCTTAACTAGCGCACTCATTGCAAATAACATAAAGCTTGTTGGTCGCTCCTTTAAATATCATCGACCCAGAGGTATACTTGCATTCGGTTCAGAAGAACCCAATGCTCTATTTAGAATTGGTCAAGGCTCGACAGCCGAGCCTAACATTCCAGGCACACAAATAGAAATCTACGAAGGATTGGTAGTTGAAAGTCAAAATCGTTGGCCCAGTCTAAAGTTTGATTTAGGATTTATAAACTCCTTTTTTTCCAAATTAATACCAGCTGGATTCTATTATAAAACTTTTATGTGGCCTGCTACAATGTGGAAAAATTATGAGTGGTTTATTCGCCGTGCTGCTGGCTTAGGAAAGGCTGCAGAGGATCATAACGATCCTGATAGATATGAACATTTTCACCATCATACTGATATTTTAATTTCCGGTGGAGGACTGGCAGGTCTTATCTCAGCATTAGTCCTCGGAAAGTCTGGCCTTAGAATTCTTATTGTAGATGAAAATTCTCATTTAGGAGGTCAACTTTTATCGGAAGATGATACTAAATTAGATAGATTGAAATGTCGTGATTGGGCAAAAAAAATAGAAAAACAGCTGTTTGAAATGAGCAATATAACTATTTTGAAAAGAAGCACAGTATTTGGTTATCATGATCATAATTTCATTACAGTTGTAGAACGATGCACTGATAATTTTCCAACTCCAAAAACAAATATTCCTCGACAAAAACTTTGGAAAATCAGAGCAAAGCAAGTATTATTAGCTGTAGGTTCTCATGAACGACCCCTTGTTATTTCTGGCAATGATAAACCAGGCGTAATGTTATCTAATGCTGTTAGGGGATATTTAAATAAGTTTGGTGTGTTAGCAGGTAAAAAAGTAATTATTGCCACAAATAATGATGATGCTTATCGAACTGCAATTAGTCTTCATAAAGCTGGTGTTCAAGTTTCTGCAATTGTCGATTTACGCAAAGAATCAAACAGTGAAATCATTAAATCCGTCAAAAAAATTGGTCTTAAAGTTTTTTTCTCTCATTCTGTAACTTCAATATATGGAAGAAATTCGGTAAAATATGTTGAAGTTGCTCCAATAACTTCTGATGGACTTGATGTTTCATCCATGCCATTTAAAATTTATGTTGATCTTGTTGCCATGTCAGGGGGATGGTCTCCTTCTGTGAACCTTTTCAGCCAATCAGGAGGAAAACTTACTTGGGATGAGGAGTTAGGTTGTTTCAAGCCTCATGTACATTTTCAAAAAGAAAAAAGCATTGGAGCGTGCAATGGAACCTTTAAAATTGAAGAAATCATTCAGGAAAGCATTAAAACTTCGAACGAAATTTTGACTTCATTTGGAAAAAGAAAAAACAATGAAGTAAATATCAAGGTTTCTACAATTAAAACAAATAATACAATTAGAAATTTATGGCTCATCCCTAATGGGAAAAATATAAAATTTGGTAATAAAGCCTTTGTGGATTTTCAAAACGATGTAACAAGTGATGATATAAAATTAGCTGCTAGAGAAGGTTTTCGTTCAGTAGAACATTTAAAACGATATACTACAACTGGCATGGCAACTGACCAAGGAAAAACTTCAAACATAAATGCCTTAGGAATACTATCCCATATTCTAGAAAAACCTATACCTGAGGTTGGGACAACTACATTTAGAATGCCTTTTACCCCTGTCAGTTTTGGTGTAATTGGAGGCCGTAATATTAAAGCATTGTTTGATCCTGTTCGTCATACTCGTATTCAAAATTGGCATAGAGAAAATGGTGCTAAATTTGAACATGTTGGTCAATGGATGAGAGCTTGGTACTACCCAAGAAAAAAAGAGAGTATGGAAAATGCTGTCAGACGAGAAGTGTTGTCAGCAAGAACAACTGCTGGAATTTTAGATGCCTCAACATTAGGTAAAATTGATATCCAGGGTCCAGATTCTACTGAGTTTTTAAATAAAATTTACACAAACAATTGGTCAAACTTAGAAATTGGCAAATGTCGATATGGTTTGATGTTAAAAGATGATGGAATGGTGATGGATGATGGGGTTACATCAAAACTCTCCAACGATCACTATCATATGACCACTACAACTGGGGGAGCTGCAAATGTTCTTAATTGGTTAGAGGAGTGGCTGCAGACTGAGTGGCCTAATTTGAAAGTTTATTTAACTTCTGTGACAGAACAGTGGTCAGTGATTTCTATTTCAGGCCCCAAATCTAGAGAAATTCTTGAAGCATCAAATTGTAGTATTGATTTGTCTAATAATAATTTCCCCTTTATGTCATTTAAAGAAGGTTCATTATCTGATTTTCCTGTAAGAATATTTAGAATCTCATTTACAGGGGAATTATCATTTGAAATCAATACTCCTGCTCGTTATGGACTTCAATTATGGCAAACTCTTATTGAGAAAGGTCAATCCTTTGGGTTAACACCCTACGGTACTGAAGCAATGCATGTTCTTCGAGCTGAAAGAGGTTTTATAATTGTGGGACAAGAGACAGATGGTTCTGTTTCTCCTTTTGATCTTGGGATGGGTTGGATAGTTTCTAAGAGCAAACACGATTTTATTGGTAAAAGATCTCTTGAAAGATCCTCCATGGTTCAAGAAAATAGAAAACAGTTAGTTGGTTTATTATCTGAAGATCCAAAAGAAATTATCCCTGAAGGAGCTCATGCAACCCCCAATCCGAAACAAAATAATATAGACATTTTAGGACATGTGACCTCTTCATATTATTCTCCAAATTGTAGAAGAAGTATAGCCATGGCATTGATTAAAGGTGGTAGAAAATTAATAGGCGAAGATCTTTGGTTACCCCTTCTGAACGGAAAAGTTATAAAGGCAAAAGTTGTTGAGCCTATTTTCTTTGACCCAAATGGAGTTCGTAAAGATGGTATTTAATTTTCAAAATGCAAAAAATAAGATTGGCCTCCAACCTCTCCATGGTCAAAAGAAAATAGAATCCTTAAATGAGTCAAAAGAAAGTTTTTTAAGAATTGTTGATCCTGGAATAGTTAATATTTTTAATTTAAGAGGAAGTCAAAGAAGTTCTATCTTTAGGCAGACTATAAAAAGTATTTTCAAAATCGAACTTTCAAATAATGTTGGTGTTGCTATACCTTTTTCACTTGGTGTTTTACTCCAAATTGCTCCAGATGAATGGATTATTTCATCAGAAACAGAAGAAATTCATTCTCTGATTTCAACCCTTGAAAAAAAATTAACTAAAATTCATTCTTCAATAGTTGACGTCACTGACCAGTACCAGGTTTTATTTATTTCCGGCACTAAAGTCAGAACTGTTTTATCTAAAGGCTGCTCAATTGACTTGCATCCTAATGAATTTTTTACCAATCAATGTACACAGACCCTATTATCATCAATTGATATTATTTTGCACTGCAGCGATAAAAATAGTTTCACAATTTTATGCCGAAGTAGTTTTGCTAATTTTTTGATCGATTGGCTAAAAGATGCGGGACTGGAATATAATTTTTCATTCATTTCCAATTAATATTCTGCATCCGGAAGATCACTCATTTTCTTATCAATAAATGCTCGAAGTTCTTCATCAGTGTCAGAGCTGATTTCTGGAGCAGAGTAGCTATCTAATAGTTTTTGTGCTATTTTAGCTGCTCGATCCATTTGATTTTTTTCACCCTCAGAATTCCACTGCTCAAATGTAGAATTATCTGAAACTTCTGAAGTCCAAAAAGCTGTTTCAAAGTTTTTCTGAGTATGATCACATCCTAAAAAATGTTGGCCTGGACCCACCTGCCTAATAGCATCCATTGCTTGGCCATTTTCAGAGACATCAAGGCCCTCAAGAAAAGTAGCTAAAGCAGAGCATTGATCAGCATCAATGATAAATTTACGAATGTCTGAAACTAATCCACCCTCTAGCCACCCTGCAGCATGCAAAACAAAGTTAACCCCTCCTAAAACAGACGGCCACAATGTGTTTAATGACTCTGAAGCTGCTTGAGCATCAGGAATTTTTGCAGCATTTAAACTTCCCCCTGACCTGAAAGGAACATTCAATCTGCGAGCAAGCTTTGCCGCAGCAAATAATATCATTGAAGGTTCAGGTGTACCAAAAGTTGGTGCGCCAGACTGCATTGAGATTGAAGAAGCAAAGCTACCAAAAACAACCGGGGTTCCTGGGTTGATCATTTGAGCAAACGCCATCCCGCTCATAGCTTCAGCTAAAGTTTGTGCCAATACACCAACAGGTGTCACAGGAGCCATAGCACCTGAAAGTATGAATGGAGTAGTTATAACAGCCTGCCCTGCTCTAGCATAAACTTTTAATGCACCTAACATTGTTTCATCCCAAGTCATAGGTGAATTTGCATTAATCAAACTGATCATAACTGTATTATTCAATACAAAATCTTCACCAAAGATGATTTTTGCCATTTCTATAGTATCTTGAGCTCTTTCAGGAGAAGTTACGGAACCCATGAAAGGTTTGTCAGACAATCTCATATGGGCGTAATTCATTTCAAGATGTCTTTTATTTACAGGCAAATCAACTGGTTCACAAACCGTTCCACCTGAGTGATGAATACCTGGAGACAAATAAGCTAGCTTGACAATATCTTTGAAATCACTAATTGTTGCATATCGCCTTTCACCATCTAAAGACCTAACAAATGGAGGGCCATAAACAGGAGCAAAAACTAAGTTATTTCCACCAATTTTAACTGATTTTTCTTTATTTCTTGCGTACTGAGTAAACTCTGATGGAGCATTAGCAATCCATTTTCTACATAACCCTTTTGGGAATCTTACTCTTTCACCTTTTATATCACAACCTTTGTCTTTCAATATTTGTAATGCTTCAGGATCGTCTCGAAACTCAATCCCAATTTCTTGTAGTATGTTCTCTGCATTAAATTCTATTAACTCAGCAACTTCATCACTAATCAAATCATAGATTGGAACTTTTCTTATAATAAAAGGCTTGCTAATTTTACTTTTATTTGCACTTCGCAACTCTCTTCTCGCTTCACGACCACCTCCACGCACCCTTTTCTTTACAACATCAGACATAAATCGTTACCCTTATATTCATTTCATGATCGCAGTCGTTCATTGTTTTTATCAAAAGGACTCTCTTCAATTAATATTGCTTTGAACCTTTTACCAAGAATATCAATTTCTAAGTCAATATTGGCTTTACTAAAGTCAGGATCAATCATAGCTAAAACTAAAGATTTTTGAACTCTGAAGCCATAACCCCCACTAGTAGCTCTACCTACTAGCTTATCTTTATGATAGATTGGGTTGTTCCCTAATGCATCAGCATCATCTATATTTTCAACTTCTAAGGTAACAAAGCAGTATGAAAAACCTTTAGATTTCCATTCCGCTAAACCATTTCGACCTAAAAACTCTCCTTTATTTTCAGAAATAAACCTATCTAAGCCTGATTCAAGTGCCGAATATTCAATAGACAACTCCCTGCCAGGCATTCTGTATGATTTTTCTATCCTCATAGAATCCATTGCTCTAATTCCAAATGGCTTTAATTGGAGGTTTTCGCCTTGCTCAAAAAGTATGTCAAAAATTTGATTTTGATACTCTATTGGATGATGAATTTCCCATCCCAGTTCACCAACAAAATTTACTCTCATTGCAAAAGCAGGAGACAAGCCTATATTAATTGATTTAGCAAACAACCAAGGAAAGCTAGAATTTGAAAAATCATCTTTACTAACTTTTTGCATTAATTCTCTCGATTTTGGTCCAGCCAAAACCAAAACCCCATTAGAGTTAGTTAAATCCTGAAAGTTGATTGACAAGTTTTTTGGAATATGTTTTTTCAGCCAATCGTGATCTAATTTTTGATAGGATCCCGCTGAAACTAAATAGAAGGAATCTTCAGCCTCTCTAGTAATAGTAAATTCGGAATGAACCCCTCCTTTTGACGTTAAAGAATGACACAAACCGACACGACCTATTGATTTAGGAAGTTTATTCGCAACAAACCCTTCAAGAAATTCTTCAGCATTTTCTCCAGAAATTCTGCATTTTGCAAAGCCAGTTAAATCTAGAATACCTACGTTTTCTGTCAGATTTTTTATTTCATTACCTACATGTTCATGGTAATTGGATCTCCTAAATGACCAATGATCTTTTTGTTCTATACCTCTTGGCGCAAACCAATTAGCCCTTTCCCATCCAAATGAAGAGCCGAAAACAGCTCCTCTTTCTTTTAATCGGTTATAACATGGAGAAGTTCTCAATGGTCTTGCTGCTTGCCTTTCTTCATCCGGGTAATGAACAGTAAAAACATTTGCATATGCCTCTTCATTTTTCTCAATTAAATAACTTTTGGTTGCATAGTCTCCAAATCTCCTTGGGTCTACTCCTAACATATCAATAGTTGGTTCACCATTTACAATCCATTCAGATAATTGCCATCCAGCACCACCTGCTGCAGTTATTCCGAATGAGTGACCTTCGTTAATCCAATAATTTTTTAATCCCCATGCAGGACCAATAATTGGACTGCCATCAGGGGTATAAGCAATGGCTCCATTGTAGACTTTTTTAACGCCAACCTCAGCAAAAATTGGTACCCTAAATATAGCCGATTCTATATGCTCTGCAATTCTTTCTAAATCTTCTTGAAAAAGTTCATACTCACTATTTTTGTCAGGACCATTTATATAACAAGCTGGAGCACTTTTTTCATATGGACCTAGCAATAGACCCCCAGCTTCCTCTCTCATATACCATGATGCATCAGAGTCTCTTAAGACACCCATTTCAGGTAAATTTTTTTCTTGTCTTTCTTTAATTGCCGGATGCTGTTCTGTAACAATGAATTGGTGCTCCACAGGAATCACAGGTATATCTAGCCCAACCATTTCTCCTGTCTTTCTGGCAAAATTGCCTGAACATGATATTATATGCTCACATATAATATCTCCTTTATTAGTTTCTACGCACCACATTTCATCAGAGGTTCTTCTAATATTCAAAACTTCTGTATTGATTTCTATTTTTGCACCTCTATTTCTTGCCCCTTTTGCTAAAGCCTGAGTCAAATCAGCAGGTTGTATATAACCATCTTCAGGATGACGAATGGCTCCAATTAAACCATCAGTTGAAACCAAAGGCCAAATTTCTTTTACTTGATTTGGTGTCAAAACTTCAACATTAACTCCAATCGTTTCTGCAACCCCTCTATATTGCATATATTCATCCATCCTATCTTGAGTTGATGCCAGTCTTATATTTGAAACCTTTTTAAAACCTACATCCATATTGGTTTCTTCCTGAAGTTCTTGATAAAATCTCACCGAATATTTATGTATTTGCCCAACAGAATAGGACATATTAAAAAGAGGTAGTAAGCCTGCAGCATGCCAAGTAGAGCCAGAAGTTAAAGATTTTCTCTCAAGTAAAATGACATCTTCCCAGCCTTTTGCAGCTAAATGATAAAGAGTTGAAACTCCAACAACCCCTCCACCAATGACAACTGCTTTTACAATTGATTTCAATTTTCACTCCTTAATTAATTTTTTAATTTTATCTTTGTGATAAAAAAGTAAATTGTCTATAAACGACAATATATGCAAAATAATACTTATCAGTTATAATTATAATATTACTAAGGATATAATCTACTAATTTCCCAACCCCCATCTTTAGAGAGATTAAATAAATATCTATCATGAAGTCTATCCTTTCCATCCGACCAAAACTCTATTGAACTGGGTACCAATCGAAAACCGCCCCAAAAGTCAGGTCTGTGTGGTTTATTATCAGAAAACTTTTTACTATATTTTTCAAATCGATCTTTTAACTCTTGTCTACTTAATAGTTTTTCAGATTGTTTTGAAGCCCAAGCCCCAATTCTACTTCCAACTGGACGAGAGGCATAATAATTATCCGATTCTTCACTAGATACCTTTTCAACAAAGCCCACGGCTCGAACCTGACGTCTGATTGATTTCCAATGGAAACACAACGCTCCATTATGATTTTGCTTTAATTCTTGAGATTTTCTGCTGTTATAGTTAGTAAAGAAAACAAAACCTCTGTGATCAAAATCTCTCAACAAAACCATTCTAACAGAAGGCACCCCTGTGCTTGCAACGGTTGAAAATGCCATAGCCTCAGGATCATTTATTTCTTCTTTTTTTGCTTTATCCATCCATAGTTTAAATAATCTAAATGGATTCTCATCTTTTTTTATTTGCATTATGATTGCCCTTATTTTCTAAAAAATATATGAAAAAAGTATTTAAATCTATAATTATAATTTTATGAAATAAATCATTTTTTCTGCCCTATTTTTGCCCATCTTTTAGATATAATGATACAAATCACATAATTATAGTTAATAATCTTGGAGAAAACATGTCGATCAAAGTTTCATTTGTTAATAATTTTTTAAAACACATTAAATATTCTATCTTAACCTTGATCCTTTCCATTACCTTCAATTGTCAAAATGTCTATTCTGAGGTAAGCAATATTTCTGGAGTTGTTACTGGAGTTGAGGTTTTAACTGCGAATTATATTGAAGAGGTGCCCGAAAATCGACGTGTATGCCAAATCCAAAAAGTCCCTATTACTGCTCAACGATCGGGAGAAGGTGTGACAGACAAAAAACTATTTGGAGCTATTCTTGGGGGAGTGATTGGAAGTAAAGTTGGTGAAGGTGAAGGCAAAACTGCAGCTACTGCTCTTGGAGCCTTGATTGGATCAGCTTTGTCAAGTGGAGAGAGTTTAAACTCTGACAAAGTTGGTGGAGCTATTTTAGGAGGTGTTGCGGGTTCCCAAGTAGGTTCTGGTTCTGGTAAAAACGCTGCTGCTGCTGCAGGAGCTCTTATTGGGTCTGAAATTGGAAATTCAAATTCTGCTGAAGTGATTGGTTATGAAAATCAAGAAGTTTGTGAATTTCAAAATGTTGTAGTTAAAAAATCCATCAATAAGGTAACTGGCTATCGATTAAATATTTCTGCAGATAATCGCAGTTTAGTATTTGAAACCAATAGATCTGCTCAAATTGGTGATGTCGTTTCAATAAGAAGAACCATCATTTACGATCTAAGATAAATTTTCTTTAAATTAAATCTACGTTTTCTTGTTAAATACTTAGCATAGTATTAATATGGTTTTATTATAATTTGGTCTTTAATGAGGTAAAAATGACTAATAGTAATAAGTTAATGAGTGGTAAAAAAGGCCTTATCATGGGCGTTGCAAATGAAAGGTCGATTTCTTGGGCAATAGCAAAATCTGTTGCATCTGAAGGCGCTGAAGTGGCATTTACATTTCAAGGTGACGCATTAGGGAAAAGAGTAATACCTTTAGGAGAGTCTTTAGGCTCAAAAATTATTTTACCTTGTGACGTTACAGAATCTTCATCAATAGAGTCTGTTTTTAATGAAATAAGAAACAAATGGGGTAAAATTGATTTCTTTGTCCATGGAATAGCTTTTTCAGATAAAGAGGAACTTAAGGGGAAATATATTGATACATCTAGAAATAATTTTATAAACACAATGGATATATCTGTTTACTCATTTACAGAAACCTCAAAATTTGCAGCATCTTTGATGCCTAATGGAGGTGCATTATTAACATTAACTTATTATGGTTCAGAAAGGGTTATGCCCCATTATAATGTTATGGGTGTAGCAAAAGCAGCTTTAGAAGCTTCTGTTAGATATCTAGCTGTTGATCTGGGCCCTAAAAATATTAGAGTTAATGGTCTTTCTGCTGGACCAATGAAAACTCTTGCAGCATCGGGTATTGGAGATTTTAGATATATTTTAAAATGGAATGAATTAAACTCTCCATTAAAAAGAAATGTTACTCAGTCAGATGTTGGGGGAGCAGGAGTGTATCTATTATCTGATCTTTCAACTGGCGTATCTGGAGAAACTCATCATGTCGATTGTGGATACCATGTTGTAGGCATGAAAGCAGTCGATGCTCCTGATATAAGTAAAGTTTAAGGGGAAAAATGTCTTTTAACTCTTTTGGACAAATTTTACGATTTACTAGTTTTGGTGAAAGTCACGGACCTCTAATAGGATGTATTATCGATGGTGTTCCTCCAAATATTGAGCTTACAGAGAAAATTATACAACCCTATTTAGATAGAAGGAAACCAGGACAAAATCGTTATGTCTCGCAAAGAAAGGAAGAAGACAACATTCATATAATGTCTGGTGTTTTTGAAAACAAAACTACTGGATCTCCTATTGCACTTTTAATTCATAATTTAGACCAGAGAAGTAAAGATTATAAAGAAATTGCTAAATCTTTTAGACCCGGACACGCCGATTTAACATACTCAAAAAAATATGGAATTCGTGATTATAGAGGAGGAGGCCGATCTTCTGCTAGAGAAACTGCAGTTCGAGTGGCTGCTGGAGCAGTGGCCAATCAAATATTGAAAAAAAGTTTTAAAGACTATCAAGTCAAAGGAGCAGTAATACAAATCGGACCTCACAAAATTCATTCTTCAAAAATTGATTGGCAATTTTCAAGAAAAAATGAGTTATTTTGCCCTAATAAAGACATGTTACCTAAATGGAAAACATTTTTAGAACAAGTCAGAAAAAGAGGATCTTCTGTAGGGGCGATTATCGAACTTCAAGCCTCTGGCTTGCCTGCAGGTATAGGCTCACCAATATACTCAAAACTTGATAGCAACATTGCCCAAGCCCTTATGACTATCAATGCTGTAAAAGGTGTAGAAATAGGAACTGGCTTTAATTTAGTTGAAGTAGATGGGTCAACAGCAAGCGATGAAATGCAAGTTGATAAAGATAGTAACATTGTTTTTAAATCAAATCATGCTGGTGGTATTTTAGGAGGTATTTCTACTGGCCAGCCCGTTATAGCAAGATTTGTAGTTAAACCGACAAGTAGCGTGCTTCTAAATAAAAATTCTATAAATGAAGATGGAGAAAATATTAATATTCGAACAAAAGGAAGGCATGACCCATGTGTAGGTATTAGAGCGGTACCAGTCGGCGAGGCCATGCTTTCATTTACTATTGCAGATCTTTTTTTAGCTCACAGAGCACAAGTTGGATAATTAATTATTTTTGGACTTCTCATGAAAAAAGTTACTTTTATTAGATAAAAATGCTAAAGCCTCATTATATATAGAATTTTCATCTAAACCAGCTTCTAAAATTTGAGAGTCTTGAGATTTATGATCTATGAATTTATCAGGCATAGTTAAAGATTTAAACTTCAATTTGTTACCCAAAACCCCTTCATCTAAAAGTAAATTAAATACATGAGTCGAAAAACCGCCTGTCACGCCTTCTTCAATAGTAATTAAAAAATTATGATTAATTGCTAACTCTAAAATTAGTTTTTTATCTATCGGTTTTGCAAACCTAGCATCAGCAACTGAAACTGCAAAACCAAGCTTATTTAATTTTTTTGCCGCCTTTAAGCTATCATTTAATCTTGTTCCAAGAGATAAAATTGCTAAATCACCAAATATATTTTTAGTAAAACTCTTTATAATAATTCTGCCTTTACCAATTTTAAGTGGCAATCCTTTTTCAGGCAAATCTAATCCTAACCCCTCACCTCGAGGATAACGAAATGCTATAGGCCCTTCATCAAATTGAACTGCTGTTGCGACCATGTGAACTAACTCTTGTTCATCAGAAGGAGCCATAACTACAAAATTTGGTAAACAAGATAAATACGTTATATCAAATGATCCTTGATGAGTCACTCCATCAGCTCCAACAAATCCAGCTCTATCTATTGCAAACCTAACTGGCAGTTTTTGGATGGCCACATCATGAATTATTTGATCGTATGCCCTTTGTAAAAAAGTTGAATAAATTGTACAAAACGGTTTTAACCCCTCAACCGCCATACCTGCACAAAATGTAACTGCATGTTGTTCAGCAATACCTACATCAAAAAATCTACTAGGATAAATTTCTGAAAACTTATCAAGACCAGTTCCCGAAGACATTGCAGCAGTAACAGCAACTATTTTATCATCTTTTTCTGCTTCATTAATTAGACAAGAAGAAAAGACTTGAGTATAAGTCTTAACCTTTGATGCGCTTTTTTTATGTTCTCCTGTAATTATATCAAACTTTGGAACAGCATGATATTTTTCCAAGACTTCTTTAGCAAATGGATGTCCTTTACCTTTTTCTGTAATTACGTGCAATAATACTGGTCCTAAATCATTGCCATCTTTCAAATTTTTCAGCAGGTGAACCAAGTCATAGATATTATGACCATCAACTGGACCAACATAATACATACCCAAATTACTAAAAATAGTCCCTCCAGCCATCATCGTTCTAGCAATTTCATCTGCTCTCCTAGCAGCTTTTTCTAGTTCTGTTGGTAAATGACTTACAATCTGTTTGGCTAATTCTCTCATTGAAGTCAGTGGTTGGGAGGATATTAACTTTGAGAGATATGAACTTACAGCACCAACAGCTGGAGCAATAGACATATCATTATCATTTAAAACTACAATCATCTTTCTTTTTTGGGCTCCTAAATTATTAAGTGCTTCCCATGACATTCCTGCACTCATTGCTCCATCGCCAATGACCACCACAACATCATTTTCCTTCTCTAATAAATCTCTTGCTACTGCCATTCCCAAACCTGCTGAAATTGAAGTAGAAGAATGCCCAGCCCCAAACACATCAAATTCTGATTCAGATCTACTAGTAAATCCCGACAGTCCATCTTCTTGTCTTAAAGAAGTCATGCGCTTTCTTCTTCCTGTAAGAATTTTATGAGGATAAGCTTGATGGCTTACATCCCAAATAAGTTTATCAGCAGGAGTATTAAAGGCATAATGCAAAGCAACTGTCAGTTCAACAACTCCTAGACCTGCGCCAAGATGCCCTCCTGTTTTAGAAACAGAATCTATTAACTCTTTACGCAACTCTTTGGCTACAATCTCAAGTTTTTTGAAAGGCAAAGACCTTAAATCTGATGGATCGTTTATCTCATTAAGAATTGAATTTCTATTAACCATAATTAATTGCTTATTAATTTTGCCTATTTACAATAAAATCTGAAAGCTCAATCAATTTCTTAGCTTCATGTCCAAAAATTTTCAAATCCTTTTTTGCTGATTTGACAATATTATTTACTTTGACTTTGCTTTCTTTTAATCCAAAAAAATCAACAAACGAAGCTTTGCCAGACTGTTTGTCTCTATTCACCTGTTTTCCTAAACTTTTTTCACTTGAAATACGATCTAAAATATCATCAACAATTTGAAAAGCTAAACCAATTTTATTGCCAAATAGTTTCAGATGTGAATGTTCAACTATGGAGGCGCCTCCAATCAACCCCCCAGCACGAAGAGAAACAGAAATCAAAGCACCAGTTTTTAATTCTTGCATTTTTTTGATAAATGATTCAGTAACCTTGATTTTATTTTTTTTTTCTGCTTCAAGGTCTAACATCTGGCCAGCGACCATACCTTTATAACCTATTGCTTTGGATAACTCTGAAGAAATTAATAATTTTATATGAGCATCTATCTTATTTTTTTGATCAGTAATTAATTCAAAAGCAAAACTTTGAAGCGCATCACCAACTAAAACAGCTATGGCTTCATCAAACTCAATGTGAAGTGAAGGTTTGCCCCTCCTTAATGCAGAATTATCCATGCATGGAAGATCATCATGAATAAGAGAATAAGAGTGTATGAGCTCAATTGCTGCAGCAAAATTAATTGATTTTTTTTCTGCACTACTACCTCCTATTAACCTAGCAGATTCGCATAAAAGAAAAGCTCTAAGTTTTTTGCCAACACCAATGACTGAGTAAAGCATAGCTGAATTTAAGTAATCTGGAAGTAAAGGATTATTTGATAATTTTGACAATAAAAAACTATCTATCTTTTTTCCGACTTTAACTAGCTCTTGATCAATATTTGTCACAGGTTTTTCTTTATAAAATCAAAAAGTAAATAATTTATTCTTCAAAATTTTCGATAGAGATTTGACCACTTTCATCTTGCTTAATTTTCTCTACTTTCATGCGTGCATCATTAAGTCTTTCTTGACAGATGTTTTTTAATTTTGAACCTCTTTCATATGCAGAAACAGCTTCCTCTAAACTTACTTCTCCCCTTTCTAGATCATCAACTATATTTTCTAATTCCTTTATTGCCTCTTCAAATGTAATTTGTTCCAAATTTTTTTCTTTATTATTTTTTGTCATTTTTAATCCTAAAAATTATTTGTAAACTTTAAATGATTTATTTTTTTCTGTTTCCTTCTAAAAACTTAACAACATCTTGATAGTCCATCATTTTGTCTGGAAAATTAGGTTCTCTAAGATTCAATCCTGTTTTTTGCTCAATATCATTGACCATACTTGGCGTCCAAGCATTTTCACCATATCTATTTTTAGTATTTTTGAAAACTTGTTCAATAAATCTCGTAAAATCCATTGGAATATTATGCAATTTTCCTAACTTTGTCATCAGACTCAAATCTTTACAAGCCAATTTAAGTGAAAACGAAGTATCTAATGACCCATTAAAGATCACTGGTGCTACAGTTTCAAATTCTACACTATTCCCAGAACTAGCTTGAATAGCATGATAGGAAGTTGTCAAATCCAAACCGGCTGATTTTGCTAGCATCAGGCCTTCAATTGCACCCAACAAATTAGCAAAAGCAAGCATGTTAGTAATAACTTTTAACACTGATGCAGAACCAACTTCTCCTAAATAAAAAACCTTCCCTCCAAATGTTTTTATTGCGTGTTTATGCTTTTCATACTCACTTATATCTGCCCCTACCAAAACTGTAATTTCTCCCTTAGCCGCTCTGTGAACTCCTCCTGTAACTGGTGATTCAATAGTTCCCACAGCATTTTTTTTAGCTTCAACTGAAACCATTTTTAACTCTTCAACCTCAGTAGTGCTCGTTTCAATCCAAGTAGAACCAGGTGACATTTTGAATAGCGCTCCTTCCTTTCCAATCATAACATCAGTAGAAATTTTTGGTGAAGGGAGACATGTTATCAAACCATCCACATCTAAAGCAGCATCAGCATAGGATACTGCTAATCTTGCACCTTTTTTTACAAGTGCTTCTGTTTTTTTTTGGTCTATATCAAAGACTCTAAGATCATATCCAGCTTTTAAAAGGTTGTTTGATATTTTCTCTCCTAAATTACCTAAACCTATAACACTATACTTTAACACTAAGTTTATCCCATTATTCAATTTTCAAAATTAGAATTTCGCCAAGCCAGAGCTTCTTTTAAACCTTTTTCTTTTCTTATCTGATTAAATGTTAACCGTTCTGGACTTTCTTCAGATTCTATTTGAAGATCAATCTCTAGGGCTTCATTCAAAGCCTGATTCATATTTGCTAATTCATAGCTCTTATTTATTGCTTTTTTGGTCAATTCTATAGATTGATCCGAAGCTTGTGAAATTTGAGCACCAATTTCAATAGCTTTACACATTAACTCTTCCCTATTGACCACATGATTTACAGCTCCAATTCTCAAGCAATACTCTGAATTAAATTTGTCATTACCAGTTAAAAGCATTTCTTTGGCATGTTTGGGTCCTGAAATCCATGGAGCAAGCATAGTTATTATTCCTGACCCAAATCTAACCTCTGGTTCTCCAAACAGTGTTTCTTTGCTAGCAATCGTAATATCACAAGCTAGCATCAATTCAAAAGCTCCTGCTAGACAATAGCCATGAACCGCAGAAATAGTAGGTTTTCTTGAATGCCAAAACTGCATAATAAACTCAAAGTCCTTTGTTAATACTTTTCTCCACTCTTTTTTTCCTTTTATAGACCTTTCAGCCGCTTCTTTCATGTCAAAACCTGCAGAAAAACATCGACCTTCACCTTTTATAATTATGCAGGCTATCTTAGGGTCTTGGTTGAATTTGGTAATAACCTCTGTCACCTCATCAATCATTTTATTGTTAATTGCATTAAGTACTTGAGGACGATTGAAGCTTATAATTCCTATACGTTTTTCAAAATTTATTTTCAGCGTTTCATATTCTCGCATGTTTTCAAAATCCAATTCTAAATCTAATTAATAATAATTTTTATATAGTTATCTATTTAAGTTGTTTTCTGATCCAATCGTGAAAATTCTTAATTACATACTCTTCAGGCATCAATAAACCACTTTTATGGCTTTTTGAATATATACCAGATTGATTTAATTCACATGCCTTCCCATCTTGCTCCATGACCTTGCAAGCAAACGAAATCACATTTTCTTTATTATAATTTTTATCTTGAAGGGTCTCCAACTCAAATAACCACTCCGCACTTAATTCAACTTTCTCACTATCTTTCGGTAAAATTCTTACTATTCTAACATGATCAGCATAACCTCCAATAAACATAGAAGGCCAAGCCGAAGCATAAACATGTCCTTTTAAAACCTCTTCATCACTCAGAGACTTAATAATCCTTCCTTGGGCAGAACCATCTTCAGACCAAGTTTCTGCTCCTTTCCTTAACCCGCCAGAATACTTAGGGTCAGAACTTCGACTCTTTTTAATCCAACCAGGCAAATCTTTAGGATTAATAATTTTTCTAGCAAACATTGGAACTAAACTGGTTAACTCTGGATGAATATTAGGACAATGCAAACATTCATTAAAATTTTCCCAAAAAGTTTTCCAATTACAGTTGAGTGTTTTTTTCCATAAATGACCACAAACCATAGATTCTATCGGAAAGTTTCTCAAACCATCAGGATTTCTTTGGAAAATTTTATTTTTTTCCCAATCTGATTTGTCACTTAAATTTATAAAAATACATCCTCTCCATTCTTTAAGAAATACTTCGTATAATGGAAAATTTTCTTTGCAAAATCCAATCGGATGTTCTGTAAATGATGCAATGTTCAATAATTTTCCACTATCAGCTGAGTATGACCATTGGTGATAAGGGCAAGTAATTAATGGAGACTTTAAAGTTCCAGAACTTTCAGAAATTAATTCTGAGCCACGATGGCGACATGTATTATAATATGACTTGAGTTCTCCTTTACTATTTCTCAAAAGAATTATGTTTTGTTTGCTTACTGAAGCTGTAATAAAAGATAACTTTTTACTCAGTCGACTAGAGTGGCAAATATATATCCAGTTGTTTAGCCAGATTTTAGAGATTTCTTTATCAAATATCTGATCATCATAATACCATTTAGCAGGAAGAGACTTGTAGAGTTTTTTTAAATGATTAGAATTATTCATTATAAACCTAAAAGCATAATATAAATAGTTTTCATTATTGATATATTTTATCTTTTATTATTTCATAATATTCTAATAATAAATAATTATTAGAAAAAATTAAAAGTATTAAATTTATGGTCAATAGTCTTGAAGCCATGCTTAATCCGTCCTCAGTAGCACTTATAGGTGCTTCCATGAGGCCTAATTCATATGGTTTAGCACTTTTAAACATGTTAACTAAGGGAGGCTTTAAAGGAAAAATCTACCCAGTTAACAAAAATTATGTTTCTAATCAAAAGAATATATCTTTTTATCCTTCAATCTTAGACATACCTTCAAAGCCAGACCATACAGTAATTGCAGTATCTTCTTCAAGAGTAGAGTCAACATTATATGAAGCAATCTTAGCTGGCTCAAAATCATTAACAATTTTTGCAGACACTTCAAATCAAAGCATTCATAACCGTATAAAATCTATAGCTGATGAAGCAGAAGTTGAAATATGTGGTCCAAATTCAATGGGATTCCATAATTTAGATAAAAAAGTTCGTATTTCTCCTTTTCAATTTCCTCTTAATCTGATTCCAGGGAATATTTCAATAATTCTTCAATCTGGTTCAGTATTGGGAGCCCTACTAAACAATGACAGGAGGCTTCGTTATAACATAATTGTTAGTAGTGGGTCTGAATCAAAGACCACTGCCTCAGAGTTTTTGCATTGGTCAATAAATCAACCCTCTACAAAAGTTGCAGGTTTGTTTCTTGAAGCTATTAGAAATCCTGAAGGCTTTATATCAGCTTTAAAGTTAGCATCATTTAAAAAAATACCTGTAGTTATATTGAAAGTTGGAAAAACTGAAGAAAGTTCCAAACTAGCTCTCAGCCATACTGGTGCTTTGGTTGGAAACTATGAAGTTTTTAAAGCTGTGGTTGAGGAAAATGGAGGACACTTAGTTGATACAATTGATGAAATGGCAGCATGCCTTCAAGTTTTTTCTCAATATAATGAAGTTAGTTCCATTGGTGGAATTGCCTCCATACATGACTCAGGAGGAGAAAGAGAGTTAATGGTTGATTTAGCAAAACAAACATCTGTCCCATATGCTTTGATTTCAAGAGAGACCAAGAAGAAAATATCAAAGGTGCTTGAGCCAACAATGAAACCAGAGAATCCATTGGATGCTTGGGGTTCAGGTCATAAGGCAGATGAAATTTTTGAAAAATCTTTTATATATTTGTTAGAAGACAAATCTGTTTCATTAGGCTTATATGTAATGGATTGGAGACAAGACTACTATTTGCACCTTATGCATGAAAAAGTTTTATACAAGCTTCTACCAAAAATTAAAAAACCTGTAATAGCTGTTAGTAATTATTCTTTAACTAATGACCATGAATTAGCACTCAGGTTTTATAAACATGGAATTCCCCTTGTTAAGGGCACAAAAGAAGCATTGATTGCTATAAACAAACTCTTAAAAAATAAAAAATTTATTCCAGTTATTAAAAATTTCAATTTTAAAAATATTAGAAAAGATTTTTGGGTAAAATTTTTAAAAAATAAAAAAGAAATTAGTGTTCTTGATAGCTTTAGGATCCTTTATGATTACGGGATCAAATCCCCAGCAATGAATGAAGTTTTTTCTATTAGTGAAGCCAAAGATTTTGTCAAAAAGACAAATTTTCCAATTGTTTTAAAAACATCAAATATAAATATTTTTCATAAATCTGAGGTAAATGGGGTCTTTACAAATATTAATTCTTATAGACAGCTGACCTTCTTCTTCAAAGATATAAGAAATAGATTAGGTAAAGGTGTCTATATTTCGGAAATGATTGAAAATGGTATTGAAATATCATTAGGTTTAATTAATGATATTGATTTTGGTCCAGCGATAGTTGTATCTGCTGGCGGTAAATTAATTGAATTACTTGATGATAAAATAGTTTTCCCTGCTCCAGTATCGATCAAACACGTCAAATCAAAAATTAACAATTTAAAAATTGCTAAACTTTTTCATGGTTATAGGGGTGAAAAAAAATTAGACATTAACTTATTATGCAAAACTATCTCCCAATTTTCATATTTATGTTGGGATTTTAGAAATATCATCCATGAAATTGATATAAATCCAATTAGTTTCAGCAACAAAGGTGTTTTTGCGCTTGATACACTAATCATTTTGAAAAAATAAATACAATATTAAATTTCTACTGTTGTTTGTTGATCTTAAATTTATTTTAAAATCGACATATAATATTTTATTTTCGACTGTTGTTAGTTGCTCTTAAATTTGTTTTAATAAAATCAGATTAATATTAATTAAATAAATATTTTAAATTTCTAGATTAAATAGGAGGAAATTAATGTCTAAAAAGACCGTTAATGGTAAGCCACTCCATAAAGCTATTGAGATATATCAAAAGAATGCTCTTGCTGGGAAACTGGGTAGAAGAGAATTTTTGGCATATGCAACAGCTTTAGGAGCAACAACTGCTACAGCTTATGGTATGCTTGGACTGGCAGCGCCAAAAAAAGCACAGGCTGCTAATGCTAAAAAGGGTGGCACACTTAAAATATCAATGAGTGTTAGGCCTTTTGAAGATCCAAGAATTTATGACTGGTCAGAAAAAGGCAACATGGGAAGAATGATTTGTGAAACACTCATCAGGTATACCAATGATTTTACATTTGAGCCTATGCTTTTGGAAAGCTGGACCGTAAATGACGACGCTACTCAATACACTTTAAATGTTAGGAAAGGTGTTAAGTGGAGCAACGGTGATGAATTCAATGCTGATGATGTTGTGTTTAATTTTACTCGTTGGTGTGAAGCTGGAGTTGAAGGAAATTCAATGGCTGCAAGGATGGGATCTCTTGTTAATGAAGATACCAAAAAAGCTATTGATGGCGGAATTGTAAAGTTAGACTCACATACAGTTCAATTAAACTTACCAGCACCTGATATTACGATTGTTCCAGGGATTACTGATTATCCAGCTCTGGTTGTTCATAGAAACTTTGAGGCTGATGGTGGTAATTTAATGGCTAACCCTGTTGGAACTGCACCATGGAAACTAATTTCTCATGAAGTAGAAACTTCAGCAGTTTTTGAAAAAAGAGGTAACGTCGACAGCTCAGGGGCATTTACCAAATATTGGGGAGATGAGCCATATCTTGATCGACTTGAATTCACTGATTATGGAACCGATCCTGCAGGAGAAATCGCTGCTTTTGAAGCTGGTGACTGCCATGTTAACTACCAGACTACTGGTGACTACATTGACGTTCATGAGTCTCTAGGAATGAATATTGTAGAAGCTGTAACAGCAGCAACTGTTATTGCTAGGGTTCATATGGATCTCGCGCCTTATGATGATAAGCGCGTAAGAAATGCCTTGCAATTGGCTTGTGACAATCAAGTTGTAACTGATATTGGGTTTCAAGGTAGAGGCTCAGCAGCAGAGAACCATCACGTTTGTCCCATACATCCAGAATATGCTGAAATTCCAAAAGTAGCCACTGACAAGTCAAAAGCTATGTCTCTTTTGAAAGAAGCTGGTCAAGCTGATTATGAACATGAGCTTATTTCTATTGATGATCAATGGCGACGGGATGCAACTGATGCTGTTGCTGAAGAATTAAGAAGTGCAGGTATTAAAGTTAAAAGAACAATTATACCTGGTTCTTCATTCTGGAATAACTGGCTTCAGTACCCATACTCAACTACTAGCTGGAACCAGAGACCATTAGGCGTTCAAATTTATTCTCTTGCATATAAAAGTGGGGTTGCTTGGAATGAAACAGCACATGCTAACGCAGAATTTGACTCACTTTTAGCAGATTCACTAAAAATTGCTGACGCAGATAAAAGGCGTGTATTAATGGCTAAAATGGAGGCTATTCTACAGGATTCTGGAATAATGATTCAACCAACATGGAGAAAGTTGTACCGAACAGTTGCGCCTGGTGTAAATGGAATTACAGGTATGCATCCTTCATATGAAATGCATTTTGAGAAAGTTCACCTTTCTTAATCATTTAATAATAACTTGAAACTAAGGGGTCTCATCCCCTTAGTTTTTTTTTAATTTAGAAATAATCTGGAATTTAAATGTTACTGTTCATTGGGAAAAGATTATTCGTTCTATTATTAACTATGTTATGTCTATCATTCATAGTTTTTACTCTTGTAACTATTGAGCCCAACTTAAAAAAACTTGCTTTAAATCAAGCTAATATGCGGATGGAAGAAGAGGCCGTGCAATCTTGGCTTCTAGAGAATGGTTATAAAAGGCCATTACTAGTTCAATATTCAGAGTGGCTAGGAAATGCATTAACCGGTGATTTTGGATATTCTACACATTTCAGAAAACCAGTAAATGAGGTTGTATGGCCTAAGTTAGGACATACAGCAATTCTTATGTTTTGGGTTTTTATTCTTACCATTCCAATTTCATTATTAATAGGCATTATCTCTGGCATGAGAGAAGGATCAAAAACTGATCGAACTTTATCTGTTTTTTCAATTATAACTACCTCTGTACCTCCATTTGTTAGTGGTATCTTGTTTACAATCATTCTTTCATCTTGGTTAAAACTATTTAAAGGTGTTGCAAAGGCAGGGAATATTACCTTTGAAAATTTTACCTTACCTGTTTTAACAATAGTAATGTACGACATCGGGTATATCGCAAGAATGACAAGGGCATCAATGGTAGAGGTAATGAATGCCCAATATATTAGAACAGCAAGACTAAAAGGGATGTCCTTTATGTCCGTAGTTTTTAAACATGCTTTAAGAAATGCCTTGATTGCACCTTTTACTGTCATAATGCTCCAATTTCCTTGGCTATTAACTGGTGTTGTAATTGTAGAAAAATTATTTAATTATAAAGGTTTTGGTTTTTTACTAGTATCAGCAGCAGATCAAAATGATATTGATGTTACTTTAGCCTGCGGCATCGTAGCTGTTATCTTAGTTTTAACAACCCAATTAATTTCTGATATTGGGTATGCATTTTTAAACCCCAGAATTAGATTCAGCTGATTATGGAAAGTATAAGCGCAGTTGAAATTTGGCTAGTATTTTTTACAAGACTTCTTCCAGTTTGGATTTCTTTATTTATAACTTTTTCAGCCCTATTTTTTTGGAGAAAAAATTTAGGTATATTAGGCCACCTTTGCAATAGCACGATAGGCTTAGTTGGTTTATTCATAGTTTTATTTTGGGTTTTTGGAGCAATATTTGCTGATATGATTTCACTATATGACCCTTACGAACAATCAGGGATGTATAGGCGAAAACCTCCTGGCACTATAAATGCTAAATTAGGCATTCCATACATTTTTGGAACAGATACGCTAGGACGTGATTTGTTCAGTAGGATGATTTTTGGAAGTCAAATAGTTTTATTAATTGCTCCTGCTGCATGTTTAGTAGCCTATGTTGTGGGGATTACTCTAGGTTTACCTGCTGGATATATTGGAGGAAGATCAGACACAATCTTATCCTTTCTAGCGAATTTAGTTTTAGCCTTCCCTGTTATACTTCTTTTCTATCTTTTAGTTGCTCCAGGTGTAAGAGAAACTATTCTCCCAAATATTATGGCAGGCGTATTTTTCCTTTTCCCCATAGCCTTTTCTTTACTTGTATTTTATTCAAGATATTCAGAAAGATTAAATATTTTGATACCTTCCTTTATAGTGATTATAGTCCTAGGTTCTTGGTTATACTCAGGACTAGTATTTGATGCAGACCCATTAGGTCTCGTATCAATTGACCCAAACGAGTTAAATATTTTTGCCGCAGTTGTTTTTGCAACTTCACCCGGTGTTTTTAGACTCGTTAGAGGATTAACAATGGATATCAAAACAAGAGATTATGTTGCTGCAGCAATGACCCGAGGAGAAAGTCCTTACTTTATTATGATTTGGGAAATTCTTCCAAATGCTAGAGGTCCACTTATTGTTGATAGCTGTCTGAGAATTGGTTATGTCACTATTCTTCTTGGAACCCTTGGTTTTTTTGGACTAGGTATGGAACCAGAAAGTCCAGATTGGGGTTCTATGATCAACCAGACAAGAAGTTATATTCGACTTGTTCCTACAATAGTTTTACCAGCAACATTAGCTTTAGCTTCTTTTGTATTAGGACTTAACTTATTAGCAGATGGACTTAGAGAGGAATCAGCAAAGGATTGACCATGACTGATCCGATACTAGAAATTAAAAACTTATCAGTGTCCTTTATGACAAGGTCTGCAGAAATACCTGCAGTTATGGATTTTTCAATGGATATTTATGAAGGCGACGCAATGGGTTTAGTTGGAGAATCAGGCTGTGGTAAATCTACGGTTGCTTTAGCAATAATGAAATACCTTGGAGGAAATGGTAAAATTGTTGGGGGAAGTATTAAGTATCGTGGCCGTGACATGTCATCATTTACAGAAAGAGAGCTTGAAAATCTTAGAGGATCAGAAATAGCTATGATTTATCAGGAGCCAATGGCTTCATTAAACCCGGCAATGAGAGTTTCTTCTCAATTAATTGAAGTTCCAATCCTTCATGAAAAAATTGCAAGAGAGGATGCTTGGAAGCGTTCTATAGAAATGCTTGAAAAAGTAAATTTACCTGATCCAGATCGTATAATGAATGCATTTCCCCATCAACTTTCTGGAGGTCAACAGCAAAGAATTGTCATTGCTATGGCTTTGCTTTCTAAACCAAGTCTTCTTTTGCTAGATGAACCAACCACTGCTCTTGATGTTACAGTTGAGGCTGGAATCATAAACCTTGTAAAAAATCTTAGCAAAGAAATTGGTACTTCTATGCTTTTTGTTTCTCATAACTTAGGGTTGATTTTGGAAACTTGTAATAGAATCACAGTTATGTATTCTGGTGAAACTGTTGAAACAGGTGAAATAACAGAAGTTTTTAGAAATATGAGACATCCTTATACTCAAGGACTTCTTCGATCTATCCCCCTTCCAGGAAAAAATAAATATGATGCTCCACTTGAAGCCATTACTGGACAACTTCCTCTTCCTCATGAAAGACCTAATGGCTGTAATTTTGGCCCAAGATGTCCGCATTTTGAAGAAAAGATATGCTCATCTGATATAATTCAAATGGAGCTTATTAATAGCAAAAATGATCATTATAGTCGCTGTGCCAGAATTCATAAAATAAATTGGAATTTAAAAAACAAATCTTCTTCAAAAAAACCTATTAGCTCTTCTGGAGGCACTCTTTTGAAAATTGAAAATTTAAGCAAGGATTATGACGTTGCTGCAAATGTTGTTTTCGGAGGGAAAAAGAAAGGTACAATAAAAGCGAATGTAGGTTTAAACTTTGATGCTAAAGTTGGAGAAACATTAGCAATAGTAGGAGAATCAGGTTGCGGTAAATCTACTTTTGCTAAAGTGCTGTTAGGATTGGAAGAGGCTTCGAGTGGTAAAGCTGAGTTTGAAAACATTGATATTGCTAATACGACAGTTGAACAAAGAGAAAAATCTATAGTTTCATCAATTCAAATGATTTTTCAAAATCCATTTGATACTTTAAACCCAAGCCACTCCGTAGGTTCTCAAATTATGCGAACGCTCGAGAAAGTTGGAGTAGGTTCAACTGTTGAAGATCGCAAGCAAAAAATGTATGAACTTCTTGATTTAGTTAAATTACCAAGAGAATTCGAGAAAAGAATGCCTCGTCAACTTTCTGGAGGACAAAAACAACGTATCGGGATCGCAAGAGCATTTGCTGGATCACCTAAAATAGTTGTTGCAGATGAACCTGTTTCTGCACTAGATGTTTCTGTCCAAGCTGCTGTCATAGAATTATTAATTGATATACAGGAAAAATATGATACCACGATGCTATTTATAAGCCATGATCTATCTGTAGTAAGGTATGTAGCTGACCGAGTTGTAGTAATGTATTTGGGGAAAATAGCTGAATCTGGAAATACTAACCAAATCTTTAGTCCGCCTTATCATCCATATACAGAGGCTTTACTATCTGCCGTTCCAATTGCAGATCCAGATGTAACTAAACGTGAAATTGTTCTTGAAGGAGCCCTACCAAGTCCTTTAAACCCTCCTAAGGGTTGTGTTTTTCATACTAGATGTCCTAGTGCAATAGAAGGCAAATGTGATACAATTGATCCTCCAGTTCAAGAGCTGTCAAAAGGACACAAAATCGTATGTCACATTGATTCAAAAGAATTAAGTAAAAAAGGTGATGTTTTTGCTATTAAAAACACTTAATGGTTTACTCAGACAAGTATTTCTTTAAACTGATTCATACTATCTAATAAAGCTTTTTTAATTCCTTTTTCAAAAGCAGAATGACCACTATTTTCCACTATTATTAACTCACAATTATTGAGATTTTCTTTTAATTTGAATGCAGCAAAGGGCGGACAGATTACATCATGACGTCCTTGAATAATTGTAATAGGCAAATCTTTTATTTTATTAGTATTGTTCAGAATATAATTTGCCTTCAAAAAACAATTATTTACAAAATAATGTGCTTCAATCCTTGATATAGATAGGGCGGGATATCCTGTCATTTTCCTATCTCCATACTCAAGCGTTGCGCAACTTATTTCATAACTAGCCCATGCTTCTGCTGCAGGTAAATAAATATTTGGGTCTTTATCAAAAAGTTTTGCATATGCTTTTTCCAATATTTCATCTGCAGATGGTTTGCTATTAATTGAAAATCCAAATGCTAAAAGAAATTTCCTATAAGCTTCAGGGAAAAACCTTCCCATTTCACAAAGAAACCAATTTACCTCACTTTTTGTACCCAGAAAAATACCCCTTAATAATAACCCCAAACATTTTTCTGGATATTTAATAGCATAACATAATGCAAGGGTGCTGCCCCAAGAGCCACCAAATAAAAGCCATTTATCAAATTTTAAGTGCTTTCTTAATTTTTCTAGATCTTCTACTAGCAAATCAGTATTATTATTTTCTATTTCGATCGAAGGTTTAGATCTTCCACAACCTCTCTGATCAAAAAATACTGCTTTCCAATAATTAGAATCAAAAAATTCTTGATGTATGGTCATTGACCTAGCGCCAGGACCTCCATGAATGAATACAACAGGAATTCCATCATTACTTCCAAAAATTTCCCAAAACATCTGATGGCCGTGAGAGAGTTTTAAAAAACCAGTGTTTTGAACATTGATTGTTGAATTGTTTTGAAATGTTTGAAACATCGAATTTAATTAGATTAGGCGGCGCTAAGAATACCAACTAGTTTATTTTCAGCACTAACTAAATCGATATCTTCAATTGCTGCAAATTCCCCTACAAGTCTATCTAAAGCGGCCTGATACATTTGTCTTTCAGAATAAGATTGTTCAGATTGATTTTCACCTCTATGTAAATCTCTAACCACTTCAGCTATCCAAATTAGGTTTCCTGAATTAATTTTTGTCTCGTATTCTTGAGCCCTACGAGACCACATAACTTTCTTAACTTTAGCCCTACTTTTTAAAGTTGAAATTGCTTCATCCATTTGCTTTTTTGAAGAGAGTTTCCTTAAACCTGAGCTTGCAGCCTTACTTAAAGGTATTCTTAAAGTCATTTTGTCATGTTCAAAACGGACTATTACTAGCTCAAGTAAAGAACCTCCAATTTCCCTTTTTTCAGTTCCTAAAACATGGCCAACACCATGGGCAGGATAGACCACGAAATCACCTTCACAAAAGGTATCAACTAACTCACAATTATCAGATTTTTGGCTCATATAATTTGTATTACAATACTTCGTCAGATATTAGATTTCACGAAAAGCATACTATAGCAAAATTAGATTGATTTGTCAGTATTTTTTTAATTTCCTGATCCAGGATTTTTTGTAAAAAATAATTCATATTTTTTTTCTACTGTTTCAAATTCTTTTGCATCTTTGGGAGGGGCAATTCTTTGAGTGATATTTGGCCAAATTTCTGAAAGCTCTCTATTAATTGCCACCCAACCTTCTGCATCAGGTTCAGTGTCTGGCAAAATAGCTTCAGGAGGACATTCAGGTTCACAAACACCACAATCTATACATTCGTCAGGATGAATGACAAGCATATTTTCACCTTCATAAAAACAATCCACAGGACAAACTTCAACACAATCTGTATATTTACATTTTATACAATTTT
>MDSZ01175646.1_pt1 | contig 41180 bp, 34 predicted proteins | sample 811201 | NCBI WGS metagenome assembly MDSZ01 (sample SAMN05326647, study PRJNA326480) | marine metagenome | isolation source: seawater | place: Indian Ocean: North | collected 2010 | reverse complement strand
CTTCTGGTGTAGCTGTTCGCACCAGCGCATTTTTATGCGTTAAGCTTGTGATCAGGTTTGATCGCAATGTTATGAGCGGTTGCTAAAATAATTGAAAAGGGCATTGCTGTATATCAAGGATGAAAACATGACCGCTTACTCTCTTATCTCGCACAGGGTTTCTTCCCGCCGCATTCTTGTCGAAGCGACCATCAACCGTAAACTAAATGAAGACGAAATAGACGAAATCATAGGATACGCCATGCGGGCATCCTTATCTTTACTCGGCATTTCAGCAGACGATTTCAACGGGCAGCATGTTGATGAGATGCTGGCATCGGCTGAACCGGGACAAACTGCGCTCTTTGCATCAGGCTACCCTTCAAATTCCGACGTTCCTGACATTGCGTACGGTATTATGCTGGAGAGCCCTGGCAACCGCGCTGATTTCATTGATCAAAAAAACGTAAGACGAAATTTTGTGATCCAAAAATCGCTTCGCGAAGCATCTTGATATTTTTACAACATTTTTGTTGACTCGTTTTTTTTAGTGTGTCATTCTCATTACAACATAAAAGAGAAGTGATGAGGCTTACTATGACACACTTTAAAAATGAAGAAACACAAACTGATTATGAAAATTTCTGCGAACGATTTGAATTGGACCCAACAATTTCACCGGACAGCCAATTTGATCTTTCGCCGGCCGCCGAGAGACTACTTAACCGTTTTATCTCCCATCAACGCGCAGAGCGTATAGAGGCAGCTGCCGCTTTAAAAACAGCAACAGGCACCAAGCCTTTCTCTCCATCTCCTGAAAAGGTGAAAGGGGGTGGCACGTCGTTGCTTGATGGCGTATTGGACATGGACGACGCTCATTATTACAATGAGGACATTGATCGCGCTCAGTACATTCAATAATCAGTATCAATTTAAACTTTAAACGCTACACCATTAACTCATAGATAAATAGGATATAGAAAAAATGGCACAAATAGCCTACAGCAACCAAGCATCCAAAAAGGAAGAATTACACGCTGTTTTTGACGCTAACCGAGACATTCTGGGTAAACAGGAGTTATCAAAATCTCTTCAAAAAACGACAGGACGTGACATTGCACTCGTTTTCTCTTACGAAAACGTTGTGGACGCCTACGAAACCTGCCTTGATTTACTTGGCCACAACGGCCGTCCAACTGACATCCAATTTTTTAAAGACGGACTGGAAACATACCTTAGTGGTGCACTGAAAAACGAAGCATCACTTGCTCTTAAAGCCTTTTACGTACAACGTATCCGTGACGTGTTTGATTTTTATGACATCAAGATGCCAGGCTGGGTACCGATGGTATTCAAACAGGATGGCTCAACAGGACGACGCTTTGATTACTTTTTTGATTTTTCAACCGTAGATCCCGATACGGTACGCGATGCAGACACGGACACACTTATCCTTGTCATCCGACGTTTGTCCACAGAAAAGAAGAAGCCGCAGGAAGTGATGCCAACAGCAATGAGTGACAACGAAGCCCTTTTGTCACTTAAAGGCAAACTTGGCAATAAACCGACGAAAAGCGATACAACCAATAACGTCCGCTCGATGCCGTCCGTGAAGAAATCAGCCAGCGCCAAACCTACGCCACAAGTTGTCGTTTCAAGCCCCGTAACGGCAACCGCAGAAAGCAGTGATGATGACTATAAATCAGGCTTACGCTCACGCGTTCAGAATGATATTTCTCTGGCTGAAAACTACATGCAGCTTTATTCCCGCGCGAAAGAGATGGCAGTCCCTTTCGACTTGACACTTAACTCGGCAGAAGATCTTACCACAGCTGAAAATTGCCACTTTACAGGGATTGAGCTGACTACCGAGAAAGGTGATGATGGGGTTGAGCCTGACAATTTTGCGGTTATTGAGTTGCTGGATGACACTGTTGGTTTTAAGCTTGGCAATATTGTTGTCTGCTCAAAGGCTGCACAGGACATCAAAAAGGCCATCCCTGCGGATTCTTTCCCGGAAGCCATCAAAGCGATCGGAACGCTCCTTAAAACCGGTGCTGACATCAACATGCTAAAAGCCATGTATGTTAAATAAACAGTGTTAACGTATTAAAAAACCCGCTTTTGCGGGTTTTTTGTTATCACGTACCTGTTCTTCTCGGCGCTTGCGTCGCATGCTCCTGTTTGGGCGTATCAACGCTGATTTTTGGCATCTTCAACATGCCTGCATACTCTACCAGCAACGCATCGGCGGCATCAAATTGCTTGTCGTTCTTCAGTTGCTTAATGGCCATCAGGTAATCGTTGTGGTCTTTTTTGCTGAACTCTTTGCTCTGCCCTGCAATGACGTGTGTTACTTTTCCTCCGTCTGGCATCAAAGAGCCCGTTGGCACACCTATTTGCTGACACAGGCGGTACACGTTAACTGCATCCCGTTTTCCGGCACCATCGTTGTCCAGTGCAAGCCCGAGTGATTTTGCCCCGCTGATATACTCAAACTTTTGCTTGAGACGCTGAGCCATCTGCTCTTTTTCTTCAGGCGTCATCTCACTCATAGGTTTGTTAACAGGTACCTTGGTGATGGCAATGCGACCAATATTGAAGGAACCATCCTCATTTTTTTCCACACCCAGGTCTGAACCGCGCAGCCATGTTTCCATGTTGCTGTCATGAAGGAAAATCTCATGTTCACCTTTCATGTTACGGTAGATGTTGCTCACACTCTGACTGAGTGAGTCTTTCGGCCCACGGTCATGCCCTACCAGTCGCTGATTAATTTCATCCTGCGTCATTCCGACTTCTTTCATGATTGCCATGAGTTTCTGCCGGCACTCAACATTCTCTTTCGTTGATTCACGCAAAAAGTGGATTGACTCTTTCGACATAAACCAGGCTTTTGTCGTTTTCTTTTCCAGAGGTGAGAACGGGGTTATCACGGCCTCTTTTTTCACCTCAGTGACGTCGACTTTCTCGGCCATGCCGTTTTTATCTTTCGACAGCACTTTTATTTGCACACCCAACATATCAGAGATAACATCTGTCGCCCCACCGGCGCTTTTCACTGATACACAGTTTTGCTCAGCGACCGGGAGTTGGGCTCCTGTCCTGTTGTTGTAATCATGAATCAAAAACTGAAGCTCATTGAACGACATGGTGTCCATCGCAGCCTCGCCAAGCCACAGCGTATCAGCTTTTGGCATCGTGCGACCAAAGATGTGTCCACGAAGGCGACGGGTAGTGAATCCCTGATCTATCTTATCAGCCCTTTTCTTCTGTGAACTCCACATGAAACGCTGGTGACCGCCTGGCGAAATGTGCCCGTTAACAATCATCGGTAGCTGATGTATCGGTGTTTCATCATCGACTTTGCGGTAGTTCACGATGGGAGCAGTGAAAGCGCGACGACCCGCCTTCTGCTTACCGCTTGCTTCCTGCCACTTATCTGCAAACACTTTGCCGATAACCATGTCACCACCCTGCATTTGTGCATTAAGCTCATCCAGGCTAATGAAACGCGTGCCATTGAGCAAGCGGTCACGTTCTTTCATCCCGTAGTTCATGTCGTTAGAAAACAGATCGGTAAGCACCGGCGAAGTAGGCTCTGCCGGCATAAACGTCGCAATAATGCCGCCCGAATCAGAATCGAACAATTCACTTTTTGCTGAACGAGCAAACTTTGACAGTGCGGACTCAAACTGCCTCATTTTATCCTTAGGCAACCAGACCGTATCCTCAATGCGCTTGCTTTTCAGGAACTTCATATTAAACCCTGGCACGCCGGTCTTATTAATGATCTGCATCGCCACATCCAGAGAATCTGTACGGCTGCGATCCTTTTTGCCACCCTGCCACATACCAGAGCTCAGAGAGTATTCAGGGTTGCGCATAATCGCCCTTACCGGGTCGGTAGACGGACCGATGACATGCATTTCTTCAAGGTTGCCGTTTTTATTCTTTATGCTGAAGCGATAATGGTCGATCGCATTGGCCTTATCGACATTAACATCAAAACCGGAAATCAAACCTTCTGACTGGAAGAATTCAAGCAGATGGCCGATCATGACCTTTTCATTCCAGTCAATTTTTTCATTCCGGCGGTTTGCCGGCGGCTTCATTTCATACTTTTCCAGCTCACGGGCAATTTCCATTTCTTCTTCAGTCATCGCCGCGCCATCTTTCACTTTACGCTTCACGCTTTCCTGTTGCGCGCGACGCTGTCTTGTTGTTTTCTTGCCATGCTTAACAGGCTCATATCCGGTTTCCACAAGACGCTTGAATACGCGGTCGATATAATGTTGAACATGCTCGCGACCTTCGCCAGGGGGAATGGAAAAATCAAAATGCCCGGCCTTCAGAGATTCTTCCATCTCGTTTTTCAAGGTTGTCATGTTTCGACGGTATTCACTGTTCGGATTTTTCTCTTCCCGCTTAAGGATGAGCCCGACCGCCCTGACGAAATCTTTGGCTGTCTGAGGTTGCCCGGGCGTTTTCCCGAATAGTTTGCTCCAGTCATCCAGGATCATTTTAAGCGGCACCTTCTCACCGCGGAATTTAACCTTGTCATTTCTGTCACAAAATAGCTCAGCACCAAAATACGCAGGCACGTTACCTTTAAGCCAGCACTGACGTACCCCTACATGCGCGTAGGATGTCGCGTGAGCCTTGTTGAACACAAACTTATTGCGCTTATCAAGGATAGGCTTGAACCATTCTTTTGCGGTCTCCTGGCTCACCTGATGCTTGTTCACGGCACCAAAAACAAACATCGGTTCAAATTCTTCAAAGATGTCCGTCCGTCCCTTCTTCAGCCCTGAACGAAAACGGTCAGCTTCCTCCCAGGGCAGTCCGGCAACCTCAGTGAAAAGCAGCATCAACTGTTCTTCATACAGCAGGTTACCATAAGTCTCGCCAAGAATAGGTTCTAACACCGGGTGCAGATTTACCAGGTGCGGATTTTGTTTAAAATGCAGATACTGGTTTATTACTTCCTGCTCTGCTTCACCGACACCATCGCGAATAAGGGCGTTTAGCGCTGTCAGCTCTTTAAAGTTTTGCGGCTTAAAGGTGTCTGCTATTTTTGCTCCCACCCAGCCACTCACCTGGTTGACACCAAGGAATGCTTGTTGATCAAAAATGTATTTAACCGAAGGATCATTAACATCCAGCGGAGAGTCAACAGACAACCCCGCCATTTCCCATGCATACATAGCACGCATGAAACTGCGGTTCGACAACAAATCGTACTTGATCAGTCCCGTGGCAAGCAGGTTGTATTTGGTTTGCGGAATACGGGGCAGGTCACCTTCAATACTGCTTTCTCCCTGCGCGCGAAGCAAAGGGAAGTACTGGCTTACGCCGTTCGGCATGATCACCATACTGGCCTTGGATACAGAGCTTTTCAGACCCGGCCCCATGAAATCACCGGCTGTTTTCACCAGCTCGTTCATCATGGGCATGCGCTTGTTGGCTGGCATCTTCTTATACTGGCCTTCAATCCAGTCGCCCCATTTAGGCACCTTAAAACCTTTCTTTGCCGACTCTTCAATCGGCTTCATAAGCGCATTGTACGCACGCTCTACTTCCGCTCTCTGCCCGTCTCTCAGCGGATAGAAATTTACCATGGTTTCTTTGGCGAGTTTAAGCAGGTCATCGGTCTTACCAATACCATCATCACTGCTCAGATACGCCATCTGGCCTGCCGGTAACTCACGCACAAGTGACTGAAACATACCCGCAGGATCAATCACCTCGATGTCCACATCCGGATCTTCAATACGGTTAACATTCAAGAAACGCTCGAACAGTAACGACTCGTCAATCGGGTTCACCGGTGACAGACCATTAACATGAAGGATCATTGACGCAACCGCTGAACCACGCAGCATCATGTGGTTACCGTATTTTTTTGCGATTTCCTGCTGACGAAATATGTTTCTGAAATAAGGTTCATAACCGCACGTCTCGACTACGCCCAACTCTTTCTCAATCCGTTCCGCATACTCATTGTGAAGTTCACTCGGAACAAACTGTTTGAAGTTTTCCCACGCATCCCATGTACGCTGTTTGATATCGATATTTAAAGCCAGCCCAGGGTCAAACTTCTCGTCACCTTCCTGAAAGAACTTTAAATCTTCCGCAGCAGGCACATTCTTATATACACCCGGCGTGCGACAGCGTGACTTCAGGTAGTCAGCGCCAAGGAAAGGCGGTTCGCTCGGCTTGTACGGTTTGCCTGCCGCTTCAAGCGTACAGTTACTGAACCGCTGCATCACCATTTTGTTTATCTGTGCATCATCGCCGAGGCCGGCGAGGTATTTTTTCGCATAGTGCTTAAACCAGGTCATGGTCTGATAAACCTGCCGGTTATCTTTCGCAAAACCCATCGTGGTTTCTATGACGGGCATTACGCTGTTCCCGTCACTGATGCCGCCATCTGCATTTATCGCGGCAGCTTGCGCAAGAGGACTTGCCGCAACAGGCGTTTTCACTGGCAGGTAATCACCTTCGTTCATTTGCGCTCTGAGTTTACTCATGTTGCCATTTTCATTCTCAGCCCAACTTTTAACGGCGATGACATCCTGCCTGTCAATTTTATCTTCACGAAGCAGCGCCTCACCAACGGAGCCGGGAAAGCCATCCAGCATCACGCAGTGTTGCAAACGTTTTTGAAACTTGCCGTCCAGCAAATCTTTTATGTCGATGCCGCGTGATGGTGTATATTCAGAATCCTCACCGACGTGACCAGTCTCCGCAAGGAAGTCCCTTAACGCAGCAAAACCGGCACCGCCTTTAGCCAGCAAAACCATTTCGCCAAAAGCAGCGTTGTTTTTGGTTATCTGGATTGTCATTCCGGCGATACCGTGAATACCCGCTTTTGCGCAACGCTGTAAAAAATCAGGCACATTGGAAAGGGAGTGCACATCCGTTATTGCTGCCACTGGAATCTTGTTTTCCTGAGCATAGGCGACAATGTCCGCCGGCTTCATCAAGCTTCTTCCGTAAGATTGTTCTGTGCGATTAATTAGAGGCAGCATATTCCCTGAACCATATTTATTTACTCATCTATGATGGTATCATAATACATCAAGACAAAGACGGGACGACAACGTTTCAGACCCAAAAAACTTGTTTTGCAATAAGTCAATTTACAGAATAAAACTGACAAATCTTGCGCTTGTTTGCCGGTTACCAAAGGTGTTTTGGCAAGATTGAGCCAGCAATTCCTTTTCGCAGAGAGCGGTCCACTGTTCGTTTTGTGATCAATCAATGAGATATTGCAAGTCTTTAAATTATTTTTTTTGAAAAATCAACAAATTTATTTCCTATATAATTCATCTACATAACCAATTATTGAAATATTACAATTAAAAACTATTGTAATATTTCAATAACGGGTTGCATAAAAAAACGTGTGACGTTATTATTATTATCAAGTTGAAAGAAGCCCTAGCGACAGACAGCTTATTGTGTTGAAAAAATACCTCTGTGCGCGACCTTATGGTCGCGTTTTTTTATGCCTGTTCAACAGGTATGGATTTAACATCCGGTTCCTGAAAAGGATAAGGTAAGACCGGGGTTGGACTTCCCAGTTTCTGGTTGCCTGCGTAAAACTGAAAGACGGGTACCTGACTGATATGCACATCCATCAGCGAAGGGTGATCGTAGTCTGTTGCATGTCTTAGTGCATCATGACGACTTACTCCACGCTCTTTAGCCAGTAAACACAATGAATCGAGAGAAAGCAAAGTGCTCCCCTTACGCATAACAAGGTCGCCTTCACACAACAACACCCACCCGTCTCCTTTTGCCACGGCAACGGAATCACTTTCATTTACGTTAGCCTTAGCAGCTGAAAGTAACTCTCCGGAAAATAAGAATGGTGTGTGCATATAAACTCTCTCATATTGTGTTGTAACATTATAAAACAAAAGACACCAAAGCACAACAATTAAGTTTAACCTTTTGGTCAGAAAAAATCATTTTCACCCCTAATTTTTACAACAAAAAAGTTGAAATCTTTTGAGATAAGTGAGATCATTAATGCACACACTGGAGAGCACTAATGAACCTTAACAACATCAATAACAACACGCTCTTTGAAGAGCTAAAAACAAGACTTGAAGCGCGATTCGGTCAGCTTCCTGATTTCGGTATTATTGCCGGACAAGCCGTTGCCAGCGCCTGTTACGACTATGCCGGCACCGGTTTCGGACCGATGAAAGATTTAGACGTTTTTGTCCACGAAGACGAAGCTCCTTTCTGCCCGCATCTGGACGTCAAAGAGTCAATCGTTTACGACGAGGATGGCAACATTGAACGTCCATCATACAACCCAATGAGACTGTCTAAATCAGGCGTGGAAAAGGCACCATCGCTCCATGCCGCTACGTGCTCAATGGGGCAGATTATGTTTATGGGTATCCATGACAACATTTCAGCTGGCGATTACAAAATCACATATTCTCACGTTGATGCAATCAATCCGGATATTAACTATGTCCGGGTAACCCTGACAACAGAAGAAGGCAATTTGACATACCCTCGCATGTCAGGACAAGCCGGAATCATTCTTAACGGGTTTGATATCAATGCGTGCGAAATTGCAATGGATATGCACACCAAAACGGTTGTATGGACAGAAGACTTCCAAAACTTCCTTTATCACAAGCGGCTTTCGGTTAATTTTTTCGGCACCCCCATGCATACCGCAGTTCGCCTAATTGAAAAATCAAAAAAATTAACGTTCGCAACACTCGATAAAGAGTACGAAATGGCGCGCCTGCAAGCTGCAAGATACTGCATCATGGCGATTGAGCACGAAAAAATCAGCGATGAACGTCAGAGTAAAGGGTTTCGCGGTTATACGCCTGGCAACCTGTTCAGCCCGATGTACAAAAAACGCTTCGAAGCGGTGGCCGGCGAACTTTCTGATTACTTCATTCTGTGTGAAAACAACTACCTTTTTGAGAATGTTTATCTTTGCGAGGGCATCGATGAAAATGGGAGAAAAGTGTCCAATTCACGCACGAAAGTGGTCAAGAGAACAATGTACACGCTTGATCCTCACACTCACAACGAAGACGTCCTCAACTTCCTGCTGACCATGTTTGGTGGAACGCGAGGCGGGATCGACATGTCTGTTGAATTTTTCACCTCTATTTTCAACCGACTTTATTTGCGTATGACTTCACCTAAACAGGCGAAAATACTAAAAGCCTTTACTGAAAAGCTCATTTGTTCAGATGAGTTTGAATACATGGAAATTGCTATGCGCCGTTTCTGGGCGTTGCATATCGTTTTTGATACACCATTCGCTCGGCAAATGAACATAAAAACGCACCACAACATTTTTAAGTATCTCAATAAACACGCGTTTTTACTGGTCGCTCTCAGCTCTCAGAACCAGAAAATCACGTCGTTAATGTGGCACACCATTGTGAAACAGCTCAAGTGGATGGAGAAAAACCACATGCGATACTATACAGGTATCCTTGAGCAGCAATACAACAAAGAGAAACCTTGGGAAATAAGAGAGGAAAGCCTGAAAAACGGTACCGCGCCGTTTGCGCTTGACTTGTTGAGCGACAACCTAAGGGTGGACGCTAAGGTTAAGCACGAGGAATACATGAGCTCCCTTTCTGAAAAAGTGGCAGAGTCTCACCTCGACAAAATCTTAAGCGCCCCTGACATGGCGCAGGAAAAGGATTGTTTTACCGAGCTTCATACTGCATACAGTCTCTTCTGGGAGGGTGAAGACCTTGGACATTGTGTTGGCGGATACTACGACCTGGTTGATGATGGCACGTTTATTATTGTCGGCATCAATACGTCCAAAGAGCGTTACAACCTTGATGCAAGAAGCACATTAAGGATGCACGTGCTTTACAAAAATGACGCGCTCCATGCCGACTTTTCGCTTTCCGCCTCTGAAATAGAGCATCGTGGTAAAGGGAACTGCAAGCCTTGCGATGAGAATATCGAAGTGGCCGGCAAGCTCATGATGAAAATAAATGAAGCGCTTGGTGAAATACACGAACGCGTAATCCGCGGTGAAAACTATGACGACCTGCCTCTCGCCAGCAAAGCCAAAAGCTTGTTGATGAAGCACAGAAAACCCTTCTGACATACACGCCTCGCGACACCTGAAAACGTCGTCCTGCTTACCTTTGTGATAACATCATTAAAAGATGTAACAAGGGAAGCAGGGCGCACTTATGCCGGCAACATCAGCAAAATCACAACTACTCGCCACACTTCGCCGGCAAAACAAACAAGCAGCAAGGCAATTCCGTCTTTTGCCTGATGCGTGTTTTGCATACGATCCCTCTGAAAACACGGATACTCATGGTTACATGCAGCAAAAAGCTAAGCAGCTACAGTCTGTTTATGCCGCACTGATTGGTACGCCAGTTCTGCACTCAGAGGCAGCAGTGAGAGCCCTCTCGCCATTGCAGAAACTTGCTGATACCCTAAATGCGTTTTCGCCGGACGACATTCCCAGCGAAGACGAACTGGTTCAACGCCAGTTCAACCATTTATACCACATAGAAAGCACGCCACATGATGCACTGGAGAAACTGCTTCAGAATGTTATCAATCCAAAGTCATCAAATGCCGCTTCAAAGGGACACTTTGAGCATAGCGCAAGGATCCAGGGGTGCCTCTCTGACTTCGAGGACACCCTCAGAACGCTCGCAACTGAATATATAAACGCACATTGCCGGCTTTACACAGGCGATCAAGGTTGCGTCCTTCAGGTGCCGGATGCTTTACATGGTGTGCCTGAAGCCAGCTGGCGTATGCTCACCGGCATGCCGTCACATCACCCGCTTCTGTTACTGTCCGATACGCTCGCAGACAACGGCTTCACGGTTCTGAACACTCAACCGGCAAAAGAAGCATTGCAATCCGTTACACTACCGGGGTGTGAGCTCAGGGACAATAAAATCGTGTTCCACGACATTAACGACGACATGCAAGCCCTTTTTGTCGCCACCGCCGCGCATGGCGCAAGCTCACCTATGCATGCGATCGCCGGCGCGTTGTCGGCAACAAGTGAAAACAACCGCGTGCCCGTTCACATCCGGACAGGGCAACTTTCTGAATACCTGCAATCTGCCAATGCCGGACGTTCACTCTCTCCCGCCGTTACCGTGCCACCATTTATTATTGACGTGGACATTAACCAGCGCTGGTATATAGATAACGGCAGACATCGCATCGCCGTGCCGCTGTCTCAAGTACCTGACGATTTTCACGGGACACTTTACGCGCGGGCGAAGGACGCATTCGGGATACAGGTGTCCGGTCATACATTACGGCACATCAAATCGACGCCGTCCCTTGCGATGTTTGATGTCAGTGGTACTCACGCCGAACTGTCTTCATTGTATTACAAGGGCGAGAGTATTACGCTTCGCAATCCCGCCTTCAGCGAAAAGGAAAAACAGGCTAAACGATACACCGCATCCCTTGGCGGTCGTCGCTACATCGATAAGCAATATTCGGAAGATGAAATTCAGGCAATTCATCAGCGTTGCGGGGCGTCCCCGCACGCGTTAAAACAAGTGCTTTCTGAGATCATGGAAAGCACCCAAACCGGCACAGTTGTTGAACTTAGCGTCATCAACAATCACACGGCAGGAGCCAGCCCGTACTTTATTAAAGCGACCCTGATGAGTGAGACGCAAAAAGGGCTGCATGTCCGTGAGCTGTCCTGTCCCGTACATACACCTGGCACCCCGCTACCCACTGGCGCACAACTTGAAGATGTCGGTCTTTCATCTGAGGATTTCCTGCAACACGCCATGTCACCGGATGAGGCTGAAAAGCATATTCTACGTGGACTCAATGGTGTGAACGGGCGTATCGTTGCCATGGTGAAAAACCTTGAGCACACGCTGGACGGACTGTCAGCATTACCCGCACTTTCCGGGGCAATAAAAAAATGCGCCATCATTGACATGAACGATATTCACAGAGATCAGAAGCTCAGCATACGCAATGACAGGGGTTTTGTTTTTGATAAGGGGCGTGAGCAGCGTGGGCGGGTGCTGTTCCCGGATACCCCGGGAAGCAACGCCGGTCTGCGCAATGCTATCCGTACCGGAGAAGGCGTGGCCGTATCTTCTGATGGCACTCACCGTATCTTCGTAAAAGAACATCAGGTTTACCTCAAAGACAGTGTGTTACCTGATGCTAAACACATGGGCAGCACCACAGAGGTTAAATCCACCCTTCTCAGCCGCGAGATCAGTCAACAGCGTTCAGCCGGCGATAGTGCCGCGATAGTAAGGCGTGCGCAGATCCTTTCTTTGTTGTCCCGAACGGCACCTGAACTTGAGGTGAGAAAACCTGATTTTATCAGTGCAGTTAATTTGCCCGAACCTGATTTTCCGTCACCTGAAAAAATCGATCGCTTATGGAACAGCATGGTGCCCCACTATCGCTTTTCAGAATCGATCGACGACAACCTCTCGCGCTTAACCTCGCAAATGCGTGAGCATTTCCCGAAAGGTCTCGACACGGCACTTGCAGGTGGCACTGGCGGACAAAAGGGTTTTCGTTTCATACGTGATCTGTATCGTCACAGTCCGGAACTTACCGCCGCCATGCTGCAAGGGAGCAGCGTTGATCTTGAGCAGGTTCTGTCGGGCGGACAACCGATGAAACTTGAGGCTAAGGATGCCACGCTTACCGTGGGTGATTACCTGCGTGCTAATGCCGCCAGGTTGCAGCGGGAAAACCCCGAGTTGACGACGCATTTTCAAATGCAGCACTATGCAGAAACCATTCTGATGGCTCTGAATCCCAACACCAAGCAAAAACCAACGGCGCAAATAAACGCCCTGTCACGCTCTCTTGGTCTACCGGCATCTGATATTACCGCGCTTTATGAACAGGCATATCAGATCAGCACTCAGGGCGAAGCAAGACACATGGACTTCCTTTTCCGGGAACAAACAATTTCCCCATTCAGCGATCACACGCTGCACTACTTAACTGCAAGCGCGGCGCTCCAGCTTTCCCGCTTTTCGTCCCAGCAAAGGCTGGACGACGTACATAAACAAGTGGTAAACAATGCCGTTAAGGTACTGACCAGTCACATCACACTTCCTGCAAGACCGGATCAAATCACCATTGATACGCCGCTGCTTCAGGAGCACGGGCTACAGCTTAAGATAACAGGGAAAGACCACGCAAAGCCCGTTTTCAATAAAGGCATAGAAGACACCCTCGATGCTTTTTTGACAGGCGCAACTATCAGTAACGGATTATACCACATCCACCATAACAAACTCGACGTTCCGCCGGATGTTATGCAGGAAACGTCTTCCAACCTTTCAGCGCTCATGCTGACATTGCCTGATGTAGAACGTGAAGTTTCAGCTGCCGGGTTTGGTGACGTTGACATCATTGCCAGTGACGCCCAAGTTAAGAAATGGACAAGGGATGCCCTGCTTTCCGTCCTTAATGACACAAAACCACCGGCGTACAACCGCCTTGTTGATGTAGAGCAGCTCAACAGCGTCCGTCAACAAATCAGCACAGCACTCAGGGATTACCCCACTCTGGAAAATAATGTACCTGAAGAACAATGGAACCATGTCGTTGATACCGCCATTTTTCAGAAACAGGTTGCCGATGCAGTTCAACAGTACATGCACAAACCGGGTAGCGCCCCTATTTTAAAAAATGACAAGGTGGTCTCTGCACGGGATTACAAGGGGTTGTGTCAACAGCGGAACATCAGTGTGCACGACATTGATATGCGTGATGCCATTGATCACATTATTAAACATGTTCCTCTGCCCGAAAAGACCCGTGACAGCCTGCTGGTTTCTATGGACAGTGAGAGAAGACCTGACGATGCACTCGCAAGAAGCATCAGCTTCCATGTTGAAGGTGCACTTAGGCAGCCTCCCCCATTGTTTGTTTCCGACAATATTTCTGGCAAGTTGGCACGAAAAATATCAGTCACGAACCGGCAACCTGTTCATCAGATGATGCGCATCGCCGCGACTCAAGTTTCAGACAGAAAACTAAAAAATGAACAAAATTTAACCAAACCCTTTAAACCAAAGGCTCCATAAGGGCGTTTGAGCTTATACTGTTTTTTCAGCCGGAAAAGTTAGCTTGTGAAAACAGGTTCTTTGTTGCCCTTTTTGTTTATGAGGTCTAAAAACTACAGTTTTCATACCTTTTGTAAAATATTCACACCTCAACAGGGCTATATGCCTGTAGATTATGGTTATTTTTTCGTTCTGAGTGCAATATAAAGCCTTTAGGTATGAAAAAACGCACACTATACTAAAGTGTAAAGCCAAAAAAGTGACGGATTTCTTTACAGTTGCTCGAATTTTATACCGTTTACCGTTACTTATTTGACGTTCGTGCAAAATTTTCAAAAAATACGTGTTTTTTACATAAAAGTGTTGCGCCGGCGTTTTTGCTTTGCTATTATCAACAGCGTCGGAGTTGCAAAGGGTGCCATTGGAGGCTACGCATGCAGTAACTGTCAGGAAGACGGCTAAGACAAACCTGATTTAGGTGTACAGTGTTATCTCAAATTGGAAATTCGGTGTTGCAGAAGGTGCCATTGGAGGCTAAGCATGCAGTAACTGTCAGGAAGACATCCCGAATACTCCCGCAGGACACCTCAGGGCTCACAATGTTATCTCAAATTAAAAACGCCAGGTTTAACACCTGGCTTTTTTATGCCCGCGTTACCGCACTCTCTTAGCTACCACCATTGAAACCAAGCACGTCGTTCTCTGTCACGACGCCACCAGCTATCACCCTGTTTTCATTTTGCAACCAACACGCCACAAAGACATTTCCAACAGACACAAAAAAAAAGCCGGCACATGGCCGGCTCTTTACTTAAGATGAGCGATTAGTTTCCGCTCTTCTTTTTATCCGTTTCACTCTGAAGACGCATCATCTCAGCCAGGTTACTTGAACCCCCAAGAATAGACGCAGCGCCTTCCAGGCCGGCAGCACCCTGAACATTAATCAGTGGCACCTTAACCGTGTCCGGGTTCTTCTCAGCAACTTCCAGAGCCTTCAACCCAAGCTGAAGCATTGCCGTTGTTTCTTTACCCAGAACGTTTGCTTGCGCAGCCTGACCTTTTGAGATCTCGATTAGACGGTCACGTTCACCCTGACCTTGAATGCGAGCTTCTTCAGCCCAGTCGGCAGCCGCCTTCTTCGCGATTTCAGCTTTAATCAGGTCAGCCTGACTGTTTGCTTCTGCTGACACCTTCTCACGTTCCACACGCGCCTGCTCTGCTTCTTTCTCAGTGTTGTAAGACTGCTTCATACCATCAGCAAGCTGACGACGACGATCCGGCAACATCAGTTCTGGCGGAAGGGCAATTTCAGCAAGGTAAACCGCGGTAATCGATACACCAACACGTTCCGCCTGCTCCACAACGGCTTCCTGAATTTGTTTACCAATCGCCTCTCTCTTCGTGATAAGATCTTTAGCTTTGAAACCTTCTTCGCCGGCAATGGTACGCAGCTTGTCACGCAGTGCTGATGTTACAATGTTGTTTTCAGCTTCATCAAGACCACCGACTGATGAATAAACAATAGCGGCGTTTTTAGGGTGAACCTGTGCCTGAACTCGCACCTCTACCGGTACGTTCCAGCCATCAGGCGTGCGAACAAAAATAGCCTCGCCGGCATCACCTACTTCCAGCTCAGTTTCATCTTCGCTTTCTGTTTGCGTGATCTCACCATTTTTATCAATCTTAAGCTTGATGCTGCGACGCTTGTATCCACCTTTATATTCCCAAACAACAGTACGCTTGGTGATAAGAGATACATCGTTAACCATCGGGTTAAGGTAGAATGCACCTTCTGTCAGCGGGGTATCCCAGATACCTTTACAACCTTTTGGCACAACCAGCGTATCAATCTCAGTGCTGGTTGATTCATCACCCATCACTTCGTCATCACCCGGGCAACCTTCAATGGTTGATACACGCGAACGGACCACCCCAACAAAACCGGCTGGCACTTCACTCGCTGGATACATTTTAACATCCCAAAGATAAGGGTTGACGGGGTATGATGCCGGCGTCAATACATTATACTGAAGACCGCGATAGCCTTCGCCCTCGTCAAGGAAGAAGCTTGGGTGCAGCATTTTTTCTGCGTCGTATTTCCACTCTGGCGCGGTAAACGCACCTTTTGGCAGGAATTTACCGTCTTTTGCTGTCAATACGGCAACCTTGTTCGTCGGTACCACCAACAAGTCTTTTTCCTGCATGTCGTAGATGATGCGACCAAACGTCACCCACTGAACACCAGAACGTAAATAACGGGCCTGCGGACCTTTACGCTCGTTACCATTTTCGTCAGGAAGGGCGATAACCTCGCCTTTACCCATCGCCTCACCACCCATTACGCGGTTGAGCAGCATGATTTTGTTTTCCCCGACCGAAATCAGTGAGGTTGCAACCAAAAACACCGCCAAAATCAAAACAACGACACCCGCAGCGAGCGGCCCCTTACCCAAAAAATTAAATTTGTCTTTCAACTGTTCCATAAGGATCCTCTATACAGTTATTTGCAGCTTATTGTGATTGTTCTCAATGTTTAAAACAAAAGCTGAGTTAATTACAACCTTTTTGTTTTATTATTTTCTATAGGCAATAAAAAACCCCCTTGCGGAGGATCTTACATTCCATTGCACGTTGATGTTAACGCAAAGGTGGACGATGTTCAACAAAAAAGTTTTTCGCTTTTAGTAATACTGTGTCTGGCCAGCACTTTCCTTGGTAAGGTGATGGCGTGACACGTTTTGACCGAAAAGCCTTGTTTGATACTCTTTGTTGTTCAGCGCAGAGATTTTTATTTCGGACAACAAAATGACATTTGTCGCCCAGAGTGAAATGCTCGCAAAAAGCGCGATCAACGGCAATGTAAGACTGGGTAAGGTGATGATGGCAAGCGTTAAAGACAGTATCACTGCCGCGCCAGCGCCGGACTGCACGCGAAGGCGTATTCGCCATGCGCGAAGAGTATCTCTGTTGCGTGTCACGGATTGCGTCAATTTTGCCGTGTGATAACGGCGGTATCTCTCGATGGTTTTTTTCATTTCATTCACGCATACAGCTTATCCTGCTGTTATATTACGCGAAAAAAAAGCCGCTGTCATGGGCGGCTTTTCACACTGTTCACTTCACTATTCCATGAAGTCGCTGCTCGTCATTGACTTCCACATAGCCACCCTTCGCAGCTTTCGCAATGCGACGGCTTCTATCTGCCGGATACGTTCACGGGTAACTCCTATATTGTTCCCCACATCTTCAAGCGTGTGCGCATCATTTGACTCAATACCAAACCTGGCACAAATGACGGCGCGTTCTCTTTTCGTTAACGCACGCGTCATGAGAATGGACAGTTCTTTGCTTATGGGTTTTTGCAAAACGACACTTGAATCCGCATCAAGATCATCCTCATCTGAAAACACCCTTGAAACAAAAGAAAGGTCGGATTCGCCTTCTTCGCCGCCCGAACTAATAGGCTCATCAAGGGATAGCGGATCGCCTGATATTTTCGAAAGCTTTTCGAGTTGCTCCATACTGATATCCATCTCTTCTGCGATTTCTTGATCAGTCATGGCAACACCGGTTATTTTCTTTCGCCCCTTAAGCGTCCAGTACTTGCGAAGCTTTTCATACATATGAACAGGTACGCGGATCGTTCTTGACTGATCCATGGCCGCTCTTATGATGCATTGTCTCACCCACCATGTCGCGTAAGTACTGAAACTCAGTCCTGTTGTCAGATCGAATTTCTCAATAGCCCGTACCAGACCAAAATTCCCTTCCATCATCAGGTCTTCAAGTTCCATGATATGAGCACGTTTCATTGCGAGCTTAAACACCAGCTTTTGATTGCAGCGAATAATCTCGTTTCGGGCATCAAGGTCGCCTGCCTGGGCTTTTTTTGCCAGTTTGTAGAATTCAGCTTTTGACAGTAACGGGTGACGGAGAAGCTGCTGAATACCTGTGTAGCGCGCCTCTTTTTCAAGCTTTGCGATGAGTTCATCTGACAACGTGTCTTCGTCATCATCATCACTTAAACTGTCAAGATCCGGACCATCTGTTGGCATGGCACCGTAATCATCAAGCAATTCATCATGCTCAAGAGCATCGTCATTGCGAACATTTCCACCTTCCATATGGCTTTCCTTATATCCTTATTAATGGAGGTATAGTAACACAGACAGAAATAAAAAACCCGCGTTTTGCGGGTTTTTATACGATATATGCAATCATTTTAATCGATTACAATTCGCCCATATCTTCGAAATCCTGTTCATTCAAATCAGAACTCACCTGATTCGTTAAGTAAGACGAGATTTCTGTTTCTTGCGGAGCGACCTGTACATTGTCAGAGTTAAGGTAGTTCCCCATCCACGGCAACGGGTTGACACCATTTCCATACTTAGGCTCGAAACCAATCGCCGCCATCGAAGTATCCGTAACAAAGTCGACATATTCAGACAGGATTTGCTTGTTCAACCCCATCATAGAGCCTTCTTTAAACAGGAAGTCTGCCCACTCTTTTTCCTGCCGATTCGTTTCATCGATAATCTTCAGCGCTTCTTCACGACACTCGATCGCTATTTCCGCCATTTCAGGATCATCTGACCCGGCGTGGAACTGATTAACCATGTACTGCGTACCCTGCTTATGCAGTGCTTCATCGCGAGCAATAAAACGAATAATCTTAGAGTTACCTTCCATCAGCTTGTTTTCAAACATCGCAAAGGTACAGGCGAAGCTTACGTAGAAGCGCACCGCTTCCAGCGTGTTCACTGACACCATGGCAAGGTACAGTTTCTTCTTCATATTACGCATTGTACAGTCAACTTTTCTGCCGTTGACAACATGAACACCCTTACCATCCGTTGTATAGAGCGCCACCAGCTCAATCAGCTCGTCATAGTAACGGGTTACGTCCGCTGCACGCTTGGCGATTTCAGGGTGATCTGCAATGTTACCAAGCTCTGCACTTGGATCATTTAACACATTTCGCAGAATAAAGGTGTAGCTGCGCGAGTGGATGGTTTCAGAAAATGACCAGGTTTCAATCCACGTTTCCAGTTCCGGTATGGAAACGATAGGTAAAAATGCCAGGTTTGGACTTCTTCCCTGAACAGAATCAAGTAACGTCTGATACTTCAGGTTGTTCATGAAAATATGGCGCTGTGCCGGTGTCATTTTCAGATAATCTGAACGATCCCGTGACACATCCACTTCTTCAGGACGCCAAAAAAAACCGACTTGTTTATCAATCAACTTTTCGAAGATTTCATGTTTTTGTTGATCGTAACGGGCAACGTTTACCGGATTACCAAAAAACATGGGCTCTTTGAGGGTGTTGATACTACCCTGTTTAAATACACTGTACTTCATGATCTTTCTCTTTTTAACTGTTTGTTCTGTTAAAAGGACAAGGGGACGGCTCCCCTTGCGCCCTAAATTTTACAGGCACCGCCTGCGCAGCCGTCATCTTCTTCTTCGACAACCACTGCTGGCGTCGCTTCACTGACCTTTTTCACACTGCTGTCATCATCACGCTGGCCGTCGCGGGTATTGTGATAATACAATGTTTTCACACCCAGCTTGTAGGCAAACATGATGTCGCGCATAATAACGGACAACGGAAGCTTGCTGTCAGGGTATTGCGAAGGATCGTAACCCGTGTTTGCCGAAATGGTCTGGTCAACGAACTTTTGCATAATACCGGTCAGCGTCAGGTAACCACTGTTCCCTTTACTTATCATGTCCCAGTAAAACTCGTAGTGCTCCTTCAGGCGCTCATATTCCGGAACCACTTGCGCGTAAGCACCATCTTTACTGCTCTTCTGGGTTACCGGTCCGCGTGGCGGCTCAATACCGTTAGTCGCATTTGAGATTTGCGAACTGGTTTCAGAAGGCATCAGTGCTGTCAGTGTTGAGTTTCTCAGACCATGTTCAACAATCTCTTTACGCAGAGATTCCCAGTCCATTTTGTATTCAACACCCGCAGCTTCGGTGATTTTGTCCAGATGCTTTCCGTAATAACGGTCGATAGGCAGCACACCTTGTGAATAAGTAGTCTCATTAAACCCGGGGCAGGCACCTTTTTCTTTAGCCAGCTGATTGGACGCCTTCAACAGATAATATTGAATCGCTTCCATGGTTTCATGAGTGTGTTTCACACCGCTGTTATCAGAGTATCGCAGACCACGGCGCGCCAGATCGTATGCGTAGTTAATGATACCAATACCCAAAGGTCGACGTTTCATCGTTGAGTTGTAGGCAGCAATAACCGGGTAATCCTGATAATCAAGCAGGCTATCAAGGGCGCGTACCGCCAGGTCCGCGAGCTCTTCAAATTCTTTGGTGTCATCAATCATACCCAGGTTGAACGCCGCCAGCGTGCACAGTGCCACCTCACCGTTTTCATCGTTGATGTGTTCCATTGGCTTGGTCGGCAACGCAATCTCAAGGCAGAGGTTACTCTGTCTGATTGGAGCCACTCTCGAATCAAACGGGCTGTTTTCATTCGTATGGTCAACGTTTTGCAGATAGATGCGGCCTGTACTTGCGCGCTCTTGTGCAAAAAGTGAGAACAGATCCGTTGAATCAATCGTTTTACGGCGAATCGTTGGATCGCTTTCGTACATTTCGTAAAGACGAATGAATTCTTTCTGATCCTGAAAGTATGCATCGTACATGCCTGGCACGTCACTTGGACTGAAGAGTGAAATAGATTCACCTTTTTGCAGGCGCTGATACATATAGCGGTTGAACTGCACGCCGTAATCAAGTTTGCGCACACGGTTTTCTTCAACACCGCGGTTGTTTTTGAGTACCAGCAACGATTCGACCTCAATGTGCCACAAAGGGTAGAACAGTGTTGCCGCACCACCCCGCACACCGCCCTGAGAGCAGCTTTTTGTCGCCGTTTCGAAGTATTTGTAGAAAGGAATGCATCCTGTGTGGAACGCCTCACCACCACGGATAGGGCTGCCCAGTCCACGGATACGCCCTACGTTAACACCCAGGCCGGCACGCTGACTTACATACTTAACCATGGCTGACGCGGTTGCATTGATAGAGTCGAGGCTGTCACCACATTCAATAAGCACACAAGAACTGAACTGGCGGGTTGGCGTACGAACACCACTCATGATCGGTGTAGGAAGAGAGAGTCGCCCTGTTGACGTCGCATCATAAAAACGGCGAATGAAATCCATCCGGCGTTTTGGCTCATAACCCGAAAACAAGCAGGCTGCTACCAGTACGTAAAGGAATTGCGGGGTTTCGTATATCGCACCTGTCACACGGCTTTGCACCAGGTACTTGCCTGACAGCTGAACAAATGCCGCATAGGCATATTTCATGTCGCGATTGTGATCGATGAACTTATCCATCTCATCAAATTCTTCGCGGGTGAAGTCTGTTAACAATGACTTGTCATAATGACCTGATGCGACCAGTTTGTTGACCTGTTCCCACAAACTCAGAGGCTCAAACGTACCGTACACTTTTTTGCGCAAATGGTACATTGCAAGGATGCTTGAGAAATGCTGGTATTCGTGCTCTGACGCAATCATTTCTGCTGACGTACGGATGAGAATATCGTGGATTTCAGTTGTGGTAATGCCGTCGTAAAACTGAATCTGCGCTCGCAGTTCTACCTGTGAAACGGAAACACGCTTAAGCCCTTTAGCTGCCCATATAAGTACCCTGTGGATCTTATCAAGGTCAATGGGTTCAAGTCGGCCGTCGCGTTTCTTTACGCGAATAATGTTATCAGCCCCTTCGCGGCTATCTTGTGTGTCGCCGACCATTTTTGTCGTGTCGAGAAAGTTGGATTCAGTCATGTTGATTCCGTACATATTGTGTTGTTGAAAAGTTTTAGGCACAACATATTGTGTCTTACCTTGAATGTATCACAAAAAAACACGTCGAGAAAAAATCGCGTGTCTTGTTTTATTTATACTGTCATTCTACCACTCCCTGTGTGCTTGTACAACAATTTTGTCAAAATTAGACTTCCTGTCTCTTTCATTTATTGTATCATGAATATTGTCGCGAAAAGAAATTTCATTGTAACAAAGACTTGAATGTGTGAAAATCGCGCATCAACATCGCAAAGGGCGAACAATGAACACCTACAATCTTCTCCTTAGTCGCAATATGACATACGCACAAGCCAATGAGTTCGCCAACAATCTGATTTACAAAACCGTTCACATCACACCACAAATCACCCCCAGAGGCATGAACCCTCTTGATGTTGCAGACGATCACCTTGGCGTTGATCCGTCCATGCCTGTATGGGAAGTCTCCGTTAACGTTCAAATGGAAACCGCTGAACAGAGTGTTTACATGTCACGCAGCATTGACGGGCCACCGACGTTTAACGAACGGGTTGATGATTTAATTAAGAATTTTTCACTTTCTTATATGCAAATGAAAACGACAGAACAAATTCGCGCCACCATCTATCGCGCACTCCCTGACCTGCCGCCTCATTATCAGAGTAACATTAATTTTATACTCAAGGAACCCCGCCCTGGGGACCGGTTACTTCGTGACGTAAAGTCTGTTCTTTTGGATGCAAAAGTCAAAGAGCTTGTCGATTAACCACCTAAAAAACGGTTATTTTGTTGAACTTTTTTCCTCTTAATTTCATAAGCTTAATAATCAAATCAAAAAAAAATCTTGATCTTATGCGTTTTCACAATACGTTCAATGTATGCTTTAATGCAGGAGATAACATATGCCCAACAAGCAAACAATTACCGTTAACAATGTCGAATACCCAAGCATTCAATCTGCCGCCAAACATTTTGGCGTCAAAGCCCAGATAGCAAGGCAACGCCTGGCCGAAGGGAAAACGCCCGAGCAGGCATTCAATGTCCCGCTAAACCTTTCGCCATCAAGCAAGAAGAAAGTTGAGGATTCGGTCGATGAATCGATCCGCGGCCCAATCCATGCTGTACAAATAGAAGTTGGTGGCAACGTCTTTCCGAGCATCGCCAGCTTTGCCCGCCATTACAACCTTAATGCGCGCAAAGTCGGTGCCCAACTGCGCAATGGAGCAACCCCGGAAAGCCTTATCCCGACTGAAAAACCGGTTATCGCGAAAAAAGAAACGCCTAAGTTTCGCATTGACGGGAAAAGTTATCACTCTATTTCGGAACTCGCTGAAGCCTATCACGCAAACGTTAACCTTGTGACACAACGCCTACAGGCAAACTGGTCCGTCGCACAAGCTGTCGGCCTGGTTGCACCACCTCAACTGGCAAATAAAGCATTACAAAATGAAACTATTCAGCTTGTTGTAGACGGTCAAAGCTTTGCAAATCTTACGCAGGTGGCCGAGGCGCACGGATTGAAAAAAGAAGATCTTGCAAAAAAACTTGCCAACGGTGACAGTTGTGAAGATGCAGTGCATGCACTGAAAAAAGTCGCGACCCCAGAGGCCGCTCCCCGTAAAAAGTCGATGAAGAAAAAAACGCAAGCAAAAAGAAGCGCTTCCTCACAAATTGTGGTCAACGGGAAAAGCTACCGCAGCGAAAGGGCTGTCGCCAAAGCCCATGACGTTCCCTTATCGACCTTTTTCAGCCGGCGCGAGCGTGGAATGAGCATTGAAGCTGCAATAGGGCTGGAGAAACAACCGGAGAACAAACGTTCACATGCGGTGACTTGTCAGGGCAAGCAATACAGTTCTATGCGCGAACTCGCAAGAGCTTACAATGTCAGCCCCCACCAACTGCGTCATAAGATAAGACGCAAAGGAATGTCGCCAGAAGAAGCGCTTGGACTCAAAAAGAAAAGCGAGAACACTGCCACCACTAAAAAAACGGTTAGCAGCACACACCGCGGCAACAGCATCAACTTCCGCGGCACACTGTACCCTTCAGTAAAGGCTTTTGCTGCCGCTTACGGACAGAATGTGAACACGGTAAGTTACCGCCTGAAACAGGGGTGGACAAAAGCACAAGCTGTCGGTGTGGCCCAGCGCCCATCAAAAGCCAAGTCTTCGTCAAAAGAAGCAGTGACGCCTGTTAAAAATACCACAAAAAAAACCAGCACCAAGCAAAAGAACACGCCTGTACAGAACGCGGAAACCGTGAAGACGCGCGGTAACAGCAAAGCGATCACCTATCAAGGCAAAACCTACCCTTCTGCACGCGCATTTGCCCGGGCCATCAACATGAGTCCTCACCGCGTCCGGTACCGTATGGATCAGGGGTGGACACTAGGGCAAATTGCGGGCGACGAAAAAGCGCCTTCCAGCCCACCCAAATCTACCCGTGATACGCACAACCTGATTGATATCAGCAGTATCATGCCGGTAACGGTCGAAGGTAAAACCTTCAACACTGCTGCCGACCTGGCGCGCCATTACAACATGGACGTCCCAAAGGTGACAGGACGGCTACGTAACCGATGGACACCTGAAGAGTCAGTAGGTCTTGATGATCACAAAAAGGACAACTACACCTTTGAAGGGAAAACCTTCGAAACGCTGAAAGAAGTTGCGAAGCACTACAAAACGTCATACCGGAAATTGCAATACCGCATGGGGCAAGGCGCAACACTTGAACAGGCTCTGGGACTTGAAGAGTGGGCCGGACAGGTCCATCAGGGCAAGGCGATCACGTTTAACGGGAATGATTACGTCAGCTACCGCGCACTGGCTGAAGACCAAAAGGTAAGCTACGGAAAAATGATGGGCAGGCTTCACCGTGGTTGGTCGATAGAAGAGGCTGTTTCAGGAAAACGTAACTCTGCCGCATCGTCCGCAGCAACAGAACACGTTGAACCTGAAAAGCAGAAACCCGTAACCGCCAGCAAAAAACAGCCGCGAAATCGCCGGCAGGCAAAATCTGTGGCCACTGGCAAAAAACGGACGCAAAACAAAGGCAGTACGCTGTCTAAGCTACAGCCTAAGATGCAGGACAAAGTGAAGTGCGGCGCTTTCACTTTCGATTCGGTTGAAGACTTTGCTAAACACCTCAACATGGATCCCGTTATTGTTTTAAACAGAATGGGCGGCGGGTGGAAACCATCGCAAATAGCAGGACTCGAAACGCCACCTAACTGGTAACGTCCCCCAATAAAAAACCCGCACTCGCGGGTTTTTTATTTCTTCACTCTACTTATTGTCGCACTCAGCATCATGATCGTCAGTCCAGGTGTCCACGCTGCCGTATTTTTCACTGATGTCCGGCGCTGCCATTTCAGCTTGTCTTCTGGCCTCTTCTTTTGTGTAAGCATGCACACTCACAACAACATCACACCGCATCTTCCCCATCAACACACCATCGTCATCATCTGAGGTTGAGTAATCGTAACACTCCCATCCATTTAACAAAGACAGTTCCTCAAGCTCTTCATGCGCATCCTCTATGATCGCTCTGACTGTCACATTCCACTTTGGTTTTTCCCAGCCACCATCAATCTGCTCACCGTAGCTATCCAGCACGCGGTATAACATGCTTACATCGCCATCAACCACCGACGCCAGCGCATCTGAAAGCATGTAAGGGAGGCGAAGACCATACTGATCAACAATCTTATGTTGCACATCGGCATGATAGCATTGCAGAAGTGACACAACCGCATCTGAAAAAGGATAAAGTATCTTCATTGTGATGTATTTCGATACAATGCCGTAGTCAAACGACTCTGATCCACCCTGCACTTTATCGCTTTTTTTATTGACGCCCCGTTTCGCTCCGCACAAAAAAACGTAATCGCCGCCTGTTCGTCAGGAGAAGCATCTGCAAGCACCTTCACAGTGATTTCTTTTGACATACCTTCGATTAAAAGCCGGGCAAGCCTTTCCTTAAAGTGCCCGGGCTCTCTGTCCGGAACGGCGCTGTCAATCCAGGCGTACGACAAACTCAAACCACGCGAAACCATTTCTTCTTTTGCCAGATTAATCAGATTTTCACTTATGTTTCCGTAACACCAGGTGAGCGGAGAAGTATGGCTATCCATCGTCTTTTCATTTTCGGCAAAAAGTACTTTTGCCGAATTTATGTTGAGGTTTTCGTTGCCGTCCGGCAAAGCAGACAACATCTTCGCTGCCAGCTTGTTCTTTGACATACGCAGAACAGGTCTTTTTTTATCGCCCTCATTAATATCATCCAGCAGGTTTTCGGCCCACACCATAAAGGCATCGAACGATTGAGGGAAAGGAATTGCAGGTTGGCTTTTCATCTTCATTTATCCTGTTTTTTATGTGCGTTCGTGTCATCCCGGTTCCCACTTCCGCACATCTTAATACAATGAAAATGTGACGACGGTAAGTTGTTTTCAATTACACTCTCTGTTTACCTTCTGCTAAAGCAGGGGATGATTACGCGCGTCAGAGATAACGCATTGCGCGCGGGCCGGGCGATGCCGGATGGCGACTGAAGCAACAGGTTAAGATTACGCTAAAACTGCGTCGCAGTCAAAAATATTTTACAACAAAAAAGTTTGACCAACCGCGATTTCAATGAGACAATGTTTACCTCAGTGGCGGCGGTAACCAATCCGACTGGAACTGAAGGAGGGCGCTCCCGGTTGATCCCTACACGGTAACGTGGCCGACACGCAACAAACATCTCAAAGAGAAGACCTTGTTCTTACCTTATCCGGTAGCAAGGCGTGAACAAACGGGGATCGCACGACTTGCTTAAACAGGAATATGTATGAACACAATACAACCGCAATACAAAAACACCGACGATTTTCAAAGTTATATCGACAACGAGTTTCGTTCAGTACTCAATGTGCTTCACATGAACCTTCAAAATCCTGATCTTCTCAAAGAAGCCGCTGCCAGGGCGTTAGGGTGGGGGACGTACGGGGAACTCAACTTCTGGCAGGTCCGGGAGAATAATATAAAAAACGGCATCCATCTGATGCAGCGCAAAAATGATTATCGTCAACGTGATGGCTGGACCATTATTGCTGGTAACATCGTAGCTGTCGTCAGTCCGGAAGACAAAGCCATCCTCATAAAGGCGCTGGGGGCCGGACAGGAACATCTTCGCGTCACTCTCGATAATGCTGATGGTGTCATCAATCTTGGACCATACTGCCAATACACGAAAAACGCATGGCTGCTGGCGTTGGAAAATGCACAGAAAGCAATGCCCTCTTCGATTGATAAAGAGTGTGCAATCGTTGACCTCCCCATCACGCAGAACGAAGATTTTGAGCGCCTGTTCCTTTCAGTGCGCAGGACATACGAAGGGTTAATCCTTGATCTCTGGTATGAGAACGAGCGCGAATCAGACATTCTTAGCTCCAGCGCAGTCGGATTCCCTGATAATGACAGGTTCGAAGATGAGCATCTTGCCGTGCAACTTTTCCGCCCCAAAGGGCCTGAAAACCACCCTTCTCTGGATGGTGAACACTATCGCTGGATGCGCATCGCCGAAAGTACCGACCTGAACGATGATGAATGCCTCCGCATCTTTGCTATTGCACCAGAAGAAGAGCACGATCCTTCTGAGGTCATTTTTGCAGAACGCAACCAGGCGATCGAATACATCAAACAAGATGATCAGCTGTCTGAAGAACTGTCTGACAATGATGGCAACATTGTATTGTGTAAAATTACGACATCTGTCGTTTCTCACCGTCAATAATGTTGTAAAAATAATCCATTCAGGTAAGATGGGCGAAAGCCCGTCTTTAACTCACATTTTTTCAAGGTAGATTAATCAAAATGATGTTAAAACACACATTCACCACGGTCGCAATTGCATTAACATTATGTTTGCAGGGATGCGCTGAAGAAAAAGCAACCGTCGAAGATCAAATACAAACGTACGAATACTCACCGGAAAAGCTCACTGAAGACATGTTCACTGTCTCCAACCTCCGCTTCAACCGCGAGATCAGTCATTTTATTGACAATATTGGTGCCGGTGAGTTTGGTACTGTTGCCGGGATTACCGTTAACGGCACCAAAGACATATACATGATCCAGGGTGATTCGGTATTTAAAACCACAGTGGCGGCCCCAAAAGCCTTATCGCAAAATGGTCGCGGAAAAGTAAAGATCGCCGTTCTCTCAACCCACCGCCCCGGTGATTACACGATGTTTGTTAACGGACCCATGAAATCGGTTATCGAAAACAATCCTGAAGAAGCGATGTCCATTGTTGGCGAAGAACTTTATGAAATCCTGAAGCGCCGTAACACACGCCGTAACAGCAGTCTTTACGGCACGAAGCCCGCCGACGTACTTGCCAAAAACTGCCGTATCAACAGCGGTGGCAAATGTCTGCCCGACATCATTAAAATGGAGGGGGTGCAAATCGATCAGTTCTCTTCCTCGTCACCATCAAGCCAGTGGGACGGTGAGCAAAGGGTATCATGGGGCGAAAGCGAAGCCGTTTCCCTTAGCAACCGCCCGGCAAAATCTGACGACGGCGAGTCGTGGGATGGTAACCTTTGATTTAGCAGGCAGCCTGACAAGCTGCCGGCTTTACCACTTTTTCAATGTGTGACTCAAAGGCGGGGGCATCCAGATACCCCGTCACTCTTTCAGACTCCAGCTCCTGCCCTTCCTGATCGACAAAAACAATCGTCGGCAATCCTACAATATTCATTTCGTTCTGAAATGCATTCTTCCAATCTGAATTTTCAGACATATCTATCTGTAAGCGACGGATTGGGGAAAGCGCACTGACGACACCGGGATCCGTGAAGGTATTTTTTTCGTACTGGATGCACGCTGAACACCAGTCTGCATAGAGATCTAACATTACCGCCTGACCGTTCATTTTTGCATCATTCAGAGCGGCCTGCAATTCTGATTCACTGTCAATTTTCTCAAATTCCACACGGGAAACGGAACCGTCTTCCTGTGTGGACATGGAGATAAACGTACCTGGCGCAAACTGAACCGCAACAAAGCCCGTCATGGCAACAAGCCCGACAACAGAAACGACAAACCTCACACCTTTCAATACCGACGGCGCACTCTCTGCATTTTTCACATACAAATACCCCATCATTGCCATACCCACAAGCGCGTAAAGTGTATTTGTGTAAATCTCATCCACCACACGACTGGCAAAATAAACGGACACCAGAAGTAGCGCAAAACCGAAGGCGTGCTTCACCACATCCATCCATGCCCCGGCTTTAGGTAATAATTTACCGCCAGTAACCGCAAACAAAATCATCGGCAGCCCCATCCCCATGCTTAACAGGTACAGAGACAGAAATCCGGTGACTGCATCGCCGGATGTCGCTATAAACATCAGGATGCCTGCCAGCGGCGCTGTTGTGCACGGAGAAGCAACAAGTCCCGACAGGGCTCCCATGGCTACTGCTCCCCCCAAAGAACCGCCCTGTTGCTTCTGGCTCGCAGCATTCATTGCATTTTGGTAGCGCCCTGGCAATTGCAGATGGTACAATCCGAACATACCACCTGACAGTATGAGAAAAAGCGCGGCAACCGTTAATGTCACCCCGGGGTGTTGCAGAGCTATCTGAAATTTAACACCTGCCATCGCGACGACGACGCCAATAAGCGAATAAACAACCGCCATCCCCTGGACATACCCCATGGAAAGAGAGAGCGTGCGCCATGAAGAACGCGCCCCCTTCCCGATAACAACCGACGACATGATAGGATACATAGGGAAAACACAAGGCGTGAAAGCCAGTCCTAGCCCTAGCGCGAAAAAGGCGAATATCCCCCAGGACGACGAACCGGCATCGATCTCTTTATTTTCTTTACTACCCGGGTAGGGGTTACCCGGCTTTGTTGACGGTTCAGGCAAGGCCGTTTCATTACGCGGTGTGGACGTCGCTTTTTCCACCTGCTTCAAATACACTGTTTGCTCGACAGGCTGGAAACACAGTGAAAGTGAACAACCCTGAAAGCGAACATTTACGGCCTCACCGTCTTTGGCCTCATACACAGGAACACGTAAAACGACCTTGTCGTGATACACCTCCATTGGACCGAGTTCCGGATCGTCGTACCACTCACCGGCCGGCATCAACATTTCACCCAGATCGGCGTCAGATGTTAGTGCGATCCTTGACTTGTACAGCTTGTGGTCGGGTGCGATGGTAAAAACCAGCTCCAGCGTCCCTTCATTATCCTGAGAAAAATCCAACATTAACGCCTGTTCCGCAGTCATCACCTGCATCGTGTCAAGCGGGTTGCTTATCCCCATGGATTTCAAAGGTGAGTTAAATCCTGACGCCAGAGCTGCGCTGTTAACGGAAATACAGAATATAAGAAAATAAAAAAGACGCATAACCATCCTTAGTTTTGTCGCGACTGATGGCGAAATATATCATAAAGACACTACTGCCTGCAAAAGAGTTCATGCATTTTTAACAGGCGTAAAAAAACCCGGCCTTGGCCAGGTTATTTTTAACGTAAAGGTGTCACTTAACTCACTTCTTCATGAAGTGGGTGATGTCCTTTCTCCGCCTGAATACGCATGTAAATTTCTTCACGATGCACAGACACTTCCCTTGGCGCATTAACACCGACGCGGACTTGATTGCCTTTTACTCCCAAAACCGTTACGGTAACGTCGTCACCGCCCATTAATGTCTCACCTACTCTTCTCGTTAAAATCAGCATGATGCTTCCTTACAATGTTATCCCAAATACACTTTACAAAATATACAACAAATTTGCAAAGTTTTTATTAAAAGCAGCGGGCTCACAACCTGCCTGTTTTCAATGCTTTATAATATTACCACTGTTTTTTATAATTACAAGCATTTTTTGACTTTTTTGTTTTATTTATTTCATTCCTCATTGTCCGTGATATACTGCGGCTTTATTGCCAACAAGGAAGAGGCATGCCTACCACCATCTCGCTGCGTGAATTTCAAAAAATATGGTCGCTACGTACACGGTTCTCTGTATCCGACGACGGAAAAAGCGTCAGGCAGATCATTCTCACCCCGAAAGAACCGGAGCAAGAAAACTACCATTCCTCTCTGGAAAGGGCGCAACAGGCCGCTTACTACGAATTTACCCGCCAGGCTTCAGATACGTACCTTATCCATATGGGATACTGGCGTCGGCCCAAAGTGCGATTTTTTCGCTGGTTCAACACAATAACCGGCAACAGGGCGATGAAAAAGTTCGCCAAAGACACGGTTGAGAAGTTCAAGTCCACCATGAATGAAGCCAAAAAGCACTCAGAAATCGATTTTGAGCTCTTTTGCGCGGAACATCTTGAAACACTCACTATCGCAGAAACCGTCACCATCGCCAAGTTAGTGCAGCCGGGTACGCCGGTGTATGCCGTTAGTGGCGAAAACATTATGAGAACACACACGCTTACCATGCATGATGACATCGTGACGGACATTAACGTCAGGGCCAGTGCGTGCGGCAAGGAGTTATTACTGACGTATCACACTCAAAAAGGGCTAAGCTTGCGGTTTGACCACGGTATTGAACTACCTGACGGGGAGTGGCTTCACGGCGATGCGCAAATGCGCCTTTACACATCGAAAGCACAGGCTGTCAATGCGATGCAGGCCATGTGCGCATCATTGTCTATGCACATCATCCAGGACAAACGTATTGATGCGTTACCACTTCACGATCAGACCCTTACACTTGATGATGCGAAACAAATAAAAAAATCCGTGGAAGATACGACATTCATCCCATCCGAACTGCCCTATGAAGGGTGGGGAGATCTTTCACAAAACATTCAGTGAAAATCCGGTTGAAAGCGTAATGTTTTTGGCAGGTAGATGGAATAAGCGCTAACGTTGACACAGGGTGGGACCTGTGACTCAACCATGTTTATCGCATCAATTGAGTTTTCCGCCTCCACGCGCACAATGACGCTTTCTTCTGTTTCCGGGTCAAACCAAACAACACTGAATGGCTGTCGCCTTGGATCTTCATCCTGTTCTGACGGGTTAAGCTTGGCAAAACCCGCAATAAAAATAATCATTTCACTTTGAGTTATAATCAGCCCGGATTCTACGTCCTTCGCTATGCGTTCATACTGATCATGTAACTTAGCGCCGATTGTCATTTAGCACACACCTCTGAGGGGTTTTATTTTTGCGAATCCATACTTTAACACAAAATACAAAGCGACGTAAATAGTTCTTTTTTTGTATTTTGTATATTTAACAGGTACCAAGCCGTAGAGTTCGCCGTTCTTCTTTTGCTTCCTGGCGCACCCCTGATCCTTCAACTGACTTCTTCTGGATCTCAGAAGGCGGCGTGATTTCCGGCGATTTCCGTTGCGCCTCAATAAGGGTCATAATGTTTTTGTTACACTGTTTCAGCAGCCCGACCGGACCATGTTTAAAATGCGATTCCACCGCGTTATGAAACGCATTGAAAACGTCCTCATCCGGACCATAACCCAGCTGCTTGGCATTCGATAAAAGTATCTGTTTCAACTGACCAGGCTCCAGTGTCGCATGGTAGCCAAAAACAGTCTCTTTTAACAAACTTCTCAGCTTGGCATCAGGATCATGCAGGCGAAACGCTTCCGGTGTCGGGTAAGCTTTTAATGAATTGTAGACCCCACGGGAATAATTCACATTATTTATTTCCCCCATGTAGAAGTCCATCCAGTCTCCGGCATAAACCGGTGTTTTTCGTCGCGAAGACTCATAAAGGTTCAATACATACTGACTCGCGGGTTCAAGCCGGCCGGTTTCCGTGCCGTGCTGGCTTTTGGTGTCATCCTGAGGGCCGTAAACTACCCGTGAAGCAATGGTTGCATGGCGCATCCGGGTAGACTCAAGATTTAATGGTACACGCCCATTCTTTTTGGCTACCTCATCGTCTGACGTTTTGTAGGCATAGTGACGCAACAGCACCCTGTCTAGTGTTGAGCTATCAGATAAGTAGCCACGCGAATTATCATCCCCCTGCAAGGAAACCTGACGCAATAAATCATTAACGTCCCGGCCGTCTTCTTTGGCCGCCATCCTGACGCCTTCAAGAAAAGGGTGAGGCTCCTTGCTTTCATCCATCGCCCCCATAATAGCTACCCGCGCAATCATCCCCTGTTTGGCCTGCGCGTAAGCTATCTGTTTCAAATCATGCTTTTGATCTGCACTTGGAAAAGCCGGAATGATTACCCCGTAAAACGGGCTGCCTATGGTATCGGGCTTAAAGACATGATCCTGCGCCTTCCAGCGCACATCCAGCGCCTTTCTGTCTACGGTGTTGTGAAGTTTTTCAAGGGGGGTTGCTTCTGCATCGTCAACGTGCGCTTTTACATAATCCATATTGAAGTCGCCACCCGCCTTGAGCGCCGGCAACTGCTTATGCATCTTACGTAAAGACCGGGTGTATGCCCGGTAATGGTCACCTGCGCCCTCTTCAAACAAGGCATACTGAGCGATAGCATGTTTGTTATCGGTATAAATATTTACCTTGCTTGCCGTTTCACCAAGTTTTCCAAGTAGTTCATTGGCGCGTTCTGCCCCCGCAGCAATTGCCATCATCTCTACATCATCAGGGTTGTAAGCTTCAGCCATAACGCCATTGAATTTAGACAGGATGTCCTTTCTCTCACCGTCAAAGCGAATATAAACACGCCCGGCATATCCACCCAGGCGCAAGTCTTTGTTAAATGATCCATCACCGATAATTTCAACGCGTACAGACATACACAGCTCCCTTAAGGTTTCCCCGGCCTGACAGAAGGCGACTCACTTTCTACTTTGATAGTATCATCTTGTTCAGACAAAGGTTTGCTATCTGGTGTTTTCTGCTCGCAAAAGGTCATTTCAGCCTGTTTGACCGCGATGTTAATACTTAACGCATTCGGTTTTTTTTGCTTGCACATTTTATCCAGCATGCTTTGCACCGCAGGCATGAGAGCAATACCGTTCTGCCGGATCACCGCTTGCGCCTTGGGCATAAGTTGCTGTGGTTCAAGATAGCGTCCGTAAGTCTTAAACAATTCCGCGAGCTGTGTCGAAACATTATGTTTCGCCACATTCATCCTGACCGCACTACCGGCATTTTCTGAAACCCTGACCGGCTCTGATGTCATCTTTTTCGGTGCAGCGGTTACCACTTTCCCACTCGCCCTGGCTGCAAGACTGCCGGAGATAAATCCTTTCACTGGTTTTTTCTGCTCCCCAGCGACAGGTTCAACCCTTTTCCCACGACTTACCGGAGAACGTCTAACTGGTTTTTTATCTGCGCTATGCCTGATATTTTCTTCATACCAGGCACCCGCACTCACTGCCGGAGACTCGCCATTTCCATTCTCACTTAGCTGGATTTGACGGTGCGCATAATCGCGACGTTCGCGTTTCAGCCCGGTAAGAATGCGGCGTTCCCCCAAATCACTCAGGCTGGCGCGACCCGTCATATAATCAAGCAGACGCTCCGGCCTCTCTTCGTGAGGTATGGACACCAGACCACCAAGTCGCTTACCCCATTCTGCTATCGTTTTCGCAGAGAACCGGTCAGCAGAGGATGAAAAATCCATTACCAATTTACTTGCAGCGTCTTTACGTCCCGTCAAAAAATTATAATTCAACCTTTCCGTTATATGCTCGCCGTAAATAAGCTGGGAATACGCTCCCGCACAGGCAAACGTCTGCGTCACAGGCAAAGTACCGCCCTGAAGCGCCCTGTCATCCATGTAACGGTAACGACGCAGAAGCGCCATATCCAGCCCCTGATAGGACGGAATGTTATCAGGACGCCACCCAATCACCGTGCACACATCCTCAAACGGCTTCCCCTCTGACTCTGCGGCATCCCTCACCCCATTTAAAAAGGGATGAGAAGGTTCGAGGGCGGCCCCGTCTTCCCTTGCAACTCTTACTGACTGACCGTCCTGAACAAGACGACGCCCAAGTGATGCCCACTCCCTGTCCGTCAAATCCTGTTGTTTTTTTGGCAGGATCACAGACACAAAGTTACCTACCTTGGGGCGAAAAAGGTGTTCCTGAGCTTGGGATCTCGCCACCACCGCAGCTTTATCTACCCGGTTGTGTATTGTTTCAATTTCATTGGCCTGATGAGAAGGAACGTGCGCCCTGACCTTATTGATCGTAAAGTCGACATTGTTTCTGGCAAGTCCCCCTACCATCTTTACTATTTCATGATATTGCTGCAAGTTCAGAGTGTTTGCATTAGGCTCCGCCAGCTTGTCAATAACGGACTGGTTATCCGTGTAAAGGGCAATGGTGTCGTAATTGTCGCCTGCTTCGATTCGCTTTACTGCTTCCATGAGCGCGGCAACAATCGCCTCCCACTCCGCAACATCAGAACTGCCAACATCCGTGGCGAATCCATGCATAAGATCGAGCGATTGATAATCGTCAACCGGGTCGTTTTTTATGGCGAAAGCAAACCCCGCCAACCCTTCCGAGTGAGCAAACGAGCCATCCGTTACTATTGTCATACAGCGGGACATACCAAACCCTCCTTTTTTTGATAGTATCACACAAAGAAATTATTATTTCACTTTTTTGTTGTAATTTAAAGGTTTGGTGAAACAATTTCTCAAAACTGTTTACTCCCGCACATAAAAAAGACCGCAACAGTGCGGCCTTCCTGTAACTGACGATGTTTTTTATTTTTCATCGAAGGAGAAGCGTCGTACCGGGAAAACCTCAACGGCGGGCAAAACGGCATCCTGTTTGGGCAGCAATATAACATCCACGCGACGATTCTCGGACGCCTCTGTGCCTGTCATATTTTTTAGCGCGGTGGGCCTCGTTTCGCCCCAAGCCTGTCCCCACGTATCTTTTTTGTCAAAACCAAGCGCGTCAACAAGGTGTTCCCTTACCCGCTTCAGCCTCATTATGCTGAGATCATGATTATACTGAGCGTCCCCAATCAAAGATGCATGAGCATGAAGTTGAACATGATAGTTTGATGGTTCACCCAATGTCCCCATCACTACACGCAAACGCTCCAGCTCACTTTCATCAAGCAACGAACTGTTGTTACCAAACAGAACAGGAAAGCGTTCCGCGTTGTCCGGGAGTACCCAGGGACGCTCTGCATCCGTAAGCGTCAAATCCAACTCCCCTTGCAATGGCCACTGTCCGGTCTGCCCTACGACATCTTTTCCTGTAGGAAGAAGCTGAACGCAAAACGACCAGGCCCGTGTGGCATGGGTTCCTACTAAGTCGACGCTACGGTTCCCACTGTGCAATGTTGACGCGTCAGGGTGGACAACATCACCATCACATGCCGGCCCGTTCGCACGAATAAACCATCTTACGGTATACTGGCTTTCCTCATCAATATCAATACGGGCAAAAGGGGAGAGTGTGGTCGTAAGTCTGTATGGACGGGCGGTGTCTCTGCATTGAACAGCAAACGAACCCATGAGTGTGTGGTCTGATATTTGATGAGTTTCCGCTTTTGTCCGGTCAAACGTACACTGTGGCACACTGTTGTCAACACGCAGCCCGACACGCGTTGTTTCTTTCTGTGCCTGCACCATACCTGAAAATGCTGCGGCCAATATAAAACCACCCACTACGCGGGGCAAAAAAATCCTTTTCACGTCACATCCCTCTCTTCTGTTTACCGCCTTAATATAACACACTTTCGCTAACAAAAATGAGGTTACAGACAACAAAAAGCCCGTCTTGCGGGCTTTAAAATTACACTTCAGTCTTTTTAAATCTGCACTTCATGGCGCGCAATGTACCTGCCACTATCCACACCATCAACATGGACGACAAGAGGATTAGCACCCACTGCGGCATAGACATGCCAAACAACGACCAGTCAATGTCACCACAAGGGCCGTTTGCTTCAAACATAAACGGAACCCAGCTGTCCAACGGTATCTCCAGAGGAAAAACCGGCGTTATCTCACAGCTGCTGAAAAAGGGATTACTGTCTTTTTGAAGGCCCGCGTGCTCGCTCGCTTTAATGATGCCATAAACCGCCGCGCTTCCTGATGCGATACCGCCGGCAAACCACGTTATCATCCGGGGGGCGATATACGTCAGCGTGCTACCCAGTGCAACGCCCAGGACGGCAAAGCGCTGATACACGCACATGATACAAGGCTCAAGGCCCATTGCGTACTGAAATACCAGGGCTGCAATCAGCATCCCCCATGCACCAAGCGCAACGACGCCTATTAATTTTCGTTCCATAATATCCTCTACTTCTCGGGTGGGTATACTGCTTCAGGGTTGCCACGGTTGTCGTGAATATACGACATCGCCTCACCCAGTTCATCAAAGGCAACACAGATGCACAACAACAGAGACAGCGCTACAGCCGGCAGGAGCAACAGGGGTTGCCATAAACATAACGGAATCAGCGCAGCAAGCGCAACGACAATCCTTTTATCAAGCATAAATCCATCCTTAGATCTTTCGTTTCTCGAATTCTATCACAACAATAGTGGTTATATATACTAAAGAACAGTGAAAACGGAAAAAGTTTTGTTGTTTTTTTATTTGCGCTGCGGATTGTTTTTGGGTAAACTCCTGTTGCTGATTTTTTAAATGCTTGCATTGAGCATTTGTCATCACGGATGAGGCTAACTACAAGGAGCAGTGTTATGTCCGATAATGACCCTTTTTTGTCAACCGGTGTAAATATTAACCCGTCAGATCCTGTTATCTACGTCGTCTACAAACAAGGCTATTACGGTCACGGTATCCACGGCATCGATCCTGATAAAGGTAACGCCATTGAAATGGCCAAACACGCCGCACGCCGCGACAAAGATTCTCATCACTCTTACGATGTTTACCCTATCCCCATTGGCAAATTGCCTGTACAATCAGCTGATCCAATGACAGATTACGGTTGGATGAACGCTGAACCTGTATTTAGCGTCAATCAGGACGGTGTTATCAGCGAATAACACAAGATATAACTCTGAAGGCTGGTAAAACAGCCTTTTTTGCAAGGTCTTATGATGAAAGTCATCCCTGTTTCTGACAGCCCTTTATTTAATGATTTACTGCATTTGCGTCTGAGACGAATACTGTCCGGACCTGTGATCCCGCGCTATACGCTGAAAAAAGTAAACACTGCACTCTATCTGCTTTCACTGACAGAGTATGATGTTATCGCGTGGATAAGTGAGGAATCCGAGCTTAACTGGCTTGTCCGCATATATAAAGACAATAATTTTATTCAGCAGTTTTCTCACGCTGGCAGTAATCTCAACATCCGGGTGAAAAACACCAAAAAAGAAAGGCAGCCTGTTTTCGCCATTAAAACTGATGTCCTTTTCTCATTGTTTGACAACATCTCCCAACAGTACCAGGATGGTGCTGCATTCGGCGAACTGTCCGCCTCTCAGTGGCGCGGCAAGTTTAATGAAATGGCCGGCGACGGGAATGAAATACACGTATCCAAAGTGGCCAACTTGATCGATCGTCACCAAACCGGAAAACTGACAGTTAATGCCAATAAGGCGATTTATTCATTACTGCGGCAAGTGAGGGAAAAAAGGCACATCATCGGCGCATAGCATCACCTTGTTTTTCGCTGCATCAAAAAATCTACGTGCAACTTACATACAATCTGATATATTACGATTAACGTCAAGGATTGACGCTTATTTGTTTCAGGGAAGAAGCTTATGAAAGTTATTATTACCGTTCTCGTTAGCCTTGCTGCCGCCGCAGTGGCATATTGTATTTTTTCTGGCCATGTCCAGGCAGGAAGCGCGCCTTCAGAAGCGCAGCTTCAACCTCACCTCATCGGTGCAATGGGGATCTCTCTTATGGCCGTATCACTGATGGCGCGAAGAAGAAAACGAAAGTGACTATTTCTCTTGTTCAGGCCAACATTGTAGACATGATCCATGCAGGCATGCTGGATGTTGCTATTCACTCCTGCAATTGTTATCACCGGATGGGAAGCGGAGCAGCCAAAGCCATCAGCGAAGCGTTTCCTGCTGTTCTTGAAGCTGACATGAAAACAAAGCGGGGCGATAAAAACAAGGTGGGTACATACAGTCACGCGGTCATTCACCTTCCGTCTGAACAACCTGTTGTCATCATAAATGCCTACACGCAACATCACTATGGTGTTTACCATTACCAGGAAGGTTCGTTTGATTACGCTGCACTTGATTCTGTTTTCTCAGCTATACAGCGACGCCTTGGCGCAAAAGGACTACGGATGGCCATGCCTTTTATCGGCGCTGATCGTGGCAACGCGGTACCCGGCGAAATTATGTCGCTTATTCATAAGCACTTTAAAGACGAAAATATGTCGGTAACGCTTCTTCCTGAAGAGGGCAGGCGCATCAAACCGGCCATGAGACCTTATTACAACGACGCCTCACTTGTCAGCATCCCTCATTCAGGCGCGACAGCCAGTTAATCACCCCCTGCTTACCAAGATAATCAACAGCCAGCCTGTATGTATCACTGTCATGCCAGGGCGGGAACGTATTAAGACACCATTCTGATACCAGCTGGCCGACAATCATGCCAATGTGAAACGCTGCCTCCGTATCATTATCGACAGACAAACCCGCCCCCTCTGTTACCTGGCATTCCATTAACATAGACGCCCACGGATCCCTTGATTCTTTGGGGAGTTTTGGCAGCGCTTCTATAGGTGTCATGCCTCGCAACATAAGCCAGCGCCATAACGCAGACACGACAACATCATGTACAGTTCTCATTCACACCTCGCGCACTCATTATGGCACAAATGATAATCCCTCTACCTTTCCACGGTAAATTAAACTTTTTTGTTGTAAAATATAGGTTTTATGGTATGCTTTAAATCTCAGAAATCACGACTCACACAGGAAAAATAATGAACATTTTTGTTAGCTACCCTTCCCCGAAAGAAGAAGATAAACCAACCGCATTCACTTCAGCGTCCGATCTCGCCGAACATCTTATTGCACTTGCCGGCGACGCCGATGAAACACTTTGTGATGTCAACGATAATGAAATTAACTGCGATGTCAAGCTGGTTACAGAACTACTTGAGTCTGGCAAAACCATCATTGTGGGTGATTTTATCGAATCAGGCACACGCATCGAGTTGAACGAAAACATGCGCGACGTTCACCCTATCGCCCGTTATCTTCGTGCTGACTCCCTGTAAATTGATGACGTGTTTTGCCGAAACGTCGAGCTTGAACTTAAACCTATCATGCTGGACCACCTGTTAGCCGATGACGGAGGCAAAAAGCCCTACTTGAACAATGGGGTAATCGCTTGTTGAAAAATCTCCGATCAAACCTGATCATGGTAATTTTAGGGGAGGTTTATGCGGTGCGATTATGGTTTGGTTGGAATTGGGCAGGCGGCGGCACATTACGGCGTGAGTGTGGTAACAATGCGGCGCTGGGAACGTGAGAAACGACTTTTCCCGGGCTCCCGGACGCTGGGTGGACACCGGCGATACCGTCTTGACGGCGATGAAGACCGGACTTCCGTCGGCTATGCCAGGATATCCGGTAGTGATCAGAAAGCAGATTTGGACCGACAAAAAGATTTTCTTTCACCGCACTGCGACGAAGTCATTGGCGATGTCGGTTCAGGACTGAGCTGCAACAAACCTTGCCTGAAGAAACTGTTAAACCTAAACCGCAGAATCAAAGCGCTACATCTGGCGTATCGCGATCGCCTGCTGAGATTTGGTCAACCGTTGATTTTCCAGTGCTGTAAGTGGGCGGGCGTTGACGTTATTGTCCATAAAAACGATGAGGAAACCACTTTTGAACAGACATTGTGCCATGATGTGATGACGTTGATGGCTGTTTTTTTCTGCAAAATTATACGTAGACGTTCCCATCAAAAACGTTGTGGTGTATAATCTAAAATATGCAGACATCCACGTACACCACGCTGATCAAGTCAGCCGACATTAGCCCGGAAACAGAGAATTCACTTTCTGCGTATGCGGCGTTGTTCGGCCGCGTGGAACGTAAACTCTACGCAAGCCTTTGTGTCGATAAAATAACGGCGAATGAGCGCAAAAGTCACTTCATCAGCAAATGTCAAATCAGCGCCCGGCAATACAATGCGATCCTGCGTACGTTGACCGGCAAGCTAGATTCAAAGCGTGAACTGGATAAGATTTATCAGTCTGAGAAAAAAGAGCGTGTCGAAGCGGTTTCAAAGACCATTGAGCGACTTCGTGGTCAAGCTGACATGCTCTCAAAAACCGGCGGTGTGCCGTCCGAAATTCAAAAAATACGCTTCAAAGCGCACCAG
>MDSZ01015430.1_pt1 | contig 41222 bp, 43 predicted proteins | sample 811201 | NCBI WGS metagenome assembly MDSZ01 (sample SAMN05326647, study PRJNA326480) | marine metagenome | isolation source: seawater | place: Indian Ocean: North | collected 2010 | reverse complement strand
GCTCCAAACCTTCCCTCACTTTTTGGATTTGGGGTTTCTATTTTCTCTATGTTCTCTGAATTCAACGCTGAATGTCCTCGTTTCCCGTTTTTCGACTCTGAAGGGTCAGTTTTTCATTTTATGGTGTTTGAAAAGGAAGACCTTTTCGGAGAAACACTTAAATATGCTGACGCTACGGGGTCTTCAAAGGGTGATTAGGGTAGCATGGAAATCCTATCGGTCTTCGGAACCGATGACGGGGGTTCAAATCCTCCATCGCCCACCAACATAATGCTTAAAAGGGTGATTGGAGATTGAGTTCTATGGGAAGATGGTTAGCCAACAATGCAATTCAAGATGAGTTGGCAGATGTGCTTCGAGATAGGGAAGCAATTTGGGCGCAGATGAGTCCGAGTAAGGATAGGCCATTTTGGTGTAGGAGAACAAGAGTCAATTCTGCAAAATCAATACAGTATTGGCTCGATTCACTACAATTTCCATACTACTCTGTTGGTTTGTTCATGGGAACCAATGTAATCAATTGGGATGCCATGCCTATGCAACCTCCACCTTTGAGGGCGAAAGGTAATCTCAGAACTGAACACAAAAATGCGTGGGAGAAATACCTCACACCAAAGGGTTGTAAAGAGTTAGGTCTTGATTGGGAAGATATTTGGGTTGCCAAATCTATGCTTTTCGATTTTGACCATAAGGAAACACCAATGGTTGCATTGGATAGGGCAGTAAAGACCGCAACATATTTAAGGGATGATTTGGATTGTTCCCCTATGATGGTATTTTCAGGCTCAAAAGGATTCCATGTTCATGTTAATCCTGAAGAAGCATCTATTTTGACTGATTGTATTCCTACTGATTTCATTGAAAAGAAAGACCCTCTCCGAGATTTGGGGAAGCATTATGCCTCTGTTGTGGAGCAAATTGCTAAGGATGCAACAAGGGTGAAGTTTCCTATTGAAGACAGGTCATCGAACTTCAGACAAGGAATTGTGAGGTGTCCTTATTCAATTCATCCCAAAACAGGACAAGTAGTATGGCCTCTTGATAATCGAGATGTCGAGAACCTTCAAGGGTTGGGTGAAGATGCCTCTATTGAAGATATTGCGAAAAGGCTTCATGCTTGGGATATACCAAACCAAAGTTCCTTTGCTACTGATTATGATTTGACTTATATTCCACCTGAATCAAGGTGTATTGGCAGAGGTATGCCCTCATTTACTCTTTGAACCTGAAAGTAAAACAATCATAAGGCTGAGTCCTATGCCTCCGATAAGGATGAGATTTTCATCCAAACCACTTTCTGCCTGTGGATTGCCACTTTGCACTCTTGAAGGGTCGGCAAAACTCATCTCTTGAGATTGCTCAATTCTTTCAAATTCATCTTGAGGGACAGTAATAGCCCAACCCCAATCATACCAACAATTACTGATTTCCTTTTCATCTCCGAAAAAACCTTCAACAGTTTCAGTTCCTTCTTTGCATTTTCCGCCTGAACAATTTCCTGTGGATTCATTACTGACTTTCACAAGGTATTCCGCAGGTTCATTTATATCAAAGTAAATTTTTCTCGTTCCTTTTGGGTCGCCTGAAAAAACCGTATCATGAACTTCTTCTGCATCGGCAGGGAAGTTTCCGATTCTGTTGCCATCTTCATCCAATGGCAATTTTGAAACTCTTACCCTTACAGAATGATTTGCCGCATTATCTCTGACATAATTCCCTGACATTGAACCTGTCAAACTTCTTTGGTCAAAAGCATCTAAGCCAATCCAATACTTGACCCTCGCATCCAAATCTGAGTCATACACATATCCGTATGAAATCTCATGCCTCGAACCACAAACACCATTGTAAATCTTTCGGGTTTTAGACCATTGGCCTACTTTCATATCTCTTGTTGCCATCTCAAGCCCTCCGCAACAATGAATAAAGTGTTGTTAAACCAATGATTCCACCTGCTATTACCAAGCGTTCTTGATTGTCGCTTTTTGGAATCGCTTGTCCTGTTTGTGCATCATAATCAGGTTCCATATTTGTAAATTTCAAGTTTCCATTTGCATCCAAGTATGGGAATGGAGCAATAACACCCACATAGGATTGAATGAATGGGGAAGGTTGAGTTCCTGAATCTCCGATGAATGTGCATCCATATTTGTTTGTCCCTACTGTTGCTTGTGATGCACTATATCCTGTGGCAAGACTAACCAATGCTTCAATCCCACCCCATTGTGTAAGTATCCAATCAGTCAAGACCCAATCAATTGCGAAGACTGCAACTCCTGTGGCGATAGCCGCACCCGCACCGAGAGCAGTTCCTACCTTTGCGATTAGGGCAGAACTCAAAGCCAAGTTTCCAACACTAACTCCTGCAAGTGCCAAGAATGCTACTTCGATTAATACGGCCAATGTCAAAACTGCTAAAACGGCTACAACAGTTCCTTTGAAAATCTGTTTTTGTATCTCTTTGATTCTATCGGTTTCGCTTTTGTCGGCATCATGATTGTATCCGTAGTTGAATGTGAATGCGTATTGCCCCCATTTAGCACCCTTTGGAATTTGATATTCGCCTGATGCTACGCCATTTGAGTTCGTAGTAATGGATTTTGAATGAACTCTCGTTAGTATCCTTTGAGGGTCAGTTCTTGCCTCGATTGCTGAATTGTAGTTTGGCATTTCTGTGGCAGTCCCATTCATTACTGCAACTAATTCTTGAGCATACACAGTTTGTTCATCATCTGTTGCCTCATCGAAAACCATATTGCGAACCCTTACGGTATATTCAAAATTTTGTCGCCATACTTCAAACCTCACTTTGTCAGATTTGGGTGTGCGCTGAGAGATGGGAACTGAAGTATCTCTTTCAGGATATGTCGTTATGGTATATGAAACCTTCGATGTAGGTGCAATTTGTTCCCACCCAATAGTTCCACCTATCGAGGTAGGGTTGTTTATCTCCCCTTCAGGATTGATAACTTTCATGGTTGTTTGAATTGTAGGTCTGCATACCATTCTATCACCTCAGAATGATATACTCAGCCTCTTTTGAAGTTTTATTTCGCCTAAAAATCAAAGCCAATCCTAAAATCCCAACGATTCCTATACCGCCAACGATAGCCAATCTTTCATTCGCCTCACCCTGACAAGCCTCAATACAAGTGTTTATGTCGGCTCCCGTTCCATAAGAATTAGGATTCTCTGCACATTTTTCGGAACAGTTGATACCAAGAGTTTCTTCTGTGAATTTTTTAATTCCATCTCCGATAGTGTCAGGAAGGATGGAAACGATTTGGTAAAGCCCATAGAGTCCTATGGCTCCCGCCCCTACTGTAAATGTTTTCCAAACAGGGAAATTCTTTACTGCGGGACTGCTCATAATACCTCCGACTGTCGCACCAAAACCTGCTCCCGATGAACCTACGGAGGCTCCACCCGATGAAACTTTCACAATTATCATTCCCTCTTGAACATTGACGAATCCGCCCCCATCCTTGCGGATTAGATTCCCTGACTTGTTAAGTGCTTGATGATTAGTTCCTACTTTGATTCTCGTTCCATCATTATTTGCTCTAACCACTCCATCAATGTTTTCAAGTTTGCTTGCATCACCAACATCTGCTTTTGTGATGATGCCTTCAACTTTATCTATCGTCTGCACATTCCCCGCAGGAGTTGTGATGGTATCGCCAACTTTTGTAGTCCCTGCAATAACATCTGCGGTAGCACCGCCCACCCTTCTGAGCCTAAAGGCATCGGCTACTGCACCGAACCCTTTGCCTAATCCCTTGAATAATCTGCCCCCCAATCCAATAAGCCCTCCCGTAGCATTGAATACTTCTGAACCGAATCTTTGGGGGTCGTAATTTGGATTCTTCTTTTCAACTTGTTTCAGAGAAACCTTTGTCGGACTGTCTATTACGCCTTGTTGAGCAAATTGTTGGCCTTGTGTCCTTAGGGCGAATGCGTCTATTCCACCATGTTCTGAGTCTATATCAATGGAAATGTAATCATCGTATGCACCATCGAGCCACACAACAAAAGTTTCATGATTGGGGGCTGAAGAATCCGATTTCATAGGGTTAGAACTGCTCCTGACCCACTCATAAAGGCTTTGTCCGTTAGTGTTAGGTTCTTGTCTGTTGGCTCCTGTTGTTCCCTTTGCGACATACACATCATTATTGAAAAAGTTCCAATTATTTGTTTTTACTTTGATTTGAACTCGCCAATTGTTCTTTACTTTAAGTTTGATTCCACCTGAGATGTATCCACCCAAACTCAAATATCTATCGCTATCCATCAGTTCCACTTTATTGCTACTTCTCCAATCGGTTTTCCCAACTAAAGTTCGTTGTTCAAATGGATTTTCCTCTTCAGGAACATTTACGCTTCCAATTCCCATGTAATCTTTGAATGAATAATCCTTAGCCTTGAACCACTCAACATCGGGTTTCAAATCCTCCTTTGGCTCAGTCTGTGAGGGTATGCCATTAGGATTCTGAGGTGAAGTTTGATTTTGATTGGTTTGCGAGGGTAGTTGGTTGCCTCCTGCGGTGGAATCGTCAGAGTAAATTGCATATCCAATTCCTGCAACTGCTAAAACGCCAATTAGCGGTGCAACTTTAGCCATATCTTTGCTTATCTTGAACTGATACTTAAAGGTGATGGATGGGAAGTCTTATCTATGTGAGAGGTTGAATTCCAATCATGGATTCACCTAAAGTCCTTTCAAAAGAACAAAGGATGAGGATTTGTAAGTCATGCCCACACCTCGAAAAGAAATTCTTTACACCTGAAAAATGTGGTGTGTGTGGATGTTTTTTGAAGTTGAAGACAAGTATGGAATCAGAGAGTTGCCCTCTTGGTAAATGGTAAAGGTTCATAAAGGTAGTCGCCCCACTATTATTTCATGGGAGCGATTCTATCAACACCAAATGCAGACTCGATGACGATTAAGACCCTTGATGGCGAAGAACATGATTGGGAGTCATTGATTGAAAAAATGGATGATGACGATTTCTATTATGGGCATCTTGGAAAGGTTGCTTTGAGTAGCAGTATCATCAAAACTATTCTGAAATCGCCAAAAGAATATCTCCGATATTTGAATCAGGCAGGGGATGAAGATTCTCAACCTCTCAGGGATGGAAAACTATTTCATTGGAGAGTTCTTGAACCACACAAGTTCGACAATCTTCATGTTATTGATGTATCGTCAAAGAACACTAAGGCATTCAAAGAGGCAGTCGCAGAGCATGGTTCTTCAGTTTTCACCCAAAAAGAAGTTGATAATGCAATCAATCTTGCAGAAGTGATGACTCGAAACCAAGAAATCGCAGACTATTTGGATGGCTCTGAGTTTGAAGTCCCTCAAATTCAAATGATTGACGGTATTCCAATCAGAGGGAAGGCAGACATTTTGAAGGGAAATGAGATTATTGATTTGAAAACTACTGCTGATTTGAGAGGATTCATGTATTCCGCAAGGAAGTTTGGATATGACCTCCAAGCGTATTTGTATCTCCAACTATTCCCTGAGTGCGACACATTCACATTTATTTGCATTGATAAGAAAACACAAGATTTAGGAATCTATTCTTGCTCCGAAGAATTCTTGGCCTCAGGCAAGGAAAAGTTGGAACGAGGAATTTCACTATTCAAGAAGTATTTCACAGACGATGAAGACCCCGAAGAAACACTTGCTCAAATGGTTTATCACGGAACACTCTGAGGGATTCTCATGGAGGATACTTCGGTGGATATCACCACCATCAATGTCGGTGAAGGTGCAAAGGGAGGTAAATTAATTGACCTTGAAGTTGAGGAAACTCATTATATGAAGTCCAAAGGCTCAGGAGATTGTGCTTATCCTTTGATGATATTCTGCCCCAAATGTAGTTCCACTCAGGAATACAACATCAAGGTAGGAGGGTGGAGAGAAAAATGGTTGGTGGAGCCACAGGATTTGGTTTTTACGGTTGGCTACGATGTTGATGAGGATGGTGAGTTGTATGCCAAATGTTTCAAATGCAACTTTGACCTTAGGAATGATTACAATCCTGAAGATGCGAACAATAACAAACAAAGTGAGGCGAGTATTCATCACATCAGTATTGCAGGTGTCAAATATGAGGATAGTTCGTTTGTGATACCATTGGAAACTTACAAGAAGTCAATTCGAGAAGGAATTAGTTGGAAACCCGATATCTTGACCTCTATTTCGGGTCAAACATACCGAATAACATGGTCAAACTATTCAAATACGGAAAATTTAGTATCAAAATCGGGGAAAATTTACATTAATCGAAAACATTGGAAGAACCGTCATCTTTATCAGGGAAAAAGTTCATAGGTGTTGATATGGGAATGAATATCTCAGACCGAATGGAGAAGATTGCCCAATCAGCAGGGGGGTTGGTTGGATTACGATTAGAACTCAAAAGGTTAGGATATCAAAATTGGGATTCGTTGGAATTATATCCTGTTGTTGCATTTTTCCCGAAATACATGGCTGACCCTGATGTTTTGGGAATCGCCATTAGAAATGGTTATTCATTCCGAATCATTCTTGGCCGTGTAAAGTCAGATTATCAAGGTCTAAACGATTGGTTCAAGTATGTTTCCTTACATGATACTTACAATTCCTTGACTGAAGCACTTCTTGACCATCACAAAGCACTTATCGCTACGGAAGTGGATATGGCAGATGCAGTATTGATTGGTTGGGAAAAAATTGTGGAAGAAGTTATTGATGGCATCAGACCTACGAAATACGATGTTGATGATGATGACTTTTTGATTGCAGATGAAGTTATGAACATCACTTTTGGTTTGCCATCTAATTTGAGTGATTCAAGCGATATCATCTCTATTCTTGATGCTTTGAGAGATTTAACCTCAAAAAATCCAAAGAAACTTATTCGGTTCATTGAGAATGAAGATGAATTGTCAGAAGTAATTTACGATTCTGACGAATTCTCTGATGATTTCAAATCAAAGTGGGTTTGACCGACAACCTTAAGTATCAGGTTGCTTGAATGTTTGCTATGGAACTTACTTCAGAGCAATTGGAGCGTTGCACAAAACTTTGTGAAGATAAGTCGAGAATGAGATTAGAGAAATCTAAAATTGAAAGATTATTCACCTCTATGCGACCTGCTTACACAGAAGCAGAAAACGAATTTGTTGAAACCTATTTGATGACTCCATTTCTGATTGAGCAAGGTATGTATCAAGATGGATATGGAAATTGCTTGTTGAAAATTGATAATCCTGACGGTTCCGAATCGAAAACTCTTTGGTCTTGCCACACAGATTCAGTTCACAGAAAAGGTGGGCATCAAACAGTTCACTACAATCCATCTGATGATAAGTTCAGCACTCCCGATGGCTCTTGTCTTGGCGGAGATGACAATTCAGGAACTTACATTCTTTTGGAATTGATTAGACAAAAAATACCCGGTCTTTACATTTTCCATAGAGCCGAGGAAGTCGGTGGAGTGGGTTCCGCTTGGATTGCAGACAATTGCGAAGATATGTTGGCTAAATATGATAGGGCAATCGCATTCGATAGAAAGGATGTCCATAGCATCATTACGCACCAAGCCTCACGAAGATGTTGTTCTGAGGCATTCTCTGACGATTTATCCGAGAAGTTGGGTATGAACCATAGGTCTGACCCCACAGGCTCATTTACGGATACTGCCAATTATGACCATATCATTCCCGAATGCACCAACATGAGTGTAGGTTATTTCTCAGCACACACCGCAAGAGAAACGCAATTGTTAGGATATCTTGTTGAATTAAGTGATGCTTTCGCAAGGATTGATGTTGAAAGTTTGGTAACTGAAAGAAATCCTAACGCACCAAAAGAATACGATATGGGTGGCTATTATGGCTATGGCGGATTAGTTATGCCTTCAAAAGAGGCGAGAGAGGCCGCAGGATGGTCAAAGCAAGACAAAATCAAATGGAAGCAGGATAAAAAGGCTAAGAAGGAAAAGGAAAAGAAGAAGCAAGCAAAATCTAAGGTTGATGACTTCATTAGCCCTGCGGAGGAAATCACTCAAGACGAATTGTATGAATTGATTGAAGATGATTACATGGGACCAAAATCTAAGAAAACAGATAAGGTTGATGAGGCTATTTTTATTGAAGATGATATGGATGAGCCTGATTGGAATGCTTTCTTTGCCCGACTACCCGAATGACCAAAACCATTAAAAGGGTATGGCATAGTAGGTTGGTTCATGTCGAAAAAGAATGCGTGGACTAACCGAGTTTTCGACCTTTTGGATGAAAGGGCGATGAGTAGCACAGAATTATCAGAAAAACTAAAGAGAGTTCTGAGGTATAATCCTCATGCAAGAAAAATCACTCTTGTTTTGAGAGGGGATAGGAGATTTAGAGAGATAGACCAAGTATCTGTTGATTCATGGATGAGGTCTGAGTCGCACAGGGTTGTTTTATGGGGTAGGAACGACAAAAGATATTCATCTGAATATCCTTACAATTCACTCGAATGACCGAAAAGGTTAAATACGAGAAAAATTCAAGAGGCGAAGGGGGGCAGTTATGAACTTCAATGAAAAATGTAGTGAATGTGGTAGTAGGAACCACTATGAAGATGACAAAGGCGAAATCAGTTGTGTCGAATGTGGATTAGTTTTGACAGGCGTTGTGATTGATAGTGGGCCTGAATGGAGAAATTATGGAGAGGGTGAGGCTAACTCACAAGAAAGAACGGGTATGCCAAACACAGAACTTCTGCATGATAAAGGATTAACGACAGATATTGATTGGAGAAACCGAGATTTCGCAGGTGCATCTTTGAACTCCAACTCTGCTAAAATTTTCAGAAGGTTGCGAAGACAACATCAAAGAACGAGAATTAGCAATTCAAAGGAAAGAAACCTTTCTGTGGCACTCGCAGAGTTGCAGAGAATTGCCTCTCAAATGGGGCTACCAAGACCCGTAAGAGAACAATCAGCCTTCATCTATCGGAAAGCCGTTGAAAAGGGGCTTGTGAGAGGTAGGTCTATCGAGGGAGTAGTTGCCGCATCAATTTATGCCGCTTGTAGGATGGGGAACATCCCAAGGACACTTGATGAAGTAGGAGCATTTTCAAGAACAGGAAGAAAAGAAATCGGAAGGACATACCGAGAAGTTGCTAAGGCATTGAGTCTGAGAGTAGCACCATCTTCACCTTCAGAGTATATCCCAAGATTCTGTTCAATACTAAATTTGCCAAACCTTACAGAAACAAGGGCTATGAAGATTTTGAGTGATGCAGAGAAAATAGAACTCACGGCAGGTAGGGGGCCGACAGGTATTGCGGCTCGCTCAGTCTATCTTGCCTCCTTGATTACTCAAAATGCAAGAACTCAAAAAGAAGTTTCTGAAGCGGCAGGTATCACAGAAGTAACTATCAGAAACCGATACAAAGAATTGTGCGTTGCACTTTCTATCAATCCTGATGATTACTGACCCCATACTTCAAATAGGTAGTGGGACAAATCTTGTGTGAGGAATAAATATGAGGTCAAAAGCGAGTATGCTTGATAGTTGGTTGGATGAATGGTCAGCAAGGTTGGATGAAATCGAAAAGGAATCTAACCGAGATGAAATCATGGAGATTGAATTGTTAGAAAAATACACAGTATTCATGATGAGATTGATGCAAACGCCATCAAAACTTTTCAATTTGAGTTTTGGAGGAAATAAAGATGATTAAACTCGATTTTGAAGATGGTTATGTTGCGAGAGAGTGGCTTTCCAAAGATGGCAATAAACACAATGTATATCTCAAAGGTGCATCGGGAGAAATCGGTTGGCTCGATTTGACGAAAGGAAAATTTCACAATAAATCATCCAAAAACTATGGTTTTGTGGAAGAGGAATTCGCAGTTCTTAAGGTGATTCAAGAAGACTCCGCATTGTTTATCGGAGTTGTGGATGACGATATTTCAGTTGCAGAATCTCCAAATGGGGTGGGCTTAAAGGAAGCAAATGAGGCACTATCAGAAGCATTAGAGGGGCAAGACTTCGAGTTGGAATTGAACCTCGGCCCTTCAAGAGAAATTAGGAAGTCAGGCAAGTCTATGTGGGCTAAGGCCAACCTCACTATCCGAGTCAAGAATCCTGAAAATATCGAGAAATTGTATGAAAAGGTTTCAGATTTAGCATTCTCAATGTTGGATTCTGAAACGAATAAGTTGTTGGATGACCGACAGAATTAAATAGCATGGTGATTGATGTTGAAGTATGAACTTGATTTCATTCCGCACAGAAGAAGTATCTTGTGTTGTGGAGGATGGATTGATTCAAAACAAAGAACCAATCACACAAGCGCAAGCCTTGATTCAAAGCAAAAAATTCATCCTGAGGTGGAGATTCAGAGTATGCCGATATTGCGGAGAAGATTTTGATATCGAGGAAACAGGATTTGGATATAACTGTGGGTGTTGTTAATGGAGAAAATTGGAAAGGTAAAACTTGGATTAAGCAAGGACTATGAAGTTCTTGTGGAAAGCGATGTGATGATGAGTGGCAAAGAGGATAAGGATGACTTGTATTTCATCATGTTCAATGTGATGAATGAACCTCTGAGGCTATCAGTTATCACCGTAGGAAACTTGGTTCAGTTCGCTGAAAAGAATAGCGATTATAGCCGAGATGAACTTATGCAAATGTGTGAAGATGAGGCTGAAAAATTTGTTTCTCTTGCCCTCGGAGATGGGTCAGCAGTAGTTGAGAATGGGGTGGAGAAGATACAAGTTCCTCTCGACTCAAGCGAAAATGCGAACAAAGCAAGACTCATCATTTCATCAATGATTGAAAAGGGATACTTCCTTCAGAAGACAAACTATTCAGTTGATGGAGAAATCATCAGGAGAGAACAAAAAGTGGATACTAATGAAATGAAACCACAACTACACATCATGTTAGAGATTATCAAAAGGTGGGACAATTTAGATTTGGATGAACTCGCCAAGTTTCTCGGCTGAACCTTCATAAAGGTCATTGGAGATGTTAGAGTATGAGCGAAAATTACAAGCCATTGAGTGAAGAAAGCAAAGAAGATATTTGGACTGTTTATGCAGAATTATGCACAGAAGCAACAATCATCCATCCAAAAGGAATTGATACTGCCAAACATTTAGCATCTTATCTTGACGAAGAAGACACAGGACAGTAATTGTAAATCCTGACGGGATATTGCGATTCAAGAACATAGTTCGGATTCAACTTCAGATAAGTTCCAATTTGCCTCCTTGTAGGTGGCGACCTCTTGAAACTATCGAAAAGGTTGTGCAAAATATGTTGCGCCCCCTGAGGAATTCTGCATTCTTTCATGTGTTCGTCTATGATTCGGGCATGGATACTTGGAAGTCCGTAAATTCGAGCCATACCCTATCGTGCAGGTCATTACTTATGAATCCTTCGCAATCTCGTTAGGTTCAAATACTTGGTTGTAGGTGGTATCAATATGAAGGTCATCAATTTAGAAAGAGACACCAAGCCTCTGTTCGATGTTTCTTCATACTTTGGCACAAAGCCATTCAGTAATCCAAGGTTGGAGCAAAGGCAAGTCATTCCTTTGATTATGCAGGAAATCGCAGAGGGGCAGGAAAATATCATCATTGAGTCTCCTACGGGTTCAGGAAAGTCAGCCTTTGCGTATCTGATTCCTCAGATTACTCGATTGGATGCTTATGTCCTCACTCACCTGAAAGGACTACAAGACCAATACGCAAGTGAATTACCTGAAATGAAGGTAGTAAAGGGAAGAGGAAACTATTCATGCAATTTGGATGTCCCTCCGAATTGTTTCGATGAAGAATTAGTTGATGAAGCCTTGAAATTAGCCGAAAATTCGGGGGGCAACTATTCGGATAGATGTTCAGCAGATGTGGCTCCCTGCACAACCCTTAAAAACTTCAATTGCAGTTTCAAATTTTCAATTGAAGATTTAATCGAGAATCGGATGAAAGTTTCGGATGTTCCAACCGATTTTTGCGGATATTATCGGGATTTGGGCATGGCCTTAGAATCCAATTTTTTTCTTACAAATATGAATTACATGGCATCTGTTTGGCCTCATGGCTATATTCCGCAAAGAGATTTACTCATTGTTGATGAAGCACACAATTTAGAATCTGCCCTGATGGGACACTTCACTCTTGATTTTTCCCTATCCGATTTGGAGAAGTTCTTCGGATTGCCTACCTTCAAAGAAGACAAAGGTTCAAGATTGAAAATGTTGGAGGCTTGGAAACCAAGCGAATCTATCAAAAGGTGCATGGGAATTCCATCGGTTCCCTCAATTACTACGGCAACTAATGAAAGGATTTGGAAGATGTCTGCGAAGGTATTTACTGCTTATTTCAAAGAGTTGAGTCGAGTTCTCTCTAAACGATTACTTGATGAAAAGGTTGCAGAGGATGATGTAAAGGAAGCGAATCTCCTACTTAACAAACTGAACCTTCTTGCACTTCGGATGGAAAATTGGAAAAATTGGGTGTGGAACAAAGACGATGAATTGAATCCAAGAAGAATTACTTTCAAACCGCTATCCATCAAAAAAGATGCTGAGTCGTTGATTCATACTTCAGGAAAACAGAGAATTTTCATGAGTGCTACCATTGGTGATGCAGATGTATTTTGTGAAGAATTGGGTATCAATTCGGATAAGACCACATTTATCCGAATCAATTATTCATCCTTCCCGATAGAGAATAGGCCAATTTACACTCACATTGTAGGTGGAAACTTAAGTTTCAAAGGCAGAACGGAAAAGGATTACTACTTGACTGCCAAAGCCATAAAACAAATTCTGTGGAAGTATCCCAATCAAAAAGGTTTAATTCTGCCCTACACCAAGTCAAACCAAGAACTTTTAATTGATGCTCTGAATAAGCACTTTCCAATGGTGGCGAGAAGGTTGAGAACCCACTCAGATGAAGCAAAACAAAGAGAGGAAGATTTCAAGTCATTCGATTTATTGGATTCTGATGATGTGATGATATCAACATACGCTAATCAAGGGTATGATGGTAAAGATGTTGCATTTTGCATTATCCTCAAAGTCCCGTTTCGCTCTCTCGGAGATATCCAAATCAAGAAAAGAAGTGAGTTGAATCCTAAATGGTATAAATCTCATACTGCAAATACCCTTACTCAAATGTGTGGGAGGGTTGTCCGAGGGAAGGAAAACATAGGACATACCTACATTATTGACCCAAGTTTTAGTTTTCATTATCAGAAGGGATTCGGAAATGGCAGTCTCAAGACCGAAATGCCTAAATATGTCTGTGAGAGTATCGAAAGTAATAGGTGATGAAAGTGAAAGTAGCGATATGTGGAAAGATGGCTTCAGGGAAGACAACCCTTGCAGATGCTTTGATAAATGGGCTTGGTTTTGAAAAATTTAGTCTCGCCCGCCCCGTCAAAGATTTCGCACATTTTCTTTTTGACATCCCACAAGGATTCAAAGATAGAGAAAAGTTTCAAAAAGTCGGGGATGGGGCAAGAAAGACACTTTATGCAGATATTTGGATTGATGTATTGAAGGGAAGAGTTGCAGAAGCGGAATCAAGTTTGGCAGTAGTTGATGATGTTCGATATCAAAATGAAGTGGTAAAATTGAAATCTTCAGGATGGGTTTTGGTGAAGATTGACATCAGCGATGATTTACAAATCGAAAGATTGAAGAAAACCTATCCCGATAATTGGGAATCCCATGCAGATTCAAGAAACCACCCCTCAGAAGCAGAGGTTGATACGATAGATGACAATCTTTTCGATTTGGTTATCCCCGCAGAGGATACAGAAATTCCTATCAAAACACTCCTATCTTTCGTCTGTGGCGATGAACAGACACCTTTAACAATCAAAAATTAATTTTGATGGTTATGAGCGATTATGCAGTTGCGGTTCTTGCTCAAAATGACAATGGAGTTTCAGGAACCGTTCACTTCTTTGATACAGGAGATGGAGTTGAAATATCCTACGATATTTTTGGCTTAAGTGATGGAGAACATGGATTCCACATACATGAATATGGCGATTTGACTGATGGTTGCGATTCTGCCTGTTCACACTTTAATCCATTCAACACCACACATGGAGGTTTAGACTCCAAGGTGAGACATGAAGGAGATTTAGGAAATATAGTCGCAAGAGGTGGCCGAGCAAAAGGGAAAATGCTTGCTAAAACACTTTCACTTAATCCATCTAAAATCACATCAATCTTGGGAAGAATGATTATTGTTCATCAAGATAGGGATGATTTAGGTTTGGGTGGGCTGAATGCTGAGGGAGAAGTCATCAACGAAAAGGTTCACAAGGAATCTCTCAAAACAGGTAATGCAGGAAAAAGGTTAGGTTGTGGAGTCATTGGAATCCAAGAACCACCCAAGACAAATGGCGAAGGAAAATCCTGCGGGATGGCATCAGAAAACACCGACATCACCCCCCAAGTCGAAAATGCTCCAATCGCTATGTTGGTATTTGTGATTGGTGGGTTTGGGGCTTTGTATCTCAAGAACTTGATTTCAAAGTTTTCTAAATTCTGATATGGGTTGTTTATTCAACCTCTTAGCCATCTCTTTTTCGATTTTCTTCTGTCTTCTCCATCGAAAGTAGTGATATGAAGTAAATGCAATCAAGCCCAACAAAATTATTTCAGCAATCAACTGAAGAAAAGTCCAAACTGTAAATTCCATTTCGACACACCATGAGGGCAAGTCTATTTGGTCGGTATTGGAACAGACTTCCATTTGACCACTCATTCACTATGCCAAATACAGTCAGCAGAAAATCCATCCACAACTTCAATACCTTCAGCACTCAAAAATCCTGTTGATTTTGTTGTAAATTGCCGAAGAAGATAAACTCCTGCCAATGCCATAACTACGAATCCTGCGATAGTTTTCGGCTTTCGGTAGTTCTCACTATTAAACACTTTCGCTCCCTTAGACGGTCCTTCGAGGTCAATAATACCCATGAATCCCATTCGACCAAGTGATTCTTGAAAAGCAAACCAATCAATATCCAAGTCATTTTTGAGGGTTGTGGAGCCATCTTCAAGTTTGACACTCTGATTTTGCCCACTCTCAGGAGTTATTTGTGAGGCATCAACATGAGGGTTGGAATCTTTCATAGCCCTGACTACGGTTTCTCGATTTGGAAATACTAAGATTCGGCATCTGTTGTGCAACACTTCTTTTCCTGTTCCCGTATCCACTTGTTTGTGAGGATAAACAAGGAACTGAACAACATACTCATCATTATTCATGCACCTAACAAATTCCCTGCAAATATCGGTTGAACTGAAATACTGCCTCCCTGTGTAAATTTTTCCATCCTTCAAAGGATGTCCGTGAATAGTCCACTTTCTTTGTGATTCCTTCAATCCTTGCTTTTTTTGGTCTTCTGCACTTTTCTTTTCAGGCGAAACTTCTATTCTGCTCAGAGTTCCGTATGATGGTTCACCAAGTTCATAGGTTCCATCAACATCATAAACATAACACATCCACTCTCTTTCTTCATTGGTATCATCAGAGTATGATTTCATACGCTCAATTGACCTGTCGGAAAACTTCTTCCACTCAGCCATCCAAGGTTGCATAGATGAATTTGTATCGGTTCCGACACTTAAAACTGTTGATGGTGGAGTCGGAGAGATTTGAACTCTCAGCCTCTTGGATGCAAACCAAGCGTTCTTCCAAATTAAACTACGACCCCTTTTTGGATTTTGGTGTAGGGGGCGAGGTTGAGGGGGGAGTTGCCTCCACCCCCTACATACTCCCTTTTGTTTTCTTACCTGTTAAATCTTCTGCTTGACTCTAAACCAAACCTCTCAGACTCAAACCCATACCTTCATATACCTCACAGCACAGATTGAATTTTGCCGAGAAAGGCGACAAACACAAAATGAGGTGAAAAAAAATGAGTGATAATGCAGAGATTGAAGCGTTCCTTGCGGAACTTGAACAAGAGCAGAAAGAAAATGGTGGAACGAGGAACTATGTGAACCGAGACACCCTCAAAGTCCCTATCAGCGAAGATACGGGATACTCCGACATGATGAAAGGATACATCATCGAAGGATTTACTGAGGGCATCGAGGGACAGTATGGTGTCTCAACCGCAGTCAGAGTGATTGAACCAACTGAAGGCCGAAGGCAGACCCTTTGGCTAACAGGCTACGAGCAAGAACATCTGAAGACTTTCGTTCAAAACGCTCTTGACGAAGATGCTTCATACCCATTTGAAGTGCAGTTTGTCCGACACAAGGTTGAGGGAAGAAACGGCAGGAAATACAACCGATTTTCTGTCAAGATGCTCGCTTCAGGCGAGAATGTCATGGTTCCCCCTGTTCCTGAAGACCAAATTCAGGCCGCAGATGCTTGATTAGGGCGGGCTAACCACCAATTGAAACTACAATTACCTCGCCCTCTTCGGGGGGCGGGGTTTCCACCACCATTCGGATACATGGTTTAAGCAAGAAGCCACCATCATTCGTCAGGTGGCTTTATATGGGTGTTGGGTGAGTGAGAACTATGGTCGAAGAAATATCTGAAGAATTGAAAGATTTCGTCTTCATTACTTCAGCAAAGTATCGAGATTACACAGTCAGCATGAAAGATATTCATGACCGAAACATTTTTGGTAATGAACAGGTGGGTTCAGGATTTTGCATCAAGTATTCCATCAAAGGTTTGACCAAGAAAGAAGCGGGCAAAGATAGAGTTATTGTTGAATTCGTTATTTCTGATGGTGAATACTCAGTATCTTGTATTGCTCATAATGCTGATGAGAAGTTTTTGGCTGATGGATTATCGGAGGAAGAATTAACAGATTTGCTCCTGACCATTTCCCAAAGTCAGAAACAAGGGAAACGAGTTGAGGTGCGAGGGAAATACATCAACTACGGAGCCAAAAGATTGTTTCTTGTTGATTCAGCATCATTGGATGATGGATTCAAAGAATCTCAAATGTCCGAAGATGATTTCAAACAATTCAAAGCCTTGTGCAAAAAGCATGGAACAAACCCCCTTGAGTTAATGATGAGGGATGATACTCTTTGGGCTGAAATTTACGCTCTCGATTTCTTGAAACAAGCCGTCTTATTGTATTGCTTATCGCCAAGAAAGAAACAGGACATGATTCATGTTGGGATTGTTTCAAGTCATGGTGAAGGTAAAGACCACTTGATTGAGAGAGTTATTCAACCTCTTGTTCCTTGCCGAAGGGCGGGTTCAGGCAAGATGGCAACAATACCCGGTCTTTTTGGAGCCATGAGTGGAGATGATTTGAATTCGATTGAAATCGGATTGCTACCTAAGATGAACCATGAAAGGGTTGCCGTTAGCGAGTTTCAAACATGGAGTGAGGAAACATTTGGTGAACTCATGAACATGATGGCTAATGGCAAGATTGAGATGCAAAAGGGTGCGCTCGATGTTGAAAGAGAAACAACTTTGAACCTTCTATTTCTTGGTAATCCTCCACACTATTATGATGAAGAAAATCATGAAAAGCGAGTCATGCTTGATGCTTTCGGCAAATACACCTTCCAAATCATTTCAAGGCTCACCTTGATTTTCACACAACTTTCGTTATCAGATGGTGGAGCCATCAACCGAATCCGAGAAGCAATTATTCATGCTATGGATGGTGATTTCGAGGAATCTGAGATTGCTGAAGAAATACGCAAATGGAGAAAGTTCTTCAGAGAATACCTCAGGTATGTGAGCAACATGACACCGAAATTGAGATATTTCAAAGGGGCGATTAATGGCACATACGATGATTTGGAGAAGTTGTCTCAGTTTAGGGATGCTTTTTGTATCCGAACCGCTACTGACAACAGGAAATATCAAGAGTTTGCGAATCTTGTGAAAGGATATGCTCGGTTGATGGGTGATGATGAGATTGAAATTACTCACTTAACTTATGCGGCTGAGATTTTCAAGTTGTCGCTTGAAACGCTGACTGAGCAAATTCCAATCAGGGCTATGTCTCAAGGAATTGATGATAAGTTGGTATCTGCATTTGATTTGATTCATGAGAAATGTCCTGTTGGTAAAAACAAAAGAGAGATTCAAAAGGAGTGTGGTATCAACAACGAAACCTTCAACACATTGGTTAAGTTGAAAGCCATGACTCGATTCGATGATGGAACCTACATGGTCGAAGATGGATGGAAGGAGGGACTTGGATTATGAGTGGAGAAACAAAAGCAGAAGTTCAAACTTGGGCATATTTGAGGTCATACTACTATCCTCGATTTGTTGAGTGCATTACAAAGAAAGATTGGGATTTGAGATACAAGATTCTCGCTGAAATTCATGGTGAGTGGGAACCAAGACCTCCTGACCCCGTTTCAGAAATGATGAATTATGTGCGTGAACATGGATATTTCAAGTTTTTCGTAAGAGGGGCAGAAGTTAATTCTGATGGCTATTTCAAATTGCACAACTTGATTTCGGCCAATCTTGGAAAAGTAGGAATCTTTGAAGAGTAAATGAAATGTTGAATCATTTCAAGGAAAACCTTATTAATGATTCGAGATGAGTGTGCAAAAAGGTGATTGATTTGGCAGATATGGAAAGAATGTTGAATTGGGCAGGATTTAATTCTGCATGGGATTTGATTCAAACAAAGATGAGTGAGAAAGATTTGAAAGACCTGTTTATGGAACTGTGGAATGAATGCGACTATCAGCATGAGATAGTTGCTGAGATTGTTCATGATGAGGGCTTTGTTGATTGGGAACAAGTAAAGGCTGATGCTGACGACATGGCTTATCAGGCTTGGAAAGATAGAGACTTTGATTAGGGTGGATGGGTTGGATTGTTGTATTGTTTGCGGAATAAAACATTCCCCTTGGACTGACACAAAACTTGTGTATTGTAAGGTAGCCGATGACCTTAAGTGTGAGAAATGCTTGAAAGAAACCTCAGATTGATTCCCAAAGGCATAAATAGGTAAGGAGTGATTGAGAGTTATGAGAGAAGAAGTCCAACAAAGGGCTTTAGATGCCATCAATCGGATGATGAGGGATGGCGTAGGCATTATGGAAGCGGCAAGGCTCGCAAGAACAAGCCGAAGAACCATTAAGAATCTCATGAGGCTTCAAGGAATTAGAAGTCGGATGCGAGGGGGCAGAATGAAAATTGTTCCAAGCATGGCCCAAAGAATCAATGCCTTTATCTTGCACATGAATAATGGATATTCTGCAACTGCTTCTGCTAAGGCAGTTGGAACTACTGTGCGAACCATGAAGCGAAAAGAGAAAGATGGCGTTCCAATCATGATTAAAGACCCCACAACGAATCGGTGGGTTTTGAATGTAGTGCCGTTGTATCACCATAGCATCGTTGTGTATGGCAGAATTAAGGGTCTTGGTGATAATGTTCAAGGTTCAGGCGACCTTCCTGCTGACAGATTAAGTGGCGACCAAAGAGGCCAACAACCTGAGGTGGAGCCTGAAGACATCAAATCTCCTGAGGCTGATACTGCTATTTGGTTTCAAGTGGATTTCAATGATTTCGTATCAACCTTATCTCGGAGCAAAGTAGGAGCCTATTACGCCCCACTTATCATGGATGCTCTTAAGGCACAACTTGAAACGCCAAACATCAGGGATGTGGAACTTGCAGAGAGATTCATGAACAACCAAGATGTCCGAAATCATTCCTCTGCAACAGGAAGGCTTGAAGATGATGAAATTACTCGATTGGAACAAATCATGAGCAGATACGATGTAAAACTTGATACTCCTGCAAACTATGGTGTGGATGATAACTTGATTCCTGAAGAAGTTGAATTCGTCAATATCGCCTCTCTTGGCCCCGAAGTCTCCATTGGAGATTTCCAAATCTTCATGCTCCGAGATGCACCTGCCTCAGTATATCCTCAAGATGAAAATGGCAACCCATATCCAATCGAAATCAGAGTGGATTACAACCTTTCCGATGAAGATTAAGGAAATATCAACCGATATCCTTAAATGGCTGAACGGTCAAAGTCCTGATATGGCTTTCCGAAACCTCAAGGATACAACCATAATTTCAGGGGTTCTAATCGTAGGTGGTGTGGTTTTGAAGAGGATGGGAGACAAGATTTCAAAGAAGCAGGAAGAAGATGTTGCTCTTGAAGTCGCTATTGACAGTATCTTGGGTGCTGAAAATGAAAACTCGAATAAAGCAAACATAATGCTTTATTCAGCCTATCGAGACACCATTAATGAATTTTTGGGGCAGTATGATACCCTTGAGGAAGCCGAAAATAGAATTTACGAGATTGAGTTAGAGAATTTCTTGGATGAAAGAAGAACAGTTCTTGATAAGTTGAATGACCCGAATACTGATTGGGACAGAGAGTATTCATCAAAAGAAGAAACTCAAATTTATTTTGATAAATATCTCTCCGATATTGAGGCCGAGAAGAAAATGATTAGAAAAATGTCTCAAACACCAAAGGGTTCAATCCTTCAAGGTGCATTGAATTATGCCCCCTATATTGGTAGCGATGGAGTCAAAAGGTGGCTACCCGACAAAATGTTCGATGGATATTCACAGAGACACAAAGATGGCGGAGGGAACTTCCCATACATTATTTTTGACCCATCTTTCAAAGCATTAACGATTGAAGAAATGAAAGAGAGAAATATGGGGAGGGAAGCACAATGAGTTGGATTGAGGATAATTGGAAACCACTAACAGTTGTGGGTGGGTTGCTTGGAATCTCTTGGTTCGCAGGAAAGAAGTTTGAAGAAGCGGAAAATTTCGATGCTGATGAGGAAGAAGAGGAAGGAAGCGAAACAGGGGATTGCCGTGTTTGTTATGGAACGGGAGGTCTTTATGATTCTCGCTTAGGCATTGATGATGCTTGTGCCAATTGTGATGGCACAGGATACATGGATGCAGAATCATTTGAAGCCTTACCCAAAGGTTTCAAACTCGGAACCTCGGTAATGCCTGTTCAATACCGATTAGACAAGAAAAGAGAATTGGGCTATTCTGACAAACTTTTGGATGCGAGAGAGGCACGAACCATGAAAATGACTGACAAGCAACAGTTGGAAGTCGCTGATTCATTGAGTGAGGGAGACATGATTCAAATCATTGTATGGCTTTCATTGGGTGGAGGCGTTTATGAACTACAATCTCGAAAAGTAGCAAAAATAGAGACAAAAAAACTACACAAAAAATTCAGTTTCCTTGAAACAGATGTTCGGAAAGGATGGGCTGAAAAGGTCATCATTCTTGATATGGGTGAGAGAATCATTGTTTCATCTAAATTCCCCTACATTTTCTATTACGAACCTCCATTCCCTTCACTTGGTAAAACGGTAAATAAGAGGGGTTCTTTGGTAAGTATCGAAAAAATTGATGGTATGAATGCAGAAACCTTTGAGGCAGAACAGACATCCTATGATGTGATGAAAGGAAAGCGAGAAACTTACCCCGAATTTGCCAACTACATTCACATTAGCATTCCTACTTATGGCGAGGCTGAAGCAGTCGCCAAGCATTATCGCAAAAAGTTAAAACAGGATGAAGCCATCTTCATTGTTGAAGAAACTTTTGACGATGAAACCTTTGAAGGGGATACCACACTACTCAGAATCATAGATTCACCGAAAGAGGCTGAAACCTTTGAGGCTAAATCATACCAAGTTGGCGATGAAGGGATGTTTGAGGGTGGTGAAATAAGAATCATCAGCATCGAAGATAATGAAGGAGAAGGCCGACAAAATGTTTATATCTTTACCTACCTTGATGATGAGGGCAATCCTGATGGATTCGTTCACACAAGCGATGAAAGAAAATTCATGAATCAATTTGCCATGTTTCCAAGAGAAATGGATGCTGAAACCTTTGAAGCACCCTCATGTAATTGTGAAAGATTTGATAGAAGCGATTGGGATTCAAACAGATGTGCTACTTGTGGTGAAATGAGGAAAGGGTATTATGGGGCTGAAACCTTTGAAGCCGATTATGATGAAGATGCCTACAATGCTGAAGAACTTCCGATAGAAGTTTCATTCACAAAGAAAAACATCAAGTTTGTGAGTTATACCCCTCCGAAAACATGGACTCATGGGAATCCAAGAATTTACTTGGGAATTTGGTTTGGAGAAGAAGATGATTACGAACGATGGAAGGTAAATGTTTTTGTCTTGCTCAAGGAGCAAGAACTTCTCTATATGCTCAAAGAATCAAGTGATAGGACATTCAAGGTGAGGAAAGCGAAAAGGGGAAATTACTACTACTTTGACAATAAAACCTTTGAGGCTGATGGAGATGATACATACTTCCTTTTCTATTACAAAGATTCTCCCGAACAAAATAGAAGGAATCAAGTTGATGAAGAGTATTGGGATGATTGGAATATGTTGGAAGATTACATAGATGATGGTGCTTCAAAAGAAGAGGCATTAGAGCAATTTCAAGGGCTTGTGAATCTATGGGGTAAATCATATCCATATTCAATTATTGAAGCAGAACTTGTTGAAATAGACGGCAATACAGGAGAAGAAAAAACTATTACCTCATGGAAAGCCAATGGTGAAACCTTTGAAGCCGAGGACAGAAAAGCATCATTCATTGGAATTGAAGAATTCAATGGAACAATGTCTGCTCTTTTCTATTTGCCAAATCATGAGAAATACGGAAGTGTGATTCCGATTCCGCTTTCTGAAATCAAGGAGTTGGATACCTCCTATCTTGCATCCAAAACCATGTCGGCTGAAGAGTTAGGCGAAAAAGTCAAGAACCTGATTAAAATCGGAGACATCAAAGTAAAGGAATATCTTGATGGGCGACTTGAAAGATTTGATGCCGAATCTTTGAAGCCCATGAAATACACCAAAAGAGTGAACATTGGGCGAAACAATGAGCCGAAAGAAATCACCATTTTTGTTGATGAAAAGTTGGCAAAAATTCTTGAAGCCAAAAACCGAGGAAATAGAATTCGATACGATTACGCCAACCCAATAGAAGAAACATCATCAAATTGGGTTTATGTTCTTCATGACTCAGGCATGAGTCAAGGAACAGGATTTGAAATTGTGGATTTGAATCGAGGTATTTCATCTCAGAGCATGGGTATGTTTTATGATGGCACAGGAAACTATGAGGGAGATGTTGTCAATTTCAAAGAAGTAAAGGATGGAGGAAAATACCGATACGAGGATTTAGTGAGAGGAAGAGTTAGGTTTTCAGGCGAAGACCATGACCATGACCATGACCATGACCATGAAGACATTGATGAGTTGATTCATAAACTGAATACGGTAGTTGATTTCGCCATCACCTTTGTTCATGATGGAGGCTACGGTGGAGAGCCTAAGGGAATCCTTACTGACAAGGAATTAGGAATCAAAACAGAAGTAGTGAACTATGTTGAAGGTTCAATCCAACTTAGACTTGTGAGAGATATTGAAACCGATGAGTTGTTGAGTGTTAGATTCTCACTTACAGGCGACCCTGAAGATACTCCAATTGTGTATCTGCCGTTGCCTGAGGAAATCACCACAGTTCCCGATGATGAAAGGTCAAAGAAAGCAAAAGGGGCGTGATTCCGTTGGCAAGTCCAAAGCCCAAAGACAAGGCTCTCTATGAGAAGACCAAAGAGCGAACCAAGAAAAAATTCGATGTTTATCCATCAGTTTATGCAAACAGTTGGCTTGTAGCCGAATACAAAAAAGCCTACAAGAAGAAACATGGTTCTGACAATGCTTACGAAGGGAAGAAGCCTGAAAAGGGTGGCCTTCCGAAATGGTTCGAGGAAGAGTGGGTTGATTTATCTCGGTCTGACTTTGAGAAAGATAAGTGGGTCGAGTGTGGCAGACCTGATACAGGACAGACAAAAGCCGATTGGAAAAAGAAGTATCCAAAATGCCTACCCAAAGCCAAAGCAAAGAAGTTATGGAAAGAAGGAGGCAAAAAAGCATGGGATAGTGCAGTCTCAAGAAAGCAAAAAGCAGTCAGCAAAAAGTCATACAAAGGTGGAAAGCCAACCTATGTCGCAACCAAAGCGGCAGAAAACCTTAATAGTGATGAATCAGGAATCTTCGGAATGAGGTCAGGAGTTCTGACTGAAGCAGGAGTAGTTGGTGCTTCTTTCTTCGTTGTTGGAGCCGCCATGATGCAATTCGAGCGAAAAGGAATCACGGATACAAGGTGGTGGCCGTATCTCGGCACATTCGTTGCAGGTGCATCTCTTCACCTCATCTATGAAGCATTGGGGTTGAATAAGAAGTATTGCGAAACTGCTTTTCATGCAAATGAGGTTCATGAGAGTGAGTCCTTGAAAGGAAAGGATATGTCCTACTGCAAGTGTGGAACCAAAGATGAAGTCGGAGGGTTCACTTGTGGTCAGCATTGTTCAAGAATCCGCAAAGATGCCGAAGAAAAAATGCCATTCGGGGTTCATGTTCAAAATCATAAAACCACATCAACGGTGTTTTATCGAAGGAAACCATTCAGGAGATTCAGAGGAAGCCGACACCGAGAACAAGCCCAATCCTACGCAAATTTCATGGAAAGCAAACTGAAGAAAAATCCAAGATATTTTCGCTATCGCTCAGAAAATTTTGAAGCAGAAGGAGATAGAATCAGTAAAGGATTATATTGTGCAGGTTGTGGTGATGGTCGGAGGAAACTGAAACTCTTGGATATTTATGATGATGGTTATGCCGAATTATATTGTAAGTATTGCGAAGCAGACCATAAGAACTCAGGAATGCCCACTATTTATGTTGGTGATGAAAATTATTACTTGAAAAAAGAGGGATTTGAAGCCGAAGAAAAGCCTACTGAAGTGGAAGTGAAAAGAAGCACAAACAAACAGAAGAAGTTGATGGCAGTTTTCACCTATCCTGATGGAAAAACAACTACTACACATTTCGGTGCAAGAGGAATGAGTGATTACACCAAACATGGCGATGAAGAAAGAATGGAAAGATATCTTGCTCGGCATGATAACGACAGAGAAGATTGGACTGACCCTACAACCGCAGGAGCATTATCACGGTGGATTCTTTGGAACAAGCCGAGTTTGAGTGCAAGTTTCAATGACTTCAAGAAGAGATTCAACCTCAAGGGTGATTTGAAAGTCAAGAAATCGGCTGAATCATTTGAATCCGACTCAAATAATCCCTCGGCAGACTCTTACGAAATCATCATTCCCGATGGTGATAGGGTCGGATACAACATCATAAAGGCACTCGACAAGGATATGATAGATTGGGAACAGGTCGAGGGGAAGTTCAGAATAATCAATGGTGAAGAGGTTGGGTATCACATCATTAAAAAATTGAACAAAGCAGGTATTGATTGGTTCCCTATGGAATCATTTGAGGCTCAATTTACTCCAAGCCAAGAACTAAGCGACTACACACCTGAAGAACTTGTGGAATCATCAGCAATTGATGGATATCAACCTTTGAAGTATTCAGTAGTGGGAAACCGAGCCGAAAGTTTCGATGCAGAGATGTCATGCCCTCCTGCGACTCAAGATGCAAAAATCAATGCAAAAAATCAAAAAGAAGCGTTTGATAAATTCGGATATGGACCGAGAAATGTCAAAGAACCGGGCAATTTTTGGAAGAATATGGCGAAAGAAATGGATAAAACTGTTGCTGAAGCCAAGAAATCAAAATGTGGAAATTGTGTGGCCTTTGATGTTTCACCAAGGATGAAAGATTGTGGTGTCGGAAAGAAAGGCGATGACGGTGTTTTCACAGGCTACTGTTGGATGCACCACTTCACCTGCCAATCCGAAAGAACTTGTAATACATGGGCAAAGGGAGGGCCAATCCAAACCAACAAAGATTCTGAAGGTTGGCAAGAAAGAGCATTCGGAGCAGAGGAATTAGAAAAGATGTTTGATGGCATAAAGCAAGCCCACAAGCATTACGGCTACGGAGGCTCACACAGAACAGGCTCAATCGTTGAAGATGGAGTGGTTGTGCGAAGTTATTCCAACAACTCAGGAAAAGACAAGGTAAGTGAGAATTTTGAAGAAATCAGTTATCGCATCAAAGATGGTAAGTTGAAAGACGCATTCAAAGAAAATCAAAACAGAAACAAAGACCTTCGATTTTTTCTCAAAACAAAAAACAACAAGGTAGCCGACTTGGGGATGTATGAGGTCAAAAATGTTTCTGAAAAAAATGTAAAACTCGAAAAGAAAACGGCTGAATCCTTTGAATCTGAAACTATCACCTTTGAATCATTTAGGGGAAGATGGAATGCAGGGCAGACAAGAGAAATCGAGGGAGTCCGAGTGAAGAAAATGTGGAATGGAGCCTTTCGATTAGATTTTCAAGGAGAATCCACCATTATCCGAGATGGCATTTTCTATCAAATCAACAGGTCAAGAACGGGAAGATTTTCTATGGGGGAAAGAGATAGGCAGTTGAATCGAGAGTTAAGAAGGACAGGATATAGCGAAAAAGATGAGCCTGACGACATGGAGGCAATCATCAGATGGAAACACAAAATTGGCGGAGGGCGATTGGTGATTAGAAGTCCATTCAGAAAAGCAAAGCAAGTGTTTGCAGGAGGATTATACCGCTTCAGATTACCCGGTCAAAGATATCGGGGAGTTTTCTATCCAACAAACAGAGGAAGAACATACAGATTCGTCAAAAGGAACGGACAAGCAAGTGTAGGGAGATTCCCCAATAAAAATGAAGCATGGTTGGATATTCGGTATGATTCTGAGTCTTTTGAATCGCAGGATACAACATCCCTCTCCTGCGGCCACACCATCGTTTTAGGTGCTGATGATATTCATTATGGCAACTCAGAGCGACCAATGACTTGTCCTATTTGTGTGGATAATTTGCGAAAGTATGATGAGTGATTATCCCATCAACCCTGTGTATTGAAAGAAGTCATCAGAGATATCACCCACAGTATCTTTGAACCATTCATAGGTTGATAAACTCCATTCAATGATGAATGGCGCACCAATTATAGCGATACCGAGTGAGAATAAGAAAACTCTCGTATTGTCTTTGACGAAATCATAACCTCGAACCTTGAGTTCATTGAAAGCAATTTGCCCTACTGTAAAGATAGCCATAATACCAAGAGGGTGTGATTGAAGCGTTTCCAAAACAACTCTTGTGTATGGCAAACCCGCAGAAACAAGTTGTGGAACGAAAGCCATATCCTGAATACTTCTGTTTTGATAGATAAACATATCGGAACTGAAACTTCAAATAGGTGTAAGGTGATTTGGTATTGATGTCGTATTCAGATTATGTCGAATCTCTGCAAAAAGAATGCGATATTGCATACGATATTGCTCAACAAGCAAGGGCAAAAGGTCTTGACCCAACACTTGAAGTTGAAATTCCTCAAGCACATGACCTTGCTGATAGAACACAAAAGTTGCTTGACTTCCTTCATCCAAGGGATACGGCTCAACAAATCAGAGACTTAACTGAGAAATTCGATGGCAACCGAGAATTAGTTGCACTTGAGATTGGGAAAATCGTTGCGGCTGAAACTTATTTGTATGGTGTTGCTGAAAAATGTATTGCTTGTGATGGCAAAGGTTTTATTCCGAAGGGAGAATGGAAAACTGAAGATTGCTTTGTCTGCAACATGAAGGGAAGAATTTACAAATACAAAACCATGCCTCACTACGAAGAAACATTGAGGAAATTTGATGAACTTGAAAGTTTCAGAAACAAGAATCAAATTGCAGATGCTATTTATCATGGTGTGTGTGCAGGATTGGCAGTTTTGACTGAGGGCATTCTTGTTGCTCCGCTTGAAGGTGTGGTGTCGGCAAGATTGCTCAAAAATAATGATGGTTCTGAGTGTGTTGCAGTTTCATTTGCGGGACCGATTCGGAGCGCAGGTGGAACAGGTCAAGCATTGTCTGTTTTGATTGCAGATATTCTCCGAAGAATGTTCAAGATTTCTGCACCCATCATGACTTCTGAAGAGGTTGAAAGATACAAGGAAGAAGTAGGAGCCTACGCAAGAGGGCTTCAATACAGACCAAGCAACCCTCAACTTGAGACTATCGCAAGAAAATGCCCGATTTACATTGATGGAGAGGGCGTAGGAGCCGAAGTTTCAGGTCAGAGGGACTTACCAAGAGTGCCAACAAACAAGGTCAGAGAAGGCAGTATATTGGTCATGTGTGAGGGGTTAGTTTTGAAGGCTCCTAAGGTGCTGAAATATGTGGATGCCCTTGAACTTGATGGGTGGGATTGGCTCAAAGAATTCGTTAGTGGTAAAAAGGACACAGACGATGAGATGGATGTTAAGCCGAATTTTAAGTATCTTGGGGAAGTGTTGGCAGGAAGACCTGTATTTGGTCAGCCCATGCAAACAGGAGGCTTTAGGCTCAAGTATGGGAGAAGCAGATTGGCAGGGTTGGCTACAACTGCAATTCATCCTGCAACCATGAAGGTTTTGAATTCGTTTATCATCATCGGAACTCAAATCAAATATGAAAGACCCGGCAAGGCTACTGTTTTGACTCCTTGCACAGAAGTTGATGCTCCTTATGTTCAATTCAAAGATGGCTCTGCTCGGAGAATTTTGGATTCTTCGGAGTTTCCTGAAGGTTTGGCAACCGATTCTGATTGGAACATAGAAAAGGTGTGGGATTTGGGAGAAATCTTGGTTCCTGTCGGTGAGTTCCTTGAAAACAACCATCCTATCATTCCAAGTCCGTTCAATGATGACTACTACTCAGTTTTATTGAAGAGTCATAATCTTGAGAATCCTGAAACATTGATGGAATCTATCAAATTGTGTCAAGATTCAAATTTCGAGATACCCATGAATCCAAAGTTTGTTCCTTTCTTGAGTGATGTTTCAGCCGAAGACTTCATATACTTGAATAGCAGACTATCAGTTTCAGTTTGTAATCAAAGTTTGAAAATCGAAGAAGATGCCCTTCCGATAGCATATCAACTGTGTGTTGATGTTGCTAAAATGGGTGATGAATACTTCTTGGTTGGGGATAAGTCATACCTGATTCTGAATACTTTGGAATCAATTCGAGATTATACGGGCGTTTGTGAAGGGAAATCAGCCCTTGATTTAGTCAATGAAATAGTTGATTTTGAAATTAGGCCGATTGCTACTTATCGAATTGGAGCAAGGATGGGTAAGCCTGAGGGAGCCAAACTGAGAGAGATGAAGCCCTCTATTCACAGTTTATTTCCTGTTGGTTTCAATGTAGGTAATCAAAGGAAAATCATGGATTTGGTTTCTTTGAATGAGGCCGTTCATATTGGAGTCCGAGTTGATGATGAAGGTAATGAAACTCACATGGGCGTGGTTGATGGTAAGCCCACTAAATTTGTTGATGTTGAAAAGAAGAATTTCGATTGGGCTTCTATTTGGCGAGATGCGAAAACGATTGCAGGAAGCATTACGAACCCACCAATCAAAGGGGTTAAGGGGATGACAAGTGCTGAAAAGATACCTGAGCATCTTGCTAAAGGGATTCTAAGATTTGAAAATGACATTTCTGTGTTTCGAGATGGAACTATAAGATTTGATTTTGTGGATATCACCATGACTCACTTCACCCCCAAAGAAATCGGATTGTCAGTTGAAAAGGCACAAGAACTTGGCTATGAAGTTGAAACTGAAAATGATGTCGTTGAACTCAAGCCACAAGACATCGTTCTTTCAGAATATGTTGCAGAACAGTTGGTGAATACTGCAAAGTTCATTGATGATTTATTGGTGAAGTTCTATGGCCTTGAGCCTTACTACAAAGTTGAAAGCATTGAGGATTTGTATGGTCATCTTATGATGGGGCTTGCACCTCACACATCAGGAGCAATCTTGTGTAGGATGATTGGAGTTGCACCCATCAAGGGGCATTATGGTCATCCATTTTTCCATGCGGCAAAAAGAAGGAATTGTGATGGCGATATTGACTGTGTAATGCTTTTGTTGGATGGGTTGATTAATTTCAGCAGGAAATTCCTTGCCACTACAAGGGGAGGAAAGATGGATGCGCCTCTAATCCTCACAACCAAGATTAATCCTTCTGAGATTGATAAGGAGGCTTTGAATGTTGATATCAATTGGGAATATCCATTGGAGTTCTATGAGGCTTCTCAGAAATTCATCTCTCCAAAAAAGGTGCATGATTATGGAATCAGAACTGTGGAGTCTGTTCTTGGAACTGAGGATGAGATGGAAGGGTTTGGATTCACTCACGGAACAAAAGATTGTTCAGAGGGGCCGAGAGATAATCCCTACAATACTCTCGAATCAATGAAGCAGAAAACGATGGCACAATTCGCTCTCGGTGAAACTTTGAGTTCAGTTGATAACAAAGACCAATCAAGCAGACTTATTGACAGACACTTGATTAGAGATATGCGAGGAAATCTGAGAGCCTATGGTCAGCAAAAGGTGAGGTGTGTAAAGTGTGGTCGCTCATATCGAAGACCTCCACTTTCAGGGAAATGCACCACAGTAATTGAGGAAAGAGTTGATTCATTTAGTGGGGAGCCTGTGGTCATTACTTGTCCCGGCAAGGTCATTTTGACAGTATCCAAAGGTTCAGTTATGAAGTATGAGCCGTTGATGAATGAACTTGTTGATAGATATGGTTGCACTCAATACATCAAGGAAACACATCGGTTAGTTTCTCAATGGGTAGGTCAATCTTTTGATGAAGAAGGCGAAAAAGACCAACAAACCTTGTTCTAAGCCATTGTTCGACCAATTATGACCCCTACCCCCACCAAAGCCAACTTCTCGGCATACGGCTTGATTATAGGCCAAATAGGGGGATATTTGAGCCTCATGTGGAGTCGGTATTTGATTTCTTCAGTATCTTTGTATTTTCCCTCAGGGATGAGTCTGAATCCTAATCTTCTATACACTTCAATTGCTTTTTTGTTGGATTCTCTGACATGGCCTCTGATTATCTCTGTATCACCCTCTTTAGCCTTTTGGATGGCAGTTTGAAGTAATCTTGTTCCCAAACCCTTTCCTCGACCCTTTTCATCAACTGCCAAAGAAACAAAACTCAAGGTTTTCCGAGGACTTTTTTCATCATCAAGGTCATTCCTTTGTTTTCGAGCCAATAAATATCCCACTACTGTTCCTCGTTTATTGACTGCAACAAGAGCAACCCCACCCTTGTTGTTCAAAAGATTGTTGAAATAGCGGTATTTTTTCTGACTCTTCAAATTCTTGTTGTGCATCCTCATTATTGGGTAAATGTGTTTCGCCTTCATTTTGATGATTTTTACATCATCATCGTCAAAGGCATCAAGGTTTTCATAGGTGAAGAGATATTTAGTTTCCCCATCTTTGTATTTCCCTGCCTTTTGAAACTTAAATCCAACTTCAGTTAAGGCTTTTCGACTTCCAAATGCACTTTCTCTCACTTGAGCAGTAATGGCATCAAAACCTCCCATGTTGTAAAATTCAACAACCCTTTCCAAAAGCATTCTTTTGATTTCTTCTTCGTCATCCTTTTCAGAAGCAAAAACGGCTATCGTTAAATCTCTAACGCCATCTTTGTATTCCACAACCCTCGTAGCGAGATATCCTACAAGGTCTTCATGCTCATCTATGGCAACAAAGAATGGTGCTGATTTATTTTGTCTTAATTCCTCATAATATCTTGCCCTTGCAGGTTTCGGAAACTTAGCCTCATGTAATTCATAAATCGGGACCATATCAGATAACTTTGCATTTCGCACAGTTATTTCGGCCATATCTCGATTTTCGCATTTCAGATACTTAAGCATTCCGATAACCCTCACCCCTCGTAAGGTGATATCTAATCATCAACTCAAATCAAGTGCAACGCCATTTTCAGCATCAATAATCAATTGCTGAGTTGCAGTCGCAAAACTCCCATCTGTTTTTTGTAGGGAAATCACGCAATCCAAAGTATAAGTTGGCACTCCTGTTTGATTTATGTGATATGCCTTGAAACCGGGCGTATAATCTTCGCTTTCAGAACCTACAATAGGGAAATCTATGGAGGAAAATGCAGGGTCGCCCGCAGTAGCAGGAATTAAAGTATTGGTGTTGATGCCTGTTAATTCTCTTGTTGAGGTGTAAGTGAATAGTGTGCTTGGTGGTGTGTTGGTAGGAGTAACTACCTGACCCAATTCAGCATTCCATAAGATACCTTCTGAGGGGTCCACCCCACTTGCATCAGCATCAACTGTAAAAGAATAGGAAACGCTTAGATTTGTCGCAGGGAAATCTGCCAAGGTTAGGGCTGAAGTATCTAAATTGAATTGGAATGTGTGCAAAATTTGTGTATCACCGAGAATCGGGTCGTCAAAGTTCATAGCCATTCCTGTGTTTTCGGAATAATTGACATTGGGAGTGGTAAATGAATTAGCCGCATTAAGTGTGGAAACAAGTCGGCTTGATATTGGTATGGATTGAATTCCCTCTTCGGCAGGTGAGCCGGGTGGGGCTATTTGAAGACCATATCCAATAGTTGTAGTCGTAAATGAATTGACGGTTGGATTTGCAGGTGTTATGAGGTTTGTCTTTACCGCACCCGAAGGAATTGTTATGGTTTGTGCAGGGCTTGAAACTGTGCTTCCATCACCCAAAAGAACCTTCACTACAAGGTCAAAAGAAGATGAAGAACCTAAGTTTTGGGCGGCAAAGGTTATATTCGCTAATTCTGTGGTTCCGTTGGTTCCGACAACAATGCCCCCACCCCTCAAGATTTGAACCCCATTAGCCAATTCCACACCCGTATAGCCCACAACAGGGCTTGTTTGGAATACCTCTGCCCGATTCAAAGTCGGATTGGTAGTAATTCTGACACCCGTTTGTTTGGAAGTGGTAGGAAGGAATGCTCCTTCAGTAGTTCCTTCAAGAGGCCAAGTGCTTAATTGGGAATTGGCAGGAGTGTTTGCCATAGTTGTTTCAAAGATAAATTGACAATTACCATCGGTAGGCAAATCTGTTATGGAAAAATTAGATGCAGTATATTCAACAGTCATAGTATGGAAAACTTGTTGCGAAGCATCATTGTTTGAATAGTATTGAGCCAATCCATCAGTAGGAACTGTAAAAGAATTAGTCGAATTCAAGACAGTAGTTATTTGGTCGGCCACAGGAATAGGTGTCGGACCTGCCGCTAAAGTTGTTCCATAACTTTTCGTTTGGAGGGCAACTGTTGTGATGGCTATCGAAGGTGCGGGAGCCGAACTTTGTTGGGCCGAACATCCATAAACTGCGGGCAACATATTTCAATCACCCCAAATTAGTTATTCCATCTGCGGAAACTGTTATCGTTATGGTATTTGACTCAACAAAGACTCCTACCGAATTTTGAATTCTTACCTTAACCGTAATGTTGCTTAGGCCGTTGATATCCATCCCTGTTATGAAAGGTTCGTCAGTATTGTCAGGATAGTCTATCGGTGGCGAAACTACCCCTCCCGTTATGATTTGCGACCTTTCTTCCGTTTCCCATGCAAAAGTTTGAGTGGCAGTTCCACCATCTTGATACCAAGTGAAATCATCAGGATAGCCCGGTGATGAGACAACTATTTCCGCTTGGACTCCAAACTCAGGGAAATTAGAAGCCGTCAGAGTTGAGGTATCAAATGAAACTTCAAAAGAATTACCAACTCGATAAAAAGCCCCGATGCTTGGGTCGAAATTGGTTTCATCCTCATAATACAAACTCTCACTCGGAATGGTAAATGAATTACCACTATTCAAGACAACAGGTATTGAGGTTCCCGGTGGTAATTCTAATTGAGGGAATATGGCTTCAGGCGGAACTGATTTTTTCGGTGTAATCGTAATGGTTTGAAGGTCAAAGGTTTCAAGGGCTACGATATTATCCTTAACTGCTCCTGCGGGAACAGTAATTGTTTGTGTTCCCTCAGCATAAGTTCCATCCTTCAAAAGAATCTTCAATTTGATGTCAATGGAACTTGAACTGCCTAAATTTTGTGCGGCAAACTTTACTCGACCTAACCTATCAACCTCAATGGGCAAATTTCCCTTTGAGGATTTGACTGCGAATCCATTTGTCGGACTCAAAAGTGGTATTGTGGATGCCCCAATGGTGGGAGCAACTTGAAAGAAATCATTTCTTGTAAATGATGTCTCAGAGATATTATTGATGGTGTTGGCAATAATTCCCGTTTGACTTGCCGCACCCGGAACAAAAGTTCCTTGATAGAACGAGGGGTTTGCTTGAGTGAGCCATGTGTTTAATCCTGAGTTTGTAGGAGTTTGATTCAAAGTTGTTTCATATACGGCTTGAACTTCAGAGGTTGATAATTCGTTAATATCGAAATTGTTAGCCGTATATTGAATACGCATACTGTGAAAAACTTGTTGCGAAACATCATTGTTTGAATAGTATTGTGCTAATCCATCAGTAGGAACTGTAAAGGAATTGGTTGAGTTCAAAACTGTGCTTATTTGTTGAGATGGGTCAATTGGTTGTAAGTTGGTATCATCAGTTCCATGTTCTATCGTTGTAATGGTAATCGTTGAAATGGTTAAAGAAGGAGTAGGTGGTGGGGGAGCCGAACTTTGTTGTGCTGAACAACCATACATCGAAGGCAACATTTACCCACCTCATTCACCAATTGCGTAGTAAGCAAGGCCATCACTCCAAACAGTTACCGCCTTGTATTGGGTTGCTGAAAGAGTGTAGTCTGCCGCACCATTAATTGTTGTCTCTGCCGTAGTTGAGGCATCAATTGTAATCGTATTGTTTGAAGTTAATCTGAAAAATACATATTGAGTTCCTACTCCCCCTACGGGCGGCAATTGAGGTAGTCGAAGCGTTATGTCGCCACTTCCTGTATCAATGGAGTAAATTGAACCTGTGTCAGAAAGATTCACCGCAGTAGGAGTTGAAGAGACTGTAATAATGTTGGATTTTGACAACAAACCTCCTGTGGATTTGAGCCTCATCTGTTCGCTTGCAGTCTGACCATCTGCCATCAAATTGAAAGTCAAATCAAAATCTTCGGAGTCTGTGGTAATATCAGTAGTAATGGCTTCAATAGTTGCACCTACTTCCTTATTTCCAACTGCCGTATCAGAAACGAACTGCATTCCAACCCCAATACCTGCTGAAAATGTGGGTGAGCCTGTGATGGTTCGGCTGATTGTAAGTGGCTTGAGGACTGTATTTGCTGAGGCATCTGTGGAACTTATTTCCAATTGAGTAATTGGCAGACCACCTGCACCAAAAATAGAACCAATGCCGACAAATCCACTTGACTCATCAAAGTATTGCATTGTTCCAATGGAGGTTCCAAAAATCCTGAAATCTCTTGCCTGTGTATCAATGTTGTTCACCCCACCGTAGGCTCCCATTTCCATGAAAGCGTCATCGCTTGAATCAATATCACCAAATTGAACTCTCGGTCCTCCGCCACCCAATAAAGTAACTGCATAATTGTTGGTCGTATCAACCGTTTGAATTTTAGCCGTAGCACCAAGATTCTGCACTACTTGAGTGGAGTCGTTGAAGGTTAATCCTGCATTTCCACTTACTGCGGTTCCGTTGGAAGCATAGTAGGCAACCTGATACTGTGTGCCTGAATTTACGGTTCCTGAACCTCCACCGCCACCACCACCTGTTGCGATTGTGCATTGTCCGTTGCCGACACCTGATAAGGTTCCCGCAGAAACGATAATTTTGTTGATTCCGAATCCTGTGGTTGTGCCATCTGTGATTGTGAGGTTGGCATTACCCGCATCGGTTCCTGAAAATTGACCTGTCATTGACTCACCTACTGCTGATTTATTGCTTTTGATACTTAAGCATTACTGTATCATAGTCGGTGGGCTAATTCAAACGCTTTTCGATTGTCTGAAGGATAATGCAACCCTAAACTGACCCTCGCTTTCGCAATTCGGTTCGCAATCGAGTAAAATGAGAAATAATGAAGAGGATATTTCTGAGATAAGTGCTTGGCTAACAAATACGATTGAAAAGCATGACCTGAGGGGTATGCAGGTGTAGCAGAGGTTTCGGAAGGATAAGACTGAATGTTTGGATTCACCTGATTAGGTCTTGGCCTGTTGTAGTATTCCTTGTAGCGCATAAGGATAGGATGGGAATCAACAATAACCCTCTTCAAATCGTCAGGGTCGTATTCAAGGTTTTGTTCATCCATATACTTCATGAAAGCCGTTCTTGGTGATTTATCTGTAAGTTCAAAGTATTCCATGTCAGGTCGCTTCATTCTTTTCAACACAGTTTTTGATTCTGCAAAAGAATCAGGATAAGATTCCTTCCTTGCGGGCTTGGAAGGGTCAAATCTATCGGCCATAATGAAAAGTTTCCTTTCCGATATTTAATGGTGTCTTTCAGCATCAGTTGTTGGTTGGAACAAGTTGTTGATAGGAAACATCTGTGTATCCTGTGAATTGTTCTGACCATCCTGCAAAGCAGATGTCAATTGTATCTGTGCATAGGACCGCATTTTGATTGATTACTCGGAAAACAATCTGTTCGGTTACTGTAATAGGTTGGTCGAAATTCCATTGATTGATTTTAGGAACAATAGGCGACCATTGGAAATCGCTCCATTCCATAAAGAGCCTTCCATCAACCCAAATTTGGTAGGTTTTATCGGTTCCTGTTAATTCTGTGTGTCCGAAAGACCCGATTCTGTAAATTTCATCGGAACCCATTCTTTGAACGGTTCCCGCAACTGCGGTTCCTGCATCTCCCCCAACATTCGGGAATCGAGTGTTTTCACCATTATTGGTGGTGTTGCTTGCAGGTGCAATAGCCATCGCTTCAAGGGCAGGAATTGGCTGAGGGCCGGGTATATCACCTGTCGGAGATTGCGAACCTGCGATACCCGATACATTCAAAACCAAGACATCTGCATACTTGTTTTGAGCCAATCCTCCACCTGCCAATGAGGTGAGGTCAAACTTTTGCCTCGCAATTACATTTGATGAGTCAGGCTTTGGAACCAAATTCCAAGGGTATCGAGCAGAATCAAGAGCGTGAGTGAACTCAAGACCCTCAACTGAAGGCCGAGTCATTTTCTGATAGGTTCTTGGGTCAATTCCCGGTCTTGCAGGAACAGTCGCCTGTGTAGTATCTGTTGAGTATGAACTAAGAGGTCTTGGAGTAGCATCAGCCGTATCGGTGATTTGAGAATATCCTGTTTGGAAAGCCTGTTTTCGATAGGCTCTCTTCACATTTCTTTGATTATCTCCTTGTGTCATTTACTCACCTCAAGCCATTGTTAAAAGTTCTCCGATGAGATTCACAATAACGGTGATTCCACCTGCGCTGATGTTAGCGTTGTCTGCCCTCTCAAGGTGAACTTGTAATGGTTGTCGGTGTGTTACGACTACGGGACTTGAGAATGGCAGAGTTTTATCTTGCCTTTCATAGATGTATCTTGCCGAGAAATTGTTTGTTGGAACTGAGTTTGGGCCACTTGTGATTTGTAATGCCCAATCTGTATCTGAAGTTGCGACCAAAGTTTCATTTCCATCATCCTTTAGAATTTGAACTTGAACACCATAAACATAAATCAGTTCGTTGTATGCTTGTTGAGTGAGAATGGTCTTGGTAAAGGTTGAGCCTGAAGCAAGCGCCCCTGCCGCAATATCGAACCTTGCTGAAAGCATTGTTGGTTGTGGGTTTTGATTAGCCATTTTAGTTCACCACCTTTTGAATTCCGATTTCTCCAATCAGTCGAATGATAACATTGACACCATTTTGATTAACTCCATCATCAAGTGTAGTGGCAGGAGTTGTAGCGGGAGGTGAGAATCTTACTGAAACTCTGAGTGGTTGCTTGAACTTAACAACAACGGGACAAGCAAGTTCACAAACATCAGTTCGGCCTTTTGCGATAAATCCCAAGTCAAAGAAATTTGTCGGAACAGGATTCACACCTGCGCCAATCTGAACCTCGAAATTTGAATAATTTTGAGTTAAGTCTGCACCTGTGGTAGGGTCAATGATTGAAACCGCAATCGCATAAATTCTTGTTTCTTCATTCGCAGATTGGAATGTATTGATGTTTTGACTGTTCACGGTGTTGCGAGCAGAAGCATTCGCAAATGTGTGCGTGGTCTGATAGATTTCAGGCTGAGGGTCTTGATTTACCATTTCTTATTCACTCCCTTGGAAATTGCTTTTCACCCGGCAAGCAATTGGCCTCTTGTAGTGAAAGTTCAGCAATAAAACTGACTTTGACTAAGCAAGTGGTTGTCAAAGAGCCTCGCTGAATGATTTTCACAGAAATAGGTTGTTGGAATAATACCAAAATAGGGCATGAGAAAAAGAAGGTTTTGGTGTCTGATGCGACAACTTGAGAAATTGGAAATTGAGTAAATGGAACTTTTGAGTTTCCAATTTGAATTTCCACATCGAAATCAATGTTAGTCGTCAAATTAGTTCCTACGGCATTGGTGATATCCACACCAAAACCATAGATTCGGACTTCTTCATTGTTTGCTTGTTGTGTGAAAATAGTTTGAGTGTTGGTTGCACCCTCCGCAGTTGCATCAAAAAAGTGCGAAGTGGTGTAAATTTCAGGTTGTGGATTCTGATTTGCCATACTATCACCTATTTAATTCCCCATCATCTGCGCTGATAGATAAGGCTTTCGGTTTATCTTCTCGCCATTTTTTCACCAAATAAATGATAGGTATGATGAAAAAGACATCACAGATAAAGGCCAATGGACCGATTTTCTCTAAATCGCTAATTGCATCAGCAGGAGTGTAAGGCCAATTCCATACTACATAAATCAATGACCCTACGAAAGAAGCGTATAGGAGAAGAAACCACCACCGCATGACTCCCTTCATGGCTTGGATTCCTTACTATCAGACTATTAAACTTTGTGGTTTATTGGTCGGAGAAAAGTTCGGATTCATCAGCATATTCAGGAGCCTCAATCAAACCATCGGTGTCATCTTGATTCTGAGAAATGTGGTAGTGTTCAGCGAAGGACTTCATGTAGCCTCTGACTACGGAATAGGCATCAGCCCCCAAGTTATCCATTTCTTCAGTCAATGAAATACCTTCTTTCATAGCCTCTCTCTCAATTGACTTTTTCATCGTAGTCATGAGGTGCAAGGTGTGGTAAAAATCAGCATCAAAAGCCTCCTGATACATGGTTCTGATTTTGTCAGCACTATCTTGAGCCTTAATCGCAAGTATGACTGCTCCAAGGTTGGTAGCCATAATGAATGTAAGTGCATTCCAAATAAGCCAATTACTCGGTGTGATGAACATTCCAATAATCTGAACTGTAATCGCAATCACTACGATGTAAGAGGTAATCTGTTTGGCCGTAATGAATTCAGAACTTCCTTTGGAAAAATCATCCCAATAATCTCGATTCATCTTTCCTTCATTCTGCTTTTCCGATGACATAATGCCTCACTCCCTCAATCATTACTGTCTCTTTTGGAACAAACCCATATTCGTAAAGGTTGCTTGCTACTTTCTTTTTCCACCTACTTTGAGGGTCGAGCAAGAAAGTTTCCTCTCTGAAAATCCCTTGATTTGAAAGCATCAGAAAATCCTCAAAGGTGTAAATCTTCAAACTTTTGGAATCCTCATCAGAGCCAACCATTCTGTGTGGCAACTCTGAAGTCAGTTCCATAATTTCTTGAATCAAAGCCTCCCGATTCAGGAAAAATTCTTCACCGAATTGGTCAATCACTTCCTGTTCAACACCAACCCCACCCCGTAATCTTTCTTCCATCACACCCCATTCTCGCTCAATGATGTAATCCCAAGATTTTCGATTGATATCATACTCATGCCCGATAATCAAAGCCCTTTCCTGAAAATATCTCTGCCTTCGGTCAAGGATATACTTCGACCAAGCATCAAGTTCACCCAATTCGTCAGTAGTGTCATTAATTGATGCAATTTCTTGAACTCGGTCAGACTCCATACTATACTCTTGAGTTTTCATCTATTTAACCGTTCCCATAGAAAGGTTGAGAAATTAAGGTCTGTGGCTTTATTTTTGGTTGCGATTGGTGATGTATCGGTGAGTCAAAATGTTGCCAATAAATGTGGAAACTGTTCCAATAATCACGCCTGTTCCGATACCTAAGGCGAAATACTTGATGTCATCTGTATCTCGCAAGTTGCGGTCAGTAGGAAGAACATCAGTTATGCCCATATTCTTGAGCCTCCAAGCCATTCTTTACAGTTTCATGAATTGCGAGTGGAATAATCAGGAAAGGAAGCGAAAGCAAGAAGTAATCGCTTAATTTGAAGGCATTTTTCGGCCATCCATATCGCTGATAAGTTTTGATTACTCCTGCAAGTGAAGATGAAAAGAAAGCGGCAGAACCTACAAGAGGAACCAAAAGCCCTCTCCACGCAGTTCTTCCTTGTTCTTCTTGTGGAGAAGCATCACTCATACTGCGATTAAGCCTCTTCTGATACATAAAGGAATCGCTCAAAATTACTTTCGATTGAATAACTTCTTGATAGTTTCAGGAGCGAGAATAGTGGCTAAAGCACCTGCTCCGAGTAGGGTAGCGATGGTTCTTGGTTTGATTTTATCCTGTGTTGTGGGCGATTCAAAGGTTTCAGCCCCATATTTTTCTTCATAACAAGTGATGCAATAGTCCTTGACTGTTCCATCAGCATTTTCAACGGGAATTAAGTTTCCATCAATATCAATTTCGCAACATTGGAAGCCACAATCATTATCACAAACATAAACTTGTTTGAACATTCCATCACATACATAGCATTCCTCCAATTCAGCATTGAAGGTTTCAGCCCCATACCTTTCATCAGCGAAGAAAGATTGATATTGATGAATGAAATCTTCTCCATCTTCTTCACCGCCAATTTCAACTACTTGCATAAAATTGACTTTATCATAGTATTTATCATTAAAATACAGTTTTTCGGCATCTTCAAGGCTTTCAAATTTTCCAATAGTTTCCCAAATATCTTCGGGGTCATTCTTAATTTGAACTTCAAACTTTCCAATACTTTCAGCCCCATAACTTGCCACCTCTTCTAAACAAGCATCACAGGTTGTATTGTAATCCTTTTCAACATACTCCCCACAATCTTCATCACATAATCTTGGGCCATAGGTATTGAAGATTTCAGCCCCCAATTGCTTGATGCAATCTCTCATCATTTGTGGAGTTATTTCACCGCTACTGATACCATTCACCAATTCATCGTATGTTTCGTATGTGTGGAGATACCCT
>MDSZ01168709.1_pt1 | contig 41305 bp, 28 predicted proteins | sample 811201 | NCBI WGS metagenome assembly MDSZ01 (sample SAMN05326647, study PRJNA326480) | marine metagenome | isolation source: seawater | place: Indian Ocean: North | collected 2010 | reverse complement strand
GAACTTCCACCGTCCAGTCCACTGAAAGGGCTAAAATTTTTCTTCAAAAATTTTTTTGCCCTGGAAGTCGGACTGGGGCGGGAGGAGCTCCAGGGGATATATGGGTTTTTCTCTCCCTTTTTTTCTTTTTTGTCTTTGACATTTGACATTTGATCGATCTCTCTTTTGGTTGCTCTTTTTTTTTAGACGACACACAAAACGACGACGACGACGACGACGACGACGACGAATTAAACCAAAGTGTGGACGAACTTCTTTTTGTCACAAGCGCACAAAAGCCAAAACGCAACACATCCACCCACTTTTTCCTTATAAATAAACGCACACCATGTCCTTCGCGGTCTCTACTTCCTCGTTTGCCGGCGCCAAGGTTGCCTTGCGCAAACAACAAAATGTTCAAAAGAAGCAATCCACGATGGTTCGCGCGGCGGCCGTTTCGGGTGAAGTTCCGGTGCGTCGAAATAGAATTTTGTTTGCGTCTCGAGCGAAAATGGGTGAACCGCTTAAAAATGTGAAGAAATGTCGCGGAGATGTGTCTTGAAGGAGCATTCGCGAAGGGTTTCGTGGTTCAAAAACCAGTTAGAACCGTTCGTAAATGCCATCTCGATATGATTCCATCATTTCTGTATCGTTGCGGTCCATAGTTCTGTCTCGTTTTAAGCGCGTCATTTTCGGGTGTAATCAATCACCATCGACATAGAAAAGAGAAAGGGAGCAAAAAAGAGGAGGAGATATCAGGATCTGTCCGGTGGTAATCTCTCCGTGAGTCTCCCTTCTCTCCTCGTCTCGCGAGAGTATATTGCGTTATTCGACCCAATATTCACGCGAAGAGATGTTTGATGAGAGATATCCTGCGTCTGTTTCCCGCGTTTGGTGATGGACAGAGAAGCCATATTGGATGGTCGTCTATCGTCATCTCGTGATGGCCGCTTAAAGGGGAGGCGAGAGTTATCTCTTCTCAATTTTTTTTGGTCTCGTTCGTTCTCTCTTCCCTTCAAACGAACAAAAAACAAACAAAAACTGACTCGATTACTTTTTTAATAATCATAATATAGGACATGGCTAAACGTAACGTGATGAACTTGTTGCTCGTCGGTGCGCTCGGTCTCCCGGGTACGACTTTGTTGGGTGGCTTCGCGTACTACTTTGTCCCGCCATCCTCGGGTGGTGGTGGCTCCGGTCAAGCGGCCAAGGATGCCGCAGGAAACGACATCAAGCAAGCGGCTTGGGTGAAGGACCACTTGCCGGGTGATTACACTTTGTCGCAAGGTTTGAAGGGTGACGCGACGTACTTGATGGTCGATGCGGGGGGTAAAATTCGTGACTTTGGTATCAACGCCGTGTGCACGCACTTGGGTTGCGTCGTTCCGTGGAATAAGGCTGAAAACAAATTCAAATGCCCGTGCCACGGCTCCCAATACAACGCCGACGGTATGGTCATCCGTGGCCCGGCGCCGTTGTCTTTGGCTTTAGCGCATGTGAACATCGACGATTCCGACACCGTCGTCTTCAGCCCTTGGACTGAGACTGACTTCAGAACTGGCTTGGCCCCGTGGTGGAAGTAAGAGTAAAAAGTAAAAAGAAACAAAAAAATGAAACAATCCCAAACGTAAATATATATTAGCAGCCATTAAATTTGCGGAGAGAGAGGAACAACTTTGTATCAAGAGAGAGAGTGAGTGAGAGTGAGAGAGAGTGAAAAAGAGAGATGATGAATTATCATGAGGAGGAGGTGAGCGACGAAGAGGAGGAGAGAGAAAGTGTTTAGAAGAACGTTTTAATCAACTATAAAACATAATCTAAAATAAGACACATAACGCGCATAAGTAAATTCGCTGCTGGATTACAACTCATTAAGCTATTATTATATATATTACGTGTGTAATAATAACAATAGAAGTACGTAGATAAAACGTCGCAATTATTAAGCGATGTTCTATACAAAATAATCATCGTTTCGCCCATATCGTTCGCGCTCTCACGACTTCGGTTTGTTTTTCGTCGCTCTTTTTTGTCAACGTGTGTGCCAAGAAAACGCTGTCTCCAACCTCTTTCGAAGCTTTATCTTCACAACACACAGCTTCGATAATGTCCCCAAAATTACACTCAGCTTTGAACTCGATGATCAGTTCTTTTAACTCGTACTCGTCCCAGTACGATTTTGGCACCGACTCTAGCAACCATTCCGTGTAGATACAGTTATTCACGTGTCCATTCATATCTAAATCGCTTCTTCTCGTGTAGTGCATTACCGGGACAGAACACTGCGATCCTTCTATCGCACCAATTTCTCTCGCATCTGGCAACTTTTCTACTTCGTACTCGTTCCCCATTATCGGTTGATCACACCACTGTTGCAATTGAAAATCCTCGATGACTTGTGATGGAATTCGACCCATTCTTCGCGTTTTCAAATTAAACGCTATCCATTGACTTGTCGCCTTACCCACGCGCTTCTTCGTTTCGTTATTGACCAAATCCCAGTCTCTTCGGGCGGCTACTCTGCCTTGCGATTCAAACCACGTCTTCACGACGACTTGATCACCCCATTTTGGGTATTCGAAGATGTCCAGATGTAATCGCGTGCACACCCAGGCCATGTCCACCTTGCGCATATCTTCCGGCATAGACTGCGAGCGGCCCCACAAACCTTGGGCGTGGTTGCACGCGCACTCTTGGGATATTCTCGCCATGGTGCCCATGTCGGCCAATTTATTCGGACCAACTTCGTCGAAACGAATTGGAAAGGTTTCCGTGAACACCCTCCTTCCCTCCGTGAATTCTCTCGCGGCCCAGTGGGGAACTTGTTCTATTGCGTTTTTCGCTTCCTCTTCTTCCTTAATCGAAGAAGCTGCTCCTGCATTCGTTCTCGTTGTTTTTCTTTCTCGCCTTCCTCTCGTGCTTCTCCTTTCATTTCTTCTATTGTTGTTTGGCATGAACGATGATGGAGAAGACGACGACGAAGTCGAGGAAGTTATCATGCAGCGCGTCGAAGGCGCTGTTGTTATAGAAGAAGTTAAACTCATTTTTTTTCTATCTTTTTGCGACGACGAATTTAAATTTTCTCCTCTCTTCTTGTTCGGTGCCGCGAGTAAACACGAGCACTTCTATTCGCTCAATGGGTCGCGCCGCACCGTGTCAAAACGGGCTGATTCGTGGGCCTTTGTTTTCTTCTTCTTATTATTAGAAGATGAAGACGATGAAGAAGAGAAAGAGAGCCAAACAAAAAGTGTGCCACGAGTGAAGGAGGAGTGCGTTTTGTCGTCGTGCGCGTCAAAACTTTAAAAAAAAACGAACAGACAGACGATTTAGATGACAGACAGACAGACGCAAGCAAAAACTCTTTGGTTTGGACTCTTTTTTTTTTTTTTGGTCTTTGGTGAATCCAAAAAATGCAAAATAAAATAAAATAATTCGTTTTGGGCAAATTGGCAATAATTGGGGGGTCTCTTTGTTTTTGGTAATGAACGAAAAAGATTCTTCAATTCATACAACAAAGAAGGGAGAAAGAATAATGTTTACGCTGATACACGGCCTGTGCGAGTGGACGTTTTCGAAACCAGAGATGCGGATTCTCATCATAGGCTTAGATTCGTCCGGGAAAACCTCCGTGTTGGAGAAAATGAAGGAACTTTTCAGCGACTTGCAGCCGATTCCACAAGAACACATCAAACCAACCGTCGGTTTAAACGTCGCGAAAATCGAAAACTTTTTGGGCGTTCAGTGGACGTTTTGGGATTTAGGAGGCTTGGAGCGTTTGAGACCGATTTGGTTGAAATACTATAGAGAATCGCACGGGATTTTTTTCGTCGTTGACTCTATGGATGAGACGCGAATAGACGAAGCGAGAGTGGTGTGTAATCGAGTGTTGGCAAATGCGGACCTGCAAAACGCACCGGTGTTGATTGTGGCAAATAAAATAGACGAGAGTGGACCGGAAGGATTGACGATGGTGAAAACAGCGTTCGAAAGTAGCGCTTTAAATAGCAATAGCAACGATATCAACAACGGAAGGAGTAACAACGAACCAGGGACAACAACAAAGAATGGTATCATAAGCGACAAAAAGAAAAAGAAAGAAGACGCGTCGGCGATGCCAATTGCGAAAAGAGTCATAGGTGCGAGCGCGTTTACCGGAGTAGGCATAAAAGAAGCCGTAGAGTGGATGTGTAATGCGGTGAATGGCTCAGAGAGACAACGAGAATTAGATTTTATATGATGTATAGAATAATAATTGCTGCTGCGCGTTGATTTATTAACTAATTATTGTTTCTTTCGTTTCTTAAGAGCTGGACCACCACCTTCGTTCTTCGTAAACGAAAAGCACATGGATTTCCCTTCCACCGTCTTTACAGATTTCTCGTTCAATTTCCACGTTTTACTTCCATCTAAATCACTTCCCGTGAAGTTCTTTAAATCTTCTCTCGTTTTTGCGTTTACTTTCGCACAGTATCGCGCGGCACAGCCTCGTCCGAACTTTGCGTCGTAAGTAGAGCCTTCGATGACCATATCGAAAACTTCCACGTTATTTTCCGCTAACAAATTTCTATCGAGAACCTTTGAATACTCCTGGGAGGCCACGTTGAGAATGAAACGTTCTGCGCTATTATTATTGTTGTTGTTGCTTTTCTGTTGTTCGTCCAAATCTTTTATTAAGCTCTGGGTCATCTCTCTCGACCAGAACGCGGCAAGACCGCCTTTCATCGATTTCGTAGCTTTCATCCCTTTTGTTTTCATCTCCAGACGATACTGCTTAATCACATCTAACGGTTTCAATAACCCGTACAAAGGATCGACGATTCGCAAATGATTCTGTAAATACTTCAATTCGTTTTCGTTTAACGTCGAGCACGATAATCCCTTATACGCGGGTCCATCGAATGCAAATCCACACGGATACGCCTGTTGCTTTTCCCAATTTTTGTATCTCTCGACGTTGGTATTTGCAATCGCAGATGACACTTCTAAAGTGGAAGCGAGTTGTGACGCGCTCATCTTCCTCAGTTCGCTCAATAAAATCTCCATCGTTTTCTGCATGGACGGCGACGTTGTTTTCAAACTCGCCGCGAGATTTTTCGGGACCGTTAACGTCTTCGCGGGAGATAGGATGATTAACATGTTTACTACACGTAGCGCAGCGGTAATTAAAGCGTTCGCGCGAGGAGAGTTTAAGAAGAGTTTGAAAAGTTTGAAGAGAGTGACGACTTTTCGTAAATGAAAAAGATGAAAGAAAAAAAAATGAAAATTTGTAACGCCTCGTTTTTTTTTTTGTTTCGTAAAAAAAAAACGCGCTCGTGCATCTCACTCGAGATACTAAAGAATGTCACCATCATCATCATCAACGACAACAACGACAACAACAACAACAACAACAACAGCTCGTACGTCCACTGCAACCGCCGGTCATGGTCATCAACAACAACGGGACGAGTTAATGTTTAAGAAAATCTTCCCCGGATTACAGAGGAGTGGAACACAAATAATTCCTCCAGACAGACCAAATCTGAGAATAATTTGCTTTGCAAATGCCGGGAACGCGGAAGACTTGTACACGAACGAAGGGTTGGGCACGCGACGAATCGTTTCTCCTCTGTTAGAATTTTGTAAGAAGAATAAAGCAGAATTGTTATCGGTTCAATTACCTGGAAGAGGATCGAGACGGAACGAACCGTGGAACGAGCCGAAAATACAAACAGTTGTGAGAGAAATCGCGCCTGTACTTGTGAACGAACTCCGCGATGTGCCGTACGTCGTCGTTGGTCATTCAGTGGGATGTTGGCTCGCTGCTCAACTCGTAGACGTTATGCGCGAATACGGCGTGAAAGAACCGTTACATTTTTTTCTGTCAAACTTTCCAGCGCCGACGATTAACGATAAAGACAAGCCTTGGCGTAAGAATAAACATTTGTCTGAACAAGAATTTCAAGAGGAATGTCGTCGATGGGATGTTCAAGAAGTCGTATTCACTGGCATCTGGAAGATTTACCATCCGCTCATGCGTGCCGATTTTTGTCTCTTCGATAGCTATGAGAACGATTTGAAGGAGAAAACGTTCGCTTCGGACGTGACTGCATTTCACGGAACCGAAGATTTCATGATTACGAAAAATATGGTTGAACAGTGGGAAACCATGACAACCGGCGCGTTTGCACTCGAAATCTTACACGGCGGTAACCATCTATTCCCTCTTGAAAAGGAAAGCAAAATCGATTGGTTGAAACGCATCGTCGGAGTCATAGAAGCGAAAGTCATGCCTAAGATCGTTTAGGGAAGCTAAAGTTTACTACGAACTACTGTATGAAATTTATTATTTCTTATATATCTACTATCACGTACACCTCGGTCGAACCGTTCTCTTCGACGTGAATTTGCATTTCCGAATATGTAATTGCCTTCACTTCTGTGCCTTGTTCGTTAACGCCATCGACGAACAAGTCTCCAGCGACGATACCTTCAATTGTCCAACGATTATCTTCTTCTCCTAATTCTCCTTTATTCTCTCTAAACTCGTTGATTTGGATTTTCGTGCACACTAAACTTTCCGTGTGGAAGACAAACAACAACTCGTCTAAGAATGCGAATAAGAGCGACTTCAAGTCGTGCGCGGAACACTCAAAGTTTCTGTACACTTTCGGCGTTTCCGATATGTTATGAAGAGGCGTCATGTAATCAAACATCCCCAGAGCTGACCAAGCGAACGCGGTGGCGGTCGAGTCTCCCCAACTTCGGATTTGAATATCCGCCGTGTGGTCTTTGTATTCATATTGATTTGTATTCGCAGCTGCAGTATTGTAGCTCACGATTCGTTTTCCATTTTTTTCAGCCGAAAGAAAACACGTTGCTGTTGTTGTTGTTGTTGTTGTTGTCGGCGCCGTCGTCGCATTCGTGCCTGTCTCTGTCCTTTTCTCATCCTCGGTGTTCATCATCATCATCACGACCGCCGGAGATTTGCTAGTCTTTCGTCCCGTCGTTTTCGCTTTCTTATTCTTGTTTTGTTCTTCTTCGCGTTTTTCATCTTCATCTTCATCTTCATTTTCATTGTTGTTGTTGTTGTTGTTGTACTTCTTCTTCTTCCTCCTCCTCCTCCTTCTCGGTTCTCTCTGCGGTAACACCTCGTATTCTAGTTTCTTTTCCATCTTCTTCTTCTTTCTCTCTGCGTGTGTGCGCGTGTGCGCGTGTGCGTGAATAAAGTGGAGAGCACGTGAGAAACGAACGCGTTTTTTGGCGGCGAGTTCAAAACAAAGGGAGGGATCGTAAAAGAGAAAATTTTTTGGATTTCAGGAGTGTCCGCCGAAACGTCGTCGTCCATCGTCCATATTTAGAGAACACAAAAAAGAATTGATAAAATAGAAGACGAATAATAATAATAATCCACATTTCTTTTCTCGCGGCATTAGTTTTGTAACACAGTGCGTGGTATCTACACACACACACACACACACACACACACACACACACACACAAACACACAAACAAACACCTACACAACGAACAACACGCAGAACAGAACGAACAACGCGTAAACATACGATCATGACCGAAGTGGACGAAGCCAGTGAAAACACCGTCCAACCGATTGGAAATCGACTCTCGGAATTGAGAGACGAGCTCGACTCCTTGAAAGAGTTGCTCGATGAGGAAACTAAAATGAGATTAGAGGCGGAAGAATTGGTCGAGCAGTTACAAACGGAGTTGCAAAATACCGAGGAAGAGTTGAAAGAAACCATAGAAGCGGAAGAGAAAACATATAAGAAAGCGGTAGAGTTTAAAGAAAAAGTACAAGAGATGGACGCTTTGAGAAAAGAGTTGGACGAAGCGAACGAGAAACTAAAAAAGAACGAAACGCGAACCGAATTGCTCCTGAAACAAATACAAGAGATAGAGAGAAAGGACATGAAGAGACTATTGGAAAAAGAGCAACATATGGAAGAATTCAAAGCGGACATTAAGAAAGTGCACGAAGAAGAGTTGCTGGAACTGAAAGAGAAATACGAGAAAACGTTCGAGCTGATGAAGGAGAAATTCATCGAGGAAATCGAGTTTTACAGAGACCGCGCGAACAGAATGCAGTTAGAACACGAATTTGAAATTGAACAGTTGAAAGAGATGCACGCGATCGAGTCGTACGAGGCGGCGGAGAAAAATTACGCGAGAGAACGCGAAGTTGTATTCTTGGTGGAAAAAACGTCCGAACGGTACGAGGAAACTTTAGATCACGTGCGCGAGATGCGTAGACTGATTGATAAGGCTAAGGTACAGTATCCGGGTGTCGAGGCGATTTTTGAAAACGAAATTCACACGTTTCGACCGGATACCTCGGGAGAATTGGAAACGGCCACGGTCGCCTTGAAACTATCAGCAACACCACCCACGAAACCGGCAATTAAAAATGGAACGAGTCCGAAAGCGGCAGTAGTAGCATCAGTAGCGGCTGCCACGCCGACAGCAGCGACGGTACCGAAGAAAATGACGTCTCCGCCCACGTTGGCTGGGACTACTACTACTACTACTGTCACCTCTACTACTACTTCCGCGACTCCGGAAGAAGAACCGTCGAACGTGTCATTCTTCGATTTCCCATCCTTTAGCTTACCCAGATTTTTATTTGAATAAGAATACGACGCCAAATTTTACTTACAGCGACTATTGTCTATTCGTCGTTTTGTATCCTCCGTCATCTCCTTTGTTGTGTGTGCAGCTCTTTCGAGAACAGTGACTGACTTGACATTTTTGTGAAGAAGACAGCTGAACAGGAGAAGAAAAAGACTGAAAAACAGATCAAATCTTTTTTTGCCACGTGTGGATCCAAAAAGTAAATAAATATCTTGAGAAAAAAAAGGATTTTTTGTGTTCCTGTGCCACACAAACACAGAGAGCGTCTTCGTTCGATAAAACATAGCGCACCACTGTGAAAGACGATGCCACCTTTATCGTCGTCGTCCTCGTCCTCGTCGCCGTTAACTTTTTCGTGTTCGATCGATGGAAAATTAAATAGAAAAAGAAATAGAGATGCGAACGCAAGGCAACATCTTCATTTTAACGTAAATAGAAGCAGAATTTTCTCACCACCAGTATCATCGTCGTCGTCGCCGTCGTCGTCGTCGTCGTCGTCGTTGACCGAGAAAACATCCCTCCCTGTAATCGAAGAAAAGAGACGCGGAAAAGAGGACGTGTATGAAATCCAATCCTCGGTCGTGAGAACAGAGCAGTTGAAGATGATTAATAACAACACGAACGAAAACAATAACAGTCAGAATAAAATAAAACTCGTCAGCGGGTATTCGAAAAGCATCGAAAACTTGACTCTAGAAATAAACGATACGAACGAAGGAGACGAGATTCAACTCAGCGTTTACGTGTTTGAGTACGGTAAATCCACAGAGAAAGTGATTGAAAGTTTATCGAATGCGTGCAATCGAGGCGTGTCGGTTCGCGTGAAAGTCGATGGTTCCATGGTCTCAAAGTTCACCAGGTGGTGCGAGCGATCGACGACTTTAGTCGGAAAGTTACGAGAGTTGGAAAAAGAGCGAAACAACACAAACGAGTTTCAGCTTTTAGAAAGCACAGTTCCAACGCACGCAAAATATGCGACGTTTAAACGAAAGAGTAATGGAAGGTATACCGGGATGTTAGGCGGTATTAACATTGGAGATCGATTTAAGAATTGGCACGACTTCACAGTTGTCGTCCAAGGTCAAACGATCGTCGAAGCTTTGGAAAGTTCTATTTCCTCTGCTAATCCTTCTACTACTTCTTCTTATTCTTTATTATCGCCGTTAAACGTGTTAGCAACGTTGTGGCCAAACGGAAAAGACGATGCAATGAAGAAGGAAAACAAAAGTACTACCACCAAGTTTGTCTCGAACAATCCAACCGGTTTTTGTCCTTTAGCCTGGGCGTTTCCGCGAATAAAAACTTTCCCGGGTACATTTGGCATCAAGGAGTCGTTTGAGGAGATTTTAAACGACAGACAATTTGACGATTACACGTTCTCCATAGCGTATTTAGATTCTTCTGGAGTTGCGATGATTCGTAACATTATCGATCGAAACGCGAACGTGACAATCTTAATGCCGTGTTTCCCGAACGTATACCACGACGCCAACAGAAAGGCGTTGGCAAATTTGAAAAAGGTGCACGAGTTGATTAAATTGAGATCAAAAACATCTGCACCTCGATTATCCATCAAACTGTTACCGGAAATGTTACACGCCAAAGCTTTTGTGGCGAAAAGTACGACGAATCCAGACGTAGGCATCGCCTCTCTTGGAAGTTGCAATATGCGACAACGCTCGTTTGGTCAATTTCAAGAGCTCAACATCATCACGCAAGACGAAAAATTTCTAGAGGATTTAGAAAACGAGCTCGAAATTATTGCTTTTGCATCCTTTGATGCCAATGACGAGGATTTTCTGTACGCGGAGCCGAAAGCGTCGATAGAAGAGTTTTTAGGTTAGGCTACTGTAGATCATTTTTTCTGAAAAACTACTTATTAGTACATATTCATCATCATTTCTCCTGCCGCTTGCGTTCGCCTATTTTTTTACACGGATTGCCTGCCCATACTTCATTATCCGGAATGTTCTTCGTGACTACTGACGCAATGCCAACGACGGAGTGCGCACCTATAGTTACGCCATCGACAATAGATACATTCGCACCTATCCACACATTCTCTCCAATGCGTACTCCTTCTTTTTTTACTTTCTGTAACCGGATAGGCGTTTCCGAATCGTCGAAGTTATGGTTAAACGCAAAAATTGAAGTCGATGGTCCTATCCTCGTATCCGCTCCTATCCGTATAGGTCCTTCCATGTGACAGTGCTGATTAATTGAAACATTTTCTCCAACTTCTATAGGCCCGTGTAAATACACGTTCGCCGCTATGCGACAGTGATTATTAAAAATAATTGCTCGTCCTCTCTCGGCGAAGACGTTCATATTCACATCGGCAATAAACGTGTCTTCGCCGATAAACTCAATAGTCTCTAATTCCATCAGTTTTTGTTGCCACTCTTTCTGCCATTGTTTTGCAAACGTTTTATGCTTCTCGATGTCGTACAACCACGGCATGTGATTCAATCGCTTCCTTTTCTGTTCGTCGTATGTACTTCCTTCTAATTCACGCGCTTTTGTCTGCGTTATTGTTTTCCCAACTCCTTTTTTCTTTCGTTGTATCAACGCGGGATAGCGATACGAAGGGCGTTTGTGTAGAAATAGCATGGACGACGACGACGACGACGACGACGACGACGACGATGAGTGTAGTTTTATCATCGCGCGGACCGTTAAAAAAAAAAAGTGGGGTGGTGGTGGTGGTGGTAAAAATGGTAAAAATGGTAAAAATTTCGTGTTTTCATTTTTCTTGTTTTTTTGCTCTTCGAATATCCCCTGGGGCCTGAAAGGGCTAACCCCCAATGCCCAAAAAACAAAGAGAAAGAGTTTGGATGCTTTTTTAAATGCTTCACTCGTCTGCTGCGTCGGGATTCCTCTCGTTTATGTATTAAAAGATGACAACATCGTCGTCGTCGAGGTCGAGAGAGGGAGACGAAGACAACGAAGAGGAGGTGGAGGAAAAGAAGAACAAGAAGACTGCAAAGACGCGCGATGTCAACGAACTGAAGTTCATCGCCGATGGGGAAAACAAAGGGAACACCACCTCGTCCTCCGGGTTTGAAAAGAAGAAGAAGAAAACGTCCCTCAAAGAAACGATGTAAGTTGGAGCATATTCTCGTTCGCTCGTTTCTTTCTCTCCGTTGCGTTCGAATTGTGAATGCGCGTGGTGCATGCGCCGCGTGTGTTTGGTCATCGTCTGCAAATCGTAAACAACTGCGCGGCGCGTTTTCAATTTCTCTGAATTAAGCAAACGGAATTCCTCACGAATCATCCTCCTTTTCCTTCTTACATATAAAACAACAGCTCGAACACACTCAACTATGATCGATCGCTCGGCCTTTTACCGGCATCAAACCCATTTCGGAAAATGTGCGCGAAAGTTGCAAGCTCGGTATACTTTTCGAGCGCAGTTTTATTCGTCGTCGTTTTGAATGGCATCATCGCAGCTTTAGATACTCCGGACCGAGGGGTGGAAAAGTACGGGACAAAACCGCACATTCCAAAAGATGTGACCTTTTGGTTAGGGAACGCGTTCTTAATTTTGTTTGGCTTAGAAGCCATTATTAAAATAGTAGCGCATGGATTCTTATTAAACGGACCAGATTCATACATGTGGTCGTATTGGAACGTGTTTGATTTGTTCATCGTCGTCTCCGGCGTCCTGGACGTCATCTTAGACGGAGGCGGATGGATTACGACATTGAGATTAATGAAGTGTTTTCAACCGCTCAAACACCTGAGTAAGTATAAAGCAGGAAGAATGGTCATGACGACCGCGGAAAAAGCTTTGCCGATGATGATGGACGTGGTACTCTTACTCCTATGGTTCGTTATTTTAGCCACGGTGATGGGCGTGATGCTTTTCGGCACGTTGATGAATGGACGTAACTACGAAGACGTTGCGAATTTAGGAGGCGATCCGAAAGAAAGATGTTCATTTCTCGTATCAAATTATGGAACCGTAGATGGTGTAAGCATATCGCGATATGATGATGGCGGCGTTCCCGGCGACGAGGAGTTGTGTATGAACAGCAACATCGACACGCTGGTGAAAAACTCAACGTTACTCGACGACGTCCAATCGAACGTGTATTGCTGCAATTCTGGCGTTTCACCGTTTGATAATTACTTGAATTTCGACAATTTCCTTCGCGGCATGTTTATTGTTCTTCATGTGATTACAATTGATGGTTGGAACGAACTGGCATGGCCAGTCGCAAACACGGCTGGGTACGTTCCCGCCATGTCGTATTTTTGTGCTGTCGCCGTTTTGGGTGGTTTCTTTGTGTTCCAGTTATTCACCGCCGTTATTTGCGCGACATTAGGTGAAATCGAAGAAGATGATGATCCCGAAGCGCACGAGAAAGAGATGGAAGAGTTGCGAGAGGCTCACGAGAAAGCTTTGGAGCCGGAGGAAACGTACCCTCAACTAGAACACGCGTGCGCACACAAACCAAGGCAGATGATTTTAGATTTTACCAATCATCCAATCTTCCAAAACTTTATTACGTTTACAATTCTCTTAAACACGGGATTGATGTGCGCTAATCATGTGGATAAAACCGATTCGTTCAAGGATGTCGAAGTGATCATAGACCTCACATGTTCGGGCATTTTTCTTTTCGAATTTGTACTTAAACACATTGGATTAGGAGTAATCCGATACTGGAAGGATAACTGGAACAAATTGGATGGGTTTGTCGTGCTCGTGAGTATTATTGATTTCTCGTTGACGTACGGCATGAGCACTTCAGGAGGCGATGATGAAGGTGGGACACCAGTTGATTTATCTTTTCTAAGAGTATTCCGTGTGTTCCGTATTTTAAGAACGCTAAAAATCGTGCGAAATAACGCAGAGTTTTCTAAAATCGCAAACTCTGCGATTTCAGCGACAAAAAACATGTGGGTATTTTTACTCGTGTGGCTCATGTTCTTGGCAATTTTCGCGATTCTCGGAGTGCAACTGTTCGCGGCGAGAGAAAGTTTCGACGAGGAGCGCTTGAGTTTCAAGAATTTTGGATCAGCTTTGATAACATTATTCGCAGTGTCGACTGGTGAGAACACTTTTGAAGTAGCTTGGAGCTCAATGAAAGTGACAAATATTGCCGCCGGTATTTATATGATCATATGGTGTTTCATCACAACGGCTGTCCTGGCGTTGATTCTGGGTATTCTGATTGACGCAATCGCATCGGAGACATTTTTAATACAAGAATCTGAATTTCACAAAGAAGGCTCGAACAATATCATTGAAGAAATACGAAGACGCGCGGAGTCCCAGTCCTCGCTCGGGAATACGTATTTCGAGGACGAAGATTCCACAGACGATGATGAAGTGGAAAAGTATAACACTACGGCAAGAAGAGCAGCGCAGAAGGAAGAAGTATCCGCCGCACATTTAGATAAAGACGATAACGACACCAAAGTGCAGCGTACCGTCCAAGAAGTCGCCGTTGTTCGACAGTGGCTCGTTTCCCTCGGATTCGAGCAGCATACCAAGGCGACTTTGAGGATCCAAGAGGCCTTGAGACCAGGTCACGTGGTGCGTGCCCGAAAACGGTTAACGTGTTATCGCGAAAGAAGAGTAAAGCAAGCCAAAGAAGAATTGAAAATTGCACGCGAGCACTTGAATGATAAACTCCAAAACGTAAGAACAGTACCGCGTGCTGTGTCTTTGCGTTGTAACGTGATGGATTCAGATGATATTTGGGTTAAATTTGATCAAGAGAAGATGAATCCGGATTTTGTAAAACCGATCTTCATGCGGGCGCCAGAAAGATCGATGAGCCCGCAAATGCGCGATGTTTGCGAAGATAATTGTCAACATATACGAAGATATCTTGCAATTGATCCCGTCTCGGGTTGGGGTAACTTTCGATGGAAATGCCTGAAAGTTGCTACGAATTTTTGGTTCGATGTGCTCATTTTACTCTTGATTATTGCCTCTTCGGTGTTGATGGCGACGACCACGCAAAGATGGCCCGTTGAAGGCACAAAAGTTAACGACGTTTACAACTTGATTGATATCATTTTCAACGCAATTTTTACCCTGGAAATGGTGTTGAAAATGATTGGATATGGAATTTGGAGAGGTCCCGGCGCGTATTTGAAAACTGGATTTAATCGTCTCGATTGCTTCGTTGTGCTTTCATCTTTGATCACGTACGCGGTTGGCGACGCGATTCCCGTCAAAACGCTTCGTATTTTGCGCGTGTTGAGACCGTTGAGAACGATTCAAAGGCTCCCAGGTTTGAAATTGGTCATCACTGTTATTATGCAATCTCTTCCCGCCGTTAAGTACGTGTGCATAATTGGTTTTGGGATGATGATTGTATTAGGCATCACAGGTATGGAATTATTTCTCGGTCAAATGTCGTCGTGCACTTTTGCTGGTGGCGAGGGCACCAAAGACCCGCTCACTGATAAGAGTACCTTAGACAAAGCGGCGTGTGTCGAACAAGGTGGTGTTTGGCGACCCAATCGCTTTAATTTCGATAATATTGGCCAAGCGATTATTACAATCTTCATCATTTCCACTGGTGATAATTGGCAAGATATCATGTATGTAGCTATGGACTCTACGGGTAAAGACACGGCCCCAGAAAGAGACGCAAACAAAGGCGCCGCTGCATTTTTCGTATTTTCAATCTTATTTGCCATGATGTTATGGGCAAACCTTTTCGTGAGTGCATTGGTTGATAATTTCACAACCTTGGCGAGCGCCGGTGTCGCTTTCACGACGGACAAGCAACGAGAATGGCAACAAGCCATGTTGATTGCAAACCGCCTACACACGAATCGTTGGCGAAAATATGTTCCAAAGAACCAAGCGCGTAAAAAGGTTCACTCAATTATCTCCATGGACTGGTTCGGTCAACTTTCAATTACTATGATTGTGTTGAATATGTTTGTTTTGATTGCATATCGCGCGAACGGAAGCCAAGTGGAGATGGATTTTCAATCGTATGCTGGGTACATCTTTACCGTTTGGTATTGCTTTGAATCTCTTTTTCTCATCATTGGCATGGGATGGTACCTGTATTGGGAGTCTATGTGGAACAAGATTGACTTTGTCGTTGCATGGAGTGGCGGACTTGGCGCTATTTTACCGGGACTTTTCCCGTCGAATATCATTCGAATGGTTCGATTCTTTAGGCTTTTGAAAGTAATTCAGGTTTTCAAAGGTTTGAGAACGCTCGTGCTAACCGCAGTCTCTGCCATACCTGGAGTGATTAACGTATCTGCGCTATCGTTGTTGATTATTTTCATATTTGCGTGCTTAGGTGTTTCTTTGTTTGGAAGTGATACAGGGCCTTTCGATGGTAACGCCATTGGTGAATACTCAAATTTCAGTAACTTTGAGCATGCGTTCACGGCGCTCTTTATCGCTTTTTCAGGAAATTGGCAAGGTTTCTTTAACGACTTGTACGTGAAGGAAGAGTGCTTTTCAGTCGATGCACCGGAGCCAGGTTCTGAGCCGAAATGCTCTCCGGACGTTGTCAGTGCATTTTTCTTCGTGATCTACGTCGTCCTTTCGATATTTCTATTTGGGAACTTGTTCGTGGCTATTTTATTAGAGCGCTTTACGTTTGCCCACGGCGAGGAAATTCTCGACGAGGACGATGACGACAGCGATGACGAAGGTGAATACAATGAGAAAGGAGGTGAGAAAGACGACGAAGACGAACAGTTACAAGGGGGGCCAATTCAAATCATTATAGCTTCGGTGCGCTTGAGGCAGATCTTGCGAATGTTTTCGCAAAAGATAAAATTGAAACAAGAGCTCTACGCGACAAGCTTGAGGGAAGGTGGCTCAAGCTTCTTGCAACTGAATCGATCAAGCAATGGTGAAAACAGCAACATGTCGTCGTTAGGAGAACTTGCTTCCTCAGTGCCTGCATCAGCGGATAAAAGCAATGAGAAAGTATCCATTTCGTCGCCATCCTTCTCTCGACAGTTCACGTTGAGCCCAAGCGCGGAAGTTCCGAAAGCGAACGAAAGCTATGCGGAATGGAAGGCTCGAAAAAAGAAAGCAACAGCAGGAGCTTCGTAATACTAGTTACAACTCTTTTTCATTTATATATCTATTTCACGTCCTCATTCTTCTCCTTCTTCGAGGCCATCATATCTATAGCGGGTTTCAAATCTTCTTTCTGTACACGCTTCAAATTTTCCTTGAGCGTTTTGATCTTTCGTAAACGTTCTTCCGGGTTATCGTCGCTCGTTAACTTCCGAATGACGCGACTTTCTTTAATTTTTGGATTCGACGTTATTATCTTGTCGGTTACTTTATCTATGCCTTGGTTGATTTTCTTTACCGATGGTTGCAAAACTTCCGGGACTGCCTCCGTAATTTTAGCGCGCACGCGCTGAATTTTTGGTCCTATCGGTGGCGACGCATCGTCCGATTGCATTTTCATCTCCGTTAATCGAACCTTTAAACTCTTTAACTTTTCCAACTCTTCGATTTGAGACTCGACTTCTGCCATGCGCCGCTTCACGTCCAAAACGCGCTCATCTTTTGAAAATGCTGGTTGTGCGATTACTTTTTTTCTTGGCTTAGTAATACCATCTTTTGCTTTATTCTTGGTATTATCGATATCTTCTTCTTTTTTCAAAGGTAATAACTTCTGTTCGATTTTTTGATTCGACGAAATCGCGGGCAATAAAAGAGGCTGCGTCACTGGAGGAAGAGACGGCGATTTTTGAGTGATGGATTCCTTCTCCGGCGTTGTCGGAGCTCTGCTTTCTTTTCCATCCCTTGCCTTTGGTGTCGAGACATCTGCCTCACTTTGCTCTTCTTTTTCTGTTTTTTCTGTCTTCCCGTTTTTGTTTCTTCGGAAACGTTTGAACAAGTTTCTTACGCGCTGAAATCGAGGGATTTTCGGCTTTTCGTTACTCGGAGAAGAATATTTTGAATCAGTCTCGCTTTCCATACCGAAGCGCCTTCCGGCAGAGACGACGATTTTCTTCGCGTCTATGTCGTCTAAAGATTGAACTCCGGTCAAATCGACCGGACCATCTACTAGTATAGCAAATCTACCTTTTTTATTATCATCCATGGCATTTCTCTTGACGCCGGAAGCGCGAAACGTTCGCGGGTCGAATCCTCTCGGCGGCGGACGCCACCTCGGTCGACTTTCATAAATCGGCACTCTGCATACCGGTCCAGCCAAATTCAAGAACGCGCGTAATTTTCCTCTCACAGTGCGCGAAAGATTGCCAACGGCTGGTCCTCCGCATGCGTAGACCCACGGAATCCATGAGGGTATACCTAGTATATCAGGATTCGTATATGTGTAAAGGTGAAACACGTTAATCAACACAATCTCAATAATTGGTCCACCAACTGCCGCCGCGCCTGCTATGGCTAATCCTTGGTACGTTTTATCAAAGTAAGCCCACACACCTGCCGCCCACAATAATAAAAACACATCTATTGAGTGGTACGGTAAATGCCCTTCGCCACCAAGAAGATCAAAATCGGGCGATGCGAGCATCCCAGAAGCGGCGTATTGTAATGCAAAGAACGAAATTGAAGCAAGTGTAAATGCCCAAGAAGGCTCCCATCCACCCACAGGTTTTGCAGGAGATGCGGATATCAAAGATTTTGTTCGTACTGGCTGTAGGTTTTCTTCAATTTCTTTAATTCGTCGCGCTTTGACGCCATTTCTGAGAAAAATCGAATCGAGCGTGGTGGTACCTAATCCCATGATGATGCCAGCGACGCCAAAAAGTGGGCCTACCCACCAATCCGTTTCGAATGTCCCAGACTCGCCGACGAAGAAGAAACCGATCGGCTCAGAGAACATGCTTATAAATTGCTCGGAAAGCGGATTATGGAGAATTGGAGCCAATATGATGTTCATGTCTAAGACAAGAGGGTGAGTGTAGTGCAAAACATCAAATCGCGAGTGTTGATGATCGAGTAAAGGACCGAGCACGAAGGATGCAGCAAACATGACCAATGCTTCGTTTGCCAGTGCAGTCGCTTCAATAGTCTTTTCATTCTCTAACCACTCTCCGCTCAACAATTTCGTTTTTGGTCCGGCGTCATCGTCGCCGGCATCTTCGTCTTGTGTTTTTCCATCTTCCTCTTCTTCGTCCAAAATTTTATTGTAACTTTCCGTCCACTCTCGCGGCTGCTCCTCCGATAATCGTTGTAACTCGGACAGTGGAGAGATATCTTTCTGGTTCTTCCTCGGCATGTTTTCATCTTTATTTCTTCTTCTGTCTTCGCCGTTTTCCTTCGTCGTTGCTTTAGTAGTAGTTCTTGTTATCGTTGTTGTTGTTGTTGAATTTCTCCTTATTCTTTTCCTTCTTCCTCTTTCTAACAAGAACGATTTGTTGTTGTTGTTGTTGTTGTTTCCATACGACGTGGATGCTGTCAACGAGGAAAGTGCACGCATGATGTTGGAGGCGATGGTGGATGCGTCTCGACGCGCGCGAGAGTGGAAAACACAAAGTGAGGAAGGAAAGAAGATGCGAGCGAGACTTGCGGTGTTCAAAAAGAATGAAGAATTCGTAAAAGAAAAAAACAAAGAAAAGAATCTGCACTTTTTCTTCGGCTTTTGTGGCTCCTGTGTGTATTCGGAGTTGACGGTGGTGGTGACTACGAGAGTCGGGTAACGACAATGGAATTTAAGACGACGACGTTAAAGTACGGTTTGAACCCCGCCGCGAAGGGTGGCGCTTCGAAAAAGAACAAGACGAAGAAACCCCCCGCGTTGAGTCTTTTCGAGAACGAGAGCGACGACGACGAAGATGAAAACAATACTAACGGCGTGAGTGAAGCAGAGAGAGCCAAAAAACGACACAACGAGGAAATTAAACGACAGCAAGAAGCGGCAAAAGCGAAGGGAGACGCCGAAGCGAAGGAAATTTACGAACAAGCTTTGAAAGAAGACCCGAACATTTTCGCCTACGACGACGCTTTAACAGATATTGAAAAAGGAAGAGAAGCAACTTTGCGAGAGGAACACGGGGAAAAAATCGAACGGAAATCGAGGTATATAGCTCAACTGAAAGAAGCGGCTGATTTCAGAAAGCGAGAACAGGATATCACTTACGAACGACGACTTATGAAAGAGCGCGAGAAGGAGGACGAGTTATACGGCGAGAAAGAAAAGTTTATAACATCGGCCTACAGGAAAAAGTTGGAAGAAGATGAAAAGTGGAAGAAAGAAGAGCTTGAGCGCGAACGGAGAGAAAAGGAGCGAGAAGTAGACGGAAAATCAGATATGACGTCCTTTTATGCTAATCTGATGAATAGAAACGTAGCAACTGGAGGTGATACTGCGACGCATTCCAGGAAGGCACCAGAACCGAAAGCCGCCGATTCTTCGTTAGTTGTTTCGCAAATCGAGAAGAACAAAGAAAAGGAGATAGAAAGGACAATAACGAAGGAAAAATTTCCAAAGTCAGGAATTTTCAGCGACGATAAGAAAGAAACACCGATGAGTGCAATAGAAAGAACAGTAGATGATAAGAAACAATTAGAAGACCAGAGTGAAGATGACTTGCGCAAAAAATCAAATGTGGGAGAGATTGCAGTGAAAAAGTCAGCAACGATAGATAGAGAGGAGAAGGCTAAGAGTGCTCGCGAGCGGTATCTCGCAAGAAAACGAAAAGAACCATCATAATTAGGCGCCAATAAAACATAAACAGCGGACAGTGCTTTTTGTATTCTACACGCATGAAGCTATGTAATCACTACAACAGTCTCCAGTCGATACACACATTGAATCACAGCAACACACATTCGATTCATCTGTGTAATCGCACAATCCGCATATATTTGGACTCTGCACAATACAACTGCCGATGTGCATATGTGTGTTCTGCGGCTGCGGTGGCGGTATTTGCGGTGGTGGTAGTGATGTAGTTGTAGAAGGTACTTCTGGCGGTGGAGGACTCTTTATATCGACGGAAGTTGTTGGTGGTGGTGGTCTTGTTTGATAGAGCCAACTGAATTGCGTCACACGCCGAGGAGCTGGAGGTGGCCTCGGAGGTGGTGGCGGAGGCGGCAAGCTTTCTGAGAGATATTCTTCATAGGTTGAATCGCCCTGCTCATCTTCGAATAATAGCAGAAGAGAACTGTGATAGCGCCCGATCGGATGTAAAATGCGGTCAACGAGGATTAATTTCATCCCGTTGTGTGAATGCGCTCCGTTCGTTAATATCAAAGCTTCACGTTCTGTTTCACCGTAAGCGAAGTTTCTGCTCGACGCGAAGGCATTATATCGCTGCTCAACATTGTTCGTGGTGGTGGTGGTGGTGGTGGTGGTGGTGGTGGTGGTGGTGGTAGCTTTTTGTTGTCTCGACAAAAAGTACTGGATTGAACAAAAATACGAAAAGTCACCACAACAATCGCCATTTGCCATACACGCGTCATCGCAACAACACGTTTTCAGTTCAATGTTATCGCAAGAACCGCAGCGATTCAAACATGTTGTAGGGGTAACATCCGTATTTAATGACGAAAAAGATACGTTTGTGCTAGCAACTTCGGTTGCCTCATCATAAGGCACAATATCAATTGGTCGTAACGTAGTACGTGCAGATAGAGTTGAATCATCACAGTATTTCGAAAACAACGCATTTTTTGTGGAAACTTTGCGAAATGAAAATGAATCGCATACGTGCTTGTCAATTATCGATACCGAACGCAATAGCGAACTCAACGCTTTTCTATGAACTAATAGTGCGTGTGCGCCCGTACTGCTGTCTCTATCTCGCGAGAGAAGTATTTTGAGCGCTTCCTTTTCACCAAGTTTTGAAATAAATTTAGATTTTACATCGCTCAATATCATCGACGGGTCAATAGCATCAAACATATGCGCACGAGCAACATTTCTCAGAGTTGCTTGCTCGGAAGAGAAAGAAAAGTCATCATATTCAGACCTATTCCCCCCGTTTTGTTCTCTCAAAGAAGAGCGAAGAAACAAAAATGCATCATCGATGGGCGCAAACAACGTGATAGCTTTTTGGATCGCTTGCAAACGCATAAGCTCTCCACTTATCTCCAGAATACGTGCAAATTTTCTCAAGTTTCTATTCTTAATTATTTTTGTCGCGATAGAACTTACGCATCGATACGCATTCGGAATTAACATGGACTGACACCATTTATAGTTGTCATAAAAACAAGCGTGTTGAATGGAATATGCGGTGGTGTTGTTCGTTTGTGTTATTTTCCCGCATTTGCCGAATTGCGCGCCATCTTTTAAATCGGGACTTCCAAAAGTAATGTTATTCGAGCCTACGCGTCTCAAGTTCTGTAATCCATCGAGTGAACGTAAATTCGTTGTTGCATTTAAGTTCAAATTCCCTTCGACGGTTTGCAAAGCCATAAAGTTGGAAATATGTCTTATGCTTTCTGCGAAAACCGTAAAATCCCGGCCAATGTGAAACATGTTTCGAAAACATCCAATCTCAAGAACTTCTAAACTTTTAGTCGCGTTGATTAAGAACGATCCACCAACACTTTCGAGTGACGGAAATGCGGTCGATTCAATTCGATGTACGCCTGCGTGGATTCCAAAATTTTGTCCAACTTTTTCGAGATTTGTCATCGAGTTTTGAATACTCAACGAGGATGAGGAGGATCGCGTCTCAATGTAGACGAATGACCCCCGAATAATTCTTAAACTTGGAAAGAAATCGTTTCGCGACAATAAAGCATCACTGTTTCTGATAGTCAAGTTTCCTTTTATATACAACAATGACGTCAGAGAGAATGAGTCATGTTCTAAGTCAAATATGTCGAGATCGTGGACAATTCTGAGTTTATTGAAAACATTTTGCTTGCTCGGAAACGTTCCAGTCATCGAAAGTTTTCCCGTAATACGGGTGACATTACGTGTAACTACATCTGCATCATCAATGCTTTCAATCCCGGCGCCGCTTCTTTTGGATATGATAATTTTTTTGTTGCTCGAAGAGGATGCGAACAAGTCGCCATCAAAATTCAAAGAAAAGACGTACCGAACGACGTGCTGCACAACGAGTAGAAAAACAACGGCAGACATCGCTTTAGCCACTTCTAAATCTTGAACTAGTCATAAGACGCGCATCTATGAGTATACGTGCGCGTAGAAGTACCTGCAATCATCAGTCGTATTTTTTATTTTTGGAAAAAATGCATGCGTTTTTATTGTTTTGATATGATTAGCTACCGTGTACGTCGTAGTGCATGGGGGTATATTTACACATATGTATTTTGTGTGTATCTATTTTCGATCGTCCAACAAACAACATACCACTCGAGCGATGCGACAGTCGTAGGAGAAGAAGGCACTTTGTTCCCCCTCTTCTTCCTCCTTTTCTTCTTTCGAACGGCCTGTAAAATCACGATCGTGGGACGGAGCTATTCGTTTACATTGTAAACGTATCTGTACGCAGAACGTATCTGCGCGTAACGAGCCGCAGGCGATCCAAAAAAAGCCTCCTCCTTTGGTACTGCGTCTTCTTTTTTCGTCGTCGCCCTTGTCGAGCGCTTGGGATAGGTCCATTATTTTAAGTGGTACCGTTTTTTCCTTGGTTGAGGTTGTGATATCGGTGGTCGACGTATTTTCCACCGAAACGCGGACGTAGCGAGGGTTTGAGAACCATCGAGTAGAGGAGCGCGAGCACGGACGATGTTGTTTTTGGCGCCTATCGTCGGCAATAGTTTCTTCTTCTCCTTCACCAAGATAGTTACACTCGAATCTTTCGCCTCGAACGAGTTTCGACGTATCGTTTTTGTTTTCCGCCCCTTTATTCTGCAAGAGTGTAACGTTTGCGTCTGGAAGACGGCAATCCGTGTCGTTCGTGTCGAACGTATACAGTAACTCTTGTCGATGGCCATTTCGTGCTATATATTCTTCGTTGTCGTTGAGTAAAAATTGGACGCGAACGGTGTAAGTGGACGATTTCTTTGGTATTGTAATAGTATCATTGGTGTTCGTAAAGCTCTCCCAATTGTCGAGAACATCATAATCTTCATCGAACATATTGAAAACCTCACGGCGCACTCGAGTCGCGTAGACGTCGAAATTTTCTGAATGCCTCGACATGAAACCATCCACCCAGTGCGACGCGCGCTCTTTCGCCTTCTTATGAACAGTTAGCCGAAAACTTGGTGGTTGAATAGGATGAATTAGAGTAAACGCGCCGTTTTTTGTGCTTTTGTCTTGAGATGAATCCCCTGCATTCATGTCCTTACCTTTCATCGCGTTCATATTTTTCGTCAAAACGTGCATGTCGCATAAAGTCGTTTCCACGCGCGTGCGTCTGTTTCTTTGAATTTCGTGCAAATGGTACAAGATGGCGCGTTGGAGCCCGTCGCCACCTAATTGAGGAATCTGATCAATTAGCCGACTTCTACCGCTACAATCCAGTAATTTCGATTTTAGGTCAGTTAAGCTGCGTTCAAACGTTGGATCAAAATAGTCGTGTCTGCCAGAACACACTGGCTCGGCTAAAAGTGCTCGCAGACACAACCAAACTTGTGCTTCTGGTTTCGGCATGTGCGATAAAGTCTTTGCATTAATCCACTGACCGTCGTTGAATACTTTTTCTTCTCCCTCTTGAAGCCACGGTGTTTTCAATAAAAGTGTCGGAAGTAAATGCGAATGAATTTTGTGCTTCGACACCAATCGCGCGATAACCGAGAGTGGCAATTCCGAGACTCTGTCGCATGCGCTCCGTAAAATTGACAAGCACGACATTGCGCGGGAAAAGTATTCTCCATTATCTGAATCATTCCAAGTCCACTTTTCTCCTTCACACTTCATATTATTCACTCCTTCTAACCGTTCCACACAAAAATCCAGCAGATCGAGCAGATTGGATTCACTCAGACTTTTACCTACCGAACACGAGCTCTCGAACACGGCTATTTCTAACACGCCGAGAATAGAGCTTTGGAGTTGTCCCACGTGTAGCAACAACTTTGACTTTGCCAAATATTGCGTCATCATTTCTCTCCTTTTTCGTTCAATTCGAACCAACAGCTCTGGTAAAATTCCATCCGTCCACGCTTCCAGAGCAAACAAGCATTGCACCACATCATCCAAAATCTCCGTTGACTGCAAATCTTCTCTAATACTATCATCACATCTCTTCTCGGAAAAGTCTCCTCTATTCACACTTTCCAAAACAATACGCAAACCTACTTTCCTCGCCCGATCCGCGTTCAACACAAACTCATACCATTTCGGCGAGTCAACGCTTTCTGGATTTTGCAGATACGCTACTCCGGACTCTCCCTCCTCCCGCTCGTCGTTGTCTTCCTCTTCGTCCTTCTTTTTCGTCAAGGCGGTTGTGGTATCGCTCCTCCCCCTCGTCGTCGTCGTCGTCGTCCTACTCGTTATGTCGTCAAACATCGACCGAACGCAGCTTCTCACCGAATACTGCGCAGAGAACGACGACGACGGGGCAAGGTATCGAACGTCGTCACCCCGAAACGCGTACTCGTCCGTCCGCGCGATCGCAACTACCATTACCGTTTCTCTCTCTCTATCTATCTATCTGTATATATATTATATCTTTCTGTTCTTCTTCTCAATACCAGGCGCGTTTTTACTTCCCCGGAGACGACAAAATGCGGTCAACACCGATCGCTTCTTTGGTTGTGTTTTTGTGTGAAACGCGTGTATTTTTTTATTTTTTTACTTTCGTTTCAAAATCACCTAATTAAAAAAACGCTCGAATATTGGAAAAGAAAAAAAGCGGCACAAAAAGGCGCGCACCTACCTCGACGATATCTCTGCGCGCACGACCGATCGAAGCATGTTTTTTCCATCGACGGCGACGAGTTTCTCTTCTCTTTTGTCGTTCTTCGTGCTGTTTTTGTCGGTAACGTCGGCAACGCACGCGCCAGCCTCGCCGTGTTTTCAAGTGTTGAACGACGTGTTGGAAAAAACGGAAGTGTACGCGCAAAGCGAGCGTCCCACTTCATCCTATTCCTTGTTCTCTAGAGCCGTTCAATACGCGCTGTCTGCTGGGGTGAACAACAGAGCGCTGTCAGAAGGGAGCGCGAGTTTAGGTATTGGATCTTCATCTTCCGCGCGCGGTGCTTTCGCGTCTGGAGTGTTTGCCAACGCTGCTGCGGAAGGCGCGAGTTCGCTAGGAGGAGGCACAGATGCGACTGGAGTTTTATCCGCGGCTCTGGGAACGTATACAAGAGCTTCAGGTGTTTCGAGTATGGCTACAAATGTTGGTTCAGAAGCGACAAGCGATGCTTCGTTTGCTGCGAATTTGCTGACTAAAGCGTCAGGTATTGCCTCCTCGAGTTTTGGGAGACAAACTGTTGCGTCTGGAGATTACGCAAACGCGTTTGGGGAGAGATCAGTAGCTACAGGGAGGTCGAGCATGGTATCTGGTGAAAACAATCGTGCCAACGGTCGAGCTTCTGTGGCAGGAGATATACGGAGCGTAGCACAAGGAGTTGGGAGTTTTGCGAACGGCTTAATAAGTCAATCATACGGGTCGGGTTCGTTCACGAGCGGTATTTTAGCTCGAAGCTTTGGAGAAGGTAGTAGCGCACTGGGGATATCTTCATTCTCGGCTGGTTTGTCTTCCTTTGCGAACGGGTTAAACGTTCGCGCAAATCTTGGTATTGCCAATTTTGCATCTGGGGCAAATTCGCAAGCATCGGGTCGCTTGGCATCCTCTGCGTTCAATCTGAACACTACTGCCGGTGGGAGCGCGAGCGCATCTTTCGGCAACGGCACTTCGACAAAAGCAGCAACGAGCTTCGTCATCGGTCAAAACAATAAGATTGAAGTCAATGCCACGAACTCGTTCGTTGGTGGTGAAAATTCCATCGCGTATGATGCGAACAGTTTCGTTTTCGGCAAAAACGTAGTTTCAAGGGGTGAAAACAACGCTGTATTTGGCGGTACGGTTTACGCAGATAATTTTAAATTAAACAAGGGTACATTTGGCGACATTGGGCTAATTGTAGATCGTATAAACGAGTTGTTACGCGTGGCGCAAAACTTGAACGACCGAGTCACTGAGATAGAGTTGAAGTATATTGGGAAGTAACATTAACATCGATTGGTTTAGTTTATTCGTTGTATATTCATATATGTATATATGTGTGTATTTTTTAACACGTTCATTCAAGCAAACCCCTAAAATAGCAATAATACTCGTAGACTCGTAGTAGTAGTAGTAGTAGTAGTAGTAGTAGTAGTAGTAGTAGTAGCAGCAGCAGTGGCAGCATTCGTTTTCGTTACGGAGTGTATGGTTGTAATTCTCTTTGGAGATTGAGACCAGCTCCAGGTCGATACCCGTTGAAGATGCACAACACCGTGACGTTGTCGTTATATTCCAACCCGTTCAATAATTTTGGCGTAAGGAGAAAGCACTGCGGCGTTGTCGGTTTCGATGCTGAGTCGACCATTTGTTTGAACACTTTTCGTTCGTTCTTTGGATCCATGCCTTGGTTAATTTCGTCCACGACGCGGAATGGACATTTCGTCAGATTTTGGAGCGATATGAGGTACAACATCGTCGCAACGGCGCGTTCGCCACCAGATTGTCTATTCTTATCGAGCGCATGTAACTCCTCGCCCGATCGGAATTTGACGTAAATATCCAACGCATATTGTGAAAACTCATCCGGCTCTTCGGGCTCACGAATTTTGACTTCTCCGGCGATACCAACTGCTCTGCAATTCTCCTGAAACGCTTTTGAAATATCATTAAGAACGTTCTCGAGCTGCGGCAACCATTTCTTCTTAAGTCCTTCGATGACCTCTTGCCCACCTTTTACCGTTGGCGCGAGTGCCGCAATTTTCTCTTTCAGGTCTTTCCTTTCGGCCTCATACTTCTTGTACTGCAACATGGCAGTCGGGTTATTGCACACGACAGCGCGCGCTTTCCCTTCCCAATGGTCAATTTCCCTTAACAATTCGTCTTCAGTATCCGGCATATCTTCAAACTTCTTAAGCAATTCGTCAGTAAGCGGAGCTTCGGCTTTGGCTTGTTCCCGCGCTTCTTTGTATTGTCGAGCACTTCGTTGCTTCTTTTCAGTAATCTCGTCGTGCGCGTCGGATACCTCCCTCACGTCATCTTCGACTTGCGCTTGAATGTTCTTGTAGTGCATCAAGCGTATCTTCGTGTCGGTGTACTTCAGCTCGGCCAAGTCCTGTTCCTTTCTCGTCGCGAAGAGCGCATCTAAAGCAGCGATATACGTCTGCGCTTGTTGCGCTCGTTGCATCGCAAGAGTCGTGATAGACTTTTTCAACTGTTCTCGAAACGCCGATTGATTCGTGTTCGCTTCTTGCAGCTCCAACGACGCCTTCAAACTTCTAATCCTCGATTCATATTTTTGTCTATCCGACTTCGGTTTGTTTAACCGTGCTTTTTCCTGTTGGTACGCATTATAGGCTTCTGACTCTTGCATTTTGAGCGCCTTTGACTGTCTGTCGATATCATCCAGACTCTGTCGAAGTTCCTTGACTTGTGAATTGGCGAGCGCTAAATCTCTCTTCACGTTTTCCATGTCCGCTCTGTCGATTTGCGCGCCAAACAGTGTCGTTTTGTTCGGTCTCATTTCCTCCGTTTCAAACATACTCTTAGAATTGTATCTCGATTTCACTTCAAGAAAGACGTTCTTATTCGTATACACTTGGCCAATCTTCCCGAGTTTTGCGTTAAACATTTCTTGGCACTTCATGGCGTCTAAGACTTTAGAGTCTGCGATTGCGGCTCTATCAACGCCATTCAAAGCGACCAAAGTCTTCATGACGCAGTTTGGTGCCGTAAACGTTGAATCTAACGTTGCTGAAATGCCGTAGGCCTTGTACTCGTTCTTAAAGTTCACACCCCTTTCGTGTGCGCTCGTATCTGTTTGGTTGTTGCAATTTAAATGCCAACGTCTCTGTTTGAACAGATTATTGATCGCCCCCATCAACTCCTGGTCGTTATCGATGACATAGCTCGACAATATCGCAAGCCCTAGATGTTTTTGTAAGAACATCTGGTTGTTTTGATTGTTGCACTCAATTTCGCACAAAATCGGTCCTTTGAGCTTCTTCTCCTTGTTTCCCCCTAATCTTTTCGCCAAATCACGAACTTCTCTATCGACTATCGTCATATCGATCCTCCCTCTGTGCGCTTGCGTCAAAGCTTTCAATTTCTTGCCACGAACGCTGTCCAAATCTAGTTGGCGACTTTCTAAGTTCCTCACCCTCTCTTCCGCAGGCCGCAACTTCGCATTCGCTTGATCGATTTGAACATCGAACGGAATGCGTTTTTTTCGTACGTCTTCATGTTTTTTCTTCAAGTTTCTCAACAAATCGAAGTTCATATCGGTGACCTCTGGGATTTCGCTCATCTTTTGCGTATAATCCCTGATTTCGTTCTTAAGTCTCGCTACGTTTTTTTCCGCATCCTTCTCTTTTCGGGTCGCCGAGTTAAGCTTTCCGACCTTATCATCGTGCGTCGTCCCCAAGCCTTTCAATTTTGTGAGTGCGGTACGCTCTTTAATCTCCGCGTCCATCGTCGCCTTCCTTTTCGCACCATACTCCTTGCCCATCTTGTGTTCCAACACTTCCAGTTCCTGCACGGGTTTGGCCGCGATTTCTTGCTCTGCCAAGCAACCTCTCAACCTTTCCTTTGACGCTTCATATTCTCCTTTGATTTTCGAAAACTCGAATTTCTTCTTCTCCACTCTGATCCACGGGATTTTCATCTTGTATTCATTCGCCTTCGTTTGAAACTCTTGCTGCTTCTCCACTTTCTCCTTGTCTGCGGACAAGGTGTTTAAACTTCGCTCACTTTGTTCTAAATCATCTTGCAGTCTACCCAACCTGCGCTCGTCGTTGCGGATGTTTTCTTTCTTATCGATCAACTCTTCGTGTAACTTCCACAACTCTCCGTTATTTACTGTCTGTTCCGTCGTCAACAACTTGTCCATTTCAGACAACCCGGCAAAACTCGCCACTTTATCTTGCGGTAAAAAGTTTGTCAAGTTCCCCAATTCGACGTGATGCTTTCCTTTTACCAACGCGTCAACGTCCGATGAATTCGCCGGATGTCCGTTGATGTGCCACGCGCTACTCGTGTGCGCTTTCGTCCCGCCCTTTGCTTTCGTCAGCGTTCGTTTCACCACGTCCACCTCGTCGCCTCCGACGGAGTTTCGTTTCAACGTAATCTCAATCACAGCTTTCGTCTCGCCTCTTTTCACGAATTCCGAGAGTTCTTTCGCCCTTCCTAACAGCTCTGTTTTACCGTTCAAACCTAACGCAATCGCGCACACGAAACTCGACTTCCCGGTCCCGTTTGGGCCAATCAACACGTTCAAATCCGGACCAGGTGTCAACGAGACGGAGGAATACGTCATGAAGTTCGATAAAACAACTTTCGTGATTGATCCGGCGGAATAATCGGAGAGATCGTGCGTCTCTCCTCGGCGTTGATGTTTCTTTTGCGTCGCCATCGCAGAAGCACCGATTCGTTTCTTCCCAACGCCTTCTTTTCCCGTCGTCATCTTCGTCTGCGGGTCCACGTTTTCACGATGCCCGTTCACGATGCGATTCATCTACGATTTACCGAAGACTTTTCCAAAAAGAAAAAACGAAAGCTGTTGAACGCGCGCGCGCTCTTTCTCCCTCGTTTCTCTCCCTTTCCCTTTCTCTCTTCCTCTCTCACTCTCTCTCTCTCTCTCTCTCTCTCTGCGCGCGTGTTTCTCTCGTCGTCGAGACAGAGGTACGAAAGAAGAGTGTCGAAGGAAGGAAGGAGGGGCATCGGGTCTCTTTTTGAATTCAAAAAATAAAAAGTGCTTAGGGTTTCAAAGTGTTTTTTTTTTTATTCGCCTCGATTGGGCCGACAGATGACGACGACCAACAAAAAAGCAATCATCGAAGACGCGACGCGATGACACAACACCAAAACCAACGAGGAAAAAAAAGGAGCGCGAGATGATGATGCGCGCGGAAACGTAGAAGAAACTTTTTTGTGTGCGTGTCGACGTTTCTCCTCCGCGTTCTGAGTCGTAGTGCACGTAAACGGGAGGTGCAATTTTGGAGAGAACACCCGCGGCGTGTGCGAATGTCGTCTTCCACTTTAACAGCCAAGAAGAACGTCCGCGACAAACTGAAAAGGATTCACGAAATTATCGACCGCGCGGATGAGTTGCAATACCAGAAAGTGAGTCATTCGGTTGCGCGGAATTTTAGTAACGACAACGACGATGATCATGGTGATAATGATAACAAGAGCAATGCAAACAATAATCTCACCAAACTCCTTTCTCAGCCGATAAAAATGAAAGACGGGACGATAGGCACACCCGTTTTCGTCTTAGCCACGTGTGCCGTGGAAGGATTGGACAGTTATACGGTGAGAGATGTATTTGAGCGATTGATGCGGTATGGCGCTTGGCGTGTTGGGTTGGACGAACACGGGACGTACCCAAGGGTGGCGAAAACGATATCGCCCGTCGCGCTTCTGTGCTCGGTGTACGCGCCGCACATTTTGAAGCACCCGGTCTCAAATATAGAAGAATATAAAGACGATGGCGTGAACAGTAACCCAGTCGTTGCAGTGCGCACGGCAAAGGAAGAGTACGACGAGGTAGCTGAAGTGCACAGAAATACTCTCCAAAATCTGAATAAAGTGTTGGAGATGTTTGTTGACGCGGGCGCAAATGTGGACGAGACCTATCAGATCGATCCAAGCATACAAAATATCGTACGCGCACCTTCTCTCTCTTCAACAGATGACGGTCAGCAGTACGGCTCCTACAAGTTTCCGTCATGTGCGATGCACTCTGGAACTATTGGAAACTGTCTCTTCTTTCTCTCAATTGCCATTTCCTTCGGCTCTGATACAGAAGAAACGATTGAAGCATTACACATCATCACGCAACGAGGCTCGAATAAGCGATGCGATCTCAACATAAAGTGCTACATACCAGATCGGCGTTTTGATTTCAAATACGACGAAACAACGTCCTTCCAAACCCTCGAACATTATAGAGTGTGCCCTCGAACTCCTGCTGGAGATTATATTTCCAGTTTACAGTTACTTTCCATGTCCTTGGTTGAAAATTCCGCGTTCTCTGCAGAAATTCGGGATGGAGTCGCTTCGTTTTGCGTTCGTCTGCTTGATCTCGGTAGTGTGATGAAGATAGACGTTAACGACGAGTGCTCATTTTACGCGCAAAATGATTTGAGCAGATTTGAAATTAGTAAAAAGCGCTTAGCGTTTGATTTTATCGAGTCCACGGAAGAACTTCCACAAGGCTCGGCTAGAGACGCGTGCAATGCGTTGCAGCCGAAAGGCTCGCCTTTATTTTTCACTGGGATTGCTCTGTTGGAAGGCTGTGGTAACCCAGCTTTGAGAGTGGCAAAAAAACTTCTGGAGAAAAAAGCAAACGCAGACTGTTTCGGTGACTTTCCCATGATTGGTTCAAACACGCCTCTTGTAGCACTGGCGCTGTATTGTTCGTTAAATCCAAGTGGATGGGACGAACATTACTGCGTACACTACGCAGAGAAACCGTGGTGGAAACTATACTACGAGGCATCGAAGCCAATGCATCATAAATCGAGGAGATCTTCGGTTTTTCCGTATAACAGCAATTCTTCTGGTAACGAGGCAAGAAATGCTGGGGGTAATAATGTTTTATATGACGACTATAGCGAAGCGCACGTGATGTGCTCGGAACATCGTGATCAACATACCTCATACAAGGATACTAAGCAAATAGATCGCGATCAAGAGGAAGGAAAAGAAATAGTTCACCATCAACAGCAAAAGTCTTCCCCGACGTCCTCACTGAACTGCACAAATGAACACGGAAGCTACAACGATCTCGGGAATGAGACGATGAGCACATTCGATCATGCGGCATTCGCATTCGTAGACCGAATGCAGGATTTTTTTAGAGAACCAAAACGCGGCGAGCGAGCGTTGAAACACTCCATGGAACTTTTCAAACTTTTACTCAGTTACGGCGCAAATCCATCGACAGAATGGCAGCGAGTTCCGCGTTTACACATCGACGAAATCGAAAAACGCGAACATCGAGTGTCGACTCTTCTCTCAATCGCCATCGAAGATACGCTAAATTTTGTCGAGCACGGCAAGGATGCTGTCAAGTTGCTCATAAAGAAGGGCGCAGATATAAATAAGTGTGGGCTCGGTCCCTTTCCTGTTTTTTGCTCTCCTTTGTTCGCTGCATCCGCGGCGTTGCGGTATGGCCATCCCGATGCGGATTGGATGTTCCAAACTATCGTAGAGAGCAACGTAAACGCAAACGCAGTTGGTTATTTTCCTGGTGGATCGCAATCAACTGCAATGATTGAATTAATACGGTGCGTTGGTGAGTCAAAGTCTAAAGTGCGCAGAGAAAACGCATTTTCAAAAATTGAAGCACTCTTGAAAACTGGTGCTGACGCAAACCATTCGTGCTTGGATGTATTTTTGAACACGACACCGACGGCGTACGCGGATATCACGCAGTTTAGAACGGGTGCCAGTCCGGATGCCACTTCTCTCGATATTCCCTCTGGTAATAGTAAAAATAGCAAAAAAGTTGGTGATAGAAACGAAAACGTGGAGGGCATCAATGAAAGAGGTTTTCGAAAAGCAGATACGGACGCATATGGGGAAGAGGAAAACGAATACAAATCCGACGATACCATTGCCGCTGCCGCCGACGACGCCGACGATGACGAAGGGTACAGTTCAAATGGGTACACTCGATTCTACGATCCTTACCACGAAATGTATTATTACGTGGATGAAGCGACGGGCGCATCTGATTGGATGAAGCCGGACGTTTTTGTCGATCCTAAAGAACCGAAAGTCCGCCCACCACTGACGCCTCCGCAAGACTTTGATGATGACGTTCTTGAGCAGTACGGTTTGCCGCATATGGATGAAATGTCCGAAGATTACGATGAAGATTCGTACGATCAAGGCTATAAATCGAACGATTGGGTCCGTTGGTACGATGCTGCGTATGCAAAGTACTACTACTTCAACGAAAAGACTTACGAAGTTCAGTGGGAAAAGCCGGAAGACTTCAACGAACTTGATGTATCCAAAGTGACAAAGTCTCCGCTCTCTGCACGGGCTGTATCCGATGCGGAAGTCGCCAGAAGTTTACGGGAAAACATGGATCTGGAAGCAAAAGGGAAGGAAAACGCGTCGAGAATCGATCACAAAGCGGCCGAAGCGAAGCAAAAGAAAAAATCCACTGAATTTGCCGTATCGACGGAAGCGAAACGATCGTCGTTTGATTCGTTGCGAGTTGATCAGGGTAAATCCCATCATGACGCGGAAAAGAGTGCAAACGTCTCAAAAGAAAGTGACGGGAAGAAAGGACTGGTGAGAACATCAGTCTCCTCGAACAAGTTCAAAACGGCATTTAATAAGCGACAAAAGCACGAAATATCGTTCCATGTGAAACCTTCAGATGCCATTGTGAGTGATACTGCATATGTTCTCCCGAAAACTATCGATCGGACAGGAGAGTGTACGTTTTCTCCGTTATTTGTTGCCATGGACTGTTTAGAAGGCGACGGACATCAAGTCGCAGCAAGAATCATACTTCTCCTCCTCGATTTTGGCGCTGATATTGAATACGAGCAAGGAAGGAACTTACGAAGCTGGTACGAGGGTTCGATAATCGCGATGGCCATTCAGATTGCTATTTCATGCGGAAGTCCAATCGAAATGACGCATCTGTCGGATAACGGAGGGTGTGACGGAAGTGATAATGAAGGAAATTTCCGCGGGCATCGCGTCAAAGAGAGACGGCGAGAGGTCAACGATGATGAAGACGATAAAATTAACGATCGATACGCTCGCGGAAACGTTGAACTGGAACAACATATCCCCACGTTGGAGACGAGATATGGTGCTGAAGCCCCAGTGTATATAGATGATGTGACGGGAAGTGACGGATACAGTAACGATTCCGATTACGAAAGCGATAGTCGAGAGAATACGGCTGGTTCTGTACATAAACACGACGAAGTCAAAGATAACCTCGTCAATGATATCGCCAGAATGGGTAAGTTGAGATGTAAGCAACTGGGGATGACGGAAGATGCGCCTCGACACGACTCATATGACAGGTTTAAGCCCCCAAAAGGTGACGCTGACACTGTACTTGATGAAAATGTGGCAAGAACGACTGTCGTAGCTCAAACAGTGTATGAATCTTCACAGTTTCGCTTAGATGCGGCCGATTTACACCTGGTGGAAGCCGAAATCGCGCGTGAACGCCTACGTTTGAAGTATCCTGAAGATGAAAAAAATCAAGCGCCGGAGGAAAAAAAATCGTTTTGGAATGTATTAGCAAGGGTGATTGGTTTCGAAGAATCAGACGATGAAGACTATGACGATCACGATACGCTACGAGCAAACATGGTCTTTGATAGGGTGTTTGGATTTGAGAATGATCTTGAAAAGCAGTTCAAATTGAAAACATTTGAAGAAGATCACGCTCGAGCATCACTTGCTAGGATACACTATGGAATCGATGATCGCGGTTCATTGAAATCTTCCCAAATAAAGATGGAAAAGTTTCGAAAAGCTCGATTCGAATCGGCAAAGAAAGTTGCAAAGGCACTCATCGCGCGCTCTTCCGCGAAAGCTTTGAATTTACTCTGTCGTAATCCACTTCTGGAAGAATATGGCACTGATTTGGTCCCGTTTGAGTTTACGCCTTTCTTTGCGGCGTGTTTTGGTGCGGCTACCGCCGAGAGCGACGAACAAGTCATGTTAGGTATAGAACTTGCTCGAGACATTCTCGCGAAAGGTGCAGACTGTACTGTCGTGGGCAGACACGCGAAAGATACACCATCCGAAGTAGAATTAGCAGATTACGCCAAATCTATCGAAGCTCGGACCGCTCCTTTTGTTTGGGCAGTGACGGCATCTGCGAGATGCCCCAAACCCGAATTTGGGGGATTAAAACTCGTCAAAGACTGCTTAACCAAAGGTGCCAATCCTTTGCTGTGCGAATTGGAAACAACAAGGTATCCAGAAGGTCGAGGGATGACTATTTCGAATAACCCATCGAAATTGCTCAATTTATGGGACGACAAGAAATTCTTGGAAAACATGCCGCCGAAACAACGCCGTGAAGCGGAAGCTACGCGCATTGAACTCGGGCGGTTGTTAGGCGAGGCATCCGCGGTGAGAAGCGTATTTAATAAATCAAACGCAGCTGCCAAACAAAGCATGGACGCGACCATTGCGGACGCCAAGAAAGAATGCTCCTTCAATGGGAGATGGGGCATGAAAGGCGAAAAGAATCACGGCGTAACGAGAAGAAACGATGCAGATGAGATTGAAGTTGTTCCCAATATCGAGCAGTCTGCGCGCGAAACAACGAAATCGCTCATGAAAGCACTTTCTCGAGATGATTTGACGAGCGAAGAAATAGCCGCCGCGAGTAACGAAGAACAGATTATGAAACTGAGCCAGGACTTATCAAAACTTAACAACTCTCTCAACTTTACCGTGGATCAGACCAGATCGACAACGGTCACAAAGCCTGGTATGTCGCGAGCGGTCAAGGATGAAAAGTTTGAAAGCGGACAAAAAGATGACTTCGTGATGGGTGATATTATGAAACCGGTATTGGGAGCGCCAAAACGTTTTGCGCAAGTAGCGGTAATTGCTCGCGAGTCTTCTCTTCGTAACAGAATTGGGCGTAAGAACAGCTCGAAAATTACGCTTAAAACACCGATGTTTTCCGCCATGTCATCATCCTTCGTGAGGAAGGATAAAAGAAGTTTGTCCTCTCCGTCTTCTCTCAGGGAATTTCGAGGTAAAGAGTCGTCTGCCAAGAACAAGGTGGTATCGTTTAAAGAATTGAGGTAGTTACACGCAATTTTTATAATACACTGTATATTATTAAAAACAATTTAGAGTTACATGGTATCATACACACCGTTTCTATGGGGAAGCTGATAATATTGCAAATTATCGCGATTTGTCTCTTCGTACGTGCGAAGTTCAGGCGGCGAAGCTTTGTTTCTTACCACCACAGACGCGCGCGTTTGCTTCTCTTTGATGTTGTTGACGTTGATACGATGACTGATGCCGGTTAAGCGCGACTTCGTTTGCATCCATATCGTTCGACAGGAGCGAACATATGAATCAAGTGATAGTCGCTTCTTGCCATTCGTGACGCCGCTGCTAGGGATGAAGGTGTTAATCTCGTTACCTCGCCACTGCTTCATTGTTATGTTGGTGGCCTTATTTCCCTCAAATTTCACGTCATTCGTCTTTTCATTCGTTTGCCCTTTACGGACTCTTTTTGGGCTGAACGTGACTAAATTCCAGTGCGCGTTTTCTTTCGCTTCCTTCATGTTTTGCTTGTTGATATCGTCGTCGTCATCGTCGTCATCGTCGTCATCTTCTGCGGATATGTCACCTTCAGCGACATCGTAAAAGCACGGTTCTACCTTTCCGATGCCGTTGATATTATTTTTGTCATTATTTTTGTTGCTGTTGTCATTTAGTTTTGGCCTCGTTTGTTCTAAATCGCTGTCATTTGTTGACTTCTCCGAGACGCCGCCGTCTAGATTCGAAGACGCCTCCATCAACATCCTGCTCAAACACACTTCCGAGGAAAACTTTCGTTTAAAAAGCGTGTTCTCCCTTAATGGTACGAGTAAATCTGCGTACTCCTCCAAAATAAAGTTTGGCATGTGTTTATGCACGGTGAAAATGAAATCTTTACAGGAACACGGTTTTGCTAATCGATCGTCGACGATACCTTCGATTAACGCCGGTAAGACCGTGTGAAACTCAGTTGTAAACATCAAAATCGGAACTTTTTCGAAGAACTTTTGATCAAAAGGCGGCTTATTATTATTATTATTATTATTATTATTATTATTATTATTATCATCATCACGCGTGTTCATCGTCATCATCGCATTATATTCTTCCTCCTGCGCGAATTTTTCCATCGCTCGAATATACTTACACGCGGATAACCCGTCGCAGTTTGGCATTTGGAAATCCGTCACGATCATCGCCAACCTGACTTGTTCTGCACGACTCTCGTGCGTGTTAATACTGTTATCACGATACTTGTTCAAACTCTTATACGCCTCGATTGCTTCGAACCCGTCTTTGCACGCGATGACTTTCACCTCCCGAAAGAACACCTTCGAGAACAATCGAGTTAAAATTTTCAAGTTGATTTCGTTGTCGTCTGCGATAATAACTGCCAGCTTTGGTCTGTTTTGGAATCGTTGCCTTTCAAAATACGCGTCTTCTTGCTGGTACACCATCTGTTCCTCTCCCCCGTACGACGCCTGTAGCTGTTGAGACGATGCTACGCACGCATCGCGTATTTGTTGTTCTTGGTGTTGGTGGTTGTGGAGTTGCAGTTGTTCGCGAATAATTTCTTTTTGCAATTCAGTTACGCCATCGAATTCGTCGACATTTTGTTGTTGTTGTTGTTGAATCGTCGTCGCGCGTGTTGGTGCATGTCTGAGCCAACTCTTCCTCTTCATGTTTTGTCGTCGTCGTCGTAATAGTAGTAATAGGTCTCGAAGTCTCTTTTGTTTTCGTTCCAAACGCCCCTTCCGACGGAGCGCGCGCGCGTCGCTTTTTGGAATATATTCTATTAATTGTGGGTCCACGTACAACTCAGACAGGGAAAAAAAAGGCGGGAAATCGCAATAAAATTTTGCCCCCCGATCTTTTGTAAAAAAATCGATCGAATCCAACCAAATTTTCCTTTCCTTTCCTTTCCTTTCCTTTTTTTTTTTTTTGGAAACGGAGGAGGAGGAGGACGGAGGACGGAGGACCTTTTTTTGAAAGAGGCATGACGTGGAAACTGGACACCCCACCCTTTCGAGATGTTTTTATATTTCGATGAAATCCCTTCTCCCCCGTCGTCTCCACTTTTTCTCCCCCAGAAGAAAGACACAGGGAAACGAGAGAGAAAACAGCAGCACAAAAATCGCGACGACGACGACGACGACGACGACGACGACGACGATGATGGCACACTCGTCTTTCTCGTCGTTATCTTTCTCGCGCGCGATCGCGCCGTCTTCGACCACCCGTAAAATCACATCGTCGTCCATTTCCTCCTCCTCGAGATTGAGATCGAAGAAGATCTCTTTTTCCACCTCGGCGGCGATTCCGATTCACATCGAATACTGCGAAAAGTGAAACTACCTCCCCCGCGTTAAGATGCTCATCGATAAAGCAGACGCGGCGTACCCGGGGAAGTTTACTTTTTCCATGAACGACGACGAAATCTTGAAGAAAACCGTCCCGGAAGGACAAGGGTGGGCTATTGAAAACCAAGCCGAGAAGCCGATTCCAAACGGGGAAAACGCGTTGTGGAGAAAAGGCTCGTTCGAAGTTCTGAGATTAGATACGAACGAATTGTTGTACTCGAAGAAAGAGACTGGTGCTCATTTGGTGGACGGGAAACCCGGAGGTCCCTTGGACGTGTTCATCGAGACGAAGATGAAGGACGCATAAAAGGCGTGCGTGCATGCATCTTTGTCTTCCCCCTTGAGAGCTCTTTCGACGATGTGAAATACACAAAGAAGAACAGAATTAACGAAGTAAAAGTAAACAGGACGAGAAATAAAGTGAAAAGCGCGTTCGTAAAAGATTATGGACAGACAGAATTGTCCGGCGAACGGTGTTTTGATGGTACTGTCCTTCGTTTACTCGAAACGTTAACCTAGAAACGTTGCGTGGCGTCGTTTTATTTATGCTGTATGTGGAATTATATATCATAATATCAATATACAAAAGGTAATAATAACGATAATCATCATAATAATAATACACCGATGTATTAAACCTACTTCGTGTCAAATTCCCATCTTCATCAACGAGTTCTTCGACAAACCTACGTCGGTTTTAATCCGCGTGACGAGCTCGTCTAATCCGTTAAATTTCATCTCCGGTCGCACGAAACCGAGGCATTCCACGGACAAAGTTTCTCCGTAAAACTGTTTCTTCCCGTTATCAAACGCGAGTCTATCCTCGTTCTTCTCCACGCAGTGCACTTCGACCGTGACGTCGTTTTCGTAGTCTTTCTTGTCGACAAACGAAGGGCGTCGACCGACGTTTAAGACGGCTACTTTTTTACCCGAATCGTCGCCTTCTAATTGACAATAGCCAAAATATACGCCCATGGGAATGTTTTTGATGTCAATCGAATCGTCGTTCATATCCTTCTGCCAGTTTTGAGAGACTTCTGTTGGATCCAAATTCGCCGTCGGCAAACCCATCTCGGCGCTGCCGCGACCGAAACCTCTCACGACTTTAGCTCGCATGTGGAGAGGTTTTGCCAGTTTATAATTTTGCGTTAAATACAAAACTCTCGTTGCGTCTAAATCATTGTCATCGTCGTATACATCACCTTCTGTCCTTTTACTGTTGCTATTATCTCTGGTCAAATCTAACACTTTCCCTCTCTTTGCCTCTTCCTCGCTCCACGCTAACGGCATTCCTTCTACTAACGCATTCAACTCGTCCCTATTGATTCTCTCGTAACTCTCGTCGCCTTCTTTCGTCTCTCTGGAGGAAATAATTATCCTCGAAGTCACCTCGTCGTCAAGATGAGTTGTCGTTTGTTTCAATAAATTCGCCGCTCTCGCTACCGTCTCTTTTCTCTTCTCTTTTGGAAACTCCTCGAACGTGTCGTTGAATACGATCACATCGAACGGTCCGAAATACGGTTTGATTTCCTCGAAGCTCATTTCGGAGAGTTCGACATACTTCGCGCCTTTCTCGTTTCCGGAAATGCCAACATCTGGAACTTTCTCTTGCGCTCGATCGAGCTGTTTTGGAGACACGTCTGCGACCGTCGCCCACTTCGCCCCTCCTCCTCCGTCCTCCTCTGCTCCCAACAGTCTCTCGGCGACCTCTCCTGTTTCCGCGCCGACGACGAGCGCGGTGCCGAATCGTGGCGTTCTTTGCAACGCAGATTTCGATGCGAACGCGATGTCGTTCGCTCGGTCTTTCTCTCTCGGAAAATAGCACGACGAACAGCCCAGCGCGGCGTCGTCTCTCGCCGCTTTCAGCGCGACCACTCGTTCTTCTTCTTCTTCTTCTTCTTCTTCTTCTGTACCCGACGACGACGACGACGACGACGACGCGTGGACTCTCACCACCATCGTCCCACGTTTCCTTCGTAACTGTTTGTGTCCTCGTCTGATGAATCCCTCCTTCTTTCGAGACGACGATTCAGACGAGGCGCGCGCGAGTTGTGGTGCGGCGAGACCCGCCGTCGCGGTCGTCGTCGTCGTCGTCGTCGTCGTCATCCCCCCTCCCCCACCTCGAGGCGCGTGCGTGTGTCGTCGTGCACAAACGACCCGAGACGGAAGAAAATGGTGTTGCAGAAATAACGAAATGCGAAATCAAAAATGCACATACAGTAACCTGTCAGTTCACCCAAAATTAAATCCTTGGTGTAAACAAAAACGTATCACGGACAAGCTGAGGACGTAAAACGCTACAAATCGTAATATAAGTACCCACCACCACACTATACTTTTTGCACGCGCTACTAATGTGTTTTGTGTGTTAAAAGATACACTCCATACTACTTTCTCTCTTTCTCTCTTCGAAAGATTTCGTGCGAGAGAGAGAGAGAGAGAGAGAGAGAGAGAGAGAGAGAGAGAGAGAGAGAGAAGAGATGGGTGACGCGACGACGCGTCGAGAGTCGAAAAACGCG
>MDSZ01070073.1_pt1 | contig 41325 bp, 5 predicted proteins | sample 811201 | NCBI WGS metagenome assembly MDSZ01 (sample SAMN05326647, study PRJNA326480) | marine metagenome | isolation source: seawater | place: Indian Ocean: North | collected 2010 | reverse complement strand
TAGAAGATCTCGTAGAAAACCTGTAAGAAGATCTCGTAGAAAACCTGTAAGAAGATCTCGTAGAAAACCTGTAAGAAGATCTCGTAGAAAATCACCTAGAAGATCTCGTAGAAAATCACCTAGAAGATCTCGTAGAAAATATAATTATAAATTAGACCTCATGGATGTTGAAGATGATTCTCCTTCTGATTTACAAGAAGGAGAAGGTGCAGGAGAAGGTGCAGGAGAATCCATGTATTCTCTTTTTAAAGATCATGATCCACTTTTAGAAAATACATATAATGTTATTATACAAGCACATGGTGGTATTAGTGAAGAAGACTATATCAAATTATATGATATTAATACTTCCTCTCTTCTACATCGTACTAACAGAATTCAAACTTTAATGAAAACTCCATATGCAAATTCAATATTATTTGATATACCTGAAGATATATATATAGTTCGGTATGTTGAATGGGGTCAATTATTAGTTCTTAATTCAAATGCTTACGCTGAACATCTATGTAATAATATACAAGTAGGTCTAGATGATATTGAATCTATAAAACAAACAACTTATCTTGGTCCTATATATGCAACACAATTATTTCAAAGTCATATTCGTAGTGGTATATTAGGTTCTGGTATATTAAGCGATGGAGTTGGATCTTTAGATTATTCTGATCAAGATCCAAATCAATATGTTCATTATCCAGGAGGTAAATTTATAAATTTAGATTTAACTAAAGACGACAAACGATTTAATCTTCAAGTAACAGTTTGTGAGACTGGTGAAACTCGAATTTGGCCAAATACAAAACTTAATTGGGTAATAGATCATATTAAACAAAGTTTTCCCACAAAGCGTATATGGGTCCATTTACTGGCATGTTTAAATAATGTACCAAATTGGTTAAATGATCCAGATGGATTACCTCCTAATGATCTATTAAGTAATATGGTTGGTACAGCATCACGGATGGATGTTCAGTAAAATTTTATATTTGATATTAAATATAAAATCTATTCTATTCATTGAAATGTCTATTTGTGTCATGTACACAAACTCCTGAATTATATTGTCTTTCTGCTTGTTCATACGTATACATCTTTTTATTTGTACCCTTGTTTTCATTCGTTTGTTCATTAACAGCATTATGAAAATCTACTAACCACCTTGCTAATTCTTCTTTACTTCCAACTTTAGGTGGGTTTTTTTGTAAATTTTGTCTGCAATGATCACCGCATAATTTACATGGGAGCATATCTGGGAGAGACATAAATAAATTCATCGCTGATTGTTTTTCTTCATTTGATGGTTCATCTGGATATGCGAATGAAACAGTATGTAAAAAGTCCCATGCTTTAGGTCCCCATACAACAGGATCTGTTGCAATTGTTTCAGAACTGTGTTCTTTTACATGTTCTTCAAAATTTTCTACCGCCTGTGGAAATTTTTTGGTTTTTTGTGGCATTGGCAATTTACTAAAATATTTCTTATCTTCTAATCCTGTAAATAATTTCTTTTTATTACAATTTTGTACAGGATATCTCTCAACGGGTTCTTCTTGTGATTCTAGTGTTTGTAATACATTTCCATTCATATTACTATATATATCACTTCCCATTTGTAAAAATCTCGTATTATCTAATACATGGTTTTCTGATTTATTACAAATATCTTTATATGTACGGTAACTCATTTTATATTCTGTAAAGAAATTTTTAAATTCTTTGAATATTAAATATAGCAGATAACTGTGCAAGTGGATTAGGTTTTAAAGGAGGTGCATTATCGGACAATGAAGTCGTAAATAAATCTCCATCTTCAAAAAATATTCTAATTTTTAAATCATCATTAGGTTTAAATTTAATTTTATGAGTTATTCCCGCCCCATCTAACTTTATGAAATTAGTTGCATCCGGATTTGAAATATCTTTTATAGGTACTTTAAATAAGACATTAATAGAATTTGGATTATTACTTGAAATAATTTGTTTATTTCCCTGTGAAGATATATTAGTAAATTCTACATATAAAAATGGATGAGCCGATATCCGACCTCCTATTCCAGTTAATAATGTAGTATTTGGTAATACTAAACTTACCAGTGTTATATTATATAAAACAGATTGATCTTGTGATGTTTTACTTCCATAATATATTAAATCATTAACACCATCGTAATCACATTTTTGTATCTCCCAATTAACGTTTCCACTAGTATCATACCATCCATTATTACTATTTCCAGATCCATTTAATGAACCTCCTACTACTCCATATTCTTCAAACCCTTTTATAACTATTATAGCACCATTGTCTGCGGGAGTTTGAGAAATATTATCTCCTCCCCAATTAGTTGGTAATGTCATTAGACTATTATCATATAAAACACGATTATTATATGTAAAATATCCTAATATTTTGTCAGATCCTGTTAAATCTGATGTATATGGTTGTTCTTTGTATTTATTTTTTGAATTTAAGTTTTTTGATAATGTAGGTGGTAACTGTTTATAATATGATGGTTTTTTATAAAGTACAGATCCCGTATGTTCAAGACTTCTACTTGATAAATATACTATATCACCTTTATACTGGTTATATGTATTTGATAATACGCCACTAGTAACTTTATTAGAATTTAATCCATTACTTATATCAATACTTTGACCTACATCAATAATTTCAATTACACAATTATCATCACCTCCATTAATAGTGCATTTAGTTCCATTTACAAAATTTCTTCCTGGGAATATAATTTTAATATCTTTTACAGCCCCTTGATGTTTTTTATTATTATATCCAATGTTAGTAATCTCAACATAAAGAGAATCTCCAATATCACTTGTAACAGGATATTTACCTATTATATACCCAGTACCTTCATCAATAATACGTATATTATATACGGCTCCATTTTGTCCGCATGTTGGGCCGGTTCCTGAACAATTACTCGCTGTAACTCCTCTATTAGGTCCTAATGGATATGGTTCATCTATACCCCATCCCATTACTAAAGGTTTTTTCTCTCTTATTCTATATTTATCACATGCTAGCCATGCTCCACTAGGATCGTTTGTTGTTGATAACGGAAATGCTCCATCGGTAACATCAACGTTTATTTTTCTATTATATCCACTATGTTTAACAATTTTTTTAAAACGTTCATTCATACCACTAAATCCATTAAAATCACTACCAACTTTAGCAATAGGGAGTGATACATCTTCTAAATAATGATTTACATATAAACCGTCAATTGGTTTTGCACCATGAACTGTAATATAACCACGTGAACCGTCCGATATAGAGTTTATATTATTATAATTGATAGCCCATGTTGTATTACCATTCCTCCATTTCTTATCACTTAGATGACTTTCTAATACAACACTGCAACTTTCGCCCGAATTATAATCAACTTTTGATAAAGGAGGTCCAATAGTATCATTTTTAAATGAAGTTGATACTATATTATTAATTTCATCATTATTTAGGAATTTTGATGTTGATAAACCTGTATAATTATATATTGATGATGATGTTAATCCAATAGGATTTGTTAATGTACCACTTACATCTATGAAATACAATCCATTATAATAACCTGTTTCTGTGCTAACATTATTACCGTGAATTACAGAATTATTTGATGCATCGACATTAGGCATACTTATAGTCCCTGCACCAGTTGGTTCTCTTGTATATACTCCTGATAGAGATGCACCACTATTATCTATTATATTATTTGTCCAATCTTCACCTGAAGGTCCTTGAAAATTATATATGGGATATGATAAACTAATAGGATTTATAAAATTATTAGAGTCACAACCAGATTCGGACAATTTTACAGTAAATTCAGATGGATTTGGATATAAAAAACGATCTCTATACATTGATGATATTTCTAAACAATTTGATACGCTCATTTTATAATAAAGTAATATATTTAAATATATATTATTTTATACTCTTGTAATTTCAAACGTAGCAGATACTTGTAAATTCCTGTTAGGATATGACGGAGGAATTGTATCATTTTCTAATAAATTAACAACGGACCCATCTTCATAGAAAACTTTAAAAACATAATTATTTTTTAGATTTAAATTTATTTTATGTACCATCTCATCTCCATTTAACTTGCAGTATACACTATCTTTAATATTATGTATATTTTTAATAGAAACTTTAAATAATGCTGTTGATGAATTAGTATTGTTACTAAATATTATATTGTTAAGTGGTGTATCACTATTGTTAAATTGAACATATATGTATGATCCAAGTGATAATCTATTACATTTTGAAGATGTTAATATGCTATTTGGTAATGTTATATTTTTTAATCTAATGTAATAATCATAATTCTTACTTTCACCAAGATAATTTAAATTATTAACACCATCTGAATCACATGGCAATATTTCCCAATTGTATGAATTTCTCATATTAACTCTATTAAACCCATTAACAGGTATTAATGATGCTCCAGTTAAAGTTGTAGTCGTAACTTTATTATCAGTTAATATTCCATTTTTATAAACAGTTTTTACATATGGCCATGTCGTCGTTGATCCATCCCATGGGCCTGCATTTCCATTATTTCTATAATGAACAATATTTCCATTATTATTACCAATAAATAAATCATTATTAACCCCTCTTATATTCGCAAATATAGGACGAGCATTTTGACCAACATCAATGTCATCTCCATTAGTATCTTGAACATATAATCCAGGAGATGCCCATATAGGTGACGCATTAGTACCAGTATTTCTGTAAAATTTAATTCTACCGTCACCACATCCAATAAATAAATGATATATACTATCTCCATTTACATTTGCAAATATTGGTTTTGAATTATTACCTACATCTATTACGTTACTAGCACTATCTACAATGTTTCCTCGTGATGTCCAATTATTTGTAAAATCCAATTTACGATTAGATAATGTTAGTTGACCAAATTCATAATACTGTATTTTACCATCTTTATTTCCAATATATAAATCTATTTTTGGAGTTGATATCACATCATTAGATATATTTACATTTACATTAATTCCTGTTGGTAATAATGCTGGCGATGCATTATCTCCTACATCTATATATGATTGATTATCTTCCGAATCAAAATTACCATGTTTTAAGAATTGATCATAATCAACTTGCCAATTATTTGGTTGTGTATTTACAATATCTTTTGAAAATGAATTATAAACATATGATGATATCATTCCGCTTATATTTGATATAGTTGGAGTCGTACTTCCTTCTCCCCATCCAATTAATGCAATATTTGTAACCCCACTTGTATCATATCCATTAGAATAATACATATTATCTAAAATAATAGATGAATTTTTAAACACTGCATTATTAATATCATTACCCCAGTTCTGTTGTTGACCGTAATGAGTATCTCCATATGGAAATTTATTATTATATCTAAAATTATTTACAGTTGTTGTACCATTATTTAAATATGATACTATTTCGCCATTTTCTTGGCCACAATATAAATCTAATTCATTAGTACCTCCAGGACTATTATAAAGAAATGGCGTAGAGTTTGTACCTATATTTATTTCATTTCCTTGATTTTTAGTACTATTTCCAGACATATCAAAATTATATAACGTTTTTACACCTATATTAGAGTTCATTCCGTTAGCGATATTACCTGTAACTGGATTATTAAATCCATTAGATGTTATAATTACAGCAACTTTACCATCAGTATTTGCAGTTGTTTGACCTCCAGATGTATCTATAAAAAAGTTTTCAGTCGGTTGAATTCCAGACATATCTCTATATCCATTTGCAAGTATCCAATCACTTTCAACATCTTCTTTTGTTAGTATTACATGGTATATAGTGCATGTATCATTAATATCGAATGAACCAATTTCACTATTAAATCCTACTTTTAACTCTATAGTCCTACCATCTCCGTTGAATGTGTATTGATAACATTGTTTATTTGTTGTAAAAGGTTTACTGTAAATCTCTGCATTTTTATATCCAATTATACGTCCATTATAATCAATACCTCTATTTAAAATACCATATTGTTTAGATCCTTGTTGTTGAAATCTAACATCATAATTATGAAAATTATATTTATTATGATCATAATCGTCATTTGATATTATTGAATTTAGTTCAATTCCACAACAATTATTTCGTGAACTATTAGCATATACAGATAATTTATAAGATCCTCTTAAAGAACCTAAATAAAAACTCATCATACCATTAGATGTTAAATTATTTGAGCCATCTACTGTTAGTCTTATTTCATTACCCGCTAATACGGTTTTAGTTATTGTATTATAATTACTGCTTAATTTCCAATCTTGCCATTGTTGACCATAATTATCAATAGTAGACTGTCCAAAATTCATTATTATACGATTATTTTCTAATGGTGTTGTATTTTGTATTTTAATACTATTGCACACAATCCATCCCCTAGACCAAGGAGATAAATGAGAACGAGATGTTACCCACGTATTATCTTGATAAGAATATTTAGCAGTTCCTGGGAAATTTTTTGTAGTAATTTGTGTATTTGCTGCAAAATTAATATTAGATGGAATAGAATTGCCGTCTAATGTCAATATATTGCCATTCTTTTTGATATAGAATAATTCAGTATTAGGTTCTCCTGAACTCCATAATACAATAGATCCTTTTCCTGTTAATGTATCAGCAGATGTTGAATTACCTGAAAAGTCGGTTGCGTCTGTTAATGTTACTGTAGGTTCTGTAATTGTTTGATTTGTAGGTTCTGCATGATTTGATAATAATCCATTTTGATATGTATTTTTAACAAATGGCCACGTAGTTGTGGAACCATCCCATGGTCCTCCAGTACCATTATTTTTATAATAATGAATATTACCACTTCCATCGCCTATAAAAAGATCATATATAGCAGGGTCTAATCCTCTTATATTTGAAAATGCTGGTTTTGAATTACTTGGAACTTTTATATTATCGCCATTTGTATCTTTAACATTTACAAATGGTTGCCATACTGGAACTAAATTTGTTCCTGTATTTCGTGAAAAATGTAAATTACCACTTCCATCTCCTACAAATAGATGTTTAATACCGTTTCCGTTAATATCTACAAAAGATGGGGATGAATTACTTAATACTTTCAAGTAATTAGAGGAGTTATTTTGAACATGTCCTCTATCTGTCCAATCATTTTTATAGTTTCTATCAGATATGCTCAAATTTGTATTTACACCAAATTCATAATATCTAATGTAGCCATCTTTATTTCCAACATATAAATCAACTTTAGGAATTATACTGTTAGATATTGTCATTGGATTATAAATAGATCCCATTCCAAAACCATGATTAGTACAATATGCATATACATTCGCAACAGTCATTGGTGAAAATGTAACAGTCGCGCCTGCTGTTCCTGGTGTTCCTGATACAACACAGTTATAAGGTGTTTGATTATTATTTGTAAGACTAAATCGCAGAGGATGTGTACTATTACTCATATGACTTTGATCAAATACATATACATTACCAGCATTTAATACAGGTGTATTATTTTGATCATCATTAAATATAAATTTATTACCTCCTACGTTTTCGACAGTTACAGTTATATTTACCGTTATATTACTAGGCATTACAATATTACTACCTGTTTTTAAAAATGATGGACTTGCATTATTTCCAACATCAATGTATTGTAACACACCACTTACGTCCGCTTTTATTAAATTACTTGATGTATATCCAGTTTCCCATGAGTTTGGATTAACTCCTTCTGTAAGATAATTGTTTGAATTGTAAAAATAACCGAAAATATTTCCATTTAGATTATATCCGTTTTCATTTGTAAAACTATCATCTCCATAACCAATAAATGCTACATTACTTTGATAACTATCCTTAATATTATATTTATATAAATTTTCAACAGTAATTGATGAATTTTTAAAAGTAGTATTTGTTTCACCATAACCCCAACTATTTTCTAAATCATATCTATAATTAGGCGCGTATCCGGAATTTGTTAAATATCTTACTGTAGATGTTCCTGTATTTTTATAATGGTCAATACCGGAATTCTTTGTTTCATACCTACCTACAAATAAATGTATCAGATTATCTTGTGTATAGAAAGATGGTGATGCATTTTTTATAACATTAATTACACCTCCGCCAGTATTCGTAGAATTTAATGGAGTTGTTGTTGTACTTGATGCAGTTGCACCTGCAAATCTTAAATAAACTTTATATATTCCCGGAGACGAAATTGTAACTGGTATTGTATGTAAAGAACTAGATGATATATCAGATAATAAACTCATTGTTGTATCGCCATTATATGAATTTGGCAACCCTGATACATATGTGTTATCAGGTTTTTGAATCATTATAATTCCATTTCCACTTATATCCATCGATTTTATATTTTCACTTGAAAAATCTCCAGTTATTGAACGATATGCATCAATAATTATATTATAACTTCCATTAATTAAATATTGTTCTGTAACAATTCCAGGGGCCCAGTTATCATTATGACTCTGATTATAATCATCTTCAACTGCAATAAAATTATTACCATCGTTTACACTTGTTTTTAAACCGTTCCACGTATTTATTGTTGGGAATGTCCATACTTTTTTCTGTGTTGTATTATTTGATGAATCATACGAATTATATAAATGCCATCCTGGAGAACCTTTCCATATACTAGAATAACTACTTTCAATTAAATTGGTGGATGCTGTTCTATTAACATGTAATTTAGTTGCAGTAGATGTTATAAATTTACTAATAGGAACAACTCCTGAATCATCATTAGTATATGAATCATTTTCTATTTTATTTGGAAATTGATTTATATACGGAGGATCTTTACCACAGGAATATGGCTCATTGGATTTAAGATATCCAGTTAAATTATATTTAGTAGCATATTGAGATGCTTTTTTCTCCGGACCTTTACTTGGAATATATAATAATTCACCAATATAATCATCTGCTGTAGTTGATAATACACCTGTTGTTGAATTATTAGGAGTTTTGTATCCATTGCTAATATCAATTGATTGTCCTACTGATATAATTTTAATAGTTGCATCATTAACACCATCATTATATATAGTAACTTCTTGTTCATTTTCAAAGTTACCTCCAGGCCATTGAATTTCAGCAGATAACATTTCACCTGTTTTATTATTTAATTCTGTAATTCGTAAATATATATTTTCAATCGTATTATTATTGAGTGCTGTACCGTTACTATATACAATATTATTATCTATTGTATACAAATTTCCTATTTTTTTACCAAATTTTGAGCCTCCATTTAATATCTCAAAATTAATTACAGCCCCGTTATATCCATTACGTGGTCCTGTACCTGAAAATAAATTGTTTTGATATTTTTCTTCGCTATTATCAGTTAATCCGCCAATTCTTGCACGAGCCCCATCTCTATCTTCATTGAAACCCCAACCCATTACTAATGGTAATTCTTTTCTAATTCTATATCTATCTTGTGGTATCCACCCTTTAGAACCACTTGCATCAGCACCTGTCCATGAATATCGATCACCACTATTATTAAAATATGATAATTTATCACCTAAAAGATATGACATATGAGATTCTCCAGTATTAATTGTATATGGATTTGCACGGTCTGGATTAATATTTATTTTATTATAATTATTGTCTGTTATTAGTTCAGTGTACCCTGATGTAACATAACTAGAAATAGGAAATCCATCTTTATCAATTCCATTTGTTAATGTAGCAATTTTTGTTTTACCATCATAAGATAAGATTTTCTTAAATCTATTGTTAAAATCTGATAAATGTAACGTATTACTATTATTTTTTAATGTTCCTAACGGTAATGTACAATCTTCCAAATAATAACCAGTATAATAATCGTCAACATCACTACCGCCATGTATAACAATTTCTTGTGGATTTGATACAGATAACAATGATGTTTCGTTAATACTCCAATAATTTGTAGCATCCCATGTATCTAAAAATGAATTATCAAGATTACATGAATTATAACCCTTTTTATATATTATTGTAGATGTATCAATATCATCTGATATAATTTTATATCCTTTATCATAGAACATATCTGTATTCTGTTCTGCTTTCCTATGATATTTGTTAAATCCTTTGTAATCCATTATTAAATTACTTTCTAATGAATTATTTCCGCTTGGATCTGATGTTGCATACCTGCATAATGTTAATCCATCATAATAATTATCTACATTACTCGCATATGGTAATTTACTATAAGAATTAGATGATTCAAATGAATAATTATAATTATCAGAATAGTATAATTTATTTGTATTTTTTATAGTTTGATATGTTGAATTACCTGTATATGAAAGTGTAACTGGAACACCGTCCAAATTTGGTATTTTTTTAGTTCCCGGACCATAATTATTATTTCCAATTTGAGTATTTATATTCCATGGATTATTAACATCTAAAATTTGATTTGAGTATGTGGTATATTTATCAAATGATAAAAAATTTGTTAATGTTGTCAACTCGTCTAAATATCCTGTAAAAATCATTGATAAACCGTATACTGTTTCATTATTACGTGCTGCAACCGTTCTTACAGCAGTTCCATTTCTATAATAAATAATATTTGTACCATTATATAATATTTGGTAAATATCATCAGAATTTAAATCATAAGAACTTCCACGATCTATAGTAGCAGTATTACCATATTCAGGATTTGATTCATTTATCTGAATTTTATTATTGGTTATTTTCCATGAATATGTCATTGCATATTGAGTTACAAATGTATCATCTGAGGTACCTGGTGTATATCCCCAATTATTAGTCAAACCTATCTGAAATACGTTATTAACTTTTGTTTGATTATTATAATAACAACCATAACTATTAAGAGAAGGAGAGAATTTAATAGTAGCACCATTTCCATATTGTGTATTTTTTAATGTTCTTACAGCCCATTTGCTACCAGTTCTAGAATCCAAATATGTAATTATAGGATTATTATTCGAATCAAAATTAACAAGATTATTAACTTTATCTAAAGTTGACAAATCATATGTAGATGATAGAATTGGAACTATGAAATTATTAATATCATGAAATTTTGTAAACGAATTAATTTCACCAGTACCACCAAAACGTGAGACAGGGTTACTTCCAAATTTTAATCTAGTATCATTACCACTAAAGTCTTTATCTATACCTAATAATTCTGGATGCGGACCTTGAAAATTATATATTGGATATGAATTACTAATTGGGTTTAATGCTTCATTAGAATTTGAACTATTACCTTTATTTGAAACTATAACAGTAAAATCAAATGGATTAGGGTATAAATTACGATCACGATAAGATGAATCGATCTCTATGTATTGATTTTTACTTTCCATATTTTGTAATATTTTATATTATAAAATATTTTATTTAAATTGTCTAATATGACTATTTATTGATATATGGTATAATTTTCTATATTTAATTCTACTGCATTACCCATGTTCAACGCAGTTCTAAAAAAACTTGAGTTAGCCCCGCTTCCCCATAGTAATTTACAATAAGACAATGCGAATAAATCTGCAGTTGCGCATATCATACCATTTAAATTTCTCCTATCAACACTCATTTTATCTACTGCCGATGTTAAGTTTGTTTTTTGATAAAATACATCGTTTTCATCCATAATATTTATAATTGAATCTTTTATATCTTGATTATCAGCACATATTAAAAATTTGTATTTATTTTTATATTTAGTGTAAATTTTATTTACAATATTTACAATATTTTCTTTTGTATATTTAATTGGACCATCAGTATGTCTAATATGAATTCCAATATTATCACCTTGTTTATAAAATGAATTAATCTTATCTAATACATCTTTACTAGGTTTTAATGTTTTATATAAGGGTAATATATCATTTATACTTTCATAACTAATACATGCAATTATTCCATAATTTTCATCATGTTTTATATCGTTTGTTAAGTTTTTTATTTTTTTATTTGAATAACTTTTTGCTCTATCTTGGATATGTGTTTCTCTAATCTGATTTGTATACAATTGTAGATTTAATTTTTTAATTTTATCTAATGATGATTTTTGATATTTAATTTCAGGATTATTAAATAAATCTGTAAAATGTGCATTTAAAGATGTATATAAATGAGGTACAATAATATAATCCATATTATGTTTTCTGGAATATATAATTCCAGAAAATATAACTTGTAATTGGTTTGCTAAACCGCACATTGGAAATATATATAGTGTATTTTTATATAAATTTTCTATATAATTGTATTCAGTTATATCTTTATCATGATACGCTATATTCAATTTATAATAAGACATTTATTATAAATTAATATATTATTTTTTAGTAGGTTTTATTTCAAATAATGCACTGATTTGTAAGTTTTCATCTGGACTTAATGGAGGTACATTATCTACGGTAGATGTTTTCAGTATCTCTCCATTTCCAAAAAATACTTTGAATTCTAAATTTTCTGATGGATTTAAATTAATTAATTGAACTTCATTATCCCCATCTAATGTTGCAAATTTAATATCATCAATATTACTTAAATTATTAATTGCAACTTTAAATACAGCATTTAATGTATTTGGATTATTACTGGAAATAATATTTACATTTCCTTTATTACTTGAAGATACATTTGTCAATGATACATAAAGATATGGATATTTACTTATATTACCTCCTCCTAATAATGATTTCAAGTCTGTAACTGGAACTATTAAACTCTTAAGTCTTATATACACCATATTTGATGATGTATTGCTATTATATAATAGATTTTGAACACCATCACCGTTACATGATAAAATTTCCCAATTATAACTATTCTTAACATCATATTGCCCGGTAAATAATCTATTATTTGTTCCATTTATAGCATATCTTGATAAAGACCCATCATGTTTACTTCCTGGGATTACTGGTTCGAAACTATTATTGATAATAACAACTCCAAGACCATTCTCTGCACATCCTTCCCCTATTAAATCATTACTATAGTTATTAATGATATATGGTTGTGTTACAGCATTATTTGTTAATTTCCATGATCCTAATATATCTTCTTGTAATATATTCATTGAATGAATTATACAGTAATCATTTTGATTCCATGGACCTTGAAAGTATAATGCAATCTTAACTAAACCAGTTCCAGATGCTTTAAAATAATATTTATTTTCGGATCTAGTAGATGTAATTGTTGATGAAATACTGTTAACTGGATTATCTGATAATTTTGATATTAATATTGTTTCATCATTATTTTGTAATGATTTTTCTGATATATACAAGTAACATCCATTAACATTTGCGTTATTAGTTTCAGCATCTATAGATATAATGTATGATTGTGATGGAATACCGTAAAAATACCCTGTAATACCTTTTCGTAAAGTTGTACTTGTTTCTGTTGTAGATGCAATTACTTTAATTCCAGATTGATATGAAAATGATCCAATTGTATTATTTCCTGAAGGATCATATGATTTAGATTCTATATTATTTAATATATTAAAATATGATGCATCAGTTCCAGATACATTTACATTAAAAGATGTTATTGTATCTGACGTTGAATAAATAGGTATAATAGTACCACTTGCATCTGAAATATAATCATTATGAAATTGATAATCAATTAAATCATTCTTTCCTAATACTGGATCCGCAACATTAAGAGTAAACGATTTTTGAAATGTTCCTCCGTACAGATTTGTCTCCGTTATAGTAATTGTGTAGGAGTTCTTAACATAATAATCAGGTTCTTGTTTCAAATATAATCCGTTTCTTACGATATAAAAGAATTTAGAATCAACACCTGATACTGCAAAAGTTGAATCAATCGTGATATCATAAAATGTTGATGGTAATATAGTAGCAACATACACATCGTCCTTGAATATATAATATTTAGATAATTTAAGATCTAGCGTTGTAGATTTTAATGAAGCATTATAACCTGCTATACAGTCTCTTGTACGGGGTACCGAAGTTGTTGGTGTTGCACCACTTCCTAAACGACTATGTACATATTTAAAGTAAAAGTACTGTCCTGCTGTAATAATTGTATTATACATCTCTACATCATCTCTATAATATCTTATTCTAGTATTTGGTTCATCATATTTAATTGAATATCGGATACCATTTTCATAATATCCATTATTTGGAAATGTATATTTCAATACTCCAGACTCATATACTTTCATTCCAGTAAATATCTCAGAATATTCAGAGCCAATTCTATATTTTGATACATTTGATACATCGTATAGACATATTGTTTTATTATTATTATCTATTTCTATTGCCATAAATGTTACTGAAGTACTTAATATCATATGCTCTACACCCTTATTCCACATTATATCATTAGTATTATATATAACACCGCTATTTATACACATATTGTTGTTACTATGATTTATAAATGATACGATGATTCGACTAGAAGATGTATTATACATGCATTTAAGAGATTTATAAAATGTTTCGTTTTGCCATGTTGCCGATTCATATAGTACACTTGTGTTCCCTAATGTAATTGTTGAATCGGTAATTTCTCCTATAATACCTGCAATATTGTTATTATCTTTATCATCATATGCGATTACAAATTTACCAGAATTTATATAACAGATTGAAAGATTCTGTACATAATTATAATTAAATATTACACCATTTCCGAAAGTAATATTATTATTTAAGACAGTTCCTAATTTAATAGTACCGTAATTACTATTATTTGTATCAGCATATGCAAGTACTATTTGATTTCCATTTGTATTATAAAATACTGATAATACATCAGTTGTATAAGAATGTACAATTGTTTCTGATGTAAATGTTATTGAATTACCCGTTACAGTTCCAATCTTATAAACTAAATTATTTGATGAATTATAGAATACTATTATATTATTGTTGACTGGATCATATATTGGATACATTTTAGATACATTACTTACATTTAATATTACTTCAGTTCCAATTGTTATAGAGTTACCAGATAATGAACCAACTTTAACATAATGTGTGTTAGATGTTGTATAGAATATAACTAATTTATTTGAATTGTAATCAACACATAATTCACTATTTAATAATTCTGTTGAACATATTTCAATTTGATCTCCATATAACATAGAATTATTATCAACATTTCCTACTCTTATATATCCTCTATTATTTCCGGAGTTATTATATGTTATAACTAGTTTATTATTATTTGTATCAAAAACAGAACTCATTCTATTTATGATATTGTTTGATAAATCGTATTGTTCATTAAAATTAATTGTATAACCATCTGTTTCACTTCCTCCATAATTACCAAATCCTATTCCATAATCAACACCCGACATTCCAAATACAGAATTATTTCTACTTAATCCAATTATTCCATAACCATGTGATGATTTTTCATGTTTTGAATAGTCAAAATATGGTGAAAATTCAACTGTCATACCATCACCTTTGAATGTATTTGAATTTGAATGCCATCCTCTTGTCATTGACATACGATCAGATATTGCAAGTGTTCCTGATGATACATCATCTTTATAACATGTTAATTTATTATAACCATTATAGTGTCGTGTAGTCATTGTTGGATTATCAGGATATGCTTGTGATTTATCTAATATATTTGAATGTGTAAAAAATGCCGCTGAATATGTATTTAATGTTATATTTTTACTAAAAGATGTGTTGTTTTCAGTGTTTGATATAGTAACATCAATATTGTAACTAGTTTTTTGAGATTCTTCAATACTATAAGATACATTAACAACTGGCCAACCCGTGTCATTAGTATTATCTGTATTTTCATCTGGAAATGACATAATACTTTGATATCCTATTCCATTTGCTCTTTCTCTGCTAAATACTCTTGCATCATATGTTCCAAATGCTGATGTATTCACATTTACATTATTACTTCCATTAGGATAATCAGGTATTGAATTATAAGTCGGCGGTGTTGGCCATTGAGAACCAATCTGATTCCATGATCCAAATCTCCATGGATCACTTACTCCTTTTTCAGAACTTAAAGTAATATAGTATGAATTATTTCTTGAAAGTTGTACTGATGAATCTAATTTAGTCCATCCCCATCCAGAACATTGTAATATTGCAGTACCAGTAGGCCATATTTTAGCAGTTGTATTTGCTTGACCTCTTGTTACATTTGTTAATTGATTGCCATTTACACCTTGATAAGTAACTATTTCATAATTAGATGGATATGTACCAATTAATGCTGAATATGTTCTTAATCCAGACCAAAATGATGTTGAACTTAACATATTAATAGTTGTATCGGATGCACTTATATTACCATTTAATTCTGTTGTAGCCCATGCACTACTTGTCTTCAAATCCATTGCAGAATTAGAATTAATAACAGCGGATGCAATTATAACACCTGATACATCTGTAACATCACGATTACCACTATTATCTATGATTGGTACAACTTGTTGTGTAATCGTTGTATTATCAGGATATGTGTTGACACGATTTGAAACTGTTAATAAATTACTATTATTTAATGAATTATATGTTACACTTTCAATATTTGTTCCATCATTTAATGTGATTGAACGATTAGTTGTGTCAAAATAAGTTCCTGAACCTGATATTAATGTAACTGTACTTGCTAAATCATGTGACTCTACCGATGTTAAATCATAACCACGGCCGCTATTATTTGTATTATCAACTTTGTATTTTGTTCTCTGTGATACAACATCTTGTGCAGCATGAGATGCTGGAGATGTATCATTAATTCCGCGGGTAACTCCCTGTAATGTCGGAAATACTAATTCAGATGTTTGATGAACTTTATCTGTTAAATAATCATATATAGAACTATTTTTAACAAATGGCCACGTAGTTGTTGAACCATCCCATGGTCCAACATTTCCATTATTTTCATAATATACAATACTTCCACTACCATCTCCTATGAATAAATCATATCTTACAGGATCCATTGCACGAATATTAACAAAAACTGGTTTTGCATTTCCTGATACATCAATATCATTTCCTAAATTGTCTTGAACTGTAATACCAGTTTGCCATATTGGTGATAAATTTGTACCACTATTTCTATAAAATTTTAATATACCATCACTATTACCAACAAACATATGCATAACACCATTACCACTAATATCTACAAATGTTGGACCTGCGTTTGAACCAACATCAATTACATTATTAGCAGAATCTTTGATGAAACCTCTATCTACCCAGTCATTTAAAAATGTAGATGATGAATTGTTTATAGTTCCAAATTCATAATATTTAATATTACCATCGCCATTTCCTACATATAAATCAAGTTTATTTGTAGTTGTATTTGCCAGTGTCATACTTGATCCTGTATCTAATAATGCTGGAGATGATTTATTACCTACATCTATATATGAGAATTTACTACCATTAACTACGGAATTTGCAGAATGAAATACGTTTGTAGTTATAATAGGTAGATATATTTTATTAGATAACGCACCAAATTCGAACCCGTATTCAACCATAGGTAATACTTTTGTACCGATTGGATGATCAATTGCTGTATTAATATAATTTTCACTTGTATTTAAAAATTGATTACAAAAACTAATAACTGTATTGCTTGTATTAAATGTATCAGAACCAAGACTTACAGCACTTTGATTACTTCTATGTTTTATATTAGTAATTGTATCAACATTATTATCATCTGCGTTGATATCACCCTGTAAGAATAGTGTAGTTGCATTACCACCGCTACCATTACTTCCTCCAGACATTATAAAATGTATAGTTAGAGTTGCATTATCAGCAACACTAATATAATTATTATTTCCACCGCCTGCAATTACTCGTCGTTTTCCTGTTCCTGTTGCTAATACAACTTGGGAAAGTGTTCCTGAGTATGATTGACTTGCTGCCAATGTACCTGGAAGTTCTCTTTTTACTGTTATTGAACTTGTTGTATATGATACTATTTGCAAATACTCATACCCTAATTGTACATTACAATTTGTAACATCAGGTGGCCATTCATTATAACGTCGTGTCGAATCTTGGTATTCTTGAAATGTTAATGTTATTGTAGTTGTACCATCTCCACCTGCTATTAATTGTGGTAATACTTCAACATTAGTTGCATATCCCCATAACCGTCTTCTATTCATATTACGTATTGTTGACCATCCATACGCTCTATCAGTTGAATGTGTTCCTGGATAAGATGTAATACAACCTAATTGATTATCGCTAACATCAGTTTTTACCAAAAGATCTCCATTATAATTATAATATTCACCTAAATTTGTAATATATGATTGATATTGAACTTTTTCAGCACCTATCCATAGATAATCATAACCTGTCTCTCCTAATGGCGGTATCCAACCCGACGCTGATATCTGTCGTTGATGTCCAGATCTAAATTTATGACGTGCTTCTGCGTTTGGTAATGTTATTGGTTCCCATCCTTTATTTTGATACATTTTTCTACAATAGAATGGTTGTCCTAATGTAGTTTGATTAACATGTCTAGTAAGTCCTGTAATAGTATTGGCTGTTTTTTCTGTATATGTTATATATTCATTTTCAAGTCTAATTGTAATAGGATTACTTTGACTTGCAACCGGTAATCGTGTACCTGTTATATCATTTTGCGAAGCATTCCAAGTTCGAAGATTTATTACACTAGAATTTTTATCAACAATCGAACTTGAATATAATTGAGAATTTGTTGTTATATCTACTGCATTACTGCCACGATGTATTACAGAATTATTAAATTGTTTGATTTGTGTTCCAGCAGTATGACTTGCCGCTGTTGTACCGCCATAACCTCTCTTTGTAGATGATTGAGTATGTCTGTATCCTCCACCGGGATAGAATGATGATTCACCAACAATAAAATTATACACAGTTACAGGTGAACCAGCAGGATGTAAGGCGGGTGTTGTATTATGATAACCTCTTACTAATGATGCGCCACTTATATATGTTGTTCCAGAACTCTTTTTCCCTCTAATTACCCATTGATCAAATCTGATAATTTCATCATCTATTTTCATTATACCATGAACAGCATTTTGGAATGCTCTATTTTGAATATTTTCACTATATGGATTAGCATTATATGTCCATTGATAATCTCCATAATAATCACCCACAGTACTCCATTTTCTTAATCCATAAAATGGTTCTCCTGATGTAAACCATAATTCAGATGGAGCACTATTTGCTTGTAATGTATTTGTAGTTGTAGTAGTAACACCATTACTATTTCCTGTTATATGATTATATAATATTAATTCATCTTCAACTTGAACAATACCACTAGAATCAAATAATTCAGGATGATCAATAAATATTTCCCCTGATGGACCACAATCAAGTGTTAATGTTGAAACACCTCTGAAGTTAGGATCTACAGGACTATAATTTCCAAATACTGTAGTGTTTAATAAATGCGTAGTTGCTTGTGTAGAATTATAACCTCTTTGCATTCCTGTTTTAACAAAGAATGAATGCAATGTTACAGTAGCATTTGCATTGTGTGTTGCTGGTATAGTTCCCATATATCCTCTTTCCATATCATTTTTAGATAAATAATTGTACAGAATATTATAATCCCAGAATCTAATGAATTCATCATCGATTTGAACTATAATATATTGTAATTCTTGTTTAGGATATTTTGTAATAAAATCAATATCATTTACAAATATATCTACAGCGGATGTTGATGTTACATTTTGAGAAAGTGTTGCTGTTCCATTACCACTTGCATCTGCTGTTTTTGCAGTATATAAAATTTGCTCATTATCTATTCTTATAACACCACTAGGAGAATAATCACTAACATTTGCCAATACTTCTATAACATCTGTTGTAGATATAGTTTTTGTTAAAAGTTGTTGATTATGAGGTTCATTCGTTAATGGATAGTATAATATTTCTTCATCATCTATTGTTAAATATCTACTAGTATCTGTATTCAAATCAAAATCATATAAATTGAGAACATCAGTACTTAATTTAAGAAAATTAGAAGAATATCCTATTTCATTTGCACTATAATCAGACATCGGTAAAAATCCTACCAGATTACTGCTAATATCCTGTTTATATCTTAATAAATTTGTAATATTAGGATTAGTTCCAATTACATCCGTACTCCATGAATTAATTCCTGTTATTTCTTTGTATTGACCTGATAATTTACCATTGTAACTTATATTATTATACTCGCTATTATCGCCCCATCCTATAATTGCTATATCTTTTAGTGATTTACCTATTGTATTTCCTAAGTATGATCCATGTAATGGCAATTGCCCCATTGTTATAACAGGACTATATAATGTCATTTGTTTACCCCATCCAGTTGATTGATTATTTGTTGTATTCGGACCAAAACCTCTATCTACTAAATAACGATCTTGTATTGTTCCTGTATTATCATATTGTATAACTGCACCGTTATTTTGACCACTTGCATCTTTACTTCTGCCTATAAACAAATGATATCTATCATCATTATATTTTTTGTAAAATACAGGAGCAGCATTTCCATTTACATTTATAATATCTGAACTACTTGGATCTCTATACGAACCAAATGTAGTAAATCCTATATGTTCATTATTTATTATAACAAATGAATTTTGTTCCATATTCTCTGAACTAACAATTGCAATATCATCAGTAGATGATTGTGATAATGCACTTACTAATTTTGTTTTTTGCAATATGTATGGATTTGTATCAAGAAAATATCCACCCCATTGTGATACATTCGCATTCGCATTATGAGATGCCCGTGCTGAACTATTATAACCACGTGTTGTATTTACTAATTTGGGATATACATATCTTCCTACAGGAGCGGTTTTATTTGCTAAATTTGGAAAACGAGCGTTATTTAATACAAATGGCCATGTAGTTGCACCACTCCATGGTCCTCCGGTTCCATCATTAATATAAAATTTAATATTACCGCTTCCATCTCCAATAAATAGATCATATCTAGATGGATTTAACCCGCGAATATTAACAAATACGGGTTTTGCATTACTCGGTACTGAAATATTATTTCCTGATGTATCTTTTACTGTTAATCCTGGATTTTTCCAAACTGGAGATGCATTGGTTCCAGTATTTTGATAATATATAATATTTCCATCACTATTACCTACAAACATATGTTTAACACCTGTTCCACTAATATCAACAAATGTAGGAGAAGAATTAGATCCAACATCAATAACATTATTTTGATCATCTTTAATATCACCTGTAAATGTCCAATCATTTAAGAAACTTGAAAATTGTCTTTGATAATTTCCTGAAAGATCTGTAGTATGAGTATTTGGAATATGATGTTGAAATGTTGCGAATCTATCATATCTTGTAAAAATATTTTCATGTAATTCATTAAATGTTCCAAAATCATATAATTTTACAGTACCCGAACTATTACCAACATATAAATTTACTTTTGGTGCTAACAATGCTTGATGATTCTTCCCAGATGTTCCTGGATATTCTGTATAACCTATGTCAACATTTTCACCTGTATTCAAAAATGATGGAGATGAATTTGATCCGACATCTATATATGATTGTTTGTATGTAGTAATTGCACCTTTGCTATGATGCATTCTAGTTGTTATAGGTGTATTTACTGCAATTGTATCATTAAAAAATGTTGATGAAATTGGTGTATTTACCGTCCAGCCTAACGGAACACCACGTACATATGAACCCTTAGGATGATCTGTAAGAGTATTTATAATACGATTATTCCATGCTGATGAAAATGTTTTTTGTATACAAAAACTAATCTTAGTATCACTTGTTGAAAATGTATCTGATCCAATATTAACAGTTTGACCTGATAAATTTGTTACATTTCTGATATTATCAATATCTCCGCCATTATCATTCCATGGAATAATAGTGCCTTTCAAATATTGTGTAGTAGCAGATCCACCGCTGCCATTACTTCCTCCAGACATTATAAATTTAACAATCAATGTTTGAGTTGACCATGATGTTGATACTGTATTAGGACCATATGAAGTTCCTGGAAACCCTCTTCGTTTTCCAGTTCCAGGTGCTAATGTAATTGTACTTAATTGTCCTGTATAACTTTGGCTTGCAGCAAGCAAACTTGCTGGTTCTCGTTTTACTGTAATCGTATTAGATGTTGCAGAAACAAGTTCTAAATATTCATTTGAAACAGTATTAAATTGTACGAAACAGCCACTAAGATCATCTTGAGTTGTTCCTGGAAGACCATACCCACTGTTTTGTACATGTAATGTAATCGTTACATTCGCAGCACCTTCACCTCCATTTACTAAAACTGGTAATATAATATCACCATTTGAATATGTACCTGAATTATTAATTTGTAATATATTTAGATTTCGTTTTAAGAAGTCATTATTATTAGTACCATTACCACCAGATATTAATGCATGATTTGACCATGCGAATAAGTTATTTTTAGATGGATCTGTACAACTAGTCCAATCTCCTAATATATCAATTCCAGCATGTCTCATAATAGGTAATTGTATTAGTTCTGCTCCTACAAAACAATAAGGATTTCCTGAATAACTATTTTTAAATATATATGGATCATCTACGTAAACCATAACTTGAGATACATCTTGTCGTAAATGTGTTGGATTATTTGTCGTATTAGTACTGGTTGAGTAATATCCTGTCGCAGGAAATTCTCTAACCAATTGAGTTTTTAATTGATGTCTTTTTACACCTGTTAATGTATTAGCAGTCTTTCCGGTATAAGAAATAACTTCATTTCCCAATCCAGTAATCATACTATTATAAATAGTATCTTCATTCAAATATAATAATACTGGATTAGATTCTGATGCATTAGGCAATCTTGTACCAGTTAGATTAGAATTACCGCTTACATCCGTTTTTAAGTATATTGTTGTATCCCCTGGTGATAATTCACTTGATAACAATAATTTATTTCCGACATCATCAACAGCGTTCGTTCCTCTTTCAAAAAATGTCATATTTGATTGAACTACACTAGATCCTGCAGAATGTGTTGTGATTTGTGATCCAAACCAACCACGTCTAGTCCAATATTGTGTATTACTATTTTTATATATAATTGATGGTACAATTTCTACAGTTGAACCCGCTGAATGAGACGCTGCAGCGGTTCCATAACTACCTCTTTTAACAGAACTTGATCCATTTAATCTACTTCTACCATTTGGATAAGCCTCTGTTGCAGAAATTGATGATATTGTTGTTGTAGAAAATATAAGTTCGTTTTCTATTTTAATATAAAATCGTCCTGGACTTGTTCCATATAATGTTGCAAATTCTGTACCATCTATATAAATATCTGTATCAGTACTGTTAATAGAAACTTGTAATGTACTTATAGCGGTTCCTGGATATTTTTGTCTTCTAGTATCATAAGTTCCGTAATCAGTGGAACCTCCTGTTTTTGTAAAATAGTATATATATTCATTATCAATTTGTATAACACCTGAACTATCGAAATTAGAAAGATCAGTTACTAATATATCACTTTGATTTCCAGAGATGTCATATAATAATGTACTTACAGCCGTAGGTTTATAAGATCGTTGTATTATCATTTCTTCATCATCTATAGTAATTGTTTTAAAAGGTATATCATTAAGAGTATCATTTGCATTAATATAAGTTGAATTATCTAATGGTGCTATATCCATAAATTTTTGTCTATTGTTCCATTTATAACCATCTGTCCAGTCTCCAACATATACATCACGTGTACCTGCAATTGTAATTGGAAATTTTAATTGTGTATTATGTTCTTCGCGATAACTTACAAGAGATGTGATATCATTATTAAGCGTGTTTTCTACTATATTTATGTATTTTAAATTATTATTTTGTGGTACAAATGTAGTATCGTGAAAATATGTCAATACACAAGTTGCTAATAATTCTCCAGATCCTGGTATAACTCCAAAACTTTTATTATATGATTTGTTATTTGATATTGTTATCTCATTATTAAGAATTAAACTTGATCCTGAACGTCTTAATGTTACAACGGCAATAGAATTATTATTATACTCTACTGCAACATATGTATTACCTGTGGATCCATCTATAATACACGTGGGATTTATGTTTTTAATAATATTCGACGATATTAAATTACCAGTTCGAAGATTATTAGTTAAGACTCTATAATAATAAACTCCCCATCTTTCAGCCATTTGAAGTCGTATACTATAATGTCCAACATGTTGTATACTCTTAGTATTTCGAAAATTGGTATGACCTTCTTCAGGAGTATTATAGAATACCGCTAAATATTGTCTACTACCGCTTTTTTGTAAAGTAGTAAAAGTCGAATATTTATTACGAGGAATATTTGCATCAAAACCTGTCGTAGTTGTATAACCATAACTATATAAATATGAATATCCATATACATCTTGTTCATACATTCCAGAATCATTTGTAGTACTTGTTTCGTCTTTTCCAGGAAAAATTAAATTATCTTGACTATCATATTCAAATTTAAATAATCTGGTAGATGCACCTATCAATTCACGATCTTTATAAGTATGTACATCCTCTCCATACAATCCATTACCTGTTGTAAAATTCCATGCAAAGAAATTTGTAAAAACATAACCATCAAATACACTGTCATATTTTATATCTAATTTTACAGATCCTCTTGCCATTCTTCCCATGGTTCGATATTGTAATATTTGTCCATGAGATCTAACTAAGGTAGAATAAACTGGTGTATATACATTAGAATTATTAATCTGACCTACATGTACACGCTGTCTAGATGCACTCGTAATTGCATCTCCTGATGGTAATTGTGTATCAGTTATTAAATTATTAGGTCGTAGGAAAAAACTATCTGTCACTAATGTAACTGCGTTCAACGAACTATCATAACAACATGCTAGATTTTTATCTCCGATTCTAACTTCTAAAGGTATATTATTTGTATCAACAACATTCGCGGCTGTCGTCCATGTTATACTAGTACCGCTAATAGTTCCAACCCTATATTTAACATGTTGATTAAACACTTTTGTTCTAACAGTTGCACCTGGAGCATATGTATGAGGAGGAGATGTTGCGTATGGAGGATAAAAATTATGAGTATTATTCGCATTCATAAATTGATTGCAATTACCAAGAAATCCATATGTTATACCATTGTAAGTATCTGTTCCTGTATTTTCATAAGAAAATGGAATTTCAGTAGTTCCATCTGATACCCAAACAGTATAACATTTATATGTTGGCCATCCATAATACTTATCTGCTACATTAGCCAATTGACTAATATCTTGTAAATACATGCTATTAAATGTTTGCCCCTGCGTTATAGATCCAGTTGGTGGCGAACTACTCATATTAGTTCCTAAAAATGTTGTTTCACCAGTAACTGTAGTATTACCTGCATGTGGTTTTTCAATATAGAATAGAATAATTTTAGATGTTGATGGATCATATTGCCAACAATATTCCTCAATATCATATGATTGTGAAAAGAAATCATTCGTTTCTGTCCATGTAATTTCATCTTGAGAACTAGGAATACCTATTTTACATTTTCCTTTAAAGGTACCATTATCATTTTCAATAAATGTACATAATAAATTATTATTTGATATTGTATTTGTAATGTTATATGATGTATCTATAGTATTTGATACTGTACTATCAATTACTTGTTCTCCCGTATATCCAATTTCTTTCATCCATGCTGTATCAGAACTATCATCAACTGTTGGTGTAATATATGTAAACGCATTTTTATTTGCTATTTCACTATTTTCACGTATTCTCCATTTTGTTTGATCAGTATCTTTAAAATACGATGATATTTTACCATCATATGAAATATTGTTATAACTACTATCTGTTCCCCAGCCAATAAATGCAACATCTTTTAAACCTGATGTAATTGTTTCTTCCAAATAAGTTGTGGATTTTGAAGATAATTGTGAAATTGCAATTGATGAATTCATTAATGAATCTTGTCCCCATGACTTATAATTTACAGTTTCATTATTTGGTGCATAATTATTATATACTAAATTACGTTCAGACGCTGTTCCTGTATTATTATAACTAATAATATGACCACCGCTTCCATCTACATTTTTACTTCGTCCTATGTATAATTTGTATACCCCTCCTTCCAAATAAAAATGAGGAGCAGCATTTCCTGTAACATCAATTGTAATTGGTAATGTTGGATGAGTATAAGTTCCAATAGATTCATAAAATATTTCCTCATTATCTATTCTAACAGATGAATTAATACTTGCTAAATTTGCTGAACTATCAATTGGTATATCTGTTGTGAATTCCGTATTCTCAATATTTAATGGTATTTGCGCTGTATATCCAATTGTATATGGTATGTTTGTTACAACTGGATTTGCAGATACTGCATATGCTACAGTTCCTGTATCTTTACTATAGTATCTAATAGTTTCATTGCCGATTTTTACAATTCCAAAATCATCAAATGAGTTATATTGTGCTTCAGTATTTAGAAAAATACTTTGAAGACTTGTTGATAAAGGAAATCCTAGTACACCTGTAACACTATCTCTTGGTTTTAACCATCCTTTTGTACTACTTACAGGTATATCCGATAAATTAGTTGCAATTTCAGTATATCCTGCATCATTTGGTATATCTATATTAGTTTCTCTCATTGTTTGAATAACAACACTATTAACAGGATGATTTGAAATAACAGAACCATGCTGACCTCTTGTTAAATTATTTAATGTCCAATTAGGAGAAGTTCCAGTAACTGATGTATATTTAATATACTCGTTATTAATTTTAACTATACCTTTATCTGTATATGTACTTGAATCCCATACTCTTATTGCTGTTGTTTCACTTGTTGTTAATTCCTGAGTTAATTCTGACGAAATATTTTGTGTAATTGTATCACCACTATTATGAGTTGTAGCATTAGTTCCATTAACACCTCTTACTAATCCTGATAATATATTACCGTTTTTAGTTGTATAACGAATTTGTTCTTTATTTATTGTTAACGTACCTCTAGTTGAAAAATATGTTCCGGAAACTGTAATACTAGTATCACTTGTTGTCATATTATTATTAATAATGCTAGATGCATATATGTCACTTGTAATTGGTATAATATTTTGTTCATTTTCATTGAGATATGTAACACTCCATAAATTAATTGTTGTATTATTTGCTAATGTCATATTCCATAATTCACGCCCTAATCTATTAATAAGAATTACATCTTGATTTACTGTGAATTTATACCCAAATTCACCATTTTCTTGATTATCATAACCATTTCCATAATTTCCATCTGGAGATCTTGTAAAAACACTTGTATTAGGATCGTTTAATAATGTAAAGTAACTCGCATTTCCACCTGTATTTGGTTTTAATTGTAATGCATTTGAAATAAATCCATTTTGTATAGTTGTAAATCCGTTATCATTTGACCAGAAATTTGTTTCTGTATCCCAATTTGAAGGATTTCCGAATCTATATTGATTATTACTTATTGTTGAATTATTCTTAGTAATTGATATATTATTCAATTTAACATTATCTCCAACATTAGCAGTCATATTAATATTACTTGTTCTAAGATTTGTAAATACAACACCAACTATATAATATGAAGAATTTCGTTGACTATTACGATTACTATTTGGAATCGTAATTTGGAATGTTTTTGTTGTTACAGAATTATCAAACATATGTTCTCCAATATTAATAATATCTGGATTGTATCCTTTTGATGAAATATTATTATATTCACTCCATCTTCTACAAAATAATGAACATTGTCCTTGTACCAAATCGTATCCTACTTTAATATTATATGTTCCTTCATCTAAATCTACAGCAAATCCACAAATTTGAGGTTCATTAAATCCAACCGATGATGTAATTTCAAATGTACATGGTGATACATTTGTTTGGTTGTGGCTAATTTGTGATTTAACACCTGATGACCATATAGAATTCCACGTTGTATATTCCCATAAGAACGGATTTGAAGATTCTAATATAACTAAATCGGTTGTAAATTTTCTTCTAACAAATCTTGCTGTACTTGTAATATATGCTTGAATTGGAGACACACCTGTTGTATTTTGGTCATATTCATTGTTATTATTGTATTTACATGGTAAATCACTAATGTATTCAGGATTCTTATTAACAGATTCAGGAATTGTTGTATTCATATATCCTGTCAAACTATATGTAGTATTTGTTTGAGATGATTTTCTTTCGGGACCTCTACTAGGAATATATATTAATTGACCTTTGTATTCATTATAATTTGATGATAATACACCTGTTGTTTTACCTAAGAATCCATTACTAATATCAATACTCTGTCCAATCTCTTCAATTCTAACTGTAGCGGCATTTGCTACATCTATATCACTATATATCAATACTTCCTGGCCAACACTAAAACCGCCAGACGGCCATGCTACTCTAGCATCAACAATACCTCCATTTTCGTCTATAGTTAATACTTCTATATATAAATTATTAACAGAATTATCATTATTTTCTAAATAATTTACATTTGTATATACCCATGAACTGCTAATTGCAAAATTTTTACCAGGTTTTACTATACTGATACGAGAAGCGGCACCATTCATACCTTTTTGCGGCCCTGTTCCAGAATATTCTCTAAAATTAATTTCATTCTTATATCCTGTTGTATTCCAGTTTGATCCACCTGTTAAATCTCCACGTATATCTGAATTATAACCTATACGTGGTCTTGCTGCATTTCTATCTTCGTTGTATCCCCATCCCATTACTAATGGTTTGTCTTTTCTAATTCTATATCTATCTTGTGGAATCCATCCCGTAGAACCACTACAATCTGCCGAACCTTGTTGTTTTACAGCAACAGGTGTTCCTGAAATATCACTTAACCAACAAAATGAGTTTGCTCTGTCACTGTTAATGTTTATATTTATAAAATTATCATCTATAATTGCTTTCTTAGATATAGTATCTTCTGCAATAAATCCTGTTTGATTTTCTGATGAAATTATAGCCATTTTTGTTGATCCGTCATATGACAAAATTTTCTTAAACCGATTTGACGGGTCGTTTAATTCATTGTTTGTTCCATCAGGATTTTGTAAATTAGATAATGGTAATGTACAATCTTCTAAATAATAACCTTTATAGTAATCATCTATATCACTTCCACCATGTATCATAATTTCATTAGGGTTTGATATATTTAACATTGATCCTTCATTAAATGTCCAATAATTATCACTATTCCATCCAGATGGATCTCTAATGTTAAATTCAGACTTTAATATATTTGAATTTAACCCTGATGTATATTGAGTTTGAGTTATATTATCAGGAGATGTTAAAAAATTTCCTGAAATATCATTATTTATAATTTTTTCCTTGTCAAATGATTTAAAATCAATAACAATTGAACTTTCATTTGGCAATGATCCACTTACATCTGTATTATTTTCAATTACGATTCCTGATTGATCACGATAACGACATAATGTTAAACCATCATAATATGATGAAACAGTACTTGAAAATAATTTATCATTATTGTAGACAAATGGTCTTCCATCTAAATTTGGTTTTGAATTATTACCTGCTCCATTAATATTTTTTGTATTATTATCCCCTCCAAATGTTGGTTGAGGAAATGATCCGTATTTAAATGTATTATCATTACCATTTGTATCATCGTTTAAAGATCCAATTAAAGAAGGATTAGGTCCTTGAAAGTTATAAATAGGGTATGAATCTGAAATTGGATTAATAATTTTAGTAGCATCTTGACTTGTACCAAACTCACTTACATTAATTACAAAATTAGATGAAAATGGATATAATTTTCTATCTCTAAATGCTGAATTTAATTCAAGATATTTATAATCATTATTAACTGTTTTATCACTATTGATTAAACGTTCTTTTTCTAATTTCATAATAATAGCCAGTTGCTGTCTAATTTTATTAATTTCACGTTCTAATTTACTATTGTCATTAATTATTACATTTTTATCACTAACTTTTTCTAAATTTAAAAATGTCTTGTCAGTTTTATCGCCAATCATTGTAACTCCTGTATCGCTGCTTAAAAATGTCTTTTGTTCATTTGATGTATCTTCAGTATCACTTTCAAGATCACCAATCATAGTTTTACCACTATCAGGGGACACAAATACCTGTGTATCATCAACGTTCTCTTCATCTTCATCACTTTCTAAATCACCAATCATAGTTTTACCATTATCAGGCGAGACAAATACTTGTGTATCATCTACTGGTTCTTCTTCCTGATCAGTTTCAATATCTCCAATCATCGTTTTACCACTATCAGGTGAAACAAAAACCTGTGTATCATCTACTGGTTCTTCTTCCTCATCAGTTTCAATATCACCAATTAATGTTTTACCATCCTGTGCACTAATAAATGTTTGAGTATCATTTTCTGGAGCCATTTCTAATGGTTGTTCTTCTTCAACATTATTTATTAATGTATTTTCATTATCAATATCTGATTCTTCTTGTGAATCAGATAAATCATCTAAATTTAATTCAGTTTTCCCTATATTCTCTTCTTCGCTTGAATCTGTATCAAAATCAGATAAATATGTTACATTATCATTGGACATATTTTATAATTTTATATTATAAAATATTTTATTAAACTCTTATTATTGATCTTTCTTTATTTCAAATATAGCAGAAATTTGCAAATCTTTATCAGCAGATAATGGAGGTACATTATCATTTATATTTGTTGTAACTTCGGTTCCATCTCCAAAATATAATTTAAATTTTAAACTTTCACTTAAATTTAATTTTACAGTTTGTACAATATTATCTCCTTTTAATTTACAATATATAGAATTTTCTAAATCTGGAATATCTTTTAATGATATTTTAAATAATGCATTTCTTGCATTTGGATTATTACTTACAATAAGATTATTAATTGCTGCATTCGTATTTCGTAATTCTAAATATAAATATGGATTTGATGTTACACGCTTTCCAATTCCTGTTTTTAATATTTGATTAGGTATTGTGATAGAAACTAATTTAATTTGATAATTAATATTTATAATAGATTTATCTCCTAAATATTTAAATGATTTAACACCATCTTGAGAACATCTTAATATCTCCCAGTTATATGAATTTCGCAATCCAACTCTGCTATAACCATTAACAGGAACAGTAGCGCCTCCTGAAAATGTTGCAGTTTCTGAACCTGTATCTGCTAAAAATCCATTTTTATATGGGACTATTTTAAATGGCCATGATGTTGTTGAACCATCCCATGGTCCTCCTGTTCCATCATTAAAGTAATAATAAATATTACCAGTTCTGTTTCCAATAAATAAATCATCTAATGCAGGATTACTTGTACCTCTCAAATTTCTTAATGTAGGTTTAGCACTACCTAATGAATATATATCAAAACCTTGATTATCTTTAACAGTTATACCCGGTTGCCATATTGGTTCTGAATTTGTTCCTGTATTTCTAAAGAATTTAATATATCCTGCTTCATTTCCTACAAACATATGATAAATAGCATCATTATTAATTTTACAAAATGTAGGTGATGCATCTGTTCCTACATCTATTAAGTTACCACCTGAATCTGTAATATTACCTCTATCTGTCCAATTAATTGTATAATCACCTACAGCATCTCCACTAGTAGTACCAAAATATATTTCATAATCAATTGTATCATTACTACCAAATACAAATCGTCTGATATTCCCTTCACTATTTCCAACATATAAATCGTATTTAGGAACTACCTTAGGTGTATTACTATTAGGATTTGTAGGACTTATATCAACTGTTGTTCCTGTATCTAGCAATGCAGGTACTGCATTAGATGATACATCTATAGTTGCAAGAAAACTTGTTGTTACGTTTGTTCCTTCTGGATGGTCAATCATTGTTGTTACCATTAATTGATCATATAATAAATTACTTCCGGTACGTCCGAGATCCCAATTTCCTGTACTTGTTACTACAGGCGTTCCTGGAGCATGATATGTACGATGTACAAGAGGTAAATTAGTCCTTCCCGTAACACTTGTACAAAAACTAATATATGTATCACCAGTAGTCCATCTGGTTGGTGTACTATAGGGAGACCCGGATTTCATATAACTATAAGTAAGATTAGGTGTATTAGTAAAATAAAATCTATTTCCTACACGATTACTGTATGAAAGTGTAATTGATGGCGCCTCTTCTCCTGGAAAAATTGGAATAGATCCGCCAGACCAAATCATTTTTCCTGCAGTTCCACGACAACGATGAAAATCATTATCAGGTACATCCAAATCAATATATGATGGAATTGACCCAGAAATATCATAGTCACCTAACATTCTATAAAATCCTTCTTCTCTTTTTAATGATACTTGATTTCCTGTTATAGCAGTTACAGTAACTATTTCAGCAGATAAACCACCACTTTCTATATGATTAATACCCATATATAATGTTCCAATGTTTTCTGGAAATAATAATGAACGTCTTATATTAACATCTGTAATATTTTGAAATGCTGTACCTGCCTGGTATGTATATGTTAATACAGTTCCATCACCACCCGTTAATAACGCTCCCCAATCACTTGAATCTTTTTGTGGTGTGATGTTATTTATACCGCGACTTTCTGGAACTAATCCTGTATCTCCACTAAATCCTCCGAACTTCCATAATTCTGCGCCAATCCATATATAATAGTATTCTTCAGGGTTAAATTTATTACGTGCAGCATTACTTACTAGATTTATTTCAGATGGTATAACCGGCGATAAATTATTATATCCTGCTTGTCCTACATCAATACCTTGTCCGAGTGTTGTATTATTAAGGCCGCGTGTAATACCTGTTATAGAATTATTTGTCTGACCTGTGTAGGAAATATATTCATTTCCTACACGTATTATAATAGGATTACCTTGTGACGCTGTTGGTAATGTATGAGATACTAAATTAGCATTAGTTGTTTGCGTAGTTTTTAAATTCAAAGTTGTTTGTGTCCTATCAAAATATCCATCAACATTCAATTGGTGTCCATTGTAATCTTTTGCATTGTAACCTCTTTCAACATGATTCATTGACGATATATATACAATAGCACCTGCTGAATGACTTGCTGCTATACTTCCATTTTTACCTCTATTACAGAATAATGCAGTTGCCCCGTTCATAGTTCTTATTTCAATTTGTTCAGAATCTATTTTTACGACGATTCCAGATTTACCCGAGTAATGAGCACCTGTATTTTGTATTTCCAATATAATATCAGAGAAAACCATTGTATTATCTGTTTCTGAAATTGAACTTAATAATGTAGTTGTTGTATTTGTTGCCACACTTCTCTCATAATGTACACGTTCATTATCAATCATTGCAAAACCTCTTTCGTATGTAAAATTAGATACTAATTGTGTACCATCATTTACAAATATACTATTACCCAACCAATTTCCTGATTGATATATTGTATTACCACTTATATAATTTCTATAAGTATTACTTATACTTCCCGTATTTGATGTTACAAAATTTCCCAATACTCCGGTTGTAGTTTGACCAGACATCGATGCTCTTACAAAATTGGTGAAATTTGAATTCTCAGTAGACCATATATCTTGATCAGTCTGTTTATTATAATATAAAATTTTACCATCATGATTAACTGAATTATAACTACTATCTAATCCGACTCCTATATAAACAATATCCCCAATACCACTTGTTCCTCCACTAATATATCTCCATGATCTTCCAAACGTTAATGATGTATTAGTAAAACCTTGGCCACTCCATATTAGATCTGGAAAATTCAGAGATCCGATATTATTTGGTGCATATGCATCATATCTTAAATCAGGATTTTGTGCATCGCCTGTATTTCTGTATTTTATTATACCTGTTTCTCTTCTACCTATAAATAATTGTAATACCCCACTTGAATCTGTAAAAAACTCTGGTGATGCAAATGTACCTGCAGATATGATATCACCTGTAAAATTAATAGCATCTCCAGATAGATCAAAATTGTATACTTCTTTTAGACCTGTATTTGAATTAATACCATTGCTTACATTTCCTGTTACAGGATCATTAAATCCATTTGATGTAACTACTACACCTACTGTTCCAGTTCTTTCTAATGGTAATTGACCTCCAGATATATCAACGAAAAAATTATCATCAGATTCAACTCCAGACATATCTCTATAACCATTTGATATTATCCAATCAGCATTTACATCTTCTTTTGTTAATATAACATGGTAAATTGTCATGTTATCGTTTAATCGTAAAATATCTATGTCACGATTAAATCCTAATCTTAACTCAAAACGTCTTCCATATGCTTGAAATGTATATTGTTGACATGTTTTTTCTGGTGTGAATGGTTTTCCTTTCAATTCTGACAATGAATCGTGTATAATTCGACCGTTAAAGTTTTCTCCGCGATTTATAACACCATAATCTTCAGCACCCTGTAAATTTTCTTCTATAATTTTCTTAAAATTAGTTGTACGATACGATAGATGATCATAATCATCTTTTGAATTCATTGAATATAATTCAACATTTGTATTTTTAGAACTAGACTCAGCATGTATAGATAATTTATAACTACCTTTTGCTAAAACACCTAAATTATATGATATATATCCTCCTTCTGCAAGATTATTAAAATCATTTAATGTTATTTTTATTGCACTAGTGTCTTGAACAACTTCTTTTGTAATAGATTTGCCTCCAGTACTTTGAGTCCAATTTGTCCATGATCTTCCGGTAGTTGTAGGACTTAATTGACCAAAATTAAATATATCTTTATTTTCTGTAATCAAACTACTGTTGAGATCTATAATTTCAAAATTATCTACTCTTATTTGTCCTCTTGACCATGCTGTTAAGAAATCTTCTTCAGTACTTGTCATTATTGCATTTACAGGCATAGTTGCTCCAATAGTATTTTTTGTTGTTATCTTAGATCCTGGAGGGAAATCAATATTTTTAGTTGGAATTGATGTTTTATCAATTCTTAGTGTATTTCCATCTTTTGCAATATAGAAAAATTGATTTGCGGGGGAACCATTCTTCCATAATGTAACAGAACCTCTTCCGGTTCCGCCTAAATTAAAACCAGCAGTACCTGCGGATGTTGTATTTCCTGAAAAATCTGTAGCATTTGTTAATACTAAATTTGCATACGTTGATCCTGGTCCTGGTTGTTCAGATGGATTTTTAGGACATGAACTATCAGTTAAATATCCATTCCCATATGCATTTTTAACAAAAGGCCATGAATTAGAACCGCTCCACGGTCCACCACTTCCATTATTATCGTATATAGTTATATTACCTGCATCATCACCTATAAACAAATCATAACGTGGTGGATCATATCCTCTTATATTTGCTAATGCTGGTCTTGTAATTCCTGTAAATGCAATTGCTCCATTATTATCTTGAACAACAATACCGGGTGCTTTCCATATAGGAGATGTATTTGTTCCAATATTCTCATAATATAATATATTACCATTACTTGAACCTATAAATAGATGCATTTTACCATCGTTATTCATATTTCCAAATGCTGGATATGCATCCGAACCAGCGTCTATTTGATTATTTGAACTATCTTGAATATATCCTTTTGATATCCAATTATTACTAATATCTGTTAATCCTTCATAATTTAATATATCATATTGCCCATATTCATAATGAATTATACCACCAGTGCTAGTTCCAACATATAAATCACTACGTTTTATAGTCGTCGCATTTTCGTTATAATTAAGTGTTACATCTACACCAGTATTCATAAATGTCATACCTGTTATATTAGCATTTCCTGGAGTAGATATGTCTTCAACACGTGTAGATGTAATTGTTGATCCTACAGGATGGAAAATACTTGTAGTTACATTTTCTGAATCACTTTGTATTTTTTGAGCACTGATTGTAGTACCAACCGGATGATCTATCGCTGTATTGATCAATGCATTTTCTAAATGTTGAGTACAAAAACTAATTACAGTGTTTGATGTATTAAATGTATCATTACCAAGATCTATAGATGCAGGATTTTTAAATATAATAGTTTCTGTATTATTGTTATTATCTTGTACTAAAATACATTTTCCTTGAATTAATCTAGTTGCTGCCGCTCCACCACTTCCATTACTTCCTCCAGATATATAAAATAATGGACCATCTACTTGTATTGTATTATCAGAACCTTGTGTATAATCTCTTTGTAATCCTCTTCTTTTACCTGAATTTGTTGATAAAACTATTTGTGTTATTGTTCCTGAATATGATTGAGCGGCGGCTAATGTATATGGTTGTTCTCTTTGTAGAGATATAGTATTTGCCGTTATATTTGTTATTTTTAGATATTCACCGCCTATTCTAACATGACAATTTGTATAATTTTGAGGAAAATCATTTCCTGATCCTGGTGTTATATTATAAGTTGTTGATGTATTTCCGTCGCCACCACTAATCAATGCAGGAATAACTTCAGAATTAGATGCATAGCCACTGAATGATGTTCTATTTAAATTTCTACGCAATCTCCATGCTTCGTTTTCTCCACTAGGATCATACCATCCTGAACCTAATATTAATTCTCCACTCGCACCTCTCCATGAAACTTTTTCAGCGCCTACGTATAAGTATGGCATATTAGTATTTTCATTATAATAATATGGAAATATTTCACTTATTCCGTACTGATTTCTAACAGTATTGTTTGGAAGTGTAATATATTGCCATGATTGTATATAATTATTACTATCATAATATCCTGCAAGTGGAAGTGCTGTAGATAATGTAGTATTATTAACGCCACGTGTAATACCTGTAACTGTATTACGAGTTTTACCAGTATATGTTATATATTCATTTCCAACACGAATAGTTCCGCTAGAAGGAAGTGTATTACCTGATAAATCACTTGTAGATGTTACAGACGATTTTAATTGCAAAGTTGTACTATTACCTAGAAATTGATTAGATATTAATTGTTCTCCTTTAAAATTAATAGAATTTACACCTCTTTGAGAAAATGATATAAATTTGCATGAAACAGTACTACCAGATGAATGAGTTGTAGGTATAGTACCGTTATAACCACGTATCATACCGGTTGCATTTAATACATTACCACTATAACTTGTATATAAAATTTCTTCATTATTTATTTTAATAAGATTACCATTAGTTGGACGAATATTACTAACACTTGATAATGTTATATTAACAGGTTCTGTAGTTGTTATATTACCAGATAATGTTGTTGTTGTACTCTTATACAGCAATGTATTGCGATCTACTTTAACAACTTCATTATTTATTTTTGCATAGTCAAGAGTTTCCGCATAATATAAACGATATATATCTATATTATCAATAAATATTCCATTATTATACCCTGTTCGATTAGGATCTTCAATTGTATCCTGTGGAACACATCCAGTAGTTGTTGAATATACATTTCCAATATCTCCTTTTAATCTTGATGTACTAATAGAACTCCATACAGATGTGATATCATTATATGTATAAAATTTCATATATTCTATGCTATTTTGTGTAATAGGTCTTATAATTGTTTGTCTAGAACCTATTAAATGCATGTATAAATCAGTAATTGCAAAATTAGATATAGCAACTGTATTACCTGTAATTGTATTTGAAGATGTATCTAAATATCTTATTTGAGTTGTTCCTGAATTATTTAAAAATTGTATATTTAATGTATTATTTGCTAGATATAATGAATAAATATCATTACTATTCTTGTAAAATTGTGGATATGCATTTTGATTAAAATTTAATGGTGTACCACCTATAAGACTTGAATCCAATGATGTTACAAGAGTTGTCTCTGTTGTAGCGCCTACAAATTTTACAATAAAAGTATATTCATCTTCAGCCAATGTAACATTTATAGTTTGTACCTTATTGATATCATTTCCATCTAAATGTATAGTTTCAGGTAATAAACTCATTGTACCTTGTTGATCATATGGATTTGGAAGATTTGTTACATATGTACCATTTGATCTTTGTATTGAAAATACAGCATTCCCAGATATATCTTGATGAGCCCATTGAGGTCTTGCATTTGTCAATTTAACTCTCCATGCTGTTAGATTAATTCTGTAAGATCCTGATTTAAGATTGTGTTTGAAAAATATTCCAGGACTTGTTGTATCATCATCTGTAAAATTCCATCTATCTTCCAATAATAAGTATCCCTCTCCGTAATTAATACTATTATTATCTTGACCGCCATTCCATGTTATAAATGATGCATATGATGGAATATTATCTTGTGTTATACCTGTTACTGTGTTATTTGCCCCGTGAGTATATAAAAATCTTCCTGGACTACCTTTCCATATACCTGAAAGAGATGAATTTACAATTCCGCTCGGATCTGCCTCTTTTTTAATATGTAATGTTTTTGCTTTTGACGTAATATAAGTTGTAATCGGAACTATACCATTTTCATCATTTTCATATGAATTCCCATCTAATTTTAATTCTAATGGAAATTGATCAATATATGGAGGATCTTTTCCTCTTGTGTGAGGTTTATTAGATTTCAAATATCCTGTCAAATTATATTTAGTAACATGCTGAGATGATTTCTTTTCAGGGCCTTTAGATGGAATATATAATAATTCCCCATTATATTGATTAGAATTTGTAGATAAATCACCTGTAGTGTATCCATATCCTTTTTTAAATCCATTACTAATATCAATACTCTGACCAATTTGTGTAACTTTTATAATAGCATTTGTATTACCACCATTATTGTATATTGTTATTTCATCGTCTAATTTAAAATCATAACCAGGCCATGCAATAGTTGCCTCTAATATTGATCCAGTTGTTTCTTCTACTCTTACAATATTAATATAAAAGTGACTATCTAAATTATTATTACCTTGAGTTGGTAAACCACTTCCATAAACAACATTTGGATCGGGTTCGTAAATTTTTTTCTGTTCGTTAAATGTACCAAATTCCAATCCATTATTTATAAATTCAAATTTTGATACGACCCCATTCTTTCCATTTCTAGGTCCAGTTCCTGTATATAAATTAGTTTGTTCAACATCTGTATTATCGGTTAGACCACCAATTCTTGCATGAGCGCCATCACGATCTTCATTAAATCCCCATCCCATAACCAATGGCAATTCTTTTCTAATTCTGTATCTATCTTGAGGAATCCATCCTTTAGCACCACTTGCATCAGCACCAGGCCATGTATATTGTTGACCATTTTCATTAAATTCTTGAGGAGATTTTTGATATCCAAGAGCATATGCTAAATCGCTATCACCTGTTTGTAATTTAAATGAATTCGCTCTATCAGGATTTGCATTCATCAAATGATATGAATTATTTTCAAGTTGATGTGTATAACCTGTACTGTAATTACATATAGGAAATCCTAATTTATCACTATCATTAGTTAATAAAGCCTTTCTTGTCTTTCCATCATACGAAATAATTTTCTTGAATCTATTTTCAAATTCACATAATTTGATATATTGATTAGGATTTGATCCACTCGGATCAGTTCGTAATTTACCTAATGGCATCGTACAATCTTCTAAATAATATCCTGTATAATAATCATCTATATTTTTACCACCATGTATTACAACATTTTGAGGATTTGATACTGATAATAATGATGTACAATTAATACCCCAGTAATCGGTTGCATTCCAATTATCTGTAAATGCATTTTCAAGATTGCATGAATTAGGACCGTTAGAAAATACAGTACTGGCGGTATCAATATCGGCTGATTGTATACTACGTCCTTTATTATAAAATAAAGTTTTTACAGTTGGTTCGTTTTTAAAAGTGTTATTTAAACCTTTGTAATTATCTATTCTACTAATTTCAACAGGATTTTGCCCACTTGGATCTTGAGATGTGTATCTACATAAATTAAGACCATCATAATAATTATTTACAGTACTTGCATATGGAAATTTATCATATGATTTTGCTGATTGAAACGAATAATTATAAATCTCTGGATAAACAGTTTTACCACTGTTTTCAATATTTTCGTATGATACTGCTCCATTCTTTATTTCTGAAATAGGAACACCATCTAGATGAGGAATTTGTTTCGTACCTGGTCCAAAATTATTATTACCAATTTGTGTTGTTAATCTCCATGGATTAGTTGCTGCATCATTGTACACATTTTGATAATTTGTGAATTGATTCATTGCTATATAATCTGTCAACTGTAATTTAGAATTTACAACACCAATAAATTTCATACTTAAACCGAATGTTGTATCGGATGTTGCTGTAGTTCTAATTACGGTGCCATTTTTATAATATATAATATTAGTACCATCGTATAATATTTGATACATATCTGTATCTCTTACTACATATTCACTTCCGACATTAATACCACCTTCATGTATGTATAGACGATTATTAAATATTTTAAATGAATATGCCATTTCATAATCTGTTGTGAATGTGTCTGAATTAGTATTAGGAATATATCCCCAATTATGATTTAATCCGATTTGGAATGTATTTTTTACAGTAAATCCTAAATTAGTTGTATATGTTCCGTACGAATTAATACCTGGAGAGAATTTTATAGATGCACCTTTTCCGAATTGATCACTTTTTTTAGTTCTCATTGATGCATATAAATCATATGTAATACTACTTGAAGAATTGTCTGTATAAAACAATATTGGATTTTTATCTTGATCAAGTATAATAAATTGAGAATTTTTTTCTAAATTAGATAAATCATGTGTATTGAAACTAATGGGTACTAAATAATTATCTAATTCATGAAATTTATTAAACTGATTAATACTTCCAGTACCTCCAAATCTAGATTGAGGTGTTCCACCTAACAAAAATTGGGTATCATTACCACTAAAATCTTTATCTATTCCTAATAATTCTGGATGAGGTCCCTGAAAATTATATATAGGATATGCTTCTGATAATGGATTA
>MDSZ01211817.1_pt1 | contig 41387 bp, 43 predicted proteins | sample 811201 | NCBI WGS metagenome assembly MDSZ01 (sample SAMN05326647, study PRJNA326480) | marine metagenome | isolation source: seawater | place: Indian Ocean: North | collected 2010 | reverse complement strand
TGATATTTCAAAATTGATTAAAAAAAAATCCTTAACTTTATTAGAAGCAGGTAGATCTTGTGTTCATGAAAATTATAGAGATGGAAGAATCATTAAACTTCTATGGAGAGGGTTAGCTACATATATTATTAAGAATAATGTTGATCTAATCTTTGGATGCGCAAGTTTTCCTTCAAGTAATCACAAATTATTTAAAAATCAACTTTCGTATCTGAGCCATTTTCATAAGACGCCAAAATCATTAATGACTAGACCATTAAAAAATTTAAAAGCAAAATTTAGAATAGTTGATAAAAAGTTAATTAATGCTGAAGAAGAATTTAGGAAACTCCCGCCATTAATTAAAGCCTATATTAGGGTAGGAGCATTTATTGGTCCAGGGGCAACTATTGACAAGGAATTTAATACGACTGATGTTCTTATTGTTTTAGAATCAAAAAAAATTGTTAAAAAATATTCTCAATTATCTTTAAAAAACATTCACTAATGCTCTATTCACCTATATTATCACTTTTACGATTTATAACTCTTATTCCATGGATATTTTTTGCATCTATTTTACACTGTATTAGTTCTTTAATATCAAAGAATACTTTTTACTTTTCATTTAAACTATTTTTCCAAGGGCTAAGAAAAATTCTGGGAATAAAGTTAAATATCTCGGGCTATCCAATTCAAGAAAGGGCCTTATTTATTTCTAATCACATATCTTATTTAGATATTATTATTCTTGGTGCGAATACGAATGCAATTTTTGTTGCAAAGTCAGAAATTAAATCGTGGCCATTAATTAATAAGTTATGTTCAATAGGAAAGACAATCTTTGTTGAAAGAAATAATAGAAGATCTGTTAAGGATCAAATGCTTTTAATCAAGAAAAAAATGATTGATGGATTTAATGTTATTCTTTTCCCAGAGGGAACATCTAGCGATGGTTTAAAAGTACTTAAATTTAAGAGCTCATTATTTGCTCTAGTGGACTATAAAGAACTGAAATTTTATAATATTCAACCAATCTCAATATCTTATAACAAACTTGATGGAGTTCCACTTGATAAAAGTTATAGACCTTTTTTAGCATGGTTTGGGGCTATGGATCTTTTTTCACACGTTTGGAAATTTCTTGGATTAGGAATAAGTGAAGTAAATATTCATTTTCACGAAACACGAAAATTTTCCTCTTTTTTAAGTAGAAAAAATGCTTGTAATTTTTGTTTCGATAAGATATCTGAACAAGTTGTTAAAGATTATCGTTCTTTAGAGATAGATAATAAAGTTAAACTTAATGAATTTAAATTCTTGTAAAAAGTTGAAAATAATTTAATTATTTATAATTGATGAATCAGTCCTTTTTTATTAAAACCTATGGGTGCCAGATGAATGAATACGACTCCGAAAAATTAAATGAGTTGTTAAGGTTTAATGGTTACAGCTCTTCTAATAATTTCGAACAATCTGATATTGCTATTCTTAACACTTGTCATATTAGAAAAAAAGCATCAGAAAAACTTTATTCCGATTTGGGCAGGCTTTCCAAGTTTAAAGAAAATAAAAAAAAAATTGGGAAGAATATGAAAATCATTGTGACGGGCTGTGTTGCACAAGCAGAGGGTGAAGAAATCTTAAAAAGAAATAAAAGTGTAGATTTTGTATTTGGCCCTCAAAATTTCCATGAACTTCCAAAAGTCCTAAAAGAACAGAAGAGTAATAAAATTTTCAACGAATTCCTGTGTGAAGAAAAATTTGCATCTTTGGTTCCAACATCAGAAAGAAGTATTAGTAGGTTAATCACTGTTCAAGAGGGCTGTGATAAATTTTGTTCATTTTGTGTTGTTCCTTACACACGAGGTGCTGAATTTTCAAGGCCTGTTGAAGATATATTTGCAGAAGCTAAAGATTTGGTTGAAAGAGGTGCTAAAGAAATTACTCTCCTTGGTCAAAATGTTAGTTCTTATAGGTCCAATGTAATAGAGAATGGTCAAGAAAAAATTGTCAAACTTTCGGGCCTGTGCGAATCGTTATCAAAGATCTCAGGCCTTCATAGAATAAGATATTTGACCTCACATCCAATTGATATAGATCAAGATCTAATTGACCAACATAAAAATAATTTGAAAATGATGCCCTTTCTTCATCTTCCGATTCAAACAGGTTCAGATATAATTTTAGAAAAAATGAATAGAAAACATAACAGACAGTTTTATTTAAACTTAATTAGCAAAATCAGAGAAAATAATAATGATATGGCATTTTCCTCTGATTTCATCGTAGGTTATCCCGGTGAGACTGATTATGACTTCAGTGAGACTTTAGATCTAATTGAAAAAGTAAGGTTTGCTAGTTCATATTCTTTTAAATATTCGGCAAGGCCAGGAACTCCTGCATCTTTTGATAAGAATAATATTGACGAAGTAAAGGCTGATATAAGATTAAGAAAAATACAAGAGTTACTGAATTCTCAACAAAGAGAATTTAATTTATCTTTTATCGGAAAAACAATTGATGTTTTGTTCATTAAAAAAGGAAAAAAAAATAATCAATTTGTTGGTAGGACTCCTCATTTACAACCTGTTCATGTTTATTCATCAACAAATTTAATAGGAAAGACAGAAAAAGTAAAAATTTCAGATTTAACATCATTTTCATTTCATGGAAATTTGATAACTTAGATAAAAAATTGAAAAAAAAATTTAATAAAGATCTAAAAATATTCTCAAAAACAATGTCATTCGACGATAATTCATTGTTGCCAGTCATTTACGGGGATAATGACAGATTTTTGAGGCTTATTGAGAAAAGCTTTGACGTATCTATTTTGACAAGAGGGAATTTCTTAAAAATAAGTGGTAATGAACAAAAAGTACAGACTTCTCAAATTTTATTAAACGATTTATTTGAAGTAGTTAAAAAAAATAATTTCTTAGACGATGGTGAGGTAATTGGAATGATAAATCTTTACAAAGATAATAAATTTGAAAAAACAAAAGGAATTGAAAATATTGATTCTTTAAGTTTTTCAGCTGGAAAAAAATTAATAAAGCCAAGGTCGAAAAAACAAGTAGACTACTTCAATCTTGTAAAAAAAAAAAATTTGGTATTTTGTTGTGGACCAGCTGGAACTGGCAAGACATATTTGGCAGTTGCGTTAGCAGTTTCAATGCTAAAATCTGGTCAAGTTGATAAAATTATTCTTTCAAGACCAGCAGTTGAGGCAGGCGAAAGATTAGGCTTTTTACCTGGTGATCTGAAAGAGAAAATAGACCCATATTTGAGACCATTATATGATGCCTTAAATGATATGCTTTCATTTCCTGAAGTATTAAAGAAAATAGAAAATGGGATGATTGAAATTGCCCCCTTGGCATTTATGAGAGGAAGAACTCTTTCAAATTCATTTATTATTCTAGATGAATCTCAAAATACAACGGCTATCCAAATGAAGATGTTTTTAACTAGGCTTGGAGAAAACTCGAGGATGATAGTTAATGGTGACCTGTCACAAGTTGATTTACCCTCAGGTACAAAGTCTGGTTTGAGAGAGTCGATCAATATTTTAAAGGGCATTGAAGATATTGGTTTTATTGAGTTTAAAGAAACTGATGTTGTGAGAAACCCTTTAGTTTCTAAAATTGTTTCTAAATACGAGGAATTTGAGAGGATTCAAGGAATAGGTGAAAAATACAAAAAAAAAATTGAAAATGATTGATATCAATTTTGACAATATCGACAATTTTGAAAAAACAAATTTAAAGAAATTTATAGAAAAATCTATGGATAAGATTTTAGATGAAATAGACAATAATGCAAAAAATATTTATATTTCTATTCTTTTAACTGATAATAAAAAAATTAAAAAAATTAATAATAAATATAGAAAGATTAATAAAGTAACAAATGTCCTTTCCTTTCCTCAAAACGATGAAAGAACTATGAATGATTTTAAAATTTATTTAATTCTTGGAGATATTGTAATTTCTTTAGAAAGAATTTACTCTGAGTCAAAAGAGCAAAAGAAAACTTTTTTAAATCATCTTTTGCATATGATTATTCATAGTACGCTTCATTTATATGGTTATGATCATAAGAATATGCGTGAAGCAAAAATAATGGAAAAAAAAGAGAATGATATACTTTTCAAAGTTAAAGAATTGATAGTAAACTAGATTATGCTGAATAAAATTTTTAACAAGATTCTGCCTTTTTTTAGATCCAGTAATAAAGAGGATATTAAAAATGTAATAGAGGACTTGATTGATGAAAATAAAAATGGTTCAGAGAAGATTGACGATGGAACAAAAAATATTTTTAAGAATGTAATTAACCTCAGTGATAAATGTATTGAAGATGTCATGATTCCTAGAGCAGATATTGATGCTGTTTCATCAGACATAAAAGTTAATAATCTTATAAGTTTTATAAATAAAACAAAACATTCAAGAATACCTATATACAAAGAAAATTTAGATAAAATTATCGGAATGGTTCACATACGAGATTTATTTGAAAGGATCAATAATAGGTTGCAAAGTAAAAAAGATCTCAAAATTTCAAAAACTATAATTAGGAAGATTCTTTTTTCTTCCCCGTCTATGAAAATTTTAGATCTTCTATTAAAAATGAGGTCCGAACAAATTCATATGTCAATTGTTGTTGATGAGTTTGGCGGAACAAATGGATTAGTAACAATCGAAGATCTTGTTGAAGAAATAGTTGGTGAGATAAAAGACGAGCACGATTTGGAAGAAATAGGAGAAATAAAAAAAATATCTAAAAAGACTTATGATGTTTCAGCTAGATTGAGCGTTGAAGATCTTGAGAAAAAGATAGGGGGATATTTTTCTGATGAAGAAAAAGAAGATATTGATACAGTTGGAGGCCTTGTTTTCAACTTACTAGGCAAGATCCCTAGTCGAGGCGAGGTAATTAATCATAAAAGTGGTCTGGAGTTTACTATTCAAGATGCTGATACAAGGAAGATAAAAAGAATACTTGTTAATGTCAAATAAGCTTAAAAGGTGCTTTAAATTATTTATCGCTGGTATTGCATGTGGCATAGCAATTTCTTACCCGTATTTATTGCCTTTTTATATTCTTGGATATTGTTATCTAATTGTAAGTGTAACAAACTTTAGATTTTCAAATTTCGATTTTCTGCAAGGTTTGTTGTTTGGTTTTGGTTTCTTTCTCGCATCAATGCATTGGATTGTTAACCCATTTTTAGTTTACGAAGAGCATAAAAGTTTAGCTCCATTTGTCTTAATTATTTTCCCTTTAGCGATGGGTTCATTTTTTTCAGTTTCCAGTGTTTTAATTTCGGGTTTAGTGACTGTTAGTAGAATAGATGAAAATTATTTTTTAACAAAATGTTGGTTGATTAGTTTATTTTTATTTAGTTCTGAGTATTTAAGATCTTTTCTTTTTGGTGGTTTGCCTTTGAATCTAAATTCTCATTTATGGGCATTTAATGATAGATTAATAAGCATTGCTTCATTCATTGGTGTTTTTGGATTGTCATTTCTGACAATTTTCTGGCTTACTCTCATTGCTCTTTTTAAAAATAAAAAAAGAAAATTTTTTTTTTTAATTTTGATTTGTTTTCCATTATTATTATATTCAATTCCTCAAATTAATACTGATAAAAAAAATGTGGATGAAAAAGTTGTTATAAGAGTGATACAACCGAATATTCCTCAGGATGAAAAATGGAATAGAAGTTTATTTCAGAAACACCTAGATAAACTACTTCAATTAACAAATTCAGACAATTATGAGGAAACAATTGTAATTTGGCCTGAAGTGGCGCTAACGCTTTATTTAAATGAAAATCAAGATTTAATAAATTATATAAGTAATAATATTAAAGATAATACAACAGTTATAACGGGAGCTTTAAGAAGAGTTTTCAAAAATAAATTCGAAATTTTTAATTCATTGTATGTTTTAAACAACGAAAAATTCGATTACTATGATAAAAAACGACTTGTACCATTTGGTGAATTTATTCCACTTCGTTCAATGCTTGATTTTACGAAACTAACCCCTGGTATTTCTGATTTTAATATAGGAACCAAAGAAAATTTAATTGAATTAAAATACAAAAGTAAAGCTTTTGTTTTTGAACCTTCAATATGTTACGAAGCCATTTTTCAAACATTTAGCCATCAACAAATTTCGTTGATAATAAATATTACCAATGATGCTTGGTTTGGAAGTACAACTGGTCCGAGTCAACATTTAAAGTCGTCGATATTAAGAGCGGTTGAAAAAGGTGTTCCTTTGGTTAGATCAGCAAATTCAGGAATATCTGTAATTGTGAATTCTAATGGAAAAATTGTTGATAGGATTAATTTAAACAAAAGTGGATATATAGAACAAGAAATCAATCTTGGGAGTAATGACACATTTTTTATGAAGCATGGAAATAAAACTATTTACATTCTAATAATTTTTATTTTTATGGTTTCTTTTTTTATAGATATTTTAATAAAAAAAAGAAAAGATTTGAAAATTTAGTCATTTTGAAATACTAGTTATCATTTATGTCCAAAAATTTATCAAATTTTATTTTTACGAGTGAATCAGTTTCCGAGGGGCATCCTGACAAAATATGTGATCAGATATCTGATTTAGTTGTAGACTTGTATATGAATGCAGATAAGAATTCGAGAGTTGCCTGCGAAACCTTAGCTACTACAAATAGAGTTGTATTATCAGGAGAGGTAAAGATAAATCAAAACAAAGACCAAGTTAAAGAATCGATTTTAGAGGAGCGAATCAGAGGAAAAATTAAGCAAATCGGTTATGAGCAAGATGGTTTCCATTGGAAAAATCTAATTATTGAAAATCATTTGCATCAACAGTCTCAGGATATTTCTCAAGGAGTTGATTCCGAAAAGCATTTAGGAGCTGGTGATCAGGGTATAATGTTTGGATATGCTTGTTCGGAAACTGATTCTTTAATGCCCGCTCCAATTTATTTTTCTCACAAAATTTTACTTACTTTATCAAGATTTCGACGCAATAATAAATCATTCTTTGGCCCTGATTCAAAGAGTCAAGTGTCTATGCAATACGAGGGTTCTAAACCAAAAAAAATAACTTCAATCGTTGTTTCAACTCAACACTTTCCTGATATAAATAATAACGATATCAGAAAAAAAGTAATTGAAGTTATTGAGGAAGCAATTCCTACTTCTATCCTCCCAAACTCCAAAGAAATCCTGATTAATCCTACTGGTAGATTTGTTATAGGAGGTCCAGATGGTGATACTGGTCTTACTGGAAGAAAGATTATTGTTGATACATATGGTGGTGCTGCACCTCATGGAGGAGGAGCATTTTCTGGAAAAGATTATACTAAAGTAGATAGATCTGCAGCATATATAGCAAGATATTTGGCCAAGAACGTTGTTGCAAGTAAATTAGCTCAAAAATGTTTAATACAATTGTCCTATGCAATAGGTGTTGCTAAGCCGATAAGTATTTACTTAAAAACTGATGATGAATCTAATATTGATTCAGATAAAATTATCCAGATTATTAATGAAAATGTTGATTTATCACCTAACGGAATTAAAAATTATCTTGAATTAGATAAACCTATTTACGAGTTAACATCAACTTACGGGCATTTTGGAAGAGACTATGTTCCTGAAACAGGTTGTTTCTCTTGGGAGAAAATTGACCTTGCAAAGAAAATTTCTGATGAATATTAAGAATGCTCCCCTTTTATGGAAGAAAATTATCTAGAAGAGTAAATAATGTTAGTATTTGTAGTCTAAAAAAATGTAAATACTTCTTTGATGAGATTAATTTCAAAAATTTACAATCAAAGTTAGAAGTTTCAGAAAAAATAATTAATCTAGAAATAGGATTTGGAATGGGAGATCACTTAGTGTATCTTTCTCAAAAACATAAAAATGAAATATTTATTGCTTTAGATCCTTTTCTCTCTGGAAATGAAGTTTTAAGAAGAAAAATTGATAAAAACAAAATAAGAAACATTTTTTTCTCTAATTTAGACTTTCTAAGTTTTTTAAATTTTTCCAAAAGAATTTATTTTACTAATATTTTTATTTTTTTCCCTGATCCTTGGCCAAAAAGTAAACATAAAAAAAGAAGGTTAATTAACTATATCTTTGTTAAAAGAATTAAAAGTATTTTAAAAAATAATTCACGTATTTTTGTAGTTACAGACCATAAAGATTACTCGATACAGATTTATGAATCATTTAAGAAAAATAGATTTTTTGAAAGTAATTTTCTAAACAGTAAAAATTTGGTTGAAGAAGAGAAGAACTTTTATCCAACAAAATATTTTTATAAGGCAAAAAGAGAACTAAGAAATATTTATTATTTTATTTTTACCAAAAAATAAAAAAAATTAATAAATTATTTATGTTTTAACAAAGTATTGGTATGAATATCTTAAACTTTTTACAAAAAGTTAAATAATCCAAATTAAACATTAAAAAGGTAAGTAAATTGGATAAAGATGAAATAAGAGATAGCATGTCTTTGGACATAATTGAAGTCGCAAAAAACATAGCGAAAGAAAAAGGAATTGAAGAAACTGAAGTAATTGATGCTATGGAAATGGCTATCGCAAAAGCTGGTAGAACTAAATATGGATTCGAATTAGATATCAGAGCCCATGTGGATAAAAACACAGGAAGGATAGGTTTGTTTAGGTATCAAGAAATCGTTGAAGACATAGAGAAATTGCCAGAAGAAGAAAGAATTAATAAGATAAATTTGTCAAGTCTTGGAGAAGATAAGCAAACTCTTAAAGTTGGAGAATTTATTCAAGAAGAATTACCTCCCCTTGATTTTGGAAGAATTGCCGTTCAAACAGCAAAGCAAGTAATTTTTCAAAAGGTAAAAGAAGCAGAGAAGATAATGCAGTTTAATGAGTTCAAAGACAAAGTTGGTGAAATTGTTAATGGAATTGTTAAAAGAGTTGAATATGGAAACTTAATTGTCGATCTTGGAAAAGGAGAAGCAATTTTAAGAAGAGAAGAATTGCTTAATAGAGAAATATTTAGAAGATCTGACAGAATAAGAGCATATATCACTGATGTAAAACATGATCTTAAGGGTCCGCAAATTTTTCTTTCAAGAGCTCATAATAACTTTTTGGTAAAATTATTTTTTCAAGAAGTTCCCGAGATTTATGATGGAATAATTGAAGTAAAGTCTGTGGCTCGAGATCCCGGCAGCAGAGCAAAAATAGCAGTTTTCACCAAAGAAAAGAGCATAGATCCAGTCGGTGCTTGTGTGGGTATGAGAGGGAGCAGAGTCCAGGCAGTTGTTAATGAGCTTCAAGGTGAAAAAATTGACATTGTCTTATGGTCTGAAGATATTGCAACTTTTGTTGTAAATGCTCTAGGTCCTGCAGAAGTAGATAAAGTTATTATAGAAGAGGATTTGAAAAAAATTGATGTTATTGTTCCAGATGAACAATTGAGTTTAGCAATTGGTCGTAAGGGACAAAACGTAAGACTTGCAAGTGCTCTTTCAGGATGGAGTATTGACATATTAACAACTTCGCAAGAATCAGATAGAAGAAACGAAGAATTCAAAAATTTATCTCAAAAATTTATAAGTAATCTTGATGTTGATGAAGTCATTGCACATTTATTAGTAACAGAGGGTTTCTCATCCATCGATGAAGTTGCAATGGTTTCACTTGAAGAACTTACTTCAATTGAGGGGTTTGATGAAAATCTTTCAAAAGAATTAATACAAAGAGCAAAGAATAGTGCTGAGAAATTAAGATTAGAAAATTTATCTAAGCTAAAAGAGTCAGGATTTGATGATTATTTGTTAAATACAAGATTATTTAGTACTGATCAGTTATTAAAATTAGACGAGTTAAAAATAAAAACCAGAGATCAACTTGCTGATCTATCAAACTCAGAACTGATTGAAATTTTTAAAGACATGGATAAAGAAAAAGCTGACGAAATTATTATGGACTCCAGAAAACATTGGTACGAGAAATAAATTTATGGAAGAGAACAAAGACAACAAAGACAATAAAAACAATAAAGAAAATCTTACTGGCAAACTTCAACTTAAGAAAACTATTAATGCAGGCCAGATTAAGCAAAGCTTTTCGCATGGTAGAAGTAAGTCTGTTTCAGTTGAAGTAAAACGTAAAAGATCTCTTAGTAGATTTAATAAAAATGAATTAATAGAACCAATAAAATCTCCCACTAGTGAATTAGACGATATACAAGTAACTAGGAATGAAGAAGGTTTTGAGGGTAATAAAAATAATAACGAAAAAAAAGTTAAAGATAATAATGAAAATATTAAAGAAAATTTTAAAAAACCACTGACTAAAACTTTTAATGAAAATAAAGAAAGTGATGAAGTAAAAAAAGAGATTAATGAAAAATCTAAACAACCAAAGTTTACTAAAGCTGCAAAAAGTTTTGAAAATAGAAGACAAGGCAAACTAACAATTTCCCAGGCATTAGATGATGATAATGAAAAAGTAAGGTCTCTTGCTGCAATAAAGAGAGCAAGAGAAAAAGCTAAACTTCGAAATGTTTCAAAAATAGACAATAAAGAGACAGATTCTAGAGAGAAGAAAAAAAGAGAAATAGTTATTCCTGATATTATTACTGTTAATGAATTAGCCTCAAGACTTGCAGAAAAATCATCAAATTTAATAAAATCATTAATGAAGTTAGGTGTAATGGCTACGATTAATCAAACTATTGATAGTGATACTGCAGAACTAATTGTGATTGAATTTGGGCATACACCAAAAAGGGTCAGTGATTCCGATGTTGAGGTTGGCCTTATGGGACCCTCTGATAATAAAAATGATTTAAAAATCAGACCTCCAGTAGTCACTGTAATGGGGCATGTAGATCATGGTAAAACTTCATTGTTAGATGTAATAAGAGAAAAAAAAGTGGCCGACTCAGAAGCCGGTGGAATAACTCAACATATTGGTTCATATATAGTTGAGGCTAAAAAAGGTCAAATGGTAACTTTTATCGACACACCTGGACATGCTGCATTCAGCCAGATGAGAGCAAGAGGTTCTAATATAACAGATATTATTATCTTAGTAGTGGCGGCAGACGACAGTGTAAATGAACAGACAATCGAGGCAATTAGTCATGCAAAAGCATCTGGATGTCCTATTATTGTAGCTGTAAATAAGATTGATCTTCCTACTGCAAATCCTCAAAAAGTAGAATCAGACCTGATGAATCACGAAATTATAAGTGAAAAAATGGGCGGTCAGAATGTTTTTGTTAATGTATCAGCCAAAACTAAAGAAGGCATTGAAGATTTACTAGATTCAATATTACTTCAAGCTGAGATTTTAGAACTAAAAGCAAACCCTGACAGAAGTGCAGAAGGAACTGTTATTGAATCAAAGATAGAAAAAGGTAGAGGAACAGTTGTGTCTGTATTAATTCAAAATGGATCACTAGATGTTGGTGATATTGCAGTTATAGGAAAAGAATGGGGAAAAGTTAGAGCCATGTATGACGACTCTTCTAAGAAAATAGGAAAGGCTTTACCAAGTTATCCAGTTGAAATCCTTGGTTTATCTGGTGCTCCAAATTCTGGAGATAAACTTGTTGTTGTTGAAAACGAATCTCGAGCTAGAGAAGTTACACAATATAGGTCAAGAATGAAAAGAATGGAGGAAAACTCGACTATTAAAAGAGTCACGGTTGACCAAATGATAGAAAGTGCGTCGCAAGAAGAAAAAAAAGTTATTTCTGTTATTGTAAAAGCAGACGTTCATGGTTCGAAGGAGGCTATAGAACAAAGTTTAAACAAAATGAATTCCGAAAAAGTAAGTATCAAAATTATTCATTCAGCTGTAGGAGAGATTAACGAATCAGATGTCACTTTAGCAATAGCGTCAAATGCGAGAATTTTTGGTTTCAATGTTAAAGCTAATACACAAGCTAAAAATCTTTCAAAAAAAGAGGGGATTAAGACGAGCTTCTTTTCGATTATTTACGAAGTAATAGATGAAGCTCAGAAAATTATTGAAGGACTTGATGAAGAAAAAATTATAGAAACACTGATTGGAAAAGCAATGATTAAACAGGTTTTTCAACTTTCAGATGCAAGTAAGGTTGCTGGTTGTGTGGTACAAGAAGGTAAAGTAACATCTAAAGCATTTGTAAAAATATTAAGGGATGAAAATATTCTACATGAATGTGAAATTCAAAGTTTAAGAAGAGAAAAGAATCAAGTTAAAGAAGTTTTAAGTGGTTTGGAATGTGGAATAGTTCTTTCTAAATTCAATGATGTCATTCAAAATGACAGACTAGAATTTTACACCAGAGAAAAGGATGAAAAAAAACCTTAGTTTAGAAAAAATAAAAGAAGAAAGACGGAGGTCTAGGACAGATAAGGTTTCTTCATTAATAAAAAAAACTATTGCAGAGATTTTACTCACTCACGACTTTAATGATATTGATGGACAAAATATTTTGCTTTTTGTTTCTAATGTAACACTATCAGCAGATGCTAAAAATGCTACTATATTTTTAGAAGCAATTGACAAGAAGATAAAAATTAATAAAGAGCTTATTGAAGAAACACTTTTTAAGAGTTCGGCTAAAATAAAAAGAGAATTCTCAAGAAAAATAGAATTAAGATATACCCCACGACTCAGATTCGAAATTCTTAGATGAGTTTGTAAGTTCTAAAAGATGAAATCTAAAAATTTGGTGAATGGATGGTTTTTTTTAGACAAACCAATTGGTATGACATCAAATTTAGCACTGCAAAAGATAAGGAAAAAATTTAACAATTGCAAGGCTGGATTTGTAGGTACGCTTGATCCATTAGCCTCAGGAAACCTTCCAATCGCTCTAGGTAATGCTACAAAAATTATAAGTTATATTGAAAAGGTTAATAAAAAATACTTGTTTACAATTGAATGGGGTTTGAAAACAGATACTGGAGATTTAGAAGGAGACATTATTGAGAGAAGAAAAATCTTTCCTAATCTAAATAATATTAAAAAAGTTTTATTAAAATTTACAGGAGGGATAAAACAAGAACCTCCAAAATTTTCATCTGTAAAAATTAATGGTATAAGAGCATATAAACTAGCAAGAGACAAAGTTCCGTTTTCAACAAATTTAAAGAAAATTTTTATTAGAAAAATAAAATTATTGTCAGTTCTTTCCAAAGAAAGGGCATTTTTTTACGTTGAGTGTAGTTCAGGAACTTATATAAGAAGTTTAGCAGAAGATATAGCTTTTTCATTAGGAACTTTGGGAACAGTTACAGAACTGAGGAGAATTGGATTTGGCCAATGTAATAAAAAACTAATTTCTCTGGATTATTTAGTGAGTTTGAGGCATAGTGATGAGCTCAACAAACTCATTCACCCTGTGGATGTGATTCTTAATGAAGTGAATGAAATTCAGTTGAGTGAATTACAAGTAAAAAAATTATTAACTGGACAATTTGTTGAAATTAAAAATTTTTTTGAAGAAATGAAAGGAAATAAATTTGCAATAGCTAAATATAAAAAGAAAGTCATAGCTATCGGTTTAATTGAAAAAAGTTTTTTCTATCCTAAAAAGTTGTTGATTACTTAAAATTAAACATATGTTATAGTATTGTATTTGAAATATTAATTAGGAATTTAAAATGGATAAAATAGATAAAAATAAAAATGTCGAAAATAAAAATGTCGAAAATAAAAATGTCGAAAATAAAAATGTCGGTAGTAGCGAAAATCAGATAGCAATTTTTACAAGCCGAATTAAGAATTTAACTGAACATCTAAAGTCTAATAAAAAAGATCACAATACTAGAAGAGGTTTAATGAAACTTGTAGGTAAAAGAAAAAAACTTTTAAGTTACGTAAAAAATAAAAGTAATGATAGATACGAGTCAATTATAAAGTCTCTGGGTCTTAGGCGTTAGGCTAATTCAAGGAGATAAAAATGTTTAAAATTTCATCTGTTGAGTTGGACTGGAAAGGTCTGCCTTTAAAAATTGAAACAGGTCTAGTGGCTCGTCAGGCTGATGGAGCTGTAACCTGTACATTGGGTAATACAACTGTTTTATGCACAGTTACGGCTTCAAGAGAGGCAGATCTACATAATGATTTTTTTCCTCTCTCTGTGCATTATATTGAGAAAGCCTATTCAGCTGGCAAAATACCGGGTGGCTTTTTCAAAAGGGAAGGTCGTCCAGCAGAGAATGAGATACTGAGTTCTAGACTAATCGATAGGCCTATTCGTCCCTTATTTCACAGCGATTTCAAAAATGAGACTCAGGTTATATGTACTGTTATTAATTATGACGGGGAGAATGATCCATCTATATGCGCAATGATTGGTGCCTCTGCAGCTATCACAATTTCAGGACTTCCATTTTTAGGACCTCTTGCTTGCGCAAGAGTAGGATATATGGACGGAGAATACATACTTAATCCTACTAAAGATGAACAAAAGGAAAGTGATTTAGATTTAGTGGTTGCTGGAACGAGAGATGGCGTGTTAATGGTTGAGTCTGAAGCAAATGAACTCGATGAAAAAATTATGCTTGGTGCCGTTCAATTTGGTTTTAAGGAATTTCAAAGTGTTATTGATAAAATAATTGAGTTAGCAGAGAAATGCGCAAAGGATTCGTGGGAAGTACCACAAAAAATTAAACCAGATTATTATGATAAGCTTTTAAAAACTTCTGAAGAACAATTATCACCTATCTATAAAGTAAAAGAAAAAAAGAAGAGAAATGAGGCACTTAATGAGACTAGGAAAAAAATATTAGAATCATTTAATCAAGATAATGATGATGAAGCAGTTATGAAAGAAAGTTTAAAAACAATAGAGAAAAATTTAGTCAGATCATCAATAATGAGTACAAGTAAACGAATTGATGGTAGAGGTTTAGATGATGTACGGTCAATAGATGTAAGAGTTGATTTTTTAGAAAATGTTCATGGTAGTGCTCTTTTCACTAGAGGAGAAACTCAAGCTTTAGTTACAACAACGCTTGGAACCACCTCTGATGAGCAGATGTTAGATACACTTGATGGTGATGAAAAAGCTAAATTTATGCTACACTACAATTTTCCACCTTTTTCAGTAAATGAGGTTGGAAGAATAGGATCAACTGGAAGGAGAGAAGTTGGACACGGTAAATTAGCCTGGAGAGCAATTAATCCAATTCTTAAAAGGACTTCTAATGATTTCCCATACACTGTAAGAGTAGTTTCTGAAATTACAGAATCGAATGGTTCTTCGTCAATGGCAACTGTATGCGGAACTTCACTTGCCCTTATGGATGCTGGTGTTCCATTAAACAAACCAATTGCGGGTATTGCAATGGGTCTAATAAAAGAAGAAAAAAAGTTTGCTGTTTTAACTGATATTCTCGGAGATGAAGATCACTTGGGTGACATGGATTTTAAAGTTGCAGGCACAGATAATGGAATTACTTCATTACAGATGGATATTAAAGTCGATGGAATAACAGAGGAAATTATGAGTGTGGCTTTGTCAAAAGCATGTACTGCGAGGTTGCACATTCTTAAAGAAATGAACAAGGTAATTAAGAAACCAAGGGCAAATACAAAATCCAATGCACCACAGATTGATAAAATCAAAATTGATAAATCTAAAATTAGAGAAGTTATCGGTTCAGGAGGTAAGGTAATCAAAGATATTTGTGAGAAGTCAGGAGCAAAAGTTGAAATTAATGATGACGGAATAATAACCATATTTGCCTCTAAATCTAGTGATTCAAAAATTGCAAGTGAAATGATCAATAACATTGTTGCTGAGCCAGAGGTGGGAAAAATATATGAAGGAAAAGTTGTTAAAACAACTGATTTTGGAGCATTTGTAAATTTTATGGGGAGCAGAGACGGCCTAGTTCATATAAGTCAATTAAAAGAAGAAAGAGTAGAAAAAACAACCGATGTTGTAAATGAAGGTGATGTTGTTAAAGTAAAAGTTATTGGTGTTGACGACAGAGGCAAAGTAAAATTAAGTATTAAAGAAGTTTAGATGAAAAGAATAAACTCGATTATCTTGTCAGGAAAGGAATCACTTCCTCTTATAGAAGGTGGGAAAGGAATAGCTGTGAGTAGTGGTGAAAGCTCTGGGGCATGGGCTAAAGCTGGCGGAGTTGGAACATTTTCTGGAGTTAACGCCGATTCATACGATGAAAATGGAAAACTTATTCCCCAAGTCTATAAAGAAAAGACTAGGTCTGGAAGACACAGAGAATTGGTTGACTTTTCAATTTCTGGTGCTGTTGAGCAAGCTAAGATTGCAAGAGATATAGCCGGGAAAAATGCTCCTATTCACATCAATATTCTTTGGGAGATGGCTGCCGCAGAAGAAATTCTTTCTAAAACATTGGAAAAAGCTGGAGATATTATTGATGGAGTTACTTGTGGCGCAGGTATGCCTTATAAATTGTCAGAGATAGCTGCTAGTTTTGGAATATATTATTACCCAATTGTTTCCTCTGCAAGAGCATTTAATGCATTATGGAGAAGATCATATAGAAAAACCGCGAATTTTTTGGGCGGTGTGGTCTATGAAGATCCTTGGCTTGCTGGGGGACACAATGGACTCTCGAATAGTGAGGACCCTCTAAAACCAGAGCCTCCATTTCCAAGAGTAAGAGATTTAAGAAAACTGATGAATCAATTTAATCTTCAGGAGACACCTATAATCATGGCCGGAGGTGTTTGGAATCTTTCTGAGTGGGAAGATTGGATAGACAATCCTGAAATCGGAAAAATTGCCTTTCAATTTGGGACACGGCCTTTACTTACTGAGGAAAGCCCAATCCCTCATGCTTGGAAGCAAAAACTTTTGACTATTAAAAAGGGTGAAGTAAGTCTTCACAGGTTTAGTCCAACTGGATTTTACTCGTCAGCTGTAAAAAATGATTTTTTGTTAGAACTTGAACAAAGATCTCAGAGACAAACTCCTTTCCTGAAGGAACAGACTAACGAATTTAATGAAAAAATTGAAATTGGTCCAAGAAAAAGAACTTTTTACGTAAAACATTCTGATAAATCTAGAATTATGGAATGGGTTAAAAAGGGTTTTACTAAACCATTAACCACACCTAATGATACTTTAATTTGGGTTACTATAAAGAAAGCTAGTCAAATAGTTAGAGATCAAATTGATTGCATGGGATGCCTTTCACAATGTCTTTTTAGCAATTGGTCTCAAGATGATAAAGGAACAACGGGCAAAAAAGCAGATCCTAGATCTTTTTGTATACAAAAAACTTTGCAAAAAATAAGTCATGGTTTTTCTAATTTAGAAAATGAATTAATGTTTGCAGGCCATTCAGTCTACAGATTTGCTTTAGATCCTTTTTACAGAGGTGGATTTATTCCGAAGGTAAATCAACTTGTTGACAGAATTATGAAAGGCTTGTAATTTCAACTTATAGAGAATGATAATGAATATTAATGAATATATAAGCAATGCATTGATGAAGCTTAAAGAATCTCCTCTCAAGCTTACTAAACAGCGAGTAAATATGATAAGGTTGCTTTTCAAGAATGGAGCATGCCATTTTACCGCTGAAGATGTGTATAAAGAAGTAAATAAAAAAAAATTAAAAATATCGTTAGCAACAATATATAACTGCCTTAATCAATTTAGAGATAACGGTATTATTAAAGTAGTGAAGGTTTCTAGTGAAAAAATTTTCTTCGATACAAATTTGAAAGAACATCATCATTTTTATTGTCAAAAAACTGGAAATCTTACAGATATAAAAAATCATCATGTCAAAATACTTAAATTACCAAGGTTACCAAGAGGTAAAAAATTTAAGTCAGTAGAGGTGGTCATAAATATAACAGAATAATTTTTGGATTAATTTTCTAATAATAATTAGTTTTCCAAAGAGAACTTTTTTTTATCCAACCATGTATATCCTTATTTTTAACTAAACACCATTTCGGATTACATTTTTTCATTTCAAAAATAAAATTCTTTTTTACAATTGCGACTTTTTTTGATTTTTCTAAAGGAAATTTATATATGTAATCTTGATAAACATTAACAATAACATGGTGCTTTCCAGAAAGTTGAGAACTTGCTACCCAACCAATTATTCCATTTATATCAATAATTTTTCTCCAATTTTCAAATTTGTCTATCACAAATAAAGGATAACCTTTTTTTAAAATTTTATAAATTTTTAAGTGATTTAAACCTGGCCCATTTCTGACATTTACCTCATTAAATTTTGTTGTCATAATTTTATTTTTTAACTCCGATCTTACAGATTTTGGTGCTATATTCAAAAAAACTACAAAAGTAGTAATTAATAGATAGGAAAAAATGGAATTTAAAAATCTCATAATTTTGATTACTAGAAAATTACCTGAAAAGATAGAAAAAAAATTAAAACAAGAATTTTCAGTTATTTTTAATAAAAATGACAAAAAACTATCTTATAATGAACTAAAAAAAAGAATAGCGAATGTTGATATTCTTGTGCCTTGTGTAAGTGATACAATTGACGCATCAATAATAAAAGCAGGAAAAAAGCTTAAATTAATTGCAAATTTTGGTAATGGTGTAGATAATCTTGACTTAATTACAGCTAATGAAGAAAAGGTTTTGGTAACCAATACTCCTGATGTTTTAACTGAAGATACTGCTGATCTTGTATTGACTATGATCCTTATGTTAAGTAGAAAAATTATTGAGGCACAAATGAAGTTGATGAATGGAAAATGGATGGGATGGGGTCCAAGTGAGACAATGGGTCAGAGAATAAAAGGAAAAAATGTTGGAATTATTGGTATGGGGCGGATTGGACAAGCAGTAGCCAACAGACTAAACATCCTAGGTGTCAATATTTTTTATCACAATAGAAATCGGCTGAGCAAATCCGAGGAGAAAAGATATAATGCAATTTATTTCAGTGATCTTGATTTAATGATTTCAAAGTCAGATATTATAAGCATACATTGTCCGTTTACTCCTGAGACATTTCATTTGTTATCAAAAAAAAGACTAAAATTACTTAAAAAAAATTGTATTGTCATCAATACTTCTCGTGGAGAAATAATTGATGAACAAGCACTTGCTGGTCTTCTTTTCAATAAGAAGATTGGTGGGGCTGGTTTGGATGTTTTTGAACATGAACCTCAAATTACCCCAAAATTATTAGAATCAAAAAATGTTATTTTACTTCCACATATAAGCTCAGCAACTATTGAAAGCAGATTAGCAATGGGTGAAAGAGTGATAAAGAATATTAAATTTTTTTCTAATGGAAAATCTCCACCAGATCTTGTCAATCCTATTTATCACGAATAGTTTTTATTTGCAACAAACCTTACATTCTTTGTTTTTTTTAACAATTATTTTTTTTAATTCAATTTTTGCACAATCAAATAGAATAAGTTCATTGAAGTTTTCTTTTAAACCTAAAATCAAATTCAAAACCATATTAGCTTGGATCAGCCCACCCATTCCTGCAACAGAGGAAATAATACCCATATCATCACAACTTTCATTATCATTTTCTTCCAAGTTTGGAAAAATACATTTGTAGCATGGAAAACTCTTACCTTTCCATGAGGCTGAAACGAAGATTTGGATATCAAAGTTTTGTATGGCTGCCGATACCAGCACTTTCTTTCCGATATGACAAAATTCATTTATAATTAATCTGGATTCAAAGTTATCTGTACAGTCTAGAATTATATTATTTTCTGTAATATACTTACCAATATTTACCTTAGTCACTTTTTCTGTAGAAAAAGTTATATTTGAATTTTTATTAATCCTTTTCAATTTATCTGCCAGTATTATTGATTTATTTTTTCCTATGTCATTTTCAGTAAACAAAGTTTGTCTATTAAGGTTGCTGAGATTAACTTGATCATTGTCTATCAAAGTCAATTTGCTAATACCACTCATTGTTAGATATTGTGAGGCAGTGGTACCCAGTCCACCACAACCAATAATACAAATAGATGTATCAAATATTTTTTTTTGGCCTTCTAAACCAACTTCATTCATAATTATTTGTCTTGAATATTTTTCTAAAAGATATTCTTCCATTTCAATCATTTTGTGTTTCTGAAAATAAAGGTGTTGATAAATATCTCTCAGCAAATGACGGTAAAATTATCACAGTATTTTTCCCTTTCATTGATACATCTTCATTTATTTCAATAGCTGCTGAAATAACAGCTCCAGATGAAATTCCTCCAGCTATGCCTTCTAGTTTTGCTAATATGCGTGAGTAAGTAAAAGAAGAGTTATTGCTAATGGATAAAACTTTGTCAATAATATTAAGATCTAGATTTTTAGGAATAAAACCTGCACCAATCCCTTGTATGAGATGTTGACCAGGACTGAAGCCACTAATTACAGCTGAGTCTTCGGGTTCAACCGCAACAATTAGAATCTTATTATTTTTTTCTTTTAGGTATTTTCCAACACCAGAAATTGTTCCTCCAGTACCAACTCCTGAAATAAAACAATCAATTTTTCCTTCACAAGTTTTCCAAATTTCTTCTGCAGTTGTGTGATAATGAATGTATGGATTAGCAGAATTTTCAAATTGATTAAGAATCAAGCTATTAGGCAACTCTTTTTTTATTTCTCTTGCTTTTTCCATTGCCCCAGTCATACCATATTTTTTTGGAGTTAAGATTAGCTTTGCTCCAAAAAATTGCAGCATTTTCTTGCGTTCTATTGACATACTATCTGGCATTGTAAGAATTAATTTATATCCACGGGATGCACAAATAAATGCAAGTGCTATCCCAGTATTTCCTGAAGTTGGTTCAATAATAGTAGTATTAGGATTAATTAATTTTTTCTTCTCAGCCGATTCAATCATTGCTAAACCTATTCTATCTTTTACAGATCCAAGAGGATTAAAGGATTCTAATTTGGCCAATATATTTCCTTTAAGACTATAGTAATTTTTTAACTTGTTGAGTCTTACAATTGGCGTGTTACCAATGGTTTCATCGATTGAATTGTAAATTTTGTGAGAATTTCTAGATAACAAAGTCTACCTTTTTAGATATTATTTTTTGGATATTTTTTCTTTTTGCTGTCTTACAAATTTCTTCAACAGAAATACAATTAAATTTATTGAAACAATTATCTATCACTTCTGAAAGAAGAGGGATTATTATTTTCTGCGAAAGAATCGAATTTGATTTGTTTGAAACAGATTCATTAACAGAAACAGATTGGATTATATCTGAAATTTTAATTTTTCTTCTTTCTTTGGCAAGACTATAACCACCTTTCGGTCCTCTTGATCCAACTAAAATGTTGTTTTTAACAAGGATTTGAAGCGTCTGCTCTAAATAACGTTTTGGGATTCCTTGTCTTTTTGCAATTGCTTCATTTTGTACTGGACCTGGTCCTGAATTGAGTGCAATATCAACAACGGCTTCAATAGCGTAGATAACTTTTTTTTGAACTTTAAACAAAACTTAACCTATTAAACTCCAGTAGAACCGAAACCACCACCACCTCTTTGAGTTTCAGTTAATTTCTTTTTTTCTAGTAATTCAATATTGGGCAATTTTTGAAACACAAGCTGAGCTATTCTCATTCCTCTAGAAATAGAAAATAACTTTTTACCATGATTTATTAAAATTACAGAAATTTCTCCTCTATAATCTGAGTCAATTGTTCCAGGAGAATTGAGAACTGTTACACAATTTTTTAGTGCAATTCCTGACCTTGGCCTTACTTGTGCTTCAATACCGTTAGGCATTTGTAGAGAGAAACCGCAAGGAATCAAAACTGATTCATTAGGTTTAATATGAATATTTTGATCGGAGGCAGATAAAAGGTCAAAACCAGCGCTACCATCCGTAGCTTTTTTAATTTGATAAAGTCCTTTCCCATTTTCTAATTGTTTAAAAAAAATTTGATTCATTATTTTAATTTATTTTTTTTAAAGAAATAAACAATTTTTTTTGAAATTTTTTTTGCAACAGAAGATTTTTTCATTCTTGTCCAATTCTCGATTTTAGTATTTGTGATCAATGAGACTTTATTATAATCCGATCCAAAAACCTCTCCATCACTGACTTTATTAGCAATAATCCAATCACAATCTTTTTTTTTTAGCTTGGACCTTGAATTTTTTATTAAGTCACGAGTTTCTGCTGAAAAACCTATAACTAGTTTAGGTCTTTTTTTATGTTTTGAAATATTTTCTAGAATATCAATATTTTTTTTGAAGAGTAAGTTTAATTTGTCCCCCACGTCTTTTTTAATCTTATTTTTATAAATTTTATCAACTCTCCAGTCAGATATAGCCGCCGCAGATATAAAAACATCACATGGAAGACAAGATATGACTTTTTTATGAAAATCTTTAGCGTCATTTGCTTCTATGACATCAAAATTTTTTGGTTTTTCCAGATTAGTTTTACCACTGATCAATGTTATTTTAGCACCAAAAGAACTAAGTGATTTTGCTATCTCGTAGCCTTGAATTCCAGAGGAAAGATTACTTAAAAACCTTACTGGATCAATCATTTCAATTGAGGCACCTGCTGTAACAATTATTTTTATGTTATTTAAATCTTTAGGACAAAATAAATTATTTAAACCATTTATTATTTCATTTATTTCCATCAATTTTCCTGTTCCTTTACTACCACATGCAAGTTTTCCTTTCATAGGTGAAAAAACTTTAATTCCCATATTTGATAGAAATTTTAAGTTTTTTTGAACTGCTGTATTAGACCACATGTTAGTATTCATGGCAGGGGCAATAATTTTAATACCTTTAGATACTAATAAAATGTTGAGAGCAAGATCATCTGCGATTCCATTTGCCATTTTAGCTAAAAAATTTGCTGTACATGGAATTACAATTATTGCATCCATTTCAGATGCAAGTTTTATATGACTCATTTCTTTTTCCTCTGAAAGAGAAAAAAGATTTGAATGTATTTTTTTTCCTAAAAGGCTTTCAAATGTAATAATGTTTATAAATTTTGTTGCACTCTCTGTTAATATGCATTCAACAAAGACTTGTTTGTCTTGAAGTCTTCTGATTAAGTCAAGTGTTTTGTAGCAGGCTATTCCGCCGGTTATTACTAAAAGAATTTTTTTTTTTTTAATATAATTTGTCATGGTTCTGCAATATGTATTGATGCAATTCCATCAAGTACATCAATTACTTCAATATTTTTAAATCCTGAGTTTAACAATTTTTTTGTAAGCTGAATTTGATTGGGAAATTCCTCAATACTTTCTATTAAATACGAGTATGCATTTTTATTATTTAAAAAAAATTTTCCATAATAGGGTATCAATCGAGAGTATAAATGAAAAAAATTCCTGAAAATTTTATTATTCACTTTACTAAACTCTAAACAATAAAATTTTCCTTTTTTTTTAATAACTCTTTTAATTTCCTTTAAAGATTGATTTATGTTGGAAAAATTTCTCAAACCAAAACTTACTGTTATCGCATCAAAAGTTTTATTTCTAAATGGAAGAAACTCAGCTCTTCCATTAAAAAAATAAACTTTATCTTCATTAATTTTTTTTCTAGCCTCCTCAATCATCTTCATGTTCGAGTCAAAACCAAAACAAGTACAACTACATTTTTTTTTTATAAGTTTAATAAGATCACCTGAACCTGAAGCTAGATCAAGTACCAGAAATTTCTCATTAAGATGTATTAATTCTATAAACTCCTCTTTCCAAATTCTATGAAGGCCAAAACTCATAAGATCGTTCATAAAATCATAACCCTCTGATATATCTGTGAAGATTTTATTTACCTTAGAGTGTTTAATTTGTTCGTTTGACGATTTAATTTTTTTTTGTAATTCTTGATACATGCCAGAACTTCCTGAAGTAGAGACTGTTAAAAATTTTTTGAAAAATAATATTGTTCAAAAAAAAATCCTATCAGTTAAAATTAAAGATAGAAACTTACGATTCAAGATCTCTAAAGAGATTCCATTGAAATTAAGTAATGCAATAATAACAAAAATAATCAGAAGAGGTAAGTATTTAATATTTTTATGTTCAAATGATTGTGCTATTTTAATCCACCTTGGGATGACTGGTTATTTTAGAACAGAAAAATTTTATAAAAAAAAAAAACACGATCACATCTTATTTATCTTGAATGACGATAATTTAGTTTTTAATGACATAAGAAAATTCGGATTTATTAAAATTTTTAAAAAAGAAGAAGTTTTTATTTCTTTTCACATAAAAAATCTTGGCCCCGAACCACTTAGTTTAGATTTTTCTATTGAATATTTTTTAAAACATCTAAATAGAAGAACAAACATTAAAAATTTGTTAATGAATCAGAGGTTTGTTTCAGGTTTAGGAAACATTTATTGTTCTGAGATTCTTTTCGATTCGAAAATACATCCAGAAAGGTCAGTTCAAACAATAAAGAAAAATGAAGTAAAAAATTTGATTAATTCTGCTAAAAAAATTTTGCATAATGCAATAGAGCTTGGTGGGACAACGATAAAAAACTTTATTGTCTCAAATGAAAAAATTGGATATTTTAAAAATAAGTTAAACGTTTATGGGAGAGAAAATTTGCCATGTACTATATGCGGTAAAAAATCAAGAATCTTGAAGATAGTGCAATCTGGTAGATCAACCTTTTATTGTTCAAAATGTCAAAAATAAAATCTATAGTACTATTCATAGTTTTCTACTTATTACATATTGATAAAGTTTATTGCGATCAAAAGTTTCTTAATGGAATTGAGGAAATACCTCTTTTCAAAGAAATGAGAAATATTGAAGATTCTTTAATTTTATTTGATAAAATTAATGGTAGGTATGTATCAACAGAAATTAGAGGAAGGCATGAAAGAAAAGAAGTTTTAAACTTTTATGATAAAATTCTTCCAAATTTGGGTTGGAAAAAAGTTAATCAACTAAAATTCAAAAGATCTAATGAAATTCTTGAAATTTTTCCTCAAAAACTAGATGGTGAACAATCATTTATTTTCGTTATTTTTCCAGAAAAATAAGCAATTATTGCTTGACCTTAAATAATTTGAACAGTATAAGCTTGAGATGGCTAATATTAAATCAGCAAAAAAAAGAATTCTTCAAAATCTAAAAAAATACGAGTTTAACAAATTCAGAAAATCTAAGATTAGAAGTTCAATTAAAAAAGTTCATAACCTTGTTACTGATAAAAATAAAAAAGAGGCTCAAATGAACTTTCTCATGGTTGAATCCGAATTATCAAAAGCTGTTGGAAAAGGTGTTTATAAAAAAAACACTGCTTCTAGGCTGGTTTCAAGGCTTTCAAAAAAAATTAAAGCTCTTGGCTAATTTTTTTTTTTTCCGTTATTGATTCAGAAATTTTTATTAGTTAATCTCATCTTGTGTATTATGAATGATTTTAATTATGCCGGTGATATAACTGCCGAAAAAGCATGGGATTTGTTAAAAGAGAACAATGATTGTCAGCTTATCGATTGTAGATCATCAGCTGAATGGAATTTTGTTGGGGTCCCTGATCTAGGTTCTTTGAATAAAAAGGTCTTTTTTATTGAATGGCAAAGTTTCCCCTTAATGGAACAAAATAAAGAATTTCTCAGAGAAATTAGTGACTCTGGATTGACCAAAGAGACACAAATGATCTTTATATGTAGATCAGGCGCAAGGTCCAGATCTGCTGCGGAATTTTTGACAAGTCAAGGTTACAAAAATTGTTTTAACTTCTCCTCTGGATTTGAGGGGGTGCACGATGTTAATGGTCAAAGAGGAAAAACAAATGGTTGGAAATTTTCTAAATTGCCCTGGAAGCAAGGGTAGTCTAAAATGGTCAATGCGGATTCAAACGATTTTAGTGAGATTCAAGCACAATGGGCAGCCGTTAGAGGAAGAATTCGTCAGAAAATTGGTGATGCTCAATTTAAAAGTTGGATAAAAGTAATTTCTTTGAAGGATTGTGTTGATAGAAAAGTAATCTTGAGTGTCTCAAGCAATTTTGTGAGGACCAGGATAATTGAACAATATCTCGACATAATTAAAAGTTACTGGTTAGTCCAAAACCTAAAAATTAATGATATTGAAATTATTGTAACTGAGTCAGAAAGTCAAAAAGATTCAACTAAAATAAAACAAGAAAAAAAAAAAATTGGATCTGACTATAAAGATTATAATCAAGATGATATTTTTAGTTCAATAAGCTCAGATTTAGACAGCAGATTTACTTTTTCAAATTTTATTGTTGGAAAACCTAATGAATTAGCCTTTGCAGCTGCAAGAAGAGTATCGGAATCGACTGATGTACCCTTTAATCCTCTTTTTTTATATGGTGGTGTTGGTTTAGGTAAAACTCATCTAATGCATGCAATTGCTCATGAAATCAAAGAAAGGAAACCTTTAAGAAGGGTCATTTATATGTCGGCGGAAAAATTTATGTATTATTTTATTAAAGCTTTGAGGTTTAAAAATACGATGGCATTCAAAGAACAGTTTAGAAATGTTGATGTTTTAATGATCGACGATGTTCAGTTTATATCTGGCAAAGATTCAACCCAAGAAGAATTTTTTCATACCTTCAATGCTCTAATTGATCAAAATAAACAACTTATTATTTCAGCAGATAAATCTCCACAAGATCTTGAAGGGATTGAGGAAAGAATGAGATCACGATTAGGCTGGGGTCTTGTGGCTGATATCCATCCATTAACTTATGAGTTAAGATTGGGAATACTTCAAGCAAAAGAAGAAAAACTATCTGCAAGAATACCTGAAAATATCTTAGAATTTTTAGCGCATAAAATAACTTCTAATGTAAGAGAGCTTGAAGGGGCGTTAAATCGTCTTGCAGCATTTTCATCTTTGGTTGGTCGTGAGATAAATTTGGATATGGTTCAGGATCTTCTTAAGGATTTACTTAAATCTTCACAGAGAAAAGTTAATATTGAAGAAATTCAAAAAAAAGTTTCTCAACATTTTAATGTAAAAATGTCGGACATGAGCTCTGCAAGAAGATCGAGAACAATCGCTAGACCAAGACAAATTGCAATGTACTTATCAAAAAATCTAACCTCTAGATCACTTCCAGAAATCGGAAGAAGGTTTGGAAACAGAGACCATACAACCGTTATTCATGCAGTAAAAAAAGTTGAAGAATTAAGAGTCAAAGATAATAGCTTCGATGAAGATGTTCAACTTTTAATAAGAATGCTTGAGTCTTAATATGGAATTCACAATCCCTAAAAAAAAACTCCTGGAGTGTCTTAATCATTTTCAAAGCGTTGTTGAGAAAAGAAATACTATCCCTATTCTTTCCAATATAAGAATAGCTACAGATCAACAAAATAATGAATTAGAGATCACTGCAACAGATTTAGCTATTGAATTAACTGAAAAACTAGAGGCAGATATTAAAATGCAGGGGGGTATAACTCTTCCATCACAACTTTTTTTTGATATTGTGAGAAAAGCTCCTGAGAAATCTGACATTCAAATTAATAAAGACGAGAAAAATGATCTAGTTTATATTTCATTTGGTGAATCAAAATTTTCTGTTCCTACCTTGCCTGTAGATGATTTTCCAGTCATGGATTTAAACCAACTTGATACAACAATTGAACTTGAATCCAATTCAATGAAAAATCTAATTGATTACTCAAAATTCTGTATGGGTCTAGATGAATCTAGGCAATATTTAAACGGAATTTTTTTACATTTAAGTAAAAGTCTTATATCAACAGTTGCAACAGACGGACATAGACTTTCAAAGAGTTCATTGACAAAAGATTTTAAAGGTGAATTTGAAGGAATCATTATACCTAAAAAAACTGTTTTTGAGGTTTCCAAAATTTTAGAGGAGTTTGATGGAAAAGTTATATTAAACTTTTCTAAAACCCGGCTCAAAATTTTATTTGGAAAACTAAAAATAATTACAAAACTTATTAATTCTTCTTTTCCTGATTACGAAAGTGTTATTCCCCAAACAAACGACCAAATAATGTTAGTAGATTGTAAAAGCTTTAGTGAGAGTATTGACAGAGTGTCGACAATCTCGAATGAAAAATTTAGAACTGTGAAATTTGATATTTCTAGTAATTTATGTGTGGTAAGCTCTTTTGGAAACGAAAAATCTCAAGGTGTAGAAAAAGTTAAAGTTGAGTATGGTGGCCCTAATTTTAGTATAAATTTTAACTCAAGATATGTTTTAGATGTATTAAATATTATAAAAGAAGGAAACGTAAAATTCTATTTTTCCAAAGACACAGCTCCGACTATTTTAGAATCGCCTTCCTTAAAGAATACACTTTTTTTGATAATGCAGATGAGAGCTTAACCAATCTTTGATGAATAATAATTTAAGGATCACAAAACTTAAGCTTAGTAATTATAGAAATCACAAATTCCTTACCATTGAACCGGATAAAGATATTATCTTGATTTCAGGAAAAAATGGTGCAGGCAAAACAAATATACTTGAGTCAATTTCTCTATTTGATTCATCCTCTGGTTTCAGAAATGCTTATTTATCCGAACTGATTTATTATGGACTAGATGGTCCATGCGAATTATTTGGGGTGAATATAAATTTGGAAAAAAAAAAAGAATACTTTGATTTAGGAATAGGCATAAAAAAAAGAGAAGAAAAATTTAAGAAAGTAATAACTTTTAATAGTAAAATACAAAATACTTTAAAAAAAAACATTCTAAACATTTTTTGGATAATACCTCAAATGTCGCATCTTTTTCAAAGCAGACCTGAGGATAGAAGAGTGTTTTTAGATTCAATGATTTCAACTATAGATTTTTCGTACAAAAAAAAATTATCAGAGTACAAAAAATGTAAGAATGAAAGACTAAGAATACTTAAAAATTCTAACCATTCGTCTAATGGTAAATGGTTAGATATTATTGAAAGAAAAATGTCCGAATATGGGATTTTAATATGCGACGCAAGACGAATTTTTCTGAAGTCTTTAAATAAATCTTTTAATAAAATTGATGATCAAATTCCAGTACTTAATTTAAAATTAAATGGGGAGGTTGATGAACTTTTAGATCAAAAACCTGCCTTGGCAGTTGAAGATTTCATTCTCGAGAGACTTAAAAAAAATAGAATAAAAGATTCAATATCTGGTAGAACAAATTTTAGTGTAGATAGAACTGACCTTTTAGTTTTTGACAGGTTTTCTGAAAAAGAAGCTAAGAGCTTTTCAACTGGTGAACAGAAAATTATAATAATATCAATAATTTTTTCTTTTTTGAATTTACTTGAGAAAGTGGAAGCTTCAAAGATAATATTCTTACTTGATGACATATTTTCATACTTAGATAATAGATACATAAGAAATATAATAATTAAACTTAAATGCTTAAAATTTCAAACTTGGATTACAGATATTAGAATGGATGCAGTTAATAAAATTGAAAAATTTCAAACTCTAGTTGAGAACATAAATATTGATGATTATAGGTTTAAAGTTACTAATAATAAGTTATAATAAGCTGGTAAATTTAGGTAAAAATTTTGAAAGTAAAAGACGATCAAATTAATCATCAGGATTACGATGCAGAGTCTATAAAGGTCTTAAAAGGTCTTGATGCGGTTAGAAAAAGGCCAGGAATGTATATTGGAGATACAGACGATGGTTCAGGTCTCCATCACATGGTTTATGAAGTTGTAGATAATTCAATTGACGAAGCATTAGCAGGGCACTGCAGTTCTATCACTGTCAGTTTAAATTCTGATGAATCTGTATCAATTATTGACAATGGGAGAGGTATACCTACTGATATACATAAAGAAGAAGGTATCTCTGCTGCAGAAGTAATAATGACGCAGCTTCATGCGGGTGGGAAGTTTGATCAAAATTCTTACAAAGTGTCAGGAGGTCTGCACGGTGTTGGCGTGTCGGTTGTTAATGCATTATCTGAGTGGCTAGAGTTAACCATAAAAAGGAGCAATGATGAGTATTTTATGAAGTTCAAAGATGGAGTTCCTTGTGCACCCCTAAAAAAGGTAGGAACTTCAGAAGAAAGTGGAACTACAATTAAATTTTTACCATCAAAAAAAACATTCACAAAAACCTTATTCGATTATTCGAAATTGGAAACTAGATTACGTGAATTAGCATATTTAAATTCTGGAGTTAATATAAAACTTATAGACAAAAGAAAAAGTGAGATTGTTGAATCACAATTGTCTTCGAGAGGTGGCCTCAAAGGATATGTAAAATATTTAGACAAGTCGAAAGAATCAATAATAAGTGAAATAATTGATGTAAAAGGCAGTCAAAACGATGTAAATGTCGAAATGGCATTGCAATGGAACAAAAGTTATCATGAAAATTGTTTAGTTTTTACTAATAATATTCCTCAGAGAGATGGTGGCACACATTTAGCTGGTTTCAGGTCAGCTCTTACAAGAACTATAAATACTGCGTCCAATAATTTAGGATTACAAAAAAAAGATAAAATCAGTTTAACTGGAGATGACGCAAGAGAAGGTTTAACGTGTGTTCTTTCAGTAAAAGTTCCAGATCCAAAATTTTCATCTCAAACAAAAGATAAATTAGTTTCATCGGAAGTTAGACCCATTGTTGAATCAATAGTATCTGAAAGGTTAACGAATTGGTTTGAAGAAAACCCGAAGGATTCAAAATTAGTAATAACTAAGATTTTTGAGGCTGCAGCTGCCAGAGAGGCAGCAAGAAAAGCTAGAGATGTTCTCAGAAAAAACTCTGCGCTTGAAATTTCTTCTTTGCCGGGCAAATTGGCTGACTGTCAAGATAAATCACCAGAAAACAGTGAATTATTTATAGTTGAAGGTGATTCAGCTGGTGGATCTGCAAAACAAGCAAGAGATAGAAAAAATCAAGCGGTATTACCATTAAAGGGTAAAATCTTGAATACAGAAAAATCGAGAAAAGATAAAATATTAAATTCATCTGAAATTGCTACTTTAGTTCAAGCAATAGGGGCTGGATATCACGATAATTTTAATTTAGAAGATCTCCGTTATCATAAAATCATCATCATGACTGATGCAGATGTTGACGGTTCTCACATTAGAACTCTTCTTTTAACATTTTTTTACAGACATATGACAGACCTTATTAAAGGGGGATTTGTTTATATAGCTCAACCTCCATTATTTAGAATTAAGAAAAATAAGTCAGAGTTGTATTTAAAAGATGAAAAAGAATTAGAAAATTATTTTATTCAAGAGATTATTGATAATAGTTTTTTGAAACTAAATAATGGCGATATTTTGAAAGGGAATGTTTTAGAAAAGCTTCTGCACGATTTAGGGAAATTAATTCAAGAACTTGATCAAATGAGTAATAAAAATGAAAATTTATTTTTTCTACTTGAACAGGCAACCATTGCAAGTTTCTTTAATAAATCTAACTTCCATACAAAACAAAAAACTAAGGAAACTCTTGATTATATTTTAAAAAGATTAAATTTTATTGAGAATTTTTGGACAGTAGAGGTGTCAGATAAAGACGACTTTAGATTTACTAGGGTGGAAAACAAAGTTCATGAAACTTTTAATATAAAAAAAAAAGAAATCGAAGAAGGGAATTATGAAATACTAAATCAGTTTAGTCAGAAAATTCAAGAATTTTTTCTAAGCCAGTCGTTACTATCTTTTAAAGATGAAGAAATATCTATTAATACACCACGCGATCTTTTAAATATAGGTTACGAACTTCCAAAAAAAGGCATTACAGTGCAAAGATACAAGGGCCTAGGGGAGATGAATCCTGATCAATTGTGGGATACTACACTTGATCCAACTTACAGGTCAATTCTTAAAGTTCAAATTGATGATGCGCAGCGAGCTGACGAAATTTTCTCCGAATTAATGGGTGAAGATGTAGATAAACGGAAGACATTTATTCAATCAAATGCTAAAAAAGTTTCTAATCTAGATGTTTAGAAATTTTTAAAATTTAATTACTGGAACGATAATTTTGAAAGCTTTAAGATGGTTATTAATAATTTTCATTTGGCTTGTCTTATTTTTGAGCATGGCAGTAACTTGGTCATTATTAAATCTTCCTGAAACTGAATCGATTCAAATATCAAGACAGCCAAGTATAACATTTTTGGATAAGGATGGAAGAATCATTGCTTCTTATGGCGACATTTATGGTAAATCTATAAAATATCAAAACTTACCAGATAATCTCATAGATGCTGTAATAGTTACAGAGGACAAAAGATTTTTTAAGCATAATGGAGTAGACCTTAAAGGTGTATTGAGGGCAATTTATGTTAATTTTAGAGAGGGAAGAATTGTTCAAGGCGGGAGTACTATAACTCAACAATTAGCTAAAAATCTTTTTTTATCTCCTGAGAGATCTTTTACAAGAAAGCTTCACGAACTCATTCTAAGTTTGTGGTTAGAATTAAGATTCACTAAAAAGCAGATCTTAAGTATATATCTTAATAGGGTTTATTTAGGTTCTGGAACTTATGGAGTCCAGGCGGCATCTGAAAAATACTTTAATAAAAAGGTGGAAGATCTAAATTTGTACGAATGCGCGGTTATTGCAAGTCTCTTAAAAGCACCTTCAAGGTATAACCCTATTGCTAATAAAGAATTATCAAAAGAAAGAGCATCATTAGTATTAGAAAATATGGCTAAAAATAAACTAATTAGTAAGAACAAAGTCCAAGAAGCTAAATATAATAATCAGAAAAATTCAAAGTTTACAACGCCTCCTAAAAGTACAAGATATTTTATTGACTGGTTACTTCCAAGAGTAAAGGGGTATGTTGGCGAGATAAATGAGGATTTGATAGTCAGAACAACATTAGATGTAAAGCTACAAAAAATTGCTGAAGAGTCTTTAAATAAAATTACTACACAGTATCCCTCAGCTGATCAATCTGCGCTTGTAAGCCTTGATTTAGACGGAGGTGTTATTTCAATGATTGGTGGAAGAGACTATGGTGATTCCCAATTTAATAGAGTAACTCAGGCTAGAAGACAACCTGGATCGGCATTTAAATTATTTGTTTATTTGGCCGGTATTGAAAACGGATATGCCCCCGATGATTTAATTACTGACTCTAAAATTAATATTAACGGCTGGTCTCCGAAAAATTATAAAGATATTTACTTAGGGGAGGTAAGTGTAAAAGAAGCTTTCTCAAAATCAATTAATACTGTGGCAGTAAAAATTTCAGAAGATGTTGGCAGAGAAAAGGTTATAAGAATGGCTAAATTAATGGGTATAAATAGCCCTATCTTAAATTCTCCGTCATTGGCGTTGGGAACATCAGAGGTAAACTTGTTAGAGCTGACTGCTGCATATGATATTCTAGCTAATAATGGTAAGGGAATATTTGTACATGGAATTAGATCTATTGAAAATACAGAGGGAAAAAACTTATTCACAAGAAAAATTCAGGGGCCCGGAAAAATACTAAATTCAAATACTGTTAGTATAATGACAAAAATGATGGAGGAAACTATTAAAAACGGAACAGGAAAAAAAGCTAAAATAAATAGACCAGCTGCAGGAAAAACAGGAACAAGTCAGTCTTTAAGAGATGCATGGTTTGTTGGATTTACATCAAGCATTGTTGTTGGTGTTTGGTTTGGTAATGATGACGATTCACCAATGGAAGAAATTACAGGTGGCACTGCTCCTGCTGTCTTGTGGAGTGACTTTATGAAAAAAGCGCATGAAAATATCAAACCGAGAGCTTTAAACTATAATTATCAAACAAGCGACTCCATCATTGAAACTAAAAGAAAGATAAAAGAAATAATCGAAAAATCCAAGAAAAATGAAAAGAAAAATGTTTTTGAATCAATTCTGGACAATTTCTTTTAAAAATATGATTGAATTTTTGATTCAAAATCGTTTGTTCTAAAATGTGCTATGTAATTATCTTCTTTGTCAATTAGAAAAATAAGCGCACTATGATCAACTAAATAATTTTGATCATCATTAAAATTACTGTTTTTTTTTACAAAAACTCTAAAATCTTTTGTTACGTTCTTTATCTCTTCTTTTGTTCCTGTGAGAGCAATTATTCGAGTTTCAAAATTTTCCAAGAAACTTTTTAGTTCTTTAGGTGAGTCTCTTTCTGGATCAACTGTTATAAAAATTAATTGAAGATTTTTTTCAATAATAGGATTAGATTTCATAAATTTTGATAACTTTAGCATATCAAACGGACAGACATCAGGACAAAATGTATATCCAAAATAGATTAATTTATTTTTTCTTAATTTAGAGGAGTTGAAGGTTTTTCCATTTTGATCGGTAAGAGAAAAACTCCCACCAATCTTTATTGAATCATCATAATTCAAATCATTTTTTAGAATGTTAATTAAAAATATCGAAATTGCTAATACTAGGGTTATCAATAACATCATTAACATATTTCTCTTAAATATGAGTTTATGTTTTTTCATTGTTATCAATAATTATATAACAAGGTAGATCTATTTCCTCAATATCTTTTAAATCAAATTTAAAATAAAATTTAATTTCATTAATGCTAAGTAAATCTACACTTATTGTGTCTTTCAATGATATTTTTCTTAAAATTTGACTTAATTCTAAAAATTCATTTTTTTTATTAATATACACAACTAACTTCTCAAAATATAAGTTTTTCAATACCTTGTTTAAGTTACTTTTATTAAAAGTTTTTAAAATAGTGACTGAGGAATTTTTCTCTCGATTAGTTAACAGATTTAATTTTAGGTTAAGGTTATTACTTATTTCAATAACCCCAGAAATTGTCTCAAATGTTACACCATGTTTCTTAAAAAATTCTTTTTCTTTGATGAAGTTATGATCAAAAATAGGATCTCCATTCACAAGATAAGATATTAGGTTATTTTCTGAAAATAATTCGATTATTCTTTTTAATAATGGAATTTCAGGTTTATTTTTTAAGTCTTCTTCATAAATTATTTTTTTCATTTCAAATATTCTGGAAAATTCTTTATCAAATTTTTTTGATAGAATTATTACGTCAGATTCTTTAACTTTATTAATCGCTTGAAAAGTTAAATCTGATATATCTAACGGATTTGAGCCAATCAAATAAATTTTTTTTTTGAAATGTTGAATCATATAATGATATGAATAAGAGAAATGATAATAAAAAACCATTATTTAATTTTTTTTTTATATATAATTTTCTTTTTAATTTATAAGAATAGTGTTTTATCTGTTGACGATAGCGATATTTTAATAGATAGGGTCTTAATGACTGCTGTAAAAAAGTCAAATTATCAAAAGGTTGAAGAAATGTTAGACAAAGATGCCGCAGTAAATTATAGAGATTCAAAAAATTTGGTTCCATTAGCTTATGCTCTAGAAAATGATGATAGAAAAATGTTTAAACTTCTCTTGTCAAAAGGAGCTAACCCTAAGGCAACAATTTTAAAAAAGACTTCTCTATTAATTTATTATATTTCAATTAATAAATATTCAATGATTGACGAAATTATTCAAAGTGGAGTGGATATCAATTTTCAAGATAAAATGGGTATGACAGCTTTAATGCATAGCGTTGAAAAATTAAATGTTAATGCTGTCACCAAACTTATCCAAAAAGAGTCCAATTTAGACATAACTGACTTTTCTGGAAAAACAATATTTGATTATTCAAAAAATTCTAGAAATATTGTTATCAAGAAAATTTTTGAGGACTTAGAAAATTCTTATTAATTTTTTAGAAAGAATACTTATTATCTCTTCATATTGAAATAGAGGTAAAAGATTTGAAGTATTTAATCTGCTGGACAATATTTTAATATTTTTTTTGTACAAAAAGCCATCAAACAAAAAAATTGGATGAAGAAGAATCATTTCGTTTTCAAGATTTTCATTCTTAATTTTTTCTAATACATTTTTCTCTTCACCTACAAAATGAAATATTTTTTTTTCAATCTTCAGAGCTTTAGATAAATTCTCTGTATATTCCTTTAGAGTTTTTTTAACTTGCTTATTTTTACTAAAGGAACATGACGTAATTATGGCCTTAAGTTTATTCTTGGAGTTTCGTTTTATAATATTTTTAATAATTGGAAGTATATCTTCATTTAATGATATTTTTTCTAATAAATTGATTTTATTTTGGTGAACTTTTGAGAGATTATTTACTTTATCTCTAATATCTTTAATCATATGTTTTCCCTCAAAGAGTAGCAATGGAAAAAAGTATAATTGATTATAATTATTTATTGTACTTTTAATACATTTCTCAATTCCAGGATTGTTTATTTCAATGAAACAATGATGAAAATCTATATAAGTAATTTTTTTTTCTAATTTCTTTTTAAGTATAATTAATTCTTCAGCATGGTTTTTATTTTTTGAGCCATGACCACAAAGGATTATTGCTTGACCTTTATTTGCTTTTATACTCATCAATTTCAAGAAGTATTTTTGACAAATTACCGATACCTTTTTTTATACTTTTATTGCTTAATATTTCATCTGAGGAGAGCTCCACTCCGTGTATAATTTTATTCAAATCATTCCTTGGCTGGAGATATGTTCCTTCGAAAGATCCTCCAATAAATAGTCCAGCATTATCTGAAAAGGAATAAATATCTGCCAACCTGAGAGTGCTCTCAGCTGAATACCCAATTCCGGTATTTATCAAAGCTGTGTCTACATCAACTCCAAGTTTAACTCTTTCTTTTAAGATAGAGTTTAATCCTCTATTAGTCATAATTGCCATAGCAACTTGTGCCGATTTTACTCCCAATTGGATTCCAAAGCTTACACCGCCAATAGAGTAAAAGAAAGGACCACTAAAATTTGATTCTGATCTTCTAATCAATAATATACCATTACCTCCTTTTGCTCCAAATATAAGACCACCTTCATATATCTCAGGAAAAATTAAAATAGCCCTAGCATTTTTTAAATAGTCTGGAAGATTTGACAATTCTTTATTTTTTATAAGATTTTTTAAGCTGTCTTCAGAAGAATAAATAAGTTGAGTTGCAGTTACTTTTTTCTCATTATTTGAAAATACATAGTTTGTATGGAATAAAGAAATTAATAAAAATAATATTATTTTTAAAATGTAAAATTTCATTTTAGATGGTATTAATCATACTAACTTTGTTTTTATTAATATATAGAAAAATGAAAATTATAATATTAATATTAATGTTTTTCAAATTAACCTTTTTTCAAAACTTGGAATCTGGAGAAATTAGGATTAAGGTTTCTAATTTAGATGAGCAAAGAGGCACAATACATTATGGTTTATATGATAATGCTGAGTTTTTTTTAAATGAAGAAGGTAAGGTTTTAGGAGGTTATGAAAATGTTTCAAAAGTACTAGAAGAGGGTTTCACGATAAAAAATCTCGATGAATCAATATATGCTATCGCTATTTACCACGACAGAAATTCCAATAATAAATTTGATAAAATTTTTTCTATACCCGTTGAAAAATTTGGATTTAGTAAAAACGCAAAAATTTTTTTGGGACCTCCAAAATTTGATGATGTTTCATTTTTCTTAGGAGAAAACGATCAAATTGAAATGATGATAGAATTAAAATGAAAAAAAAAGTTTTAGTTACAGGAGGAGCAGGCTTTATTGGTTCTTTTTTGTGTGAAAAGTTAATTGATGCTGGGCACTATGTAATTTGTTGCGATAACTTTTACACGGGAAATAAAGATAATCTTATTAATATAGTTAACCATAAAGATTTTGAGTTGCTCAGGCATGATGTCACGTTTCCTTTGTATATTGAAGTTGACCAGATATTTAATTTTGCATGTCCAGCTTCACCAATTCATTACCAAAATGATCCTGTTCAGACAGTAAAAACATGTGTGCATGGAGCAATAAATATGTTGGGTCTAGCAAAAAGAACTAATGCGAGAATAATGCAAGCATCAACTTCAGAGATTTATGGCGACCCAGAAGTTCATCCACAAAAAGAATCATACAAAGGAGCTGTCAGTATTGAAGGTCCTAGAGCTTGTTATGATGAAGGTAAGCGTTGTGCAGAAACAATTTTCTGGGATTACAAAAGACAACATAATATTGATGTTAAAGTTATAAGAATCTTCAATACTTTTGGACCAAGAATGCAACCAAATGATGGAAGAGTCGTTTCTAATTTTATTATACAAGCTCTTACTAATCAGGATATAACAGTTTATGGTAAGGGAAAACAAACTAGATCATTTTGTTATATTGATGATCTAGTCTCCGGTATTTTGTTAATGATGGAAAAAGAAAATTTTTCTGGTCCTATGAACCTTGGAAACCCAAGCGAGATATCAATCGTTAATTTAGCTGAAGAAATAATTCAATTAACTGGTAGTAATTCCAAAATAATCTACAAAGAGCTTCCAACAGATGACCCACAAATGAGATGTCCTGATATTTCTTTAGCTAAGAGTAAATTGGGATGGGTTCCAAGGTGCGAAAGGAAATTAGGACTAAAAAAAACAATTGATTATTTTGAGGTGCTTTTAAATAAAGGAGAGAGTTTTAAATAGATGAATAACAAAATTCTGTGTATTGGAGACATTATTTTAGACACTTATTCGCATGGAGATGTAAGAAGAATTTCTCCAGAAGCGCCCATTCCTGTTTTAAAGATAAATAATAATAAATATGAGGTTTTAGGAGGAAGTGGGAATGTTGCAAGAAATATTTGTTCAAGTGGAAGTAATTGTCATCTAATTGCAATTTGCGGAAAAGATGAAGAAGCAAAAATTTTAAAGAAATTATTACGAGATTCTAAAAAACTATCTTTTAATCTTATCGAAGATGGTTCGAGGTGTACAACAAAGAAAAATAGATTCGTTTCGGATAATCAACAAATTCTTCGTGTTGACAGAGAAGAAACCCAAGCTATTGGTAAAAAAGTTGAATTAAAAGTTTTGGACTCTTTTAAAAATAAAATTGATCAATTTGGAATAGTTGTAATTTCAGATTATAGCAAGGGAATGTTAACCGATTCTTTGCTAAAATCTATAATTCAGATTTCAAAAAAAAAAAAAAAGATTATTATAGTTGATCCTAAAAAAGAAGATTTTTCTGCTTACAGAGGTGCTTCTATTATAACACCTAATTATAAAGAGTTGTTAAAGGCATCTCAATATAAAGTAAATACTGGAAAAGAAATAAATAAAGAGGAGGCATCGGAAATAGTATCAAGATTATCAAAAAAAATAATTAAAAAATTTAATTTTAATGCCGTTGTTACAACCAGAAGCTCAGATGGTATCTCGATTTTTGATCAAAAAAATAAATCTTTACACTTACCATCCAAAGCAAAAGAAGTCTATGATGTGTCTGGTGCTGGAGATACAGTAATTGCTTATATTTCCTCAGGACTTGCAAAAGGAAGATCTTTATTTAATTCAGTCGAAATTGCAAACGATGCCGCTGGAGTTGCAGTTGGAAAGTTTGGAACAACAGTCGTAAAAGTTGAAGATTTGTTGGCTAATAAATCAGCTAATAAAGTACTTTCATTAAATGAAGTTTGTGCTGATCTAAAAAATAAAATTAATAAGAAAATTGGATTTACTAATGGATGTTTTGATTTAATACATCAAGGTCATATCTTTTATCTTAAAGAAGCAAGAAAAGAATGTGATTTTTTAATTTTAGGATTAAATAGTGACAGTTCAATCAAAAGAATTAAGGGTAATGATAGACCAATCTTAAACCAAGAAGAAAGAACAGAAGTCTTAAAAAATTTCAATTTTGTAGATTGTATTGTATTATTCAATGAAGATACACCCATTAAATTAATTAAGAAAATAAAACCGAATCTTATATTTAAAGGTGATGATTACAAAAGGAATGAAGTTGTGGGTTTTAAAGAAATTCAGGCATGGGGAGGAAAAGTTAGGTTAATTAAATGTATTAAGGGTAAATCAACTTCAGGAATTATAAGGAAAATAAAGAATGTTACTTAGTGCAGTTTTATTTGATTTAGACGGAACAATTGCTGAAACAGAAGACTTACATAGGAGGTGCTTTAATGAGTCTTTTAAAGAGTTTAATCTTGATTGGTTTTGGGATGAAGCTATTTATAAAGAATTAATTAATATCGGTGACGGAAAAGATAGGATTGAAAATTATATAAAAAGGGCGTGGCCAGAAATGTTAGAATATAAAAATTTAACTAAATATATAAATTCAATACATAAAGTTAAAAACGAACTATTTGAAGATTACATTCTAGAATCTAAAATAAATTTTAGACCTGGAGTTCAAAGGCTCCTTAATGATCTCAAAAAAAATAAAGTTAGAATAGTCATTGTATCCTCTACATCAGAAAAAAATCTCTTATCACTTTTTGAAAAGGGCCTGAATATGGACCCAAAATCAATATTTGACTTAATTGCTCACGGAAACTGCACGGAAAATAAAAGACCCTCTCCGGAAATTTATGAATGGATACTTGAAAAATTAAGATTACCCTCACAATCTTGTATAGCAATCGAAGATTCATTAAGGGGTGTTGAGTCAGCAACAAATGCAAACATTAAAGTTCTTGTTACTCCATCTAATTACACTAGACATGAAAAATTTGTTGATGCAAAAGTAGTTGTATCAGATTTGGGAGAAAAAGACAGACCATTCAAAAGAATAAAAGGCGATGTTTATGATCATAAATTTGTGGATTATAAACTTCTTTCAAAATTAATAGATAATTAAATAAAATAATAGAGAATTAGTAAGATTAAGATTTGACAAATAAAAATTATAACACTTAGAGTGTGAAGTAGTACAAATTTTTTTTGCTGTTGTTTAGTCTTTTTAGGCATGTCACTAATTGTATTTAGCCATTTAACAAGATATTTTTTTGAGAATAGATAAATGGAGGCGATAACTAGTAAGATTGTTGAGAACAAAATATTATAAAAAAAACTCAATGCTGAAAGTATTAAGCAAATTATGAAAGCCCAAGTGTAAAGCTTTGGAAAAATAGCTCTAATAAAGATTCTGGAATTTTTCTCATCTAGGTATTTAAAAACTGTAGGTGCAATAATTGTGGAGAAAAAAAGTAGGCTTCCTATCAGGAAGGGAAGAAAAAAATTAAGTACTAGAGGAGTCTTTGATATTATAAAATCCATATTTAAATAAGTTTTAAAATTTAATTAATAATGTTAATAAGATATTTATGAGTCTGAAATATATACTGTTATTACCTTTTATTGAAATAATTCTGTTTGTTTTATTTGGAGATTTTTTTGGTTTTTTTCCAGTAATTTCTTCAATTATGATTACATTTTTTTTAGGAATATACTTTTTGAAAATAGACATCAATAAAGAAAACATCAATAAAATTACTTCAAATCCCAAGAATTGGATTTATAAAAAAATAGCTGGTTTACTATTAGTTATTCCAGGTTTTTTTACC